>Ga0209358_10000288_pt1 | contig 45494 bp, 48 predicted proteins | sample LauGreFa1BDMLBSN_2_FD_187574 | JGI IMG/M metagenome (GOLD analysis project Ga0209358, IMG submission 187574) | Freshwater lake microbial communities from Lake Michigan, USA - Fa13.BD.MLB.SN (SPAdes) (version 2) | ecosystem: Environmental > Aquatic > Freshwater > Lake | place: Lake Michigan, USA... | reverse complement strand
GTGGAGTTCACCGACTTCATACCTCTTTCAAGTAATCATGGAGAATGCGGCCAGGGACTAAAGAGAAGTCAGCTCTCCAATAGAACGACTCTATGCTTTCGCGGACTGGGAGTAAATGAAACGGCGCTTCTTTATTCTCGAAGAGTTCGATATGTGAGGGTCCTCTCCAGCATTCCTTGACTTTTACATCAGCAAGGGTTCGCGTAGTTATTTGATTTATTCCTTGAGTACCGTCGATATTTCGAATTACCTTGTGGTTAATGTTGTTGCGAAAAGGGAAGAAGGATTCAAGCTCACTTACCTCCACAGCCTTGGCTTTTGACTTCATGATTACTCGTGAAATCAACCCATCGTGGCGGAATACTTCGGCGACGAATCCATCTCCTTCTTTAAGTATTTTTGTGTTTCCGAGTTTCTTAGGTTGCCCGTGAATTTCCCTGCCTTGAGTGAGGCCTATTTCAGAACTAATCAAAAGATTTGTGCTGAATCCGCCTTTATGTATCTCGCCATTCTTTTGGAGCTCAACGCCCACCATAACGTTAGTTTCTTCAACAACTCCCATTACATCTACATCTGGCATGAAATAGTTATGAATCATTACAAGATTTCCAGTGCTTTTTAGAGGTGGGTTGATGTGCATGTCTATAGCTTCTTTGTCCGTTCGATAAACGGTTGTGAGGATTTCGACATCTCGGTATTTGATAGGGAAAGGTGGATACATCGGCGCCAACTTGGGAGTTGACCAGATTGATGCTACTTCTTCATTCATATTTTCTATCACTCAATCGCCAAGACTTTTCCGGGATTGAGTATCCAATTCGGATCAAGTGTTCTCTTAATTTTCCGCATTAGTGAAACAGCGCTCTCTCCTGTCTCTTCAATCAGTAGTTCAATTTTGCCCATTCCAATTCCATGTTCGCCGGTGCACGTGCCACCTAGCGCGATAATCCGCGAGGCCATTTTATGGGTCACATCTCGAATCTCATCGTGCTCAGAATGATTTGTAGGGTCGTTAATTATCATGCAATGAAAGTTGCCATCAGCGACATGGCCAAAGATGCTAAATGGAAATTTGTGCTTGCTAAGAATGGAATTACAAATTTGAACGGCTTCTGCCAATTTAGACAGCGGTACTGCCAAGTCAGTGCTGACGATGCGTTTTCCTGGATAGAGGTGGATGTTCGACCAATAAGCATCGTGTCTTGCTTGCCATAACTTTCTTCGTTCACCTTCATCGGAAGTCCACTCGAAATCTGATCCGCCAAATTCTTGAACAATCTCTTTTGCAGATTGTGCATCAGATTCAACATTCGCTGGACTTCCATGAAACTCAAATAGAAGCGTGGGTTGTTCTGGGAGCGTCAAGCCACTGTGCTTATTAGCATTTCGGATACTTGCGGGGTCAAGAAACTCACAACGAGCGACGTTAATTCCCATCTGAACTACCCTGGTTGCAGCTGCAACGCCATCTGCTAGAGAGTTAAAACGAACAATCGCGGCCGACATTCTTTCTGGAATTCCAAATATTCGAAGAGTTAATTCAGTAATGACTGCGAGCGTTCCCTCAGAACCCACCAATAATCTCGTAAGGTCATATCCGGCGGAGAGTTTGCGAGTTGAGCGCCCTACATTTATGACCGTCCCATCAGCTAGGACTGCGGTAAGTGCTAAAACATTCTCGCGCATCGAACCGTACTTAACTGTTGTCGTGCCTGCAGCGCCGGTTGATGCCATTCCGCCTAACGTTGCATCCGCTCCGGGATCCACGGAGAAGAAAAGACCTTCTTTAGAGAGAAGATTGTTCAAGGTAACTCGAGTAACTCCCGCTTCCACTCGCACAGTTAGATCTTCCGCAGAAATCTTCAACACTTTATTCATTTCAGTCATGTCAAGACTTATTCCGCCTTTAAGTGGCAAGACATGTCCTTCGAGTGAAGTGCCTGCTCCAAAAGGAACAACTGGGATTAACTCAGAGTTGCAGATTGAGAGAATGCGCGAAACTTCATCTGTTGATTTTGGGTAAAGAACTGCAGATGGGAGAACTGGGGGAAAAGCTGACTCATCTCGCCCGTGTTGGTCGAGCACGGATTCGTTGATCGATAACCGATCTCCCACGATTTCCCGGAGTGCATCTAATTGAGAGTTAGTTAGGTCCACTCGTTTCAGGCTCGACATTGTGGAAGTATAGAGCGACTATTAGATCAACGTCAGGGGCGATTTACATATGAAAGCGCTTATCTTCGGTGGCACCAGATTCATGGGTAAGTATGTAAGTCGTGAGTTCTTGGACGCAGGCTACGAAGTTACGATTGCAAATCGCGGCACCAACGAACCTGTTCCTGGAGTTACAGCGCTAAAGATTGATCGCTCAATTTCTGGTGCAGTCGAGGTGCTAAAGGGTTCAAAATTTGATGTCGTAATTGATTTTTCAGCATATCCATCTTCTTGGGTTAAAGAAGCCGGAGAAGTGTTGAAGGGAAATATCGGAAGATATCTATTTATCTCAAGTGGGGCTGTCTATAAAAAGAGCAACTATTTTCCAATCCAAGAGCATTTTGAGAGAGCTCCTAATGAACTTTTCTTTACTTACTCAGATGAAAAGATAAAAGGAGAGAATTTTCTTCTTGAGTTCTCCAACAATGGCTATTTTGAAACCGTTTCCTGTCGTCTTCCTTATGTTATGGGAATTGATAACTATGAAGATCGCGAGGGGTTCGTTTTAAGTAGAATAATACATAATCGTCCAGTCCTAGTGCCGGATAGTGGGGAATCAGTAAAATCTTTTATCTATGCGGGCGATGTTGCTAAGGCGCTCTTAGCGTTAACTCGCGCTGGGTCGCATGTTGATGGCGAAGCTTTCAACATTGCAATACCTGAAGGAATAACGGGCATGGGGTTTGTAAGAATTTGTTCAGAAGTAGTGGGTAAAGAGGCAAAAGTTCACTTTGTTGATCCGAACCACCCAAGTTTGCAACAGCAAGGTTTCAACCTTCGCGACATGCTCTTTCCATTCCCTGATTCAACCGGATATCTCGATTATCGAAAATTACAGAATTACACCGGTTTTGTACCGCGCTTTAGCCTTAAAGAGGCGATATCTGAGTTTTATCAAGAAATGACTACTCGGGGGGATACTTTTCCGCGAAGATACGAATTAGAAGATCGCGCTCTCACACTGCTAAATCTAAAGGATTAGTTTTGTCGAAAATCTCAAACATCGAAGTATTTGAGGCAAAAGTACCTTTACCGGAGCCTGTAGTAGTCGGTTCAACTGTCTTTAAAGTAAGAACTTACACAATTGTGAGAGTTCGATGTCAAGATGGCTTAGAAGGTATTGGTTATTGCTATAGCCGTGGCTTGCCCATCAAGGAAATAGTCTTAAACATGATTGCTCCGGTAGTTGTTGGCAAAGAAATTGAGAATTCCGAAGATATTCGTGCTGAAGTTTTGGCCACATATTGGCATTCGGCGGAGCATGGAACTTTTACCGCAGCTGTCAGCGCTGTTGATATTGCCCTTTGGGATGCGCTTGGGAAGTTACGAGGATTATCTATCGCACAAATGATGGGTCAGAAACATAATCAATTACCAGTCTCCTATGTAATTGGATACAAGTACGGAGAAGATGATTCCGGATTAATTGCTGATGTTGAGAGTGCAATAAGTCGTGGCGTCAGAAACTTCAAACTTGTGGTTGGAGCAGGAACTCCGGAAAGAGATGCCGAGCGAATCAAAGTTATAAGAGAGCGAGTTGGAGCCACTGGGCGAATTGGTGTAGATGCGTTTAGATCTTTCAAAGGCGTTGAAGATGCAGTAACGAGAGTTAAGGCTCTCGCAGAATACGATCTTGCCTTTATCGAGGATCCATTTTTGGAATCACAAGGTGAATTAGTTCGGGAATTACGAGCCCAGACCGGCGCCATGGTTGCAGCAGGTGAGTCACAATTTGGGCATCGTGGAATAGCGAACATGGTTCGTCATAGATATGTGGATCTTGTAAGGGTCGACGCACTCGTAGTTGGCGGCGTAAAAGAGTTTCTACTATCAGCCGAGATTGCATTAAATAGCGGCCTACGCGTTTCCACCCATATACATTCCGAAGTTCATGCCCAGCTAGCAGCAACCATCGACAATCTTGATAATGGTGGGCTTGAATACATGGATCCCAAACTGAATATTGACTTATTTCACTTGCTTACAAATAACCCACTTAAGCTAGAGAATGGAATGTTTAATGTGCCAGACGCACCAGGTTTTGGAATCGATTGGAATTGGCAAGCTATTGCACAATTTTCAAATAGTTAACGACTGTAAATTGACGATAGAGTCTGCGCACTAAAGATTTAGAGGAGTTAGATTGTCCGTTTTTCCTCTTGGCGGGTATTTATCTGAGACCTATTCACCTCGCTATTCACTAGCAATAATGAGTCTCTCCCTCTTCGTTGGGTTATTAGTAATTACTTTAGGAAGAAGACATCTAAAAGCTGCGGATCGAATAGTTGGACCAGATGATGAAAATACTCCGCCAGATCCAACTAAACCGCTATAAAGATGATTCTTTAGTCGGCGCAAATTGCGCTACAAAAGTCATGAAGAGTGCGACCGACCAAGAATAGAGAACGACGGAGAGAACAGTTCCGACTCCCACAGTTCCACCAAGAAGGAATCCAATAAGGAGAGCGGTTCCATCCATAGACGTCTTAATGTAAATAATTCGCACCCCAGTTCGCTTAATTAATCCCATCAATAAACCATCTCTAGGTCCGCCGCCTAGGCCACAAGTCATATAGATAGCCGAGCCAAGGCCAACGCATGCGATACCGGCAAGAAGCATCAAGTAATCCAAGGCTTGGCCAGCGGGAGATTCAATCCAGCCGAGCGCCCAATCAAGGACAATTGCAAAGTATGTTGCGTTAGCAATTGTTCCAAAACCAGGTTTTATAGCGAGCGGAATCCATAAAAGTAACACCAAGCATGAGCTGAGAAAAAACGCAGTTCCAATCGATAGGCCAGATTGAATAGAGAGACCTTCGGCAAATACTGTCCAAGGTGCATTTCCTAAATCCGCGCGCACCACAAGCGCTCCTCCGAGACCGAGAATAGTTAAACCAACAAAGAGAATTATTACGCCCGAAAATGAGAGATCCCAGAGATGAGTGGCAGTCCAGCGAGTATTCGGAACGGTTTTTGCGGGACTGAATAATTCTTTGAAGTTACTCATTTAAGAGATTCAATTATTGATTTCGGAGTATTGGAGAAATCTAGACCATCTTGAAAAATCTGTTTCTATCCGCGGGGCAGGAGTTCGCATATCGCCAAGTGGGGTGGGGATAAATTTTGGGGCAACAGATTTAAATGCGCTAATCGCTAGTCCAGGAGTAAATCCATCTTGGACAATTCCGGCCGAGAATTCCCCTATTGGAGCAACTTCCCGCTCTGCATCCACTAATTTTCCAGCTTTAGCGAGATCGTTTATTAGCTTCATGCGCTTAGGAAAAAAGTTTGCGATTCCACAAATTCCTCCCGATGCACCAAGTGAAATTGCCTTTGCAAGTAAGACATCACTTCCAATAAGCAATCTAATCTTTGCATCGAGATAGGCCTTAGCTGACTCAATCGAACCACTTGAATCTTTAACTCCCCAAACTCCGATCCCGGAGAGAACTTTAGGCCCGATAGTCAAAGACATGGCCGGGAAGTTATAGGCGATGACAGGTTTTTTACTTAAGCCCAAGACTTTCTCGAAAAATCGAGTGAGCGCATGGTCGTCACCAGGGCGGAAATATCCTGGCGGCATAACCATTACGCCATCTATATTTGTTGAGTTTGCGAAGTCGAGATACTCGGCAATCTCACCAAAGCTATTACAGATAAGGGATGGCACGACTTTTGTGCTACCTGAAACCTTGAGTATTTCTTCAGTTAAACGAATCTTCTCCTTAAGACTAAGAGAAGCGCCCTCGCCAAAAGTTCCAAAAGGGACGAGGCCATCAACACCTGCTTTTACTAGCCAACTTGCGTGGGCGACTGTCTCACTATAGGCAACACTCTCATCACTTTTGAAGGCAGTAAACATCGGCACCAATAAACCTTCAAGCATTTTATTTTGCCCCCTTACTATCAGATCTAGCTTTATCTCTTAGTGTGTCAACTAAATCTGGAGTCAATTTAGATAGCTCCTTGATTCCAAGTAGTTTCATAGTTCGCACCATCTGGGCCTCTAGGATTTCAATAGCGCGTGCAACTCCATCTCGCCCACCTGCCATCAAGCCATACATATAAGCCCTCCCAATCCAGGCGAAGTCAGCACCTTTTGCTAGTGATGCAATGACATCTGCTCCATGCATGATTCCAGTATCGACATGTATTTCAACTCTCTTACCAATCGCTCTTCTTACTGGCTCAATTAGATGAAGCGGAATCGGAGCTCGATCTAGTTGGCGGCCGCCATGATTTGAGATCCAAATTCCGTCAACGCCACACTTTGCGATTGCGCTGGCATCATCTACTCGCTGGACACCTTTTACCAAAAGGTTTCCATCCCAGACTCTTCGTATCCACTTTAAATCATCTAAAGTCATGGTTGGGTCAAACATCGAGTTCATTAACTCGGCGACAGTCCCATTCCAAGAATCAAGTGAGGCAAATACAAGTGGCTCTTTGGTTAGAAAATTCCACCACCAATTAACTTTAGGAGCAGCTTCGATGAGAGTTCTTCCGGTGAGTGAAGGGGGAACTGTTAGACCGTTGCGCACATCGCGAAGACGCGCTCCAGCGACTTGTGCATCGACAGTAAGAATTAAACCTTTAAAACCAGCGCTAGCTGCGCGATTTATCAATTCAAGACTTCGTTCACGATCCCGCCATAGATAAAGCTGGAACCAATTACTACCCCTTGGAGCGACTTCAGCTACTTTTTCAATTGAAGTTGTGCCCATAGTGGAAAGGGCAAAAGGCATGCCTTTTTCGCTTGCTATTGAAGCTCCAGCAATTTCGCCTTCGGTTTGCATCATCCGTGAAAATCCAACCGGGGCTATTCCTAAAGGGAGTGAATAGCTCTCTCCACACATTTGTCTTGTCAGTGAAGCACTTGATACATCACACAGAACATGGGGCTTAAACTCTATATCAAGAAATGCTTGTCGTGCTCTTGTTAGCGACACTTCATCTTCAGCTGCGCCATCTACATAATCAAAGGGCCCAATCGGTGTGCGTCGCTTTGCAATCTTTCTTAAGTCTTGAATTGTAATTGCATAAGTGAGCCGGCGTTGCTTCGGATTTATAATTGGCTTTCTAAATTTTAAGGTCTGCCTTAAGTTTTGAATCCGACCACGAGATTTACTTACCATCACCGTCCACCCTTCGACTTAGAGAGCAAAGCGCTCTGCTCGGCTAAAAATCTTTCAAAATTACGGATTGCGTAATCAATATCTTGCGAATCTACATCATGAATTTCAGTTTTAAGCGAGAGCGCGCGAGTGCTCTCCATTAAGTTGTTAGTGATGATTGCATGAGCAAGAATCGCTGAACCTCTGCATGTTATTTCGGCATCGGAAATTCTGTGAAGTCTGCGCCCCATGGTCCGCTTGCGGGTTTTAATCCACTTGGGGTCGTTTCCAGCATGGCCACCTAAAGTTATCTCTTCAAGGAAGCTTCCTGAGATATCCTGACTCATCTCTAAAACTTGTCGCTCAGCAAAAGCCACGCCCTCCATAGTTGCACGTGCGAGCGAGGAACTATCATCTGTGATTGAAAGTTCGCTAAAGGACCCCCGAATGTCATTTCGCCACAGTGGCGCTCTCTCGCCTGCGATATAGGGAAGATAGATTGGAACTGAGTCACTTTGGTTACTATCTCCAAGAGTTACAAATTCTTCCTCACTAGCACCGATTAATTGCGAAGCCCAAGCGATGGATCCACCACTCATCTGGGTTGGGCCATAAGTTACAGAGAGTGGCGCGCAGGAATCAGGTATGACATAAAGGGCCCCAGCATCATCTGGGGACTTAGTGGATGAAGTGCCGACAATTGCGGAAGTTCCAGTAATCACAAAGGAAGTGGGCTGTGCAAATACTCCTAGAGCCAACATCCCGCACATCGCATCAGACCAGCCGGTGCTAACCTCCAAACCTTCCGGAAGACCCGTCAATTCACTAGCAGCGTGAGTTACTTTTCCGCGAGTTTGAAAGCCATCTTGTAACTTGGGCATAACTCTTGGATTCCAGCCACAGAATTCAAACAACTTATCGATAGAACTTCGGTTCCTAACATTACAAAGCCCCTTGGTAGACCAAGGATCAGAGATAGCCTCACCTGTTAATAAAAATCCAAGATAATCTTTTGGTTGTAATAACCAACGTGTCTTGCTAATCCACTGCGGATTATTCCTTGATATCCAGAGCATCTTTGCTGGGCAGGCCGATGCTGACCAAGGAAGAGAAGTACCAATCAAATTCCAAGGATTACCAAATTCTCTTTCTAGCTCTTGTGCTTCAAGGCTTGCACGATTGTCTTGCCAAATCAGAGTTGGAAATGTTGGATTGCCAAAATCATCTATCCCAAGTAATGATGGAGTCTGGCCAGAGAGGCCGATTGCCGCAATTCGCAACAAAAGATCTTGGCATTCTGTGGTGATCTCTATCAACGCACGTTTATACTCGTTACAATCTTGCTCAACTTGATCATCAAACCTGCGAATTGGCAGTTTTGCTTCATATTTCTTTATGAGAGTACCGCTTTGGTCAATTAAGATTGCTTTGATTGAAGAGGTTCCAAGATCTAAACCAAGAATGAGATCTTTACTCAAATCGGCTCCAACGAGTCGTTACATCAGAGCGCTTCTTTAAATCTGGGTGGAGCTCTGTTCCAATGCCTGGGGTATCTGGGGGAGTGATAAATCCGTTCTCATATTTAGGAAGCACAGTGACAACATCTTGATACCAGCCGTAGTAGTAGGCGCGCACCATTTCCTGTAGCTCAATATTCGGGAAAGCCACTCCGAGATGAGTTCCTACCGTCAGCACTACCGGACCAGTGCAATCATGGGGTGCAACCGGGACTCCATAAGTGGATGCGAGGGCAATAACAGCACGTGCTTCAGTTACTCCACCTACCCAACCAGGATCAAGCATGATGTGATCTACCGCTCGTGACGAGAGAAGCCTCAAATAATCCCATCTTGTACCAGTGGTCTCACCGACTGTGACTGGAATACGATGAGAGTCTTTAAATCTAATCAATGCCTCTGTGCTTTCATGGCGAAGAGCATCTTCAATCCAGAATAGATCTAAATGTTCAACGGCCTTAGCAATCCGAGTTGCAGCTGGAGCCGACCAGAGTGAGTGCATCTCCAACATGATGTCAAAATTTTTATCGGCGCCGCGCGCAGCTTCGAGAATTGAAACTCCTTCTCGAAGATCTTGATTTGAAATTGTCTGTCCACCTGAGCTAACTGCGGCTTCATCAAACGGCCAGATCTTCATTGCGGTAAAGCCCATGGTCTTTAAACTCTCTACTAACTCAGCAGGCTGTTTTAAGAATCCCACCAAGTCCTCATATTTGCCGTCTTGTATCTCACCGACCTGGGCCTTGCGACTACGGTCTATATTCGAAGATCCTTTTGCATAGGCACTCCCCGCGCAGGTGTTATATGCACGGATTCTGTCTCTAACTCTTCCGCCTAGTAATTGATAGAGTGGTTGCTTCGTAACTTTTCCTAAAATATCCCAGAGCGCGATATCAACGGAGGAAGCAGCGCGTACTGCAACACCCGAACCTTGGAAACCAAGAAAGTCTTGATGGAGAATTTCTTGTATCGATGTAATAGCAAGCGGGTCTTTTCCAAGAAGTCGCGGCGCAATTGATTCGTGAATGAACTCTTCTACAACACCTATGCCAACACAATTCTCGCCAAGGCCGATAACGCCTTCATCGGTATGAACTTGGAGGAAGAGCATGGCCGGATATTCAGCGATACGAATAGTCTCAAGGCCTACAACTTTCATCGCTCTCCTAGCTTCACAAATCCCTTTACTAGTTCACTTCGAGACCATTGCGATATCGGGCTTCGGTCGATACTCTCGAGTTGTTAATTGTTAACGATATTAGGGAAGAGGTCAAGGGTTATGAGCGCAAAATCTACTGAGATCGGAATTTCTCGTGATGAGATGATTGACGTCGCCAGAGATATTTTAATGCGAGTTTCAACGCCAGAAGACAATGCGCTCTCGGTCGCTCAATCACTCGTCTCAGCACAAGAAGCTGGCCATGCCTCTCATGGAGTTATTCGGTTGATTGAATATACGAGTTTTGTAAAAAAAGGAACGGTTATTCCAGGTGCGCAACCAAAACTACTGCGCGAAGTAGGCGCGATTGGAATCATTGATGGGAATTGGGGCTGGGGACAAGTTGCCTGCAAATTTGCACTAGCGAAAGTAAAAGAACAAATTTCTAACTTTGGTACTTACACAATAACAGTAAAGAACGTAAATCACATTGGTCGATTAGGTGAATATATGGAAACGCTCACCAAAGAGGGATTATTTTCAATGATGTGGTGTAACTCTGATCCTGCAGTAGCTGCTTATGGTGGAGTTACAAGAATGTTTGGAACAAATCCTTTTGCAGCTGGAATACCAAATGGCAAGGAGCCAATTATTATTGATTTTGCAACAGCAGCATCAGCCGAGGGCAAACTTCGAGTAGCGCGAGCAAACGGCCAATCTGTTCCAACCGGGATGGTGATTGATAAGGACGGACAAGACAGTACTGATCCAAAAGCTTTCTATGATGGAGGGTCAATACTTCCTTTTGGTGGCCACAAGGGTTATTGCATGAGCCTCTTTGTCGAGTTAGTTGGAGGGGCGCTATCAGGTGGACACGCTGCTATGGCCAAGAGCTATATCCGCGGAAATGGAACGGTTTTGATTGCGATGGATCCAGAATTCTTTGTAGGAAGTGAAATATTTGAAGCAGAGATTGCTGAATCTGCGGCGAAAATAAAGAGCACTAGGCCAGCAAAACCGGAGAACCCAGTCCTTCTACCTGGCGAGGTTGAGAACCAATCCCGCATACGCAATAAAGAGCAAGTTCATATCAGTGAGCCAATTTGGCAGAGCATCTTGGAGTTGCAGAACTCTCTCTAAGCTAAGCTTTATCTAATTTATTGCCCTATAAAATGCTTAGAGACACGGGTAAATCCTCGTTCAACATGAGCTTTGATTTCCTTCAAACCCATCTCAACATCACGCTTCTTAATTATGTCTACGAAAATCTGATGGTCCCTATCCCAAGAACTCATTAAACTCCTATTTATCGAATCATCTCTGTTCCAGGTATAGATTAAAAATGAATGAATCTGCGAGCGGAGAATTTCCCAAGCACGTTCGAGGCGATCATGATGAGCGGCACTAAAAATAGCGCTGTGAAAATCTAAATCAAATTGGCTCACTATCTTTACGGTGCGCTGTTTATCCGTCAAATTTCTAAATTCTTTAACTATCCCTTCGATAGCTTCAATGTCAGCGGCTGTTGCATTTCTGCAAGCCCACTCAATTGCTAGTTGTTCAAGAATTAAGCGAAGTGAAAAAATTTCTTCTACATCACTTCTTCCCCAAGAGGCGATACGGGCACCCTTATGTCGTTCAATTACGACAAGACCTTCTCGCTCCAAACGAGCTAGCGCTTCGCGAACCGGGCCTCGGGATACACCCATCTGATTTGCAAGATCATCTTCAGCTAGGCGACGACCCGGCTCTAATTCATGAGCGATTATTGCGTCTCGTAGATCATCGGTGACAACATCGGCAAGAACTCTTCGTGTTGCTATACCTAGACCTAAAGAACTCTCGACCATTTAACGACCTCAATTCCGAATTGCCAGAAGAAGAATAACTGTTGTTTGTTAACAACAACTCTATAAGTAAAACCCTGCCTTGTGAAGGAGTTTTCTAGTGAAGCTTTTACGACCTCTTTGAACTACTTAGGCATGCCGAAGTGCGAACCCCCGGCATTTTTAGCAAGATTTCCACCATCCATAGGTATCAAAGCACCTGTAATAAATGAAGAAGCATCTGATGCAAGCAGAATTGATAGCCCTTTGATCTCTTCTGGCTTACCGAGTCTGCCAATAGGAAGGCCCCTCAAAAACGTTTTCTCCAACTCTGGGTCTTCAGCTATTCGCTTCTCAAGGCCTTTGTTCATAACTTGGGCAGGCAGGATTGCATTAACTCGCACACCACGACTGCTCCACTCTGTACTCAGTTCGCGAGTCATTTGAATAACAGCTCCCATCGCCATGCTGTATGCGACGTGCCCTCGGCCTAGAGCGTTGAAAGATGCGAGAGAACCAATGTTAACAATACTTCCCTTACCTTGTTTCAGCATTCTCTTGCCTCCATGTTGGCACATATAGAAGCGACTAATTACTAGATTTTGAATTACCTCTTGAACCATTTCAACTTTCATTACTTCTGGTTTTTCAGAGGCACCGTTTCCAGCAACATTTCCAAGGAAATCAATCCGACCGAATTCTTTATCCAGCCTCGCCCAGAGGTTATCAATTGCAGAGAAGTCCGAAACATTACAGACCACTGAAACTACTTTCCGACCCAATTTTTTAATGTCCTCAGCAGTTCTTTCAAGTCCAGCTTCATCCAAATCAACAATCATGACATCAGATCCCGCTTCTGCTACTGCGGTGGCCATGGCTTTTCCCATTCCAGTTGCTGCGCCAGAGACCAGCGAAACCCTTCCAGTTAAGTCAAAAATATCTAGAACCATTGACTAATCACTCTCCATTTATCTCTAGTTAGTAAGCCAAGACTTTCTTAACTGCGTTGATCATTTGATCGACAGTAGGAATAGCTGCTTCTGCGGACTGTGGGTTAGCACTAATAGGAGCTCTTATGCCACCGACTCGAACGATCGGACCCTTTAAGTATTTAAAATTTGCCTCTGATGCTGTTGCAGCAATTTCGCCAGTGATTGAACCAAATAGTGGAGCTTCATCTGCCACAACTACCCGACCAAACTTTTTAACGGTTTCGTTTATCTTTTCAGTATCTAATGGGTAGAGAGTGCGAAGGTCGATAATCTCAACAGAGACGCCACTTTCAGCAAGTTTTGCAGCAGCTTTTTGTGCAGTCACGACGGTGTATCCATAGGTGATGATTGCCGCGTCTTTACCACTTTGAACAGTGTGTGCACTACCAAATGGAATTAGGACGCTTTCATCGCCAACTTCACCACGAACTCCAGATAATTTCTTATGCATTAAGAAAATAACAGGGTCCGGTGCTCGAAGAGCCGTCTTTATCAATCCCTTTACATCATAGGCTCGCGAAGGTACTGCAACGGAGAGACCCGGCGTGTGTGCGAATAGCGCTTCGAGTGAGTTGCAGTGGTGAGCACCACCAAGTGCAACGCCTGAGGTAGCGCGAATAACTAGCGGCACCGGTTTGCCGAACATAAACCGGATTTTTGCGGCTTGATTGATTATTTCATCCATAGCACCGAGTGAAAAATCAATGAAGTTAAGATCAATAATTGGATGACAGCCATACATTCCAGCTCCGATTCCAGATGCGACCATAGCTGCCTCTGAGATTGGACTATCTTTAACACGTTCATGGCCAAACTCTTGGGCAATTCCTTTCACTTGAGCGAAGTGACCACCACGTTCGATTAGGTCAGTGCCCAAGATGAAGATTGACTCGTTGCTGTTCATCTCTTCGCGAACGCCTTGTTGGAAGGCTTCGGAGTAACTTGGAAGAGTATTTCTTGCAGTTTCAGTCTGGGTACTCATTATTTTCTCACTCCTAATAAGCCAGAGTCCACATCTTCGTAGATAGTAGATAGGTCTGGGTAAGGGGATTGCTCTGCGAATTCGACTGCTGCGTTTATCTGCGCTGTAACTTCACTCTGCATCGAAACGAAATCATCTTGACTCAATAAGCCCTCTGAAATTAACTGCGCCGAAAAACGATCAATTGGATCGCGATTATTTCTCCAGTCCGCAATCTCTTCCTGAGTGCGATATTGACCCTTCTCGCCCACATTATGCCCGTAGTAGCGATAAGTGAGCGCATTAATCAGAGTTGGACCTTCGCCTGCAAGAGCTCGTTCGCGCGCCTCTTGTGTGTAGCGGTTGACTTCAAGAACATCTTGACCATCGATAGTGAAGGAGGGCAGACCAAAACCAGAGCCGCGCTTTGCGATATCGCGACCGCCAGTTACTCGGTCAATAAAAGTTTCAACCGCATATTGGTTGTTATCAACTAGGCAGATAAATGGGAGTTTGTTAATCACAGCCATATTTACCGCTTCCCAAGTTCGGCCAGTATTCATACCGCCATCACCTACAAATCCCACAGCGACTTTCTTATGGCCAAGTTGTTTGATACCCATTGCAGCGCCCATCGCAATTCCGACTCCAGCGCCAACAATTCCATTGCCACCAAAATTTCCATTATCGACATCGGCCAGGTGCATTGATGCGCCACGACCTTTTGAACAACCGGTTGCTTTGCCAAATAACTCAGCCATCACAAGCTTGGGATCCATTCCTTTAGCAATGGTGTGGTGGTGGCTTCGATGAGTAGTTGCAATTACATCCTTGGGCTCGAGGGCTGACATAACTCCAACCGCTACTGCTTCTTGACCTGAGGAGTTATGCATTCCTCCGGCAACTTTTCCACGGAGCGTCAATTTATCTGCAGTCTCTTCAAAGGTTCGGATAACAACCATTTCCCGGAGTAATTTAAGTTTCCAATCTTTATCGCTTCTCATCGTCTACTCACTCTCTCCTGCGCCAAGAACTACAGTAATTGTGTTTCCAGCGGGTACCTCACTATTGGGCGTGTATCTATGACGACCAAGGGTGCCCGAGGTTTCACAAGTTATCTCCATTGTTGTCTTATCGGTTTCGATTATGGCGATTACATCACCGGCATTTACTTGATTGCCAGGTTCCTTCTGCCATTCAAGTAAAACGGCGTTATCCATTGCCATTCCGACTGCAGGTACGAAAATCTCTTCCATTTATCCTCCGGGTTTTTGTTAGAAGGGACCTACTGCGAACTTGCCATTTAAAGTTGCGTTTCCACTTAGATATCCAAGGACATCCTTAACGCCCCACTCCATCAATCTTGGTCCAGCGCTCTGGGAGTACCAAGCTATGTGTGGTGACATAATCAAATTAGGCGCTGAACGAAGCGGTGAATCAGCCTCTAATGGCTCTTTCTCAAATACATCAAGACCTGCTCCATCTAAATGCCCCGACTTAAGAGATTCAACAAGAGCCACTTCATCAATCAAACCACCACGAGAAACGTTTACCAATATTGCACCTTGGCGAAGGGTTGCTAACTCTTTTGCTCCAATCATATGATGAGTGCTCTTCATATATGGAGCATGTAACGAAACAATCTCAGATCGCTTCAATAATTCATCAAGTGATGAGACTAGTTCAACTCCCGGCAATGACTTAATTGCTGGATCAAAACCGATAATCTCTTTAAATAATGGTTTTGCTTTTTCAATTAGCGATTGTCCGATACGACCGCAACCAACGACTCCAAGAGTTGTATCTTGCAAAGAAGTGATCCGTGCGATCTTAGGCGCAGGAATCCATTCGCCGGACTGGATACCTTTATTCGCTTGAAAGAGTCCGCGGTGCAAAGCCATAATCATTGCCAGCGCATGATTTGCAACTTCATTGAAAGCGTAAGTTGGTTGAAAGATAACTGGGGTGTGCCGCGCTTCGGCGGCGGCAAGATCAATATTGTCGAGACCGACTCCGAGACGACCGATACAACGGACAGATGATGGAAGAGCTGCAATTTTCTCGGCAGTTAACTTATGAAGTGCCACAATGATTGCGTCGCAACCTTCCGTTCCCGCTATAAGTGATTCGATGGACTCAGTATCAACTTCCTGGAAAGTGAAACCTAAAGACCTAGAAAGATCCGTCACCCACGATGCTCCGCTGGCCGTTCCTGTTCCAAATGCGAGCTTCATACCCCTCCTAATTGAACTGCGTTTACTGTATACAATCCAAGCCGTTATAGATAGGGTTTCGTGAGAGATTTTCGAGAAAGGTTCATCCGGTGCCACTTCCATTTCCAAGGCCAAATAAGGTCATCGCCGTCGGTCTTAATTATCGCGACCATGCCAAAGAGGCCAATGTTCCCGTTCCAACAACTCCAGTCCTCTTTACGAAGTGGACTACATCACTTATTGGAGATGGTGAGTCGATCATCATTCCAAAAGGTGTAACCCAGACAGATTGGGAAGCAGAGTTAGCGGTGGTCATAGGTAAGCGCGCTTCACGAGTTTCAGAAATTGATGCGCTGAGTTATGTCTCAGGTTATACCTGTATGAACGATGTGACGGATCGCGAGGCGCAATCTAAAGATGGCCAATGGGTTCGGAGCAAGTCTTACGACACATTTGGTCCAATCGGACCTCGTATCGTGTCACCTTCTGAAATTGGCGATCCTCATAATTTGAAGATTGAAGCTCGGCTAAATGGCAAGACGATGCAATCAAGTAACACTAGCAACTTGGTATTCAATGTCCCATTCCTTATCTCCTACATTAGTGCACGGGTGACACTTGAGCCCGGCGATGTAATTACAACCGGAACTCCACATGGAGTAGGAACTTTCTATAACCCGCCAATCTTTATGAAAGAAGGCGATGTAATCGAGATCGAAATCGAGAAGATTGGAATATTGAAGAACACAGTCAAGGCTGAGAAGTAAAGCAAATTAGGTATGAGTTTTAGGGGTTCAGGATTACCACTCGCCCTAATTACCGGCGGTGCAAATGGTATTGGCCTTGCCACCGCGCGCCAGCTGGCAAAAGATGGCTACGACCTGTTTCTCATCGATAAAGATCAAGCAAATCTTGAAGTTGCAGTAGCTGAGCTAAAGCAGAGCGGAAAGAAAGTTGAATCTTTAGCCCTAGATCTATCCGACGCTGTTGCAACTGAGAAAGCAATCATTGATTTACTCAAGGAAATTGAGGTAGATGCCCTCGTAAATAATGCTGGGCTGGGCTTTGCCCGCACCGTTGCCCAGACCACCCTTGATGAATGGGACCTTACCTTTGCGGTAAATATCCGCGCCCAATACCTCTTTTGTAAGCACGTCGTCCCCCAAATGATTGCCCGAGGCGGGGGCGCAATAGTCAATGTTGCATCGGCGGGAGCGCTTGTGGGATTGAAGAATCGAGTTGCTTACTGTTCTTCAAAAGCCGCTGTTGTCGGATTAACTCGCTGCATCGCAGCTGATCATGCGATGGAAGGTATTCGCATAAATGCAATCGCGCCAGGCACTGTTGATTCAACTTGGATTGGAAGAATTCTTGCCGATGATCCAGATCCTGTTGCTAGACGTAAGTTGATGGAAGCGCGCCAACTTGATGGCAAGATGGGAACTCCGGAAGAAGTTGCATATGGAATTGCATTTCTTCTCTCCAAAGAGGGACGTTTTGTAAACGGAAGTGTCTTTTCCATGGATGCTGGATTGACTGCAGTCTGATGACTTCCGCAAATAACTCAAAAATTGATGGAGTTGTTGGCGTAATTCGCACAAGTAGTTCGGAATATGCCTACCGGCTTGCAAAAGCTTGGGATGAAACTTCAATCACTCAAATCGAAGTCACAATGACAGTTCCTAACGCGCTTCAAGTAATTGAAAAACTATTAGGCGAGGGAGTCACAAGACTTGGCGGCGGCACAGTTCGAACAGTTGAGCAAGTTAGAGAATTGAAGCGAATGGGCGCATCCTTCGCTGTTGCTCCACATAGCGATGAGAAGGTAATCAAAGAGGCGGTAAGCCTCGGACTGGCGATAACCCCTGGTGCGCTTACCCCAAGTGAGATTTATCGAGCAAAAGAACTTGGCGCAACTAGCGTAAAGATATTTCCTATAAATTCGGTCGGCGGAATTTCATACATAAAGGCGATTCTGGAGCCTCTACCAGATTTGAAACTAGTGGTCTCCGGAGGAGTGCAGCCAAATGAAGTCCAGGAATATCTTCGCCTTGGTTGTGTAGGAGTTTGTATGGGCGGCGCGCTTTGGAGCGTGAAAACTGTAGCCGTAGGTGATCTTTCTGCAATTCGTAGCGAGGCTGAGGTCGCCCTTCAAGGGATGTAGTTGGCGATGCAGAAGAAAGCTCTAGTTCTCATCGATAAATTTAAGGGCTCCCTCTCGCAACAGCAGATAAATCAAGTTTTCGCCAAAGTCTTACAAGAACAAAGGATTGATTATCAGAGCTTTCACATGGCCGACGGCGGAGATGGATCATTAGATGCGCTCTTTGAGCTCGGTTGGCAAACTCATGAATTAAGAGTCACAGGTCCGCTTGATAATAAGCATCCAGCTAAGTACGCAATTAGCCCCAACGGAAAAATCGCAGCTCTCGAACTTTCAGAGCTCTGTGGAAATAAGTATTTAATGGGCAAACGAGCTCCATTTCAATCACATACTCGGGCAATTGGAGAAGCTCTTAAATCAATTAGTAAAGATAGTTGGAGTGAGTTATGGCTTCTGTTGGGCGGTAGTGCGAGCAATGACGGTGGTCTAGGAATTTTGCAGGGACTGGGAATTGAAATTAGAGATTCAAAAGGCAGGTTGGTGAGGAGTGGATTAAATGGGCTGACTCAATCAGCAAGTATTCAATCAGATGCCAAGGCATTGATTGAAAATTTGATTCAAGGTCGCAAAGTTCTACTTGTCACCGATGTTAGCTCACCATTGTTGGGAGCAAAGGGTGCGATTGCAACCTTTGGTAGACAAAAGGGTTTGGGTAGAGCCGGTAGGTTGCGCGGCGAATCGGCGATGCGTAAGTGGAAACGATTGGTTGTTGAAAATACCCAAAAAGATTTTTCAGATAACAAAGGGGCGGGCGCAGCCGGGGGTGTGGGGTTTCTGGCGTTCTCATTTTTTAACGCTCATTACCGATCAGGAGCAGCGACATTCCTTGAATTAATTGGGGCAAGCGCATCAATTACCGAGAAAAGCACGGTTTTTACGGGCGAAGGCCGAATCGATGAGAGCTCGCTAAGCGGTAAATGTGTTCTGCCAATTCTTGATCTTGTTAAGGTAAATGGCGCTAAAGCAGTATTGGTTTGTGGGTCATACGATGAGCGAGTGATTAAGCAGCTAATGAGCGAGTATCCAATTTCGGGGCTCATAGCGCTTAGTAATTCGGGATTTTCCAAGAGTGAGCAAATGGTGCGAGCAAGTGAAATTCTTGAGAAAGAGTTAAAAAGAAACTTTAACAACGATTGGTTTAAGTCATGAAGTTGATTCATTGCCAATGGGATGACTTACTCATTCCAAAGGGTTATGCAATTACAACAAAATCACCGGCTGAGCTCGCTCCCTCAGAACGAGAAAATGTAGAAATCTATATCCCGAAATACATGGGTGGGGCTGCCGCGCTTAGTGCAATTGCAGATTTTCCAAATCTGAAATTAGTTCAACTACTGATGGCTGGGTATGAAGACGCGCTGCCTCATATGCGCAAAGGTGTCAGGTTATGTAATGCCAGGGGAGTGCACGATCAATCAACAGCAGAACTTGGCGTTGCCTTGCTGGCCTCTTACTTCTTAGGGATAAAGAGTTATTTGAAGAATATGGAGATTGGCAAATGGGATGGAGCCAGGCGCGACTCTCTTTATAGTAAGAAGGTTGCGATTGTTGGAGCCGGTTCGGTTGGAACAAGAATTAAAGAAATGCTCGATGTTTTCAAAGTTGAGAGCACATTTTTCGCTCGGAGCGCCCGCCAAGGAGTATTTGCAATAAGCGAACTAGAGCAGAGAATCTCAGGTTTTGATGCAGTAGTTTTGGTTCTCCCACTCACAAGTGAAACTAGACATCTCATCACGCTTAAAGAGTTATCGAGTATGAAACCAGGTGGATTGTTAGTGAATCTTGCGCGTGGACCGGTCGTGAAGACCGATGATCTTCTCGTTGCGCTCAAGAGGGGCAAAATTTCGGCCGCTTTAGATGTAACTGATCCGGAGCCACTACCTAGTGATCATGAACTTTGGCACTTAGCCAATGTAATTATTACTCCTCACGTAGGCGGAAACTCCAACGCCTTTGAGCCACAGGCTAGGGAGTTTTTAGAGGAGCAATTAGAACGTTATGTGGCTACTGGACAATTAATCAACGAGATAGAGTTTTGAAATGACCTTCTTCGTATTTGTGCGATTTAAAGTAAAACCAGGAACGGTAGAAAAATTCCTTCCTGAACTTGAGAAGGCAGCGAAGTCAACGCGGACTGAAATTGGTTGCCTTCAATACGAATATGCCATCGATGCTGCCGATGAGAATGCCATTATTCTCTTTGAGAAATATGTAGACCAAGCTGCATTTGAAGTACATCGATCAATGGATTACTTAAAAAGTTTTCGCGCTAAGGTGATGGAGTTATTCGATGGTGAGCCTCTAATTATTCGAGGGTTACAAAATTTGACTATCTAGCCCTAAAACTCTTCAAGTCAAACTTAGAAACCGGAACTCCTTCAATGCCTACATCGATACAGAAGAGATTTCCTGCAAGAGAACTAAGTTCTTTACCCTCAATATTAAGAGATGCAGTTGTTATGAAGAGCTTGGAGGTTCCCGTCTCAAATGCGCAACTTGTTATTTGGTTTACAGGCATTTCTATTGTGTGAGTGAGTTTTCCCTCTTTTGAGAAACGTCTAACTACGGAACCTCCGAAGAATGCAACCCAAATGCCACCATCTTTATCAGAACACATTCCATCAGGAATACCAAAAGTAGCCGGAAATTCAATAAATGTTTTAAAGTCAATTGAAGTTGGATTGTTGAGTGAGTATGCCGAAGAAAGTACTGAATTTAGTGCAGAATCAATGTAATAGATAACGTCATTTTCTAGGTTCCATGCAATTCCATTTGACACCGTAACACTCTCTCTAATTCGGGCGCACTTTCCGTTTGCTATTAGATAGAAAGAACCGGTGGAACGTTCTCCATCTCCCATGGTTCCCCCGAGCAATCTTCCCATTGCATCGCACTTTGCATCGTTCATACGATTACTTGAAATTTCCCTCTCAATTGCAAGCAATAAGTCCAAGTTCTCCCCATTAAAGTCAACGAGGTAGATTCCATCATTCATGGCAAGAAGAAGATTCGATTCATTGGTCGGAATGACGGCTCCGGGGCTGAGTTCAGTTGGGAAAGAATCTAGAGTATTTGCAGATGGTTTGAAGGTATAGACCTTTTTGCCAAAGATATCAACGAAGTGAAGTCGGTCCTGCTCTAAATCCCAAACGGGTCCTTCGCCTAATTGACAACGCGAGTTAGCTGCAACCTCTACATTTTTTAAACTTACTGTCATATAGAAATTCTATTCATAAGTGAGCCTTGAAAGAAGTCCAGCGTCAGCAACAATCGTAGTTCCATTGATAAATGAAGCGCGCGAAGAGGCAATCCAAACTAGAATTTCGGCAATCTCCTCAGGTTTTCCTACATGACCGATACTCTTCCCATCTGTCGGAAAGCCCAGTTTTTCTAATAATTCGCGATCGTTTGCGAGATTTTTTGTGGTCATAGGTGTATTGATGGAACCAGGTGCAACAGCCACCACGCGAATTCTTAGCGGATTGAGTTCAAGTGCAAGTTGTGAAGTTAAAGAATTCAGGCCACCTTTTGACGCAGCATAAGCAGCGTGATTTTTCATACTTGCGAAGGCGTGAACAGAAGAAACATTCAAAACGCTTCCACCGCCATTGGCTTCAAAAAGAGGGATTGCATGCTTAATGGTGAGGAATACAGACCTCAAATTAACAGATAGCACTTGGTCCCATTGCTCAACAGAGAGCTCTCTGATTTCAAGACCATGGGTAGGCATTGCGGCCACATTAAAAAGTGCAGAAAGTTTTTCACCTGCGATATTGAGAAAAGCTTGTTCTATTTTTAGCGGAGATTCTAAATCACAACTCCGATAGGTAACTTTTTTATTTGAGATACTACGCGAGCGATAATCATCCTCGCTGATCTTGTCTAAGCCTAAAACTCTGGCGCCCTTCGAAGTGAGCAAAGCTGCAGTTGCGGCACCAATACCTGAGGCAACGCCAGTTACAACACAGAACTTGCCTTGCCAATGCGAAATATCTTGCACAGGTAATCTCCCTAGCACCCAAAAGGAATACTAGCATAGCGTTTTAGTAACCGTAAGATTTTTGTCAGGAGGAACATTGGATCAAGTAACACTAGAGAATGAATTTCTTAGAGTAGTGATTGTGCCCAAATATGGTGCGAAGATTACTGAGATTTGGGACAAGCGAGCTAACTATCAATGGTTATGGACTGATCCATCAAGGAAATTGAGAGAACGTAAATTTGGGGATAGTTACGAATCCCACGACATATCGGGCTTCGATGATTGTTTTCCAAACATAGGCATAAGTAGATATCCACTCGACCCAAGCCTGATGCTTCCTGATCACGGTGATTTATGGACTCAAGTTGCAACTTGGCATGCTAGTCAAACAAGCTGTACCACGATTATTGAAGGCGTGAGTTTTAACTACTTTTTCGAAAGAACTCTGAACCTTAAGAGTAACTCTCTAGAAATTAAATATGTTGTAAAAAATATGGATAAGAGAGACTTTATTGGATTTTGGAGTGCTCACCCTTTATTTAAAGCCGTCGATGGAATGCAAATTGAGATGACTGGGAATCCTCGCATGACTAAAGAATTCGGTTTCAGTGGCCGAATGGGGCGGGACGGTAGCGATGGATACGAGGGACATCTTGACGCTTATCGCTGGCCTTTAACAAAAGGGGCAGAAGGCTCGATAAATGACATAAGTTTTATTGATCTCGCGAAAAGCCTCACAGACAAAGTTGTTATAGCTTCACCTTCAGATGGGAAAATAATGTTAAAAAATCCTAAATTCGGCTGTTCTATTTGTTTTCACTTCGACCCGATAAAAATCCCGTACACCGGAATCTGCTATAACCTGAACGCTTGGCCATTTGCCGGGGAGCCGGGGTGCTGGCTCGCGATCGAGCTGACCCAAGGCGCTACGGATAAGTTGGATGAATCAAGAGAAGTCGAAGCTTTTCTCCCCTTCCCGAGTGAATCAAAAGTGGAGTTTGGCTTCCACTTGGAATTCCAGGTAGAAATATAACTAAAGTTTATGAACCAAAGAATCCTCTAAGTTGACCTTTACACGCTCAAAACCTGCGAAATCAAGCTAAGAAATTTATCTCCCTGACCCTTGCTTTCTGTGAAAAAAAGTCTAGATTTATGTAAACGGTTGACCGTAAACAGAGTTCGAGGAAATTTAGGAGATGTAACCCTAGTGACCCAGACGGATGGATCAAGGAATAAAGTCGAGAAGGAAAAATTTTTTTTTCGCTTGTTAGCTGTTCCCGAGTTAGGCGTTGTAGTCGCGCTGATTATTTGTATCAGTATTTTTCAATCAATAAACCCCGTTTTTCTATCAGGCGAAGTTGTCGGTTCAATCATTCAGGCGGTCACGTTCGTTTCGATAATTGCAGTGGGACAAGCATTCCTACTCATAGGAGGAAATTTCGACCTCTCGGTTGGTGCAGTAGCCGGATTAACCGCTGTGACCTCGGGGAAGTTGATGACAAGTGCTGGACTACCAGTGTGGCTGGCATTATTTCTTGGCTTAGCTCTCGGAGCATTAATCGGACTTATAAATGGATTGATGGTCACAAAGGCCGGAGTGCCCGCTTTTATCCAAACATTGGGCATGCTCTTCGTAGCGCAAGGGCTCATCCAGGTTGTCTCGCTCGGATATCCCGTATATCCCTTGCCTGATGTAATTGAAAAAATAGGGGAGAGCAGTATCTTCTTTACTCTCGGATGGAACGCCCTACTTTGGGCCGTAATTTCAATAGTTGGAGACTTTGTAATTAGAAAAACGGCAATCGGAAGAAATTTATATGTCATCGGCGGAAATAGCGAAGTTGCAAAAATAGTGGGAATTAATGTGGCTAGGTACCAGCTGTTGTGCTTTGTCTTGGCTGGGACGCTTTCTGCACTTGCTGGAATGTTGGTGATGGCAACGCTCTCGGCAGGCGCTCCAAGCATTGGAACTGGTTGGGAACTTACAGTCATTGCTGGGACCGTAGTTGGAGGTGTGAGCTTATTTGGCGGAATCGGAACTATTGCTGGAGCGATATTGGGCGTACTACTGATTCAGTGTGTTCAGAGTGGGCTCATTACGAGTGGCTTAAGTCCCAATTACCAATTAATTGCCGTGGGGACCATTCTTGTTCTTGCGGTATTTCTTGATGTTACACGAAGGAAATATCGAAATACCGTTCGTAAAGCAACAACTGAGTCTCCATCAGAAGCAGTTGAAAGAACTGTGAATAAAGAAAGCAGGTGATGTCTAAGCCAGACTCTTAGATGAGTTATCTAATTCATGATCTAAAAACTCACAGCAGTTAACTAATAAAGGTGGAAAAGGAGCTTAACAAGTGTCAAAAAAACACAAATTATCGATTTTTACGATACTTTCACTCGTAATTCCTGCGATTCTCATGGGTTCGAGTTCAAATGCCGCTACTAGTTACAAAGGTCGGGACAAGAGCATTCTCTTTGTCCAGCCAATGAAGGATCACCCCGTGCATCGTTTGATGCAGGCGGGTCTTCTACAAGAATGTAAGCGACTTGGTTTCTATTGCAAGGTTGTAGGAAATGCCAGCGCCTCAAACTGGGACGATGTTGGAAGCTTGCCTCTCGTTGATGCAGAGCTTGCGCGTAAGAAATATGGAGGCGTTGCCGTATATCCCGTCAGCCCTGTTCTATTTAAGTATGCCGAGAAACTAGCCAAGAAGGGCTACCCAATTATGGGCTGGCATGCGATTCCCAAGAAAGGAACTACGTCATACGTGGCATCCGTCGCTCAGTTAGTTCCTAATGCCGGAAAGGGTCCTGCTGAAGAAATCTGCAAGATTCACCAAAACAAGGGAACTGTTGCTATCACTGAAGGTAGCTTGAACGATGAGGAAAACACCAAAGCAGCAGCTTTCAAAGAGCAATTGGCCAAATCATGCCCTGCAATGAAGACAACTGAGATCGGAATTGAAGGTTTTGATCCAACTAAGGCTGTTGCAATTGCAGTCGGTATGTTGTCTGCGGACAAGGACATCGTCGCCGCTTACTCAACGACTGGAAATGGCGCACAGACTTGGTCTCAAGCTGCCGCGCAGACCAATCGAAAGATCACAATTATCGGAATGGACTATATTCGTCAGAACTTAGATCTCATTCGTGATGGAAAAGTTTATGGAGTCGTGGCACAGCCTCTTTATGAAGAGACTGCTATGATGGTAAAACTTTACGACCAACTATTTAAGGGTAAGAAAGTTAAGTACTCCAATATCCTCCCATCAGTAATTGTGACCAAAGCAAACCTCGATCAGTACTACAAGATCGTAGATGCAGCTGGTCAGTAAATTGAAATAGATGTAGGGGTGCGCAATATATCCCGCGTACCCCTACATATTAAATAGTTAGCCAATCTGTAACGAAGAGGATCTAGGAAAATAGCCAAATGCCAGCAGTTCTTGAGGTAAAAAAGCTTGGTAAAAATTTTGGAAACGTCCAAGCTCTAGTCGGCGTCGATTTGGAGATTTACGACTCAGAGATTCATGCAATTCTTGGTCAAAACGGTGCCGGTAAGAGCACTCTGATTAAGCTCATTACTGGGCTTTATCCGACTAATAGTGCGACTGGCGAAATTTATCTCAATGGCAAGAAAGTTCAGCTAAAAAGCGTTTCAGACGCTAGAAAAAAGGGCCTTGCCTATGTCCCTCAAGAAATTGAAATAGTTGATAATTTAACAGTCGCAGAAAATATTTTCGCCGGCCAAATTTCTATCCTTGGTAGAGTTTTCTCTCTCGCCAGAATTTTCAATCTCGCAGAGGAGTTAAATGAGAAATATAGTTTTGGGCTTCCAGTCCGAGCGATTGCTGCCGGACTCAGTACGGCTCAACGCCAAACGGTAATGATTGCTAGAGCTTTAGCGTCAAATCCCTCGGTCCTACTGTTGGATGAACCAACCACTTCGTTATCAAAAGATGATGCTGCGACTTTGGCACAGAATTTAATTAATCTTAAAAAAAATAAAGTAACAATGATCTATATCACTCATCGCATTCCAGAGGTGCTATCTTTATGCGATCGTGCAACTGTTCTACGTGATGGAAAAGTTGCGCTGAAACTAGAGAAGTCTGAATTAAGTCCAGAAAAGATTATTACGGCGATGATTGGGCATTCGATTGAAAACAAGAATCAGGCTTCAAAGTCGCAAAGTGTTTACAATGTATTACTTGAGTTAAAACGGGTAAGTGTCCCAAGCCTAAATCCTCAACAAGTAGCGTTACATGATGTGAACTTTGAATTACGTGATGGAGAAATCCTTGGACTTGCCGGATTAGTAGGATCGGGTAGATCTGAAATCCTAAGGGCGATAGCTGGAATATCCCAATTCTCTGGAATTTTGAAGGTAGGAAACGAGGAAATACCAAACCCGAGCCCGAAGAAGATGCGTGCGTTGGGGATAATCATTTTGACCGAGGATAGAAAAAGAGAAGGCCTGCTCTTCAATCTAAATCTTGTGAGAAATGTGATTGCGGGATCGACAGAGAAATTTACGAAGTTCGGATTGGTGAAAGTAAGGCAGGAGTTCTGGGAAGCTTCAAGATCAATGGATACGTTGGCGGTCAAAACTAGGAGTTATCTAGCTGAGCCAGCACATCTGAGCGGAGGCAATCAGCAGAAAGTATTGCTTTCCAGGGCACTCACTTCATCTCCAAAGATCCTTCTACTAGATGAGCCTACGAAAGGGGTAGACGTTGGTGCTCGTCAAGAGATATATCAAATTATTCGGCGAATAAAGGAATCAGGCACAGGCGTAATCGTTGTCTCATCAGATCTTGATGAATTACTTCTGCTCTCTGATCGAGTTGTTGTTGTGGCAAACGGAACCACTGCCGATCAGTTCGCCAAGGGTGAGGGTGATGAAGCCAGAGTGTTGCGTTTTGGCACTGGCTTACTTCAATAACAACTTCCTCTTGTTGGCTTGATTTGCGAAAGGAAACCAATTGACTCTTAAGCTAGTTTACGCTTTTGCTGAAGGAAATAAAGACTTAAAGAATCTCCTCGGTGGAAAGGGAGCAAACCTTGCTGAAATGACAAAGTTGGGAATTCCGGTTCCACCCGGCTTCATAATCACGACCGATGCTTGTAAGGAATATCTAGCGAACAACCGGGTTCCTCTAGAGCTAGATGTTCAAGTTACTCGAGCTTTACGAAAACTTGAGGATGAGTGTCAAAAGAGATTTGGAGACAGGGAAAATCCACTTTTGATTAGTGTGAGATCTGGTGCCAAGAATTCGATGCCGGGCATGATGGAAACAATTTTGAATGTAGGACTAAACGATAAGTCGGTAGTAAGTCTTGGAATGAGAACGGGAAATGAGCAATTTGCCTTGGATGCCTATAGGAGACTAATACAGATGTATGGAAAAACTGTATTGGGAATAGAAGGAGCTAAATTCGCGAAAGCCTTGGACGAATCCATCAAAATTGAGCGTGTATTGCAACCCCAATTCATGACAGTCGCGGGATTAAAGACGTTGGTCGACAAATTCAAAAAGATCGTGAAGTCCGAATCAGGGGAGGATTTTCCTCAAAATCCACGTGAGCAGTTAGATAGAGCCATATCTGCAGTATTTGAATCATGGAATACCGACCGTGCGAAGTTGTATCGACGTAGAGAACGAATCCCCGACGAACTTGGGACTGCAGTTAATGTCGTTGCCATGGTGTTTGGAAACTTGGGTGATGATTCTGGAACCGGTGTCTGCTTTACGAGAGATCCAGCTACTGGTGAAAACGGTGCATACGGTGACTACTTACCCAATGCACAAGGTGAAGATGTTGTGTCGGGTACAAGCAACACACTAACCCTTGAAGACTTTAAGAATCGCTCTCCGAAACTTTTCGATGAATTAAAGGCAATTATGTACAAACTTGAGACTCACTATCGAGACATTTGCGATATTGAATTTACAGTTGAATGTGGTCGACTATGGATTTTGCAAACACGAGTCGCCAAAAGAACTCCTGCTGCCGCTTTTCGAATAGCCATCCAGTTGGTAGATGAACAATTAATCACGATGGATGAAGCGCTAATGCGTGTAACAGGAAATCAATTGGATCAATTAATGTTCCCACAGTTCGTCAAAAAGGATGACGTCAAGCCAATAGCCATCGGCATTCCAGCCTCGCCTGGAGCTGCAGTTGGGCGCGCAGCATTTAGTTCCGCGCATGCGGTTGAGCGGGCCGACAGAGGAGAAAAAGTCATATTGATAAGACGTGAGACAAATCCAGATGATCTCGGAGGCATGTTGGCTTCCACGGGGATACTTACCAGTCGTGGTGGCAAGACCTCCCATGCTGCGGTAGTTGCTCGCGGGGTAGGAAAAACGGCTGTTTGCGGTGCGGAGTCCATAGAAGTTAATGAAGTCAATATGTTTGCCCAAATTGGAGAAATCCGAATTAATGATGGAGATTTAATTTCAATCGATGGCCTTACTGGCGAAATTTTTAATTTAGAAGTACCAGTTGCTCCATCATTGGTTGAAACCTATTTACTACATGGAATAACAACCGCTACAAATGGCAAAGATCAAGCAACGCAAGACTTAATTCGCTCAATAGATCGGCTGCTTCGCCATGCAGACCGCCGCCGAAGATTGATGGTAAGAGCAAATTGCGATACCTCCCCTGATTCAGATATTGCAAGAAGATTTGGAGCTGAAGGAATTGGTTTGTGCCGGACCGAACACATGTTTCTTGGTGAGAAAAGAATTCTTATCGAGAGAGCGATCTTGGCAGATAGTCAAGAAAAGAGGGATGAGATATTTGCAGTCCTCTTGCCTATGCAAAGAAGTGAATTCTCAGAAATTATGGAAGTTATGGATGGACTCGTGACAACCATAAGATTGTTGGATCCACCGCTACATGAATTTCTTCCAGACCTAGGTGATCTAAGAGTGCGCGTGGCGTTAGCAAATGAACGGGGGGAGTCCACCGCGGAGGATGAGGAATTACTCCAAGCGGTAGGAAAAATGCATGAAACTAATCCCATGCTGGGTCTGAGAGGCGTGCGACTTGGAATTGTTTTCTCTGGTTTGTATGAGCTTCAAGCCAGAGCGATTGCAGAAGCAATGGCAGATCGGATTTCTGTTGGCGGTAATCCAAAAGTAGAAATAATGATTCCGCTGGTGGGATCTCATATGGAATTAAAGCTCACTCGTCAATTAGCTGAGAAAGTTATAAAGGAAGTAGAACTTTCTAGACGCGTAGAACTACCCATTGAAATTGGAACCATGATTGAGCTTCCCAGAGCCGCTCTCACTGCAAATCGCATTGGACTTGTTGCGGACTTTTTCAGCTTTGGGACTAACGACCTGACCCAGACAACATGGGGATTTTCTCGAGATGACGTTGAGGCTGAATTCTTTAGCAGGTACTTGGAATTGGGCATCTTTACAGTTTCGCCTTTTGAGACTCTTGATGAGTTTGGGGTGGGAGAGTTGATTAGTATCGCAATTGAACGTGGGCGTAGTAGTAATCCGAATATTCACTTAGGAGTATGTGGTGAACACGGAGGAGACCCGGAATCGATTCACTTCTTTCATGCCAAAGGACTTGATTACGTCTCATGTTCTCCCTATCGCGTTCCTATTGCGCGATTAGAAGCAGGGCGTGCTTCGCTTGCTGCAATTTAGCTTATTATCAATTAGCTAAATATCCACCATCTACTGGGATTACTACGCCACTTACGTAATCTGAAGCTGGCGCAGATAAGAAGAGCGTGGTGCCAGCGAGATCCTCAGGTTTGCCCCACTTGCCAGAGGGAATACGAGAAGATATGAATGCAAATCTCTCTTTATCTTGGCGTACGCGCTCATTTATATCCGTCTCAATAAATCCAGGCGCTATTCCATTTACACGGATGCCAAGCGGAAGTAGTTCATTTGAAAGTCCACGAACAAGTCCGGCGAGCGCAGTTTTTGCTGCGGTATAACTAATCACATTCTTTCCACCGAGATAACTCCACATAGATGCGGTGAAGATGATCTTGCCGTAACCACGCTCAGCCATTCCCTTGGCGATATCACGCGAGAGAATGAAGGGGGCGGTTAAGTCAATCTCAAGGGTTTCATCCCATTGCTCGTCGGTATGAACAAGGACCTCGCCTCGATTGGCGATTCCCGCGTTATTTATCAAGATATCAATCTTGGTACCTTGAACCGTTTCAACTAATGTTTTTGTATCTTTTCGATAACGAAGATCGAAGGTCAGGGCTGTGATTTTTCGCCCCAGCCCTGTCACGTAGCGGGTTAGGTCATCATCAAGCGTCTGTTTTGAGCTTACGACGATTAAATCGGCGCCATTCTCAGCCAATATTCGGGCCATGGCCAGCCCGATTCCCTTGCGGGCCCCAGTTACAAGGGCGGTCTTACCACTTAAATCAAAGAGGTTCTGAGCCAATTGTTCCTCCAAACACGCCAAAGAAAGTCTCTGTAGCCCCTATTTATTCTCTTGAGCATACATTACAGTTTCAGTTAATCGTTAACCGTTCACAAAGGAGGAAATGTTAATGAGAAACAGAACAAGACGAATCCTCGTCTCCCTAACCTCTACATTGGCCCTACTAGGTGGTTCCTTAATCGGAATTCAGGCTACACAAGCTGCACCTAGTGCCACATGTAATACGCGCACGAAGCTAGCAAATGCCAATTGCGATGTAATAATTTATGGCGCGTTGCATCGCGTTCAAACCCTAGATCCGCTAGTTCCAATTGGTGGATATACCGAACAACAAATGTCGTATATCACCCAAGGCAAGCTCTATCGATTTGATAACGATGGCAAACCACGACGAGATCTTGTTGCAAGCGCAACTATTTCTGCGGACAAGAAAACCGTTACACACACACTCCGTGATGCCAAGTATTCAGATGGCACTCCCATTGTTGCTGCCGATGCGGTAAATGCATATGAACGTTGGATTGCCTCAAAGCGCTCAGCCTCCTACATCGATGCTGTCGAAAAAGTGGTAGCAAGAGATAGTAAAACGTTGGTTTGGACCCTCAAGCGCCCCTATCCAGATTTCAACTTTGCTCTAGCTCAAGAGTTCTTTGGAATTCATCCAGCAAGCAAGACCGATACTGAAGCCAAGGCTAAGGAGTACTTCAAGAATCCAGTAGCTGGTGGCCCAATGATGGCTAAGACTTTCGCGCCTGGCACAGATCTTTTTGTTGCTGTTGCTAATCCAAATTACTGGGCAAAGCCAGTAGTTAAAGAGATCCAGGTCCGTACCATTCCTGATGGCAATACTCGCCTTGCAGCTTTCCAAGCAGGAGAGATTGATTATGTAATGGAACTTCCACTTAGCGCTGCAAAAACAAAGTGGGATAAGTCCCGCTACCTTGTAACAGGTGAAAAAGACTCGGGTGTATTCATGTTGGCCTTCAACATGGGTCCACTTCAACCAAATGCTGCCCTAAAGGATGCGCGCGTCCGCAGAGCGATTTCACTCGCCGTTGATAGAGCTGGAATCATGCGTACCGCTTTTGCTGGCTTATCGAAGCCTTCATGCGGAATGCAGTTTGAGTTCAAGAACGATTATTACCTCTGCTCACTTCCAAAAGATGGAAAGCGTGATACCGCAGCTGCGAGACAATTGATGAAGGAAGCAGGCTATGCAAACGGCTTTAAGGTCAATATGCCTGTTCCTAATCGTATCTTCTGGCAAGACGCTGCTCAGATTGTCAAAGACAGCTTAAAGTTCATCAAGATTGATGTAACTATCGATATGGTGACACCGGACTCAAACATCTCCAATTACATCAACAAGCGTGATTGGGAGATGATGTGGTTTGGAAACAATGCTGCCACTGGCATTCTCCAGCTCTCTAACTGGTTTAAGCCAGGTGGGGTATGGGCAAATAATGCAAACGTTCCAAACGCTCTCATAACTGAGACTGAAAAGTTACTCAATGAGGCCGCCTCCTCTGAAAACCCTGCAGTCATACGTGAGAAACTAGCTGGTGTTGAGAAGATTGCCTTTGAGCAATCAATCTTCATTCCAATTGGAACTCGTTTCTACCTCTCGGGCAGCCGCATCGCTCCGGGGCTAGTAAATGCACTTCTACCTGGTCAGCTGCAATTTGTTGTCGGCACCAATCCACCTCTCCCCAAGGATTAGTGATTGACCAAGTAAAAATCGAGGGATAAAAGACGGGGATAGTTAAAAACTATTCCCGCAAACCGAACTCGGATGGTCTCAATAAGAGGCCATCCGAGTTCTTAACAGGTAGCAAGACTAATTAAGAAAAGGCATATGAAACTTAAGCCAACTAGCCCGCTTGCCCGAAAGATTTTTGGTCGGACCATAAGGGCCTTTTCTATTTCCTTCTGGGTGATGGTTATTGCCTTCGCGCTGATGCGAGTTACTCCAGGTGATCCGGCGTCAGCAAGACTTGGGGCGGGAGCTGAAGAAGAGGCGATAGAAGCGCTGCGTGAACAACTTGGACTTAACGTAAATCCTTTTCAACAGTTTTTTAATTACCTTGGTGACCTTAGCCGTGGAGATCTCGGCACTTCGCTGGTATCAGGAATTTCTGTCGGGGAGATAATTTTTAATTCTTTTCCATTGACTCTAACTTATATAGCTTTCTCATTCCTTTTCGCATTTCTTATTTCAGTACCAATTGGTGTACTAATTGGTTGGTCTAATAAAGCAAGTTGGGTGTATTCATTTAGAACTTTCACCTCTATCGTAATTGCGACTCCAAATTTCTTTATCGCTATGGTCGCAATATTGTTTTTTAGTGTGCAGCGTGATTGGGCTCCAGTATTTGGTTATGAGCCAGGATTCCCAGGCAATATGCGTTACCTCTGGTTACCTATAGCAATTAACACTTTGATTTTATTATCTATTATTTCACGCGTTCTCCTTGCTTCAGTTATTGATACCCGCTCAGAAGAATTTGTTGAAACCGGAATAATCCGTGGCGTGAGCCGTATTCGATTCTTCTGGTTCTACATTTTGAAGCCGTCTCTTGCTCCAACTATTGTCCTGATGTCTTACATGATGGGAACGATGCTTGGTGCTACCGTAATATTGGAAACAATTTTTTCCCTACCTGGAATTGGCAGAGAGTTGGTTAGTGCAGTTTTAGCCAGTGATTATCCAGTCGTGCAAGGGACATTAATCTTCTTTGGTGTTATCACCGTTTTTTTGAGCTTTTTTGGAGATCTCTTCGCTTATCTTCTAGATCGAAGGGTTAAGTTGTGATTAAACAGATCCGCGAATACGCGGCGCTTCCTGGAGGATTTGGCATCATTGTAGGAGTATCGATGTTCTTATCGATTTCGATTCTCGGATTCGCCCGACCACTTTTGATTCCATATGCTCCCGACGAGCTGATCGGAGATGGATTAGCGGCGCCGTCGTGGGATCACCCATTTGGCCTAGATCAACTAGGTAGAGATGTACTTTCACGAACCTTAGCCGCGGTGCCAGCAGATATTGGCGTAGCTTTTCTTGGCGTGAGTATTCCGCTCTTTATTGGCACAGTCATTGGAATTTTATTGGCATTTGCAAAAAATAGAGTCTTTCTAAGTCTTGTTGGCTCAATAATAGATGGAATCAATGCATTTCCACTATTAATTATTGCTATCGCGATGGTTACATTCCTAGGGCCAGGCTTGTTCAATGTAGTTATTGTTTTAGCTCTCATGAACTGGGCACGGTATGCCCGCATTGCTAGAACTAGGGCCACTATTGTGCTGCGAGAAAATTATGTTGAAGCAGCAAGATTGATGGGTTATCCAAGGCGAAGAATAATTTTTAAGCACGTTACCCCAAACGTCTCTTCAGAAACACTCGCTTATGCCTTAAGTGACTTTATCTTGGTGATTGTGATTATCTCAGGGCTTTCATTTCTCGGGCTTGGTGCTAGGCCCCCTGCTGCCGAGTGGGGCTCGATGATTGCCGATGGGCGCGTCTTTCTTGGTGAAGCGTGGTGGATTACTGTCTTTCCTGGCATAGCGCTCTGCTGGTCGGCTATTTCAATCTCATTAATAGTCGAGGGCCTATCGCGAAGGGATCGGGCTAACTAATGACAAAAGTTTTAGCAGAGATAAGGGACCTTAGAATCGATGTGCGTGTAACACGCCGCCTTCGCTTACGAATCGTTGACACTGCATCTTTGGTAATAAATAAAGGACAGTTACTTGGCCTAATAGGTGAATCAGGCTCTGGGAAAACGATGCTATGTCGCGCCTTGGTCGGTACGCTAAATCGTCGTGGCGCATATATTCAATCGGGTTCTATTGACTTTGAAGGAATAGATCTAGTTAATGCGAGTAAAAAGGACTGGCGCAGTATTCGTGGACACAAGATTGGCTACATTCCACAGTCCGCGCTTGCCGGACCAAATCCTGTTATGCGTATCGGTGCGCAGCTTGCTGAGGCGGTTACTCAAAGGGGCAGGAAATCTAAAGATGAAGTACGCCGCCGCTCCTTAGAATTGTTAGAATTAGTCCAAATTCGTCGGCCTGAAGTTGTGTTAAAGCAATACCCATACGAACTATCGGGTGGTATGAAGCAGCGAGTGATGATTGCTTGTGCTATAGCTCAGAATCCTAAATTGATTGTTGCCGATGAACCCACCACTGGTCTTGATGTTACTGTCCAGGCGGAAATTATGGAGTTACTTAGCAAGATTCGCAAAGAATTTGATACGTCAATTATTTTGGTTTCACATGATCTGCAATTAATTAACTCCATTTGTGATGACATTGTAGTGATGCATGCTGGTGCAACAATTGAGAAACTTCCATCATTAAAAGTTACTTCAGCTCTACATCCCTATACCCATGCGTTATATGACTCAAGAATTGATCTTGTCGAACCGAGGGGTAAGCTCCGCACAATCAAAGGCCAGCCACCATCGGTCGGAAAATGGCCAACGGGATGTCGTTTTGCTGATCGTTGTGATTTTGTTAAAGATGTTTGCCGAAGCACCGATCCGGCGCCTTTTATGCAAGTTGATGACTCCCAATGGAGCGCCTGCATAAGGCATAAAGAAATTTATGGTGGGGCAAAATGAGCAACTATTTGATTGAGGCTAAGAGCTTATCGGTCACATTCAATTCCTATGGCTTTGAAGTTCCAGCTGTTAGAGAGGTGGATTTCTACCTAGATAAAAGGGAGGTTGTTGGGGTTGTTGGTGAATCCGGAAGTGGTAAGTCCACCTTTGCTCGCGTTCTTGCTGGTTTGCAGGTACCAACTAGCGGTGAAGTGACTTTTAAGGGTGAGAATATTTTTAGGGGTCAGCAGGCTTATCCTGGCGAACTTAGAAAAGCGGTGCAGATGGTATTCCAAGATCCATATTCAAGTCTCAATCCAAGGATGCGCATCATAAATGCCGTGACCGAAGCTGTAATTCATCACCAAGCCGCTTCCCGCAAAGATGCGAAAGAAATCGCCCATAATCTTCTGCAGAGAATGGGAATTAGCGCGACTGATGCGAGTAAATACCCAAATGCTCTCTCAGGTGGCCAGCGCCAACGCGCATCTGTAGCTCGTGCGCTTTCAGCACAACCCGAAGTTCTACTTGCCGATGAACCAACTTCAGCGATTGATCAATCTGCGCAATCACAGCTACTTGAACTTTTTGCCGAACTAATTGCCTCAGGATTGTCAGTGGTACTAGTGTCGCATGATTTGGGTGTTATTCGGTACTTATGTGATCGGGTTTACGTCATGGAAAGTGGTCTTTTTGTTGAATCAGGAATTACAAAGGACATTTTCCAAAGCCCAAAAGATTCTTATACCCAGAAATTGATTGCTTCAATTCCGAAATAGATCTTAGGTTTAGCGTTACCACTTCTTGGAGCTACCTTTCGATTAATAATTAACAAATCTTCCGTGGCAAAGAGGTCGCCATCTAAGAGCTCTTTAGGAATTCTCATAATCTCAATTACCCTTCCGACAAGCCTTCTAGCCCATCACTTTCCCAGAAATAAGGTTTGATTAACCACCTTAACTCCTTATTGACTACAATTCGTATACTGTATTTAAAGGAGATGGCGCCTGACTGGTACGCAGGGGCCTCACTACTAATGAGGTTTCCCGCAAGGGAAACGGAGGTTCAAATCCTCTCGTCTCCACGTGGCTAAATTCCGTATTGCAATAATTGGTGCCGGCCCTGCCGGCTACTTTGCTGCCCAAGCCTTGCAAAGCGCAGAGCTCGATGGGAAAACTTTTGCGATAGATATGATTGAAAAGCTTCCAACCCCTTGGGGTTTAGTGCGAAGTGGCGTGGCTCCAGATCACCCAAAGATCAAAAGCGTCTCTAAAGTTTTTGAAAAAATTGCCACCCAAAAAGGCTTTAGATTAATTGGCAATGTTGAGTTGGGTAGAGATATTTCATTAAAAGAGCTAGAAGAATTGTATGACGCAGTAATAATAGCTACTGGTTCAACTGTCGGAAGGAAACTTGGAATTCCAGGGGAGGAGTTAGCAAATTCAATATCTGCTGCTGATTTTGTTCCTTGGTATAACGCCCATCCTGAGTATAAAAACTTAGAGGTAGATTTTAGCGATCAGGTAGCAGTTGTTATTGGCGCTGGAAACGTTGCAATTGATGTGGCAAGAATGCTAGCTCTCAATCCAAAAGAGTTAGATCCAACTGATACTGCTCAATATGCTCTGGATAAATTACATAACTCTGCAATTAGGCAGGTGCATTTATTTGGAAGGCGCGGGCCTGAACATGCAGCATTTACTTCACCTGAACTTCGTGAACTTCCTAAGCTTGAATTTACCGATGTATTTATAGATGAAGCAGAGATTAGCGCTGCACTAAGCCGAGCAGAGAGTCAAGGAGAGATAGCAAAGGACTTGAAGTTAAATCTTGAGGCGATGTCTACGATGGCTAAAGCGGATAAGAAAGGTGTAGAGCGCAAAATATTCCTCCACTTCTTATTCACACCGCTAGAAATAAAGGGCAACGATAAGGTCGAGGAGATTATATTTGGCATTAATGAAGTAAAGAATGGCAAGGTAGTGCCAACTGGCCAAACCAAATCTATTAAGTGTGGTTTAGTAATTACCGCTATTGGATATCAATGCCTAGAAATACCAGGGCTTATCTATGAGAGCGGGAAGATCAAAAATACTGATGGCCGTATTGGTGCGAGCAATACCTATGTTGTTGGCTGGGCTAAGAGAGGCCCGAGTGGAGTAATTGGGACAAACAAGAGTGATTCATCTGATGTTATTAAATTACTTATTTCAAATCTAACAACTCCAAGAAAAGGTCAAGATCTTCTTGAGATATTAAGCTCTCGAAATGTCACTTTTGTTTCACAAAAAGGCTGGGAGCAGATAAATAACGCTGAGATATCAGCTGGCGAAGCCCTAGGAAAACCTCGCGTGAAAATTACTGATCTACAAGAAATGCTAGGCTTCGCAGGCTAATTGCGCCCGTAGCTCAACGGATAGAGCATCTGACTACGGATCAGAAGGTTTGGGGTTCGAATCCCTACGGGCGCGCAAGAGGTTTGACCATAATTCTTCTGATTCAAGATCCCTTTGTTGATTTCTAACCAAAGGAGTGATTAATGGTCAGCCACGCAGTCAGCGATAAATAACATATCTCAATTAACTTAAGTTGTAACGTAAAATTCGGTGTCCAAACTTTCGTTCTCCCACCCAGAGATATCCATTTTCAACCCAAAGCGAGGCGGGCCAACGAAACTCAGTTTCACTTTGTCCAGGTCGTGTATCTGATGCACTTGTTCCGGTGCCAACGAAAACATCGGGAGCAGCTCCACTCATAGCAGAGGTAATTGAACTCCAATACAACACGCGGTGGAAACTTGTATCTGCAACATAGAGAGCTTCACCAACGGATAGTGCATCTTGCGGCAAGTTCATTGTGTAACTGACTTTTCCACTTGGTGCAGCACCCGCTTTTAAAGTTGAAACGTCCCATACCAAGATGTGTGGTGAGTTATAGAGGCTTGCCGCAACCAAGTATTTACCGTCAGATCGAATACGATTGGCATCTGCCGTGAGAGTGAAATCAGGGCTATCTGTTTTTCCGGTGGGTAGACCAAGCCAGACATATATCTTTTTTGCACTACCATCTAGAATATAAAAATATTTATCATCAACGGCAACCCGAAGGTGCATTTCAAAAGTTATATTTCCAATAGAGTCTTTAATGTTAAGAATCGGAACCGAGGTTTTGGAAGTTGGGATTCCCTCCCAGACAACAAAAGTTTTCTCTCCGGCTGCAGCATAGATCGATTTACCATCAAGCTTCCCGGTGTCAGATGAGTCTGGCTGGAAATCCATGGCAAGTAGTGGATTAGGATCATTTTGATTTTGCGTGCTCCAAACCAAGTCAGGTTTTGCACCACTAGTTGCTGGAATCTTCTTCCATACATAAATCGAACGATCAAAGTCACTATTGATTGCCATTGCACCGTCGAGAGTTGCAACTTGTGGATTGGTAATTAAATAATTTGTTTTAAGGGGATTTTCAACAGGTTTTGTGATTGTTGTAGATGTTAATCCGAGATAGAAATCAGGAGTTGCCGTGTAAGAAGGGATCCCCTTAAATACTGAGATACGGTTTCCGTTGTATTCCGTTACATACATGTATCCATTAACAACCTCAACATCACCGCCATCACCGCCTTCAAATTCGGTATTTGAAGCTAATTGGGTACCAATTGGCTTTGATGCCGGAAAACTTGCAAATTCTTCTAAAGTTCTAGAGAGCAAATATGCCTTGCCAGATGTGCGATCAAAACTTCCCATCGGCCATGCATAATTAGAATCGCCGGGAACGATCATGTAGTTAGGTTTAGTTGTGGCAGAAGTAGGGAATGTCGTATAGACATGAATGCCTTTTTCCTCGCCACATTTTCCGTTGTGATCTCCGGTCATAAGCACGGTGCCATTACTAACTAATCCACGAGGAGTCCCGATACATGTCGAGGCGCCTCCATCTATTGAAAATGATGGAGATTCGGAACCTGTTGTTGGAAATGTATTCCAAAAAGATAATCTGCTCTTGCCCGCCATTGATGCGACAACTCTCGTTCCGTCAGACCATATTCCCCATGGCCAAGCATCCGCACCTAAGTCAATTGCATAACTTGCACTAGTTCCAGTACTTGTTGGCATCGAAGACCAGACCAGAATTCTATTGTTATCACTATCCGCAACTAAAAGTTTTCCGGTTGATGTAACAACAGCGTCACTAGGCCAATTACATTGGCCTAGTGAATTTCCGCTTGAAGTGCTTGTGGTGTTCTGCTGACAAAGTACAAAATCGGGTGCAATAGTGGGTCCAGTTGGGGCAGTTTTCCAAACCAGAATTCGATTATTTCCGCGATCAACTAAAATTAAATTACTACCGTCACTTGCAAGCCCACTAGGGTGATCAAAAAGTGATGTTCCGTTCGTACTGGCAAATCCCATTGCTGCTAAGTAACCTGATGGCGACGCGGCGGATGAAATTTTTGTGCCCGAGCTAGAAGCGAGTTCAGTGTATGTAGAAGAAACTTCTTTGACTGGACTCGGAGAAAATTGTGAAGGTTGTGGCTGTGGCTGTGGTTGTGGCTGTGGCTGTGGCTGTGGCTGTGGCTGTGGTTGTGGCTGTGGTTGTGGCTGTGGCTGTGGTTGTGGCTGTGGCTGTGGTTGTGGCTGTGGCTGTGGTTGTGGCTGTGGTTGTGGTTGTGGCTGTGGCTGTGGTTGTGGTTGTGGTTGTGGCTGTGGTTGTGGCTGTGGCTGTGGCTGTGGTTGTGGTTGTGGTTGTGGCTGTGGCTGTGGCTGTGGTTGTGGTTGTGGCTGTGGTTGTGGCTGTGGTTGTGGTTGTGGCTGTGGTTGTGGTTGTGCTTCAGCCAAGGGCTGGGTGGCTACCCCCTTATTCCAAATTAGTTTCTTCCCTTTTTTGATGCAGGTGTGTTTAAGGCCACCATTTATTTTTGTAATTCCGGCTTTGCTACAACTTTTCCCAGCAATATTTGCAGAGCTTGCCACTTGTAATGGAGAGAGTGTGAATTGCAGAAGAATCAGGCTCAATATCGCGAGTGTTCGTTGCCGCATTCAGCAAAACTATCAACTATTTAAGATTTTAGAAAGGATAAAGACGAAACTATTCAATAATTACACACATTCTAGGAGTTTAGCCATAGCGTTACGCTTCATAAATGCCCTGACGCAAGCAACCCTTATCAACCAGTACGGGTCAAATGAAACTATTGGGCATAGTTGACTGTATGAGTGCTTAAAAGTAATTAGAAATTGCGCCTAATGCGCAAAATAAAGGCGTAGAAGACTACGGATTAGAAGGTTTGGAGCTCGAATCCCTACGGGCGCGCAAGATATGTTTCTTAAAAGCATGAGTTGACCAGAGCGCCCAGAAAACTAAGAGCGGTTGAAATAACAACCTTATCGCTCTTTTTCTATCAGTGTCTAGACCAAAAGCGTCAATTCCATCAACATACTGACGGATATTTCCAGGGAAAATAAGAATAAAGAAGAGGGCTGTGGCTAACCCAACTTCTCTTCGAAATTTCCACAAAGTCAGTAATGAAATGCCAAGTGCTATCTCAACATAACCTGAGGCAAGAACTACAAAGTCTGGGTCAAGACCTAACCAAGGGGGAACTTGAGCTTGGAACTCTAATCTTTGAGAGGTGAGATGAAGCGTTCCGGTGTAGATAAGAGTCATTCCGAGAATAACTTGCAAAAGCTTTCGGATTAGATTTACTAACCTAGTAATGGTCTTAGCTCAACTCTACGGTTGCAGGCCTTGGACCCCCGAGCCGCTAGCTCTAAAGCGATCTCTTGATTGGGCACATCAATAATCCAAAAACCACTTACATACTCATTGGAATTAGTAAGACTCTCCTGGATGTACTTCACTTCTCCACCTCTATTATCAATCTGAATTGAATTTTCTGGAGAAGCAATTCCAACAGCTAATACCCGCTCTCCTGCTGCGACCATCTCATCATTTAAGGCATCAATCGCATCGATTTCCTGCCTGGAATGCGCTGGTCTTTCTATGCTTTCAATTACATTGATAAGAAAACGCATTATTTTTAAGCAACCTTTCAGGGAAACACTTCTTAAGACGCTCAATCTATAGCAAGGCCTTGGCCTACTTCGTATTTAAATCACCCTGTTCTATGCTTGAGCCATGAATTCAAAGGAGAGAATCATCTTTGATCTTGCGATGGTTACTATCTTCATCGCAACTGTATGGACCTCTATTGAGCTGCAATGGGGCGTTGGAGTGGGAATTTGGGTTGGAGGGATTCTCTCGGCAGCCCTTCTACTTCTCTATGACTTAACTTCTAATTGGCCAGATAATTAGCCTTTAAAGACTCCGATAACTGCAATTATCAATAGCGCAACAAAAGAAAGTTTCTTCCAAGATTTTTTATTCTTATGAATTTCTTCATCACTAAGACGCTTCTTCTCTCGAAGGTCATCTTTCCAATCTTCATCGTTATACATAGAGTAAGAGAATACAAGGTTTCTAGCCCTACTATCGAGTAGGAATGATTATAAAGAGAGTTATCCCTCTAGCTACGCTGACCAATAACTGCCTTATCCTTGAGAGATAAAGAGTAGCGCCCCACTATCAGTAGATGCGACAAGTCTTCCATCACTTAATACTTCAAGGTCTCGAATTCTCTGCCCAACGTTATATTTAAAAACCTCTCCTACTTTTTTATTTGAAGTAAGTTCTATGAAGATAAGAGATTGTTCAGCCAGCGTGCCCATAACTATGTATTTCTCAAGGCCTTGCCACTGCAAAGTATTTGGCAGTTTCACTAATTCAGTAGGGGCAACCGAAGGCACCCAGTAATAGAGCGGCTCCTCATATCCTTGATGTGTTCCAGGTTTTGTAGGGCGAACATAATCTCCTGAGCTATATGCCTGTCCGTAGGTTACAAAAGGCCATCCATAATCCTTACCTTTCTTGATGAAATTTAATTCATCACCGCCTCTAGGCCCATGTTCTGAAATATATAAATCTTGACCAATAAGAAGGATTCCCTGGGGATTTCTATGGCCTTGGGAAATTTGAGTGATCTTCTTCTCTGATACTTTAAATACTCCGCCTAGCCATTGACGGGTGAGAGGGTCACCAATTTTTTGATAACCAAGGTCACCTGTGGTCAGATATACATTTGATGAGTCAATGACAGCGATACGTCCTGCAGCATGTTGAACAGCGCTTAAAGGAACACAGGGTTTTCCACGAAACCAGAGTTTCCCTTTTTTAAGCTCTGGATTAATCAAGTTAATTGAATATTGAAAGAGTACGAGTTGAACACACTCTTTTTTTGGATTGAATTCAGGATAGGAGATAAGAATTGAAGCAACGCCAACTCTCTGGCTAAGAACTGCTATATCTGTCGGACCAAATCGTGAATCCCTAATTCGATTCCTCTGCTTCATCAGTTTTCCAAGCTCACGCAAATTTCCATCGTTGAAGTGAAAGAGGGTGTCACCTTTTAATCCCCCACCCAAGAGCAAGGAGTCATCTGATAAGCGAGCCAGGGCAGCGCCTCGCCCGCCCTCAACGACAGTGCTCTCCAATGAAAGTGTCTCAACCTTGAGTTGGCTGATATTGCCCAGAGAAGGAGAAGATAAAGATGATAAGAGCAAGAAAGTGCCAATAGCGACAAGTAAGGACTTATTCATTCATCACCTCTGGGCAAGAGGCTACCGCAACTAAAAAGCCCCTACCGATCAAGGTAAGGGCTCTTTAGTTCTATATCTCTAACTAGGAGAGCTTTGGCAACATGACCTGATTGATGCCATGAGCAACTTGGGTATGGCCCGAGTTGATATCGACTTTGCCAAGAAGCACTACTGCATTTTTTCGTGTCTTATCTTTATCGACCAATGTAATAACTGTCCCAGAAACATTGACCTTAAAGGTTTGACTATTTGCCGAAGTTAGGACTGCTCCATTTGCTTGAAGAGCAGCTGGAGATTCAATTGGCGCAGCAAGAACCACGTGATACAAAAGCACCTGTTCTACTGCATTTACACCAAGTGACATAACTGTATTTGCAATGGCAGATTCGCTCTTAAGTCTCTTGCCAGTTATAGCCTTTGTGAGTTTGCGAAACGCACGATCTGTTGGAACAAAAGCTGTCAGTGGTGTATATCCATCAGAGATAACTCCGACTGCAGAAACAGGTTTAGCTCCCCATACCTCCATAAATAAGTAGGTGAAGATGTCATAATCTCCGAGAGTTTCATCAAATTCTGCTCTATTAAGGTTTAGGACATCTGTTAGGGGCATTGTGCTTAAAACTGCCGATGTAGCTTCTACTGTCTCACCTTCTGCTTGCGCTACTGAAAGTGGTGTAACCACAAGAGCCACCGCAGCAATTGCTGAACTTAATCTAAACATTTTCTTCATAACTTCCTCATTTCTTATTGCTTATTGAAGCTACTACAAGCAACTGCTTGAAGTAATTCTTTTAATAAAAAGAAATTATCAGTGCTTTATGTATAGTTTAATAGAGACGCCTGAGTTTTTACTGAAGAGCACCTCTAAATTGTTTCTTAACTTACTTATTCCTGTTTTATACTTGGCTTATTTCTAACTTTTTATTGTTATGAATTTCTGATCAAATCCAATAACAGAATCAAAACCAAAACTTCTTTTCCTAACGTTTTACTCCTAACACTTCTTACTTGCCAAACTCCTTACTCCTAATGCTTGCCTTCTTACTTAAAAGGGGTGGAATAAGTCTCGTCTAAGGCTCCTTCAGGGAAGATATTCCGGGCCGTTCTAGTGGCTTTCCATATTCTTAGAGCGCGATAGGCGCAGATTTAAGCGTTCTAGAGCTTGAATGCATTGGATATGGCATCATCGGGAAATGGACAAGTTAATGAAACCTAATCTCAGATCGCTCTCTGCCTGGGTAATGCTTCTGGCTGGAATTTCAGGTTTTCTTGCATCCTTCATTTTAACGATCGATAAGTTCAAGGTGTTAAAGGATTCTGGCTTCACCCCCTCATGCAGTATCAATGAGACTCTCAACTGCAAGAGCGTGATGCTTTCTGAGCAAGCTGAGGTCTTTGGATTTCCGAACTCACTAATTGGAATCGCAACTTTTGCCATGATGGTAGTTATAGCTGTTGCCCTCTTTTACGAAATTCGTTTTCCTCGCCTTTTCTGGCAGTTACTTTTGGTAGGAACTACATTGGCAGTTCTCTTCTGCCACTGGCTTGCCTATCAGACCACATTCATTATTGGCGCCCTCTGCCCAAATTGCATGGTTGCCTGGGTGGCAACGCTATTAGTTCTATCCGTTGGCCTTCGCGAGCTCTTAGAGATAAAGAAAGAATTAGCAAGGGATGTTGAAGAGAGAGTTGTTGTTGAAACGATAGCTAAGTGGATGTTGCCACTTCATATCCTTTGGGCAACACTTTTGGTTGGTGCAGCATTTCTCGGTGTTTAACTAATTTAGAGAGCTAATTTGTCTACAGGCAAGAAATTATTAATAAGTGGCTTTGAGCCATTTGGTGGATCTAACTTGAATTCCTCACAGCTTGTAGTGGAGGCAATTTCCAAAGAGAGCTTTACAGGACTGGAGCTTTTTACAGTAATTCTTCCTGTTGAGTTTGATAAGGCAGCAGATGCCCTACTTTCTAAAGTTAAAGAGATAAATCCAGAGATAATCATCGCCTTTGGCCAAGCAGAAGGCAGAAAAGCGTTAACTCCAGAGAAGATTGCAATAAATCTTGATTCAGCTCGAATCCCTGACAATGCAGGGGAATTGAGAGTAAATAAGGTAATTATTGAAAAGGGCGCAGATGGGTATTTCAGCACTCTACCGATCGAGAAAATGGTTGAAGCGGTCAAAGAGTGCGGGCTAGAAAGTGAAATCTCACTATCTGCTGGAGCATTTCTCTGTAATCACATTTTTTACCATCTCCAACATCAACTTCTTGAAAGCGGAGTTAAATCTGGCTTTGTTCACCTTCCATTAGTGAATGAGCAGATAGCCCAATATCCAAATCAACCTAGTTGGGCATTGAAAGATCTCGTTCAAGGCGTTAAGGCTGCAATTCTCAGCACTTTATGATGAAAACTTATCCCTTAACTCACTATCCAAGTCAAGACTCATAGAATAATTGCCTAATGAGCGAACCTCGTTTAGTAATTCATGCAGGATTCCACAAATCAGGAACTACTGCTCTGCAGGAATCCTTTGATTCACAAAGCCTTGAGTTAAAGCAAAATGGAATTATCTATCCAAATATTGGAAGAAAAGCTCATCATCGGATTGCTTGGGCTTTATCTCAAAGAACATGGGGCT
>Ga0209358_10000286_pt1 | contig 45514 bp, 37 predicted proteins | sample LauGreFa1BDMLBSN_2_FD_187574 | JGI IMG/M metagenome (GOLD analysis project Ga0209358, IMG submission 187574) | Freshwater lake microbial communities from Lake Michigan, USA - Fa13.BD.MLB.SN (SPAdes) (version 2) | ecosystem: Environmental > Aquatic > Freshwater > Lake | place: Lake Michigan, USA... | reverse complement strand
CGCATTAAAACATTCGAGCTCTATGAGAGGCGTTTGATGCCAAAATACCTAAAAGCTATCCGTAATCTTGCACTAAAGAAAGCAGAAGCAATTGGGAAACCTGAGGCCTAAAGTTAAGCTGATCGAGCACAATCCCGCTCGTTCCATCCAAATATTGATAGCATTATCGATGACAATTCACACATTGATACTGTCATAAAATAGGTAATTAGTCCTAAAATTAACTCGTTAAGTTCAGAAATAACAAAACGAAGCCAATATGACTTAAATAATTGATTTATAAGATAAAAATTTAATATTTTAACCTAAAATAATCGAAATAATCTTTCATTAAAAACGCAATCCAAACAGGCGACTCTAGTTTCAACCTGGTCTCAAAAAAGGGAAGCCTCAGGTGTTAGCTTTACTTCGATTTATAAATTGAAGAATGAGTTTGGCGGGGTGGGCAGTCCCGAGGTTCGTCGATAAATATCGATGAAAGGTGAAAAACTTAAAGCCCAATCGCCTGCTTGGGGATTTGGTCCTTGATAAAAATCCTTTACGACGGAAATTCATCAAATAGGAACATAGCACCAATTTATTAAAGGGTGCTCCATAATTTTATAGCAATTGCACCCAGAACAATCCCAAGTGCGGCTCTAAGCCAAACATGCGGCAAGCGGACCGAAATCATGGCGCCCAGAATTACAGCGGGTATCGATCCGATCAGAAGATTGGACAAGAGACTCAAGCTGAATTGGCCCATGAGAAGATGCCCGGCTCCGGCAAAAAGTGCGAGTGGGATCGCATGGACAATATCGGTGGCGATTAGGCGCGGTGGTGTCAGCCTCAGGGGGTAAAGGTAGGCAAGAAACACTGCACCCAATGCTCCCGCGCCTACCGATGTCAGAGCGACAAGAATTCCAAGAACGGCACCTGCAACCACGGTAAGTGGAGCTTGGAGTCGTTTGAATTTATTCGCCTGATCTAGTCGGAAGCGCTGTCCAAGCCGTTGCAATGGCTTATGTAAAAAGATTGAGATAGCGGTGACAAGGATAGCAACCGCGATGGCCGTCTTCAAGAAACGTGTTAGTTCGTCGGACGCGGGAACAATAGCGATGACGATAACCGTCAAAAGCGCAGCTGGCAGGCTCCCCGACCAAAGGGCTTTGACAACACCCCAATCAATGAGGTTTCTTTTGTGATGGATGCCCACGGCAAAGAGTTTTGTGATTGCCGCAAACCACAAATCAGTTCCAATGGCGACTGTCGGTGTAATTCCGAAAACGAGTAACAGAATGGGTGTCATTAAGGCACCGCCACCGACGCCCGTTAATCCGACAATAAACCCGGTCAATCCTCCGGCGATGATGAGTGCAGGATCAAAATTCAAAGCAGTTTCTCGACAATCGACGTCGTACACTCCTCGGGGGATTGATCGGCTGTCTTCAGATGTATCTCCGGATGAAGCGGGGCTTCATAGGGACTATCCAAGCCGGTGAAATTTTTAAGCTCGCCGCGTCTTGCTTTCGCATAAAGACCCTTCACGTCTCGTCGTTCGCATTCTTCAAACGGCGCATCAGCAAAAATTTCGAGGAATTCACCTTCCTCGAAAAGTGCACGCGCCATGGCACGCTCCGAGCGGAATGGCGAGATAAACGATACGATGACAAGCAATCCTGCATCGACCATCAGCTTTGCCACTTCCGCAACACGCCGGATGTTTTCAACCCGCTCGGCATCTGTGAAGCCCAGATCGCGATTGAGACCATGGCGGACATTATCGCCATCCAGCAAATAGGTGTGGCGGCCATCTGCAAAGAGCCGCCGTTCAAGCAGATTGGCAATCGTTGATTTTCCGGACCCTGATAATCCGGTGAACCATAAGCATCTGGCTCTTTGGCTTTTCAGGGACGCCCGAGCATTTTTTGTCACATCGACTGATTGCCAGTGCAAATTGGCCGAGCGCCGCAGCGCGTGATGAATCATTCCGGCCGCGACAGTCTCATTCGTTAATTTATCGATCAGAATGAATGAACCAAGACGCTTGTTATCAGTGTAGCTCCGGAACGGAACCAAGCGGTCGAAACTGAGATTCACAACGCCGATTTCATTCAGTTCCAGTTTGCGGGCAGCCAGTTCCGAGCCGCTATTGATGTCGCGCTTGAATTTGAGGTCGGAGATCGTTGCCGTCGCACTTTTTGCATGCATCAGCAGGGCATAAGGGCGACCCGGGAGCAGGGGCAGGTCACTCATCCAGATAAGGTCGGCCTCAAACTGGTCCGCTGCCTCGACCGGTGCCGTCGCGGTGCCGATGACATCTCCGCGACTAATGTCAACTTCGGTTTCGAGGACGAGAGATATTGACTCGCCGAAGCCAGCTTCTTCGATCGCGCCATCCCCACTCATGATCTGCTTTACTTGGCTTTCGATACCCGATGGGGATACGCGAATGCGATCACCCTGCCTGACTGTGCCGCTCGCAATCCGTCCGGCGAATCCTCTAAAGTCCAGATTAGGGCGATTGACCCACTGCACAGCCATGGAAAATGGGTGCTCCGCTGTGTCGTTCACAACAGACACGGTCTCCAGCCATTCGAGCAGTGTCGGCCCGTTGTACCATGGCGTTTCCGTCTCTGCCGAAACAAGAATGTTTTGCCCGTCAAGCGCGGAGAGTGGAATAGCCTCGATCGAGCTAAACCCGAAGGATGCGGCGAAATCCCGATAGTGGCGCTCAATGTCGGAAAAAACCGCCTCTGACCAGCCAACCAGGTCCATCTTGTTGATTGCCAGAACGACATGTTTAATCCCAAGCATCGACACGATCCGGGAATGCCGCATGGTCTGAACCAGAAGCCCCTTGCGGGCGTCGATCAGAATCACGGCAGCATCGGCGGTCGATGCGCCAGTTACCATGTTTCGCGTGTATTGCTCATGGCCCGGCGTATCAGCCACAATGAAACGACGCTTTTCTGTTGCAAAAAACCGATAGGCGACGTCGATCGTGATACCCTGTTCGCGCTCGGCAGACAGTCCGTCGACGAGCAACGCAAAATCAAGGCGTTCGCCTTGGGTGCCGAATTTCTTTGAATCAGACGCAAGCGTCTCCAGTTGGTCGCTCAAAACCATCTTTGTTTCATAGAGCAGACAACCAATGAGGGTCGATTTTCCGTCGTCCACACTGCCGCAGGTGATGAATCGCAACGTATCCATCAGAAGTAACCTTCCTGCTTTTTTCGCTCCATTGAGCCGGCACCATCTTTATCGATGATCCGTCCTTGCCGTTCCGAGGTTGTGGCACCCAAAGTTTCGGCGACGATATCGTCGAGCGTTGTGGCGTCGCTTTCAACCGCCGCCGTCAGCGGATAGCAACCAAGTGTACGAAACCGGACGCGGCGTGTTTCAAGACGTTCTCCCGCCTCAAGGCTCATCCGCTCATCGACCTTCATGATCCATTGCCCGTCTCTTAAAACGACTGGGCGCTCCGCCGAAAAATAAAGCGGCACGATCGGAATGTCTTCGCGCTGGATGTAACTCCAGATATCAGCCTCGGTCCAATTTGAAATCGGAAAGACACGAATAGACTCGCCGGTATTGATCTTCGCGTTATAGAGCGACCATAATTCTGGCCGCTGGGACTTTGGATCCCAACGATGGCCGGGGCCCCGAAACGAGAAAATACGCTCCTTTGCACGTGATTTTTCCTCGTCCCGCCGTGCGCCGCCAAAAGCCACATCAAAACCATGTGCATCCAACGCCAGTTTTAACGCCTCGGTTTTCATGACGTCGGTATGATAGCTGGAGCCATGCGAGAAGGGCCCGATACCTTCGGCGAGACCACGCGGATTCGTATATGTGATGAGTTTGACCCCGATTTCACGCGTCGTCCGGTCGCGGAACTCGATCATTTCGGGGAATTTCCAACCCGTATCAATATGCATGAGCGGGAAGGGGATCGCGCCGGGAAAAAAAGCTTTCTGCGCAAGCCGAAGCATCACGGACGAGTCTTTGCCGATGGAATATAACATCACCGGATTGGCCGCAGTTGCCTGAACTTCCCGTAGAATCTCGATTGATTCCGACTCTAGATTACTCAGATGATCCAAATCAGGAACCCTTACTCATTCAACGCCACAAACATGCAAATTGATTACCAAGCTTGATGGTTTAATCGAGTTTTATATTAAATTCGAATTAAAATACAACTATTGCGAGAATATATTGATTGATAAACTTTATTCGAGCCAGAACGTCAAAATACGTTCATCGGCGTTCATTCGAGCGGGTATTCGGGGAGCCGTCGAATTGGAACATTTCATGCAAGGAACTATTCCCGGAAACTCCTGTAAACATCCTTTAAAAGGCACCCGCTGTGGTTCAAAAATTTTCAATCGATCAAGCGCTGGGGCGGGCGAAATTACATACCCAAAAAGGCGAAATAGAGCAGGCGCAACATGTTTACCAGTCAATCATTGCAGCTTTTCCGAACAATGTTCGGGCGAAGCAGGCATTGAATGCCCTGAACCGCGAAATGATTGGCTCACTAAAACTGCAACTGTCAAAAGATCGGATAGATCAATTGACAGGATTGTATAGGGCCGGTGATTTTCGACGGGTGATTGAAGAGACTGCGAGTTTATCAGAAGCGTATCCTGTCTCGTTCGACATCTGGAACCTGAAGGCTGTTTCGCACGCGGCGATGAAACAGTTTGAAGCAGCGGAAATATGTTTTCGAGCCGCCATCAGCGTGAACTCAAAACGCTCGGATGCCCATTTCAATCTCGGCGTTACGCTAAAGGAGCAGGGGAGACTGGACGAAGCGGTGGATAGTTATCGTCGCGCTATCGCCCTTAAGCCTGATTATGCGGATGCGCACAATAATCTTGGCATGACATTGAAAGACCTCGGTCATCTGGACGAAGCCGCTGATCGGCTTACTACTGCGCTTCGCTATGAAACAGGTTCAGCCGAAATCTTCTATAATTTGAGTTTGCTCAAGCGCTTCAAGACGGGTGATGAACTCATTGAAAAAATGCACCGCCTCTACCGATCTGATAAATTGAACGAGCAGCAGAAGTCTTTCATTTGCTTCGCCCTTTACAAGGTCAACGACGATATTGGAGAAATTGAGGAAGCTTACCGGTATTTATCGGAGGGAAATGCCCTTGTCAGGCAACTACTCGGCTATCAGTTTGCACAAGACAAGACGTTTTTTAACAAGTTGAAGACAGTCTCGGCAAATATGAATGCTGCTCGGGTCTCTGTTCAACCGACGCAGACCCAACCTATCTTTATTCTCGGAATGCCGCGATCAGGCACAACGCTTGTCGAGCAGATCGTCTCCAACCACTCGGAAGTACATGGTGCCGGAGAGTTGGAAGAATTGAACCGCCTGATCTATCCGATCCTGAAACAGGGCGAACTGTTCGATCACGAAACACTCAACAGAATTCGTAGCGCATATCTGGAAAAATTGACGGCGATCGGCCAAGGGCACCGATATGTTACAGATAAAATGCCACATAATTTTAGATGGATTGCAATCATCGCTGCGGCGTTTCCGGAGGCTAAAATTGTTCATGTGAAACGCGATGCGCGCGCTGTTTGTTGGTCGAATTACAAACACTATTTCAAGCAGAAAGCCTTGGGATACACCTATGATCTTGATGACACGATCGCCTATTATCGGCTTTACCAAGATTTGATGTGCTATCTGGAGGCGAGAGTGCCGGGGCGGATTTATCACCTTGAGTATGAAAAACTGACGGTCGACCCTGAACATGAAATTCGACAGCTCATCACCCACTTGGGAATCGGGTGGGAGGACTCGTGCCTTGAATATGAGAAGAATACCCGAAGCGTAAAAACAGCCTCGACCGTTCAGGTTCGCAAGAAAATTTATCAAGGCAGCTCGGAGGAGTGGCGGAAATATGAGTACTTTCTCGAGCCATCCTTTGCGCAACTGAAGGATTTTCAGATTTGAACGCGATGTTAGATATGCCGGCAAATAGGTTTGCAGGAGGGAGCCAATGACAGTGAGAGCCATAGAAACACCCCACATTCCCGTCTCATGGGGCGAGCTGATCGACAAGATCACAATCCTCGAGATCAAGAGCACGCGGCTTTCAGATCAGAAAGCTATGGGAAATGTTATCAAAGAACTTTCGATACTTCACGCAATTGCCAACGCGGTTGTCGAAAATGACCCTGCCGTTGCTGCGCTCAAGGCGGATTTACTCGCGGTCAATCTCGCACTGTGGGATATTGAAGATCATATTCGCGACAAGGAACTGCAGCAAGCGTTTGACGCCGAATTCATTGAGCTTGCGCGTTCGGTTTATTTTCAAAATGATCGTCGGGCGATGCTCAAGAAGCAAATGAACATGGCCCTGAAGTCGGAATTGGTGGAAGAGAAGAGTTACAAGAAATATTCTTGAAGGCCTATTCCAGTTCTGCCGGGAAACCAGGCGCGCGCAAATCCGTATGCAGTGCGTCTTCAAGTAGCTTCACGATCTGGGATGACCACGCGCCGCCGCCATAGGCTTCACGGCCTTCGACGAAAATCTGCTCGGTAAGGCCTGCGAGCTTCAGCGGCACGCCGAATTCGCGTCCGAAACCGGTCGCGAAGCCGAGATCCTTGAGCGCAAGATCCATCGTAAAATTGATGTTGTAGCTGCCGTTCAGGATGACTTGCCCTTCTGTTTCATGGACAAAGCTATTTCCCGAACTTGCCTTGATCGCGTAAAAGGCCTGTGCCAAATCCAGCCCGCCGCGCTTGGCCAACATCAGCGCCTCGCCGCATGCAACGAGATGGATGAAGGCCAGCATATTGGTGATGACTTTGATGACGGAGGCGGAGCCAATATCGCCCATATGGAAAATCTCGCCACCGAGCTTTTGAAGCGCGGGCAGATGCTTTTCAAACACTGCCTTGTTGCCGCCTACCAGCACGGTGATCGAGCCTTGCGCAGCCTTGTGCACGCCGCCTGTAACGGGTGCCTCCAGCGTCTCGACGCCATGATCGGAAGCGATCTTGGCCATTGCCTCGATCTCGTCCTTCCCGTTCGTTGAATTCTCGATCCAGGTGCCGCCTTTCTTGAGGCCGGCAAGGATACCGTCCTTTCCTGTGAGGACGGCCATGGAGACCTTCGGCGAGGGGAGGCAGGTGATCACGGCATCGGAGTTTTCCGCAACTCCCTTCGGCGTATCCGCCCAGATCGCTCCCGCCGCAATCAGCTTCTTGGCATTGTCCTTGTTGAGGTCAGTGACGGTGACTTGATAGCCCGCCTTGACAAGGTTCATGGCCAGATTGGCACCGAGATGGCCTAAGCCGACATAACCGTAACGCATGGGATTTACCTTCTCGTCAGTGTGGCAGGTTGATGGGGTCAAAGACTGGAACAAGGTGGAGAGCTGTTCCGGTATAGGGGTGTGCTAGTGCCAGTTGTTCATCCAGTTCAATGCCCAATCCCGGGTCTTTAGATGGAATAACATAGCCGTTTTCCCATTTGATTTTGTTCTTTACCAACGCGCCGTAAAACCCCCCAAAAGTCTCGATGCTTTCAAGCACAAGGAAGTTCGGAACCGATGCAGCAAGCTGGATATTGGCTGCCGCTTCAACGGGGCCGCAATACAAATGCGGTGCGATCTGGGCATAATAAGTCTCTGCCATTGCTGCAATTTTTTTGGTTTCCATCAAGCCGCCAACACGGCTGATTGCCATTTGCAGAATATGGGCTGCGCGGAGTTCCAGCACGCGCTTGAATTCATATTTTGTGGAAAGCCGCTCGCCTGTTGCAATCGGTATGGTGGTCTGCCGCGCAACAATAGCCATCTCCTCCGGCATTTCCGGCGGCGTCGGCTCTTCAAACCACAAAGGATCATAGGCCTCCAAACGGCGCGCCAGGCGGATCGCTCCGGAAGTGGTGAATTGGCCGTGGGTTCCAAACAAGAGGTCAGCCTTCGTGCCGCAAACTTCGCGCAATTTCTTGCAAAACTGCTCCGAACGCTCCATCATTTCAAGGCTAGGCTGCCGTGGATCAAAGGTGCCGAAGGGTACTGGATCAAATTTCAGCGCTGTAAAGCCCAACTTCAGATAATCGACCGCACGCTCTGCTGCGACATCGGGATTGTAATAGACATCGGTGTCGACATAGGCGTCGCCGCCTTTGGGATATAGATAGGTGTAGGAACGCAGCTTTTCGTGCACCTTACCGCCGAGTAGCTCATAGATTGGCTTATCGAGCGCCTTGCCCTTGATATCCCACATCGCGATTTCGAAACCGGCAATGACTGCGGTCAATGTCGGGTTAGGGCGTTGTGAGTATCCGCGTCCATAGACATTTTTGAACATCTTTTCGAGGTGAAACGGGTCCATACCCTGAATATGGCTTTCGAACACGTCTTCGATCATCACCTTCATTGCTTTTGCGCTGAAGGCCGCATCATAAACCTCACCGATACCGGTGACGCCATCGTTCGTTGTGAGTTTGACAAAGATGAAATAGCGTCCGCCAAAGGTGGGCGGTGGATTGCCGACGATGAAGACGTCAAGGTCTTGAATTTTCATGACTTATGCCTTGATCCTTGCCGAAGTCGGATCATACATTGGCTTCAGCGAAACTCTTGCCGGAATGCGTCGACCTGCAACTTCGATCTCGTATTTCCCTGCCATAACATCTTCCGGTTTTGCCGCGTATTCCGTGCCTACATAGCCGAGGCCTACAGCACCACCCAGCGTGTAGCCATACATCGCCGAGGTAAGGCGCGAGATAATTTTGCCGTTCATCCAGATCGGCTCGTCATGGTACATCATTACATCCGGATCATCGATCACGAACTGGGCAAGACGGCGGGTGATGCCTTGCTCCTTCTGACGCAGCAATGCGTCGAGGCCGATGAAGCCACCTTGCTTGTTCCAGGCGATACAGAAGCCGAGGCCCGCTTCGAGTGGCGTATCCTCAGGCGTAATATCATGGCTCCAATGCCGATAGGCTTTCTCGATGCGTAGGCTGTTCATGGCATGATAACCTGCGTGTTTCAGGCCGTGGGCTGCGCCCTTTGCGACGATTACATCATAGACGGCAACTGCAAATTCCGACGGGATATAGAGCTCGTAGCCAAGCTCGCCGACATAGGTGATGCGCGTGGCGCGGATACGTGCGGGGCCAACTTCGATCTCGCGGCTCGTACCAAAGGGGAACGCTGAATTCGAGACATCATCCGGTGTCAGAGATTGCAGAAGTGCGCGGGAATTTGGCCCCATCAGGGCAATCGTTGACGTACCCGACGTTACATCGACAACGGCCACAGCGTCATCGTCACGGATCGCGTTTTCGAGGTGGCGGCGGTCGTGTAATTGGGTCATCGCGGCCGTCACGACGAGATATTCGTTTTGGCTGATCCGTGTTGCGGTGAGATCGGCTTCAATGCCACCCTTCTCGTTACACCATTGCGTATAAACGACCTTGCCGTTTGCCACGTCCATCTCGTTTACCGAGACGCGGTTCAAGAGCTTCATCGCATCGCGGCCTTTAACTGTGAATTTAGCAAAGGCGCTTTGATCGAACAGGCCCACTGTCTCGCGCACAGCTTGGCATTCTTCGCGTGAATTTTCGAACCAGTTCGGTTTGCCGAAAGTGTATTCATATTTCGGTTCTTGGCCGGGCCTTGCAAACCAATTCGGGCGTTCCCACCCGGCTACTTCGCCAAAGCATGCACCTGCAGTCGTGATACGATCGTGCAAAGCAGTTTTTCGCACGCCGCGCGAGGTTTCATACTGCTTGAACGGCCAGTGCATCGCGTAGAGAAGACCCAAGGCTTCCGACACGCGGGGGATCAGAAAGTGCTTGGTGTTCTGGTGAGGATAGAGGCGGTTGATGTCCACGTCCCAGAGGTCAAACGGCGGTTCGCCCTCAGTGATCCAATGCGCCAACGCCATGCCCGCACCACCACCGGATTGAATGCCGATGGAGTTGAAGCCAGCGGCCACAAAAACACCCTTCACTTCCGGTGCAGGTCCAAGAATATAACGCTGATCAGCGGTGAAGCTTTCGGGGCCATTGAAGAATTTACGGATTCCGACCTTTTCCAACGAAGGAATTCGCTTCATCGCGTCTTCCAAGATCGGCGCGAAATGGTCAAAATCCTCGGGTAATTCCCCGAATTCGAAATCTTCAGGAATGCCATCAAGTGCCCAAGGCTTCGCAACCGGCTCGAACGCACCGAGCAGAAGCTTACCGGCGTCTTCCTTGTAATAGGCGCAATGGTCCATATCGCGCATGACGGGAAGATCCGGCGTCATGCCTTCCATCGGATCTGTGACGATGTAGAAATGTTCGCACGCCTGCAAGGGGACATCGACGCCTATGGTGCGGGCGAGCGAGCGTGTCCACATACCGCCTGCGATTACGACCTTGTCGGCTCTGATGATACCTTCAGCGGTTTGGACGCCTGTGGCACGACCGTTCTCAACGATAATTCTTTCGACCAGCGTGTTCTCGTGGATTTTAACGCCGGACATACGCGCGCCCTTGGCCAGCGCCATCGTCGTATCAATCGGATTACACTTGCCATCGGACGGATACCAGACCGCGCCGACGACATCGTCGACATTCATCAACGGCCATTTGGCCTGTGCTTCCTTGGGTGAAATCTCGTGGGCTTCAACATCAAAGGTGCGCAGCATGGAGGCGGCTCGCGCCAACTCCTGCCAACGCTCCGGATTGGTCGCGATCGAGATCGAGCCGGGTTGGACAAAGCCGGTGGCCTGCCCCGTTTCTTTCTCCAGATTGGTATAGAGGTCGACGGTATATTTCGCGAGCCGCGTCAGGTTCTGAGTGTAGAGCGAGGAGCGCACCAGACCAGCCGCGTGCCATGTCGTGCCGCTGGTCAGTTTTTTGCGTTCCAGCAGCACAACGTCTTTCACGCCAAGTTTGCCGAGATGATAGGCCGTGGAGCAGCCAACAATACCGCCTCCCACAATGACAACAGACGCGTGTGTGGGTAGGCTAGCCATAGCAATTATCCTTTGAGACTCAGGCTTTCAGCCTGTCATTATTCGGGTCGTAGAGCGGTTCCGGTACAATATGAGCCTTGCACATCAATCCACAAATCTCAACGGTAAGCGGCGTGCCGACGACAGCTAGCTGAGGCTGGACATAGGCGAGCGAAAGGCTCTTTTTCAGGTGGTGCCCGAAAGCCGATGTCGCAACGATGCCGACACGTTTACCATCATGCCACACAGTCGAGCAGGAGGGCGCATCATACTCGCCAGCCTCATCCAGTGCGATCAGAACGAGACGCTCCTTCGGCCCCTTTTCACGTTCGACGGTGAGAGCCGCCCTGCCACGGAAATCGGACTTATTAAATGCAACAAAGCGGTCAAGACTGGCCATCAACGGCGAATATTCACGCGTGATGTCACCCTTCCAGCCGCGATACCCCTTCTCGATCCGCATGGAATCCATCGCATAGACGCCAAAATCACGAATGCCGTGCGCCTCGCCTGCCTTCCAGATCGCGTCATAGGTCTGCGGGAGTGCAGCAAGAGGCACATGCAGTTCCCAGCCGAGTTCTCCGACATAGCCGACGCGCAAGGCCCACATCGACGCATAGCCAATCTCGATCTGCTGCGCCGTCAGCCAAGGAAACACGTCACTCGTCAGAGGCGTTGTAGTGCAAGCTGCCAGAACATCGCGCGATTTTGGCCCGGCTAGAACGAGCGTGCCAATCTTGCCTGAGATATTCTCGACGCTAACCGAACCATCATTCGGCTTGTGCGCATCAATCCATTCAAGATCATGCTCATGCGCGGATGCGGCGCTGCAGAGGTAGAAGCTATCAGCTCCGACGCGCGTGATCGTGAATTCACACATGATCCCGCCGCGTTCGTCGAGCGCCCAAGTGAGCGCAATACGACCCAGCTTTGGCAGACGGCCACAGACGAGGTGATCCAGAAATGCTTCGGCACCCGGGCCGGAAACAAGCAATTTTGTAAATCCGCCCATATCCATGATGCCGACGCCTTCACGCACGGCGAGGACTTCCTCCGAGACGGCGGCATGCCATTCTGGACGACGGAAGCTTGGTTCAGGATTTGGATTGTCGCCAGGACGCGCAAACCAGACCGCACGCTCCCAGCCACCTCTTGCGCCAAATAGTGCGCCTTTGGCTTTAAGCTTGTCATAGAGCGTTGTAACAAAAGCGGGGCGTCCGCCTTCCCATTCTTCAACAGGGAAAGCCGTCGCGTATTCGCGACGATAAAGCTCTGTCGCACGTTCCGCAGTATAGGCCGTTGTCGCGAAATCGCCGAACCGACGCGAGTCGAGCGACCAGATATCCCATTGCGGCGCGCCATTGACGAGCCAGCCTGCCGCCAGTTTCCCGGCACCACCGGATTGCGCAATACCGAACGAGAAACAACAGCACTGGAAGAAATTTTGCAGTCCCCGCACAGGCCCGATGTAGGGATTACCATCAGGAGAATAGGGGATCGGGCCGTTGATCACGCGCTGGATTCCGGCTTTGGCCAGTAAGGGCACGCGGGCCATGGCGTCATTGATGTAATATTCGAGGCGATCAAGATCATCCGGCCAGAGCTGGTAGGCAAACTGATCGGGGATGCCCTCCTGCCAATGCAGGGTAGCTTTCGCTTCATAGGGCCCGAGGATCAACCCGTCGCGTTCCTGACGCAGGTAATAGCTGATATCCGGATCACGCAGCAGCGGTAGCTTGTGATCCCGCCCGATCAACTCATCAACCGGCTCGGTGACCAGATATTGATGCGACATCGCAACAATCGGCAGTTTTCTGCCGATCATCGCCATGACTTCGCCCGCGCGATATCCGGCGGCATTCACAACGATTTCGGCTTCAATGTCGCCCTTGTCGGTCGCGACAATCCAGCCGCCTGATTGTGTTTGCGTGAGGCCCGTGACCTTTGTGAACCGCTTGACGGTCGCGCCCTTGTCGCGCGCGCCTTTGGCGTAGGCCTGCGTCAACTGGCTCGGGTCGATATCGCCGTCATAGGGATCCCACAGCGCACCTTCGAGATCATGCAATTCGAGGAACGGGTATTTTTCCTGCGCTTCAGCAGGTGTCAAAACCTTGAAATCAATTCCCTGCGCCTGCGCCATTGATGCGACATGGCGGAATTCGTCCATCCGCTCACGATTGTGAGCGAGCCGCAACGAGCCCGTAACGTGGTAATTGATCGGATAATCCACCGCATCGCCGAGCCGGGCATAAAGCTCGGTTGAGTAGCGTTGGAGCTTGATTACATTATAGTTGGTCGAGAAATTCGGGCAGTTTCCGGCGGCGTGCCATGTGGAGCCTGCCGTCAGTTCATCACGCTCGACAAGGATGCAATCGCTCCAGCCGAGTTCGGCCAAATGGTAAAGTACGCTGGCACCAACCGCGCCGCCCCCGATAATGACAACTTTTGCCTTCTCGCTCACGCTTTGTCTCCCATGTCCGCACGATCAAGTTTGATCGGGAATTTGGCACGGATTGCATCATCAACCGACCGACTGACATGCTTCGGGTGATGTGTGTCAAGAATTTCGCGGGTTTTCTTGACAGCGCGTACGACATAATCCGGGCGCCCGCGCTCGTTCCACTCATTCGGGCTCCAGCGGTCACCAATGCTCGGGTAGACATAATCGCGCTGCATTAGATGCAACGTCTGCGCTGAGCCAAGATAATGGCCTGGCCCGCCAATGCAGACGTTCCGGATCGTTTCGATTGAGAGCGCTTCATCGCTCACATCAATGCCTTTCATGGTGCGTTGTGCCGCACCAATAATGTCATTGTCGGCAACAAGCGTTTCCTTGCAGATACCAAGCAAGCTGGCATGCATGCCGGCGGCTTCATAGATCATGTTGGTTCCGGCATTGCCGACGAGTGTGAGATTATAGGCCTTCTCGTAGCCGGCCTGAAAGTCCATCATTTTTGAGTCGCACATGCCGGCGCCTGTGCCGCCAACCAAATTGTAGAACTGGGCCATCTGTCCGCAGGCGGAGGAAAGCAAGGCTTGCTCTGGGCTTCCGCCAGACATCGCACCTGTCCGAAGATCCGACACGAACGGCCATGTTCCGAAAATGTAGGGTGCGCCAGGCTTGATCGCATTTACATAGATGAGACCAACAAGGCATTCGGCAACGGCCTGCACGACCGTGCCTGCCAGCGATGCCGGTGCCGTTGCACCTGCCTGTCCAGCCGAAAGCAGAAGAACAGGCATTCCGCCTTCAACCGCAACTTCGAGACAACGGCAGGCATCTTCGGCAAATTTCAGCGGTGGCACAACGAAACAGTTTGACTGGCTGACGAAGGGGCGCTCGCGCCATTTGTCTTCACCGCCTGCAACCATGTGCAGCATTTCGAGCACTTCCTTGACATGGTCAGGATGTGTCATTCCAGTGCCGACATGCTTTGTCGTGCCCATCACGCTGGCATAGGCTGTGTTGATATCGAGATCGCGCGGGCTTGGCAGTTCCCGGCATACATTTGTGCGCTGGAAGAAGTGGATGTTATCGAGGCTGTCGACAATTCGGGCGCAATCATAAAGATCGACGACGGTTGATTCGCGGTATTCGCCTGTTAGCGGCTCAACAATGTTCACGGCGGCTCCGGCCGTTCCGTAATAGACGTTTGTGCCCCAAGGGTTCAGGTCATAGCGTGGATCCTGGGCATAGAGCGGAAAGTTGCGCGCTGCATTGGCGATTGTGTCCTCGACAAGGGCACGCGGAAAGCGCATCCGGCCGTCTTCGCCCATCACCGCGCCGACTTTCGTCAAATACTCGATCGTAGACGGGATCGCATCTGCGAAGCCGATCTGTTCCAGCACATCGAGAATGGCATGATGAATTTTCTGGATCTCGGCATCGTTCAATACCTTGAACTTTCCGCCGGGCAAGCCTGGCCAGATTGGACGATCCTGATCGCTGAGTGGTTGTGAGCGAGCGCTGCGGCGCGCATCGCGGCCTCCCCGACGACCTGAATCTCTAGATGCGCCTTCAGACTGATCGAGACTCATAGTATCACTCCCGTTAATCGCCATAATTGATTAGAATGACAAAACGGATATGTACACAAAACGTCAAGAGATTGATTCTCATCAACAGATGAGTTTTATTCATTTATCGATTTCCAGAGCTTTTTTATGATTCGACCAACGCCCATTCCACCCTTGACAGCGCTGCGCGCATTCGAAGCGGCAGCGCGTCATTTAAGCTTTCGTCAGGCAGCAGACGAGCTCAACATTACGCAATCGGCAGTGAGCCATCAGATTGCATTGCTCGAAGCCCGCTTGGGCAAAGATTTATTCAGGCGGACAGGACGGAGGGTAGAACTCACGAATGCCGGGCAATTGTATCATCCGTTCCTGCGTGACGCTTTTGAAAAGATCGCTATTGGCACCGAACTCGTGGGTGGACCGGCGCAGCAAGAACTTACGGTTCAGGTTTATATCACCGTAGCTGTCCGCTGGTTGATGCCGCGTTGGCATAAATTCCAGAAAACAGCACCGGATCTTGTCGTTCGCTTCAACGCCAGCCAGATTGACTGGGAGTTTGATCCGCGGAGTGCGGATATCGGAATGATCTGCACGACGGAAGCCAACAGGCCCGGATTCGTTTACACACCTCTGTTTTCAACGCGCCTGATTGCCGTTTGTAGTCCATCACTCATTGCGACTTCAGGCAGTTTGTCGGGTCCAGATGACCTCGAACGTTTTACGCTATTGCAGGTTTACACAACGGCGCGGGATTGGGATGTCTGGCTAGAAACCTTCGGGGCGAGCGGGTTACGCGGAGCTGCCACCACCCGTTTTGACAGTTATCTTCTAGCGCTCGAAGCAGCATCCGACGGGCAGGGGATTGCGCTTGTGCCTGATTTTCTTGCCCTTCCTGATCTGCGTTCAGGTCGGCTTGTTCAGCCCTTCAGCCATTCGACGCCACAACCCGCGCATTGGTACCTTGTGTTTCGTGAGGATCGTGCAGGCGATCCTTCTCTAGAACGATTTCGTGATTGGTTGATTTCAGAAGTTCGTTCCGATCCCGTCTTGTCGGGATCACGGGTGACTGAAGCAATTGAATAATCAGCAAAATATAAACGGGGGCAATGCATCGATTAGAATTGTTATGTCGATTAAACATTTGTCTGATAACGGATTCATCAAGAGGAACGTCGTAAAAACACTAATTTATGACGGATTTCATCTTCACGCCCCTGTTGACAACCGATAGCGATGGACATGATGATAGCGCCGAGCGTTTCGTAAACGTTCAAAGATCGCTCATTCGGTTCCGGCGTGTTGCTTGGGGCTGCGTAAACCTTCAGCGCCCATGGGAGGGACGTAATTATGACAGAATTCGACAATCTCAAGACAATGTTTGAGTCCGGCAGGCTTTCGCGCCGTGATTTCATGAGTGGCCTGGCCGCAATCGGTGCGGGCGCTGCTTTGACACCTTCGCTGCTTTCATCATCCGCTATGGCTGCCACGCCCAAGGTTGGCGGCACATTGCGCATCGGTATGGAAGGTGGCTCAGCCACAGACTCGCTTGATCCGCGCACCTATGCCGACTCCGTCATGATCGCGGCATCGCTCGCTTGCATGAACGGCCTGGTCGAATTTGACAATGCTGGCAATCCGACGGGCGAACTGCTCGAGAGCTGGGAAGCTAAGCCAGGCGCGATCGACTGGGTTTTCAATGTCCGCAAGGGCGTAAAGTTTTCGAATGGCAAGACGCTAACGGCTGACGATATTCTTTACTCGATCGCGATCCATCGCGGCGAAACGAAGTCGCCTGCGAAGGGCATTCTCGCCCAGATCAAGGAAATCAAGAAGGTCAACGAAAACCAGATCGCTGTGACGCTCGAAAGCGGCAACGCTGACTTCCCGTCGATCCTCGGTGATTACCACCTCGTTGTCGTTCCTGATGGGTTCACCGACTGGCAGAAGCCAATCGGCACGGGCGGCTACACGCTTGAGAGCTTCGAGCCGGGCGTTCGTCTCGTGTTCAAACGCCGTGGCGATTACTGGAAGCCAGGTCGCGCGAATTTCGACATGGTTGAAATCCGTAACATTCAGGATGCCGCCGCTCGTACCGCCGCCCTTCAATCGGGTCAGGTCGATGCTGTGAACCGTCTTGATGCGCGTACCGTGAACCTTCTGATGAAGGATTCGAAGCTCAACGTTGTTCGGACAAAGGGCACAGGCAATCGTTTTTGCTTTGTTTCCCGCGTGACCGAAAAGCCTTTTGATAATAAGGATCTTCGCCTTGCACTCAAATACGGCATCGACCGCGAGCAGATCATCAAGTCGGTCTACAACGGCTTTGCAACGCCGGGTAATGACCACACGCTTGATGCATTGAACCCTTTCTACAACACGGAAATGCCGCAGCGTAAGTACGACCCGGATAAAGCGGCTTTCCACTTCAAGAAGTCTGGCCTCGGCAACACCAAGATCGAATTGCAGACGTCGGAAGGTGCATGGGCCACAGCTGTGGATTGTGCAACGATCTTCCAGCAGTCTCTGAAAAAGGCTAAGATTAATCTTGACGTCAAGAAGGTCGCGGCAGACGGTTATTGGGATAATGTGTGGTTAAAAGTACCGTTCTGCGCCGTGTATTGGGGCCGTCGTCCGACTGCTGATCAGGTCATGTCACAGGTCTATGGTGGTAACTCCGATTGGAACGACTCAAATTGGCGCAAGCCTTCTTTCGACGCTATTGTTAAGGAGGCCCGGGCTGAGCTTGACCAAAATAGGCGGAAAGAAATGTATTGGGCGTGCCAGGAAATGATTGCCGATGATGGTGGCATGATCTGCTTTGCCATCACCGATTATCTCGATGGCTTCTCCAAGAAGGTCATGGGTACCGAGCCGCATGCTCGTTACGACATGAACGACAACCGTATCGCAGAAAAGGGCTGGTTCGCCTAAGGGCGGGTTAGCGCAATAAACTAGCGGGGACGATCCGATGTTTCGCACAATTGCCATTCGGATCGTCCTCGGACTTTTGACGCTATTTGCCGTCAGTGTTCTGATATTTGTTTCAACGGAAATTCTTCCGGGTGATGTCGCAAGTGCTGTGCTCGGGCAGGGTGCAACGCCGGAAACACTCGCCGTGTTCCGCGCCGAACTCGGCCTCGACCGACCCGCCTATATTCGTTATTTCGAGTGGTTTTTCAAAGCGATACAGGGCGATTTCGGCGTCGCGATGACCAACAAGCGTGTAATCATCGAAACGCTTGAACCCCGCTTTTTGAACACGATGTTCCTTGCGGGCTACGCCGCGCTGATTGCCGTTCCGCTCTCGGTAGGCCTCGGTATCGTTGCCGCGATCAACGAGGGAAAACCCGTCGATAAGGTCGCCAACGTACTCTCCCTGATGACGATTTCGGTGCCTGAATTTTTCATTGCCTATGTGCTGATCCTCTTCCTTGCTGTCCAGTATGATATTTTCCCCTCGCTCTCGACGGTTTTTGCCGACATGTCCTTCACGGAGCGCCTCTATGTGACAGCACTGCCTGCCGCCACGCTGACAATGCTCGTGATGGCGCATATGCTGCGCATGACCCGAACTTCAGTGCTCTCGATCATGTCGCAACCCTATATCGAGATGGCGTTTTTGAAGGGCCTCTCCCGTTCGCATGTCATCCTCCGTCACGCATTACCAAACGCTGCCGCGCCGATCATTTCGGTGGTTGCACTCAATCTCGCCTATCTGATCGTCGGCGTCGTCGTGATTGAAGTTGTGTTTGTTTATCCGGGTGTCGGCCAGTATATGGTCGACGGCGTTTCGAAGCGTGATCTTCCGGTTGTTCAGGCCTGCGGCTTGATCTTTGCCGGTGCTTTTGTCGGTCTGAACACCATTGCGGACGTGCTGGCCATTTTGGTCAATCCCCGCCTTCGAAATCCGCGGTAGGACATTGATATGCGCATATTCGGATATAAGCCATCACTCTCCGCCTGGATCGGTATTCTGATCATTGCGATTTTTTTGATCATCGCAATTTTTGCGGACTGGATTGCGCCCTTCCCGGAAGAAGAAACGGTGTCGGCCACATGGGATCCGCCTTCGGCTGACTATTTACTTGGAACAGATAATATCGGCCGTGATATGCTCTCCCGTCTGATTTTCGGCGCGCGGATGACCATCGGCGTGGCACTCGTGACGACCATTCTTTCCTTCATTCTCGGAACCGTCACCGGCTTTCTTGCCGCTGTTGGCGGTCAGGTGATTGATCAGGCCCTATCGCGCCTTGTCGATGTGATGCTGTCGATCCCACTGCTGATTTTTGCTCTGATCATCCTGTCAATGTTTGGCTCCTCCATCCCGACTCTGATCATCACGATCGCCGTTCTCGACTCGACGCGTGTCTTCCGGCTCTCCCGCGCGGTCGCCATGAACCTCGTTGTCATGGAATATGTTGAAGTGGCCCGGTTGCGGGGCGAGGGCCTGTGGTGGGTAATGCGGCGCGAGATCCTGCCGAACGCTTTGCCGCCGATGATATCGGAATTCGGCCTGCGTTTTTGCTTCAACTTTCTGTTTGTGGCCGGCCTCAGCTTCCTCGGTCTCGGCATTCAGCCTCCCTTCGCGGATTGGGGAGGGATGGTGCGTGACAACGCCAAGGCGATCAGTTTCGGGTTGCCAGCCCCTCTTTGGCCAGCCTTCGCTATTGCGATTATGACCGTCGGCGTGAACTTGGTCGTCGACTGGATATTGTCGATCAATTCCCGTCCCTCCGGCGCTTCGGCGGAGATGTAGGAACATGACGGATACAATCCTCAAACTTGACAATCTCCGCGTCGAGTCGCTTTCGGGCTTGGTCATCGTGGATAATGTTTCGCTCGAACTCAAGCGCGGCGAAGTCCTCGGCTTGATTGGCGAAAGCGGTGCAGGAAAGTCGACAATTGGTCTGGCCTCGATGGTATATGCACGCGCCGGATGCCGGATCACCGGTGGGCGCGTCGAGATTGATGGCGACAGTATCCGAGACCTTTCGGCAGATGACAGGCGCAAAATGCGTGGTCAACGCATCGCCTATATTGCGCAAAGCGCGGCGGCCTCGTTCAATCCTGCCCATCGCCTCATTGATCAGGTCTGCGAAATGCCCATCGAGCACGGTCTCATGACTGCTGCCGAGGCCAAGGCTTGGGCGCTCGAACTGTTCCGCGCTCTCGACCTGCCAAATCCCGACACCTTTGGCGATCGGTATCCGCATCAAGTTTCTGGTGGCCAGTTGCAGCGCGCAATGGCGGCAATGGCGATGTCGTGCAAGCCGGATATTCTGGTGCTCGATGAACCGACCACTGCGCTTGATGTGACGACACAGATCGAAGTGCTGGCGCTTTTGAAAAAGTTGATCCGTGACTATAATATGGCCGCACTCTACATCACCCATGATCTTGCCGTTGTGGCCCAGGTCGCCGACCGGATCATGGTGCTGCGTCACGGCAAGATGGTTGAACTCGGCGCGACAGAGCAAATCCTTCTGCGTCCGCATCAGGAATATACCGCCGCTCTCGTTGCCGACCGCAAGGCATCAGACAAGATCGCCGTAGAAGCGCCGCCCGAACAGGCCATGCCGCTCCTGAGTGTCTCAAGTGCGACCGGAGTTTATGGCACTTTCAAAGCCGTCAACAATGTAACAATCACGGTTAGTCGTGGTGAAACGGTCGCCGTCGTCGGTGAGTCAGGTTCAGGCAAGAGCTCGCTCGCCCGCCTGATTGTCGGGCTTCTGCCTCGAACAGCAGGTGACGTGAAGCTGAATGGAAAATCCTTGATTTCCACGCTGAAAGGTCGCGACCGCGAGGATCTACGCCAGATCCAGCTGATCTATCAGCAACCCGATGTCGCGCTCAATCCACGCCAGACGATCGGCGAAATCATCGGTCGGCCGGTTGCCTTCTATTTTAATCGTTCGCCGGAAGAAGTGAAGACCCGCGTTGCCGAACTACTTCGTCAGGTTGGACTTCCCGAGGACTATGCGGGGCGTCTCTCGACAGCACTTTCGGGCGGTCAGAAACAGCGCGTCTGTATTGCGCGTGCTTTGGCGGCCGAGCCGCAAATCATTATTTGCGACGAACCCACTTCGGCGCTCGACCAACTTGTGGCCGACGATATTCTCAAACTCCTGAAGCGTCTTCAGGATGACCTCGGCGTGGGCTATCTCTTTATCACGCATGATCTCGGCATTGTCCGGCGCATTGCACACAGAACTGCTGTTATGCTGCGCGGCGAGATTATTGCGCAGGGCCCGACGGCACAAATTTTCTCTCCACCCTTCCATCCCTATACTGAAAATCTGCTCGCCTCTGTTCCGGAAATGCGGACGGACTGGTTGGATGAAGTTCTGGCGAAGCGGAGTGGCGCTGCAGCATAGGAGGTCGCAATGCAGACAGGCGAAACGCGGGACGGCGTGACCGTCATCGAAAACCTGTTCATTCCGCTCTCCGACGGCACCCGACTTGCGGCGCGCCTTTGGCTTCCCGTCGATGCCGAGCAAAAGCCGGTTCCTGCTGTTCTTGAATTCATTCCCTACCGCAAAACGGACGGCACGCGCGGGCGTGACGAGCCGATGCATGGCTGGTTTGCCCGTCATGGCACAGCTGCGATCCGGGTTGATCAACGAGGATCAGGTGAGTCGGACGGTTTCCTCGATGATGAATATATCAAGCAAGAACAGGATGACGCGATTGAAGTCATCGAATGGCTTGCCGCTCAGCCATGGTGCTCCGGTTCGGTTGGCATGATGGGAAAATCCTGGGGCGGCTTCAATTGTTTGCAGGTTGCCGCACGCAGACCGCCTGCGCTCAAGGCTGTGCTTTCGGTCTGTTCGACGGATGATCGCTATACGGATGATATCCACTATATGGGCGGGTGCCTGCTCAATGATAATTTCTGGTGGGGTGCGATTATGCTCGCCTATCAGGCGCGCCCGCTTGATCCCGCAATTGTCGGTGAAACATGGCGTGATAGCTGGCTTGCGCGCCTCCGCCATATGCCGTTCTGGCCGGCGCTCTGGCTCAAGCACCAGCGCCGCGATGCCTATTGGCAGCATGGCTCCATTTGTGAGGATTGGGATGCAATCAATATTCCGGTCATGATCACCGGCGGTTGGGCGGATGCTTACACCAATACACTGCCGCGCCTTCTTGCTGGACTTAAGGTTCCGCGGCTCGGCATTATCGGCCCATGGGCGCATATCTATCCGCATGATGGTATTCCCGGCCCGGCGATCGGATTTTTGCAGGAAGCGCAACGCTGGTGGGATCATTGGTTGAAAGGCGAGGATAACGGCATCATGAAAGAGCCGATGTTGCGCGCCTATATCGAGGATGAAACCGGTGCCGGTCACTGGTCGGATCATCGTCAGGGGTATTGGGCTGCCGAAAGCGAATGGCCGTCAAAGCGTATTGTGCCACAAAATTTCCATCTGAACGACGGTGCTCTCTCGCTGACACGGGGCACCGAGTCCGAGATTGCCTTCCGGTCACCACACTATACCGGCATGGCCGTTGGCGAATGGATGGGAACGGGCGTTGCCGGCGAGCAGCCTGCCGACCAGCGCGTTGATGATGGGATGAGCCTCGTCTTTGATACTGAACCGCTTACCGAAGATATAACACTCCTCGGAGCGCCCGAGATCATTGTTGAAATCGCGTCTGATAAGCCAATTGCGCAACTCTGTGCCCGCTTGTGTAATGTTCGGACGGATGGCGCCTCCCATCGCGTTTCCTACGGTGTTCTCAATCTTACCCATCGCGAGTCGCATGCTAACCCAACACCTCTCGTGCCGGGGGCATTTTACAAGGTCGGCCTCACGCTCAATGCCTGCGGTCACGTTTTCCGGAAAGGTACGCGCATCCGCCTTGCGCTCTCGACTGCCTATTGGCCCCTGATCTGGCCATCGCCTGAAGCAGCAACGCTGACAATCAAGACGGGTTCATCCATTCTCAAACTTCCCGTTCGCCAGGCTTCGGATGCTGATGTTACCGTCAGGTTCGAGCCGCCAATGAGCGCGCCGCATGCGCCGACAACCTTGCTGCGCGAGGGCCATGCCGAGCGAACTGTTTCTCTGGATCTTCTCAATAATTCCTCAACCTATCGCACTATCGGCGAGGGAGGCGTATTTGGCGAGGGTGTTCTCCGTTTCGACGAGAATGGCATCAGCCTGCAGCACGATCTCAATCGCGAATTGACGATTTCCGGCGATGATCCGCTCTGTGCCCGTTATGTCATCACACAGGCCTATGAGATGGGGCGCGAGGGCTGGATGACGCGCAGCGAAACGACGATGGAAATGACCGCAACGGCCACACATTTCCAGATGAAATGCCGTCTTGAAGCGTTCGAGAACGGCTTGTCGCGTCTAGTGCGGGAATGGGACGAGACGATTGCGCGCGATCTGATCTGAAACTTCAGGGCCGTTTCAGGCGGATGCCTTTGCCGGCTTCCTCGGGGATCGGCAGAGTGGCGTGCGCATCACCGACCGCCGCTAATCGCGCAGCAATTTCTGACGGAAAATTTGCTGCCTTCGGACCCGACTGGTCAACACACAGCAATAATTGTTCGCTCGTTGCCAGCTCAGTTCCCTGTTCAGTGTGTTGCATGGACAGCCAGACCCTGATCCGCTTGGAATCATGTTCGAGGATCTGGCAAAATGTCGAAATCGGCTCCCCGAGCTTCACTTCTTGAAGGTATCGGATTTGCATGCCAAGCGTGTAGATCGTGAAGCCGGTTGCCTTGCGGTAGGCGTCATCAAGCCCGATCTCATCGAGTAAAAGGTCGGTTGCTTTCGAGAATGCTACGGCAAAATAGCCGTCATTCATGTGGCCGTTGTAATCGACCCATTCCGGCAGAACGCGCGCGTCACGCAGATGCATCATGTTACTCATGTTAGATATGATCCGGACGACCTTCAGCCTCTGGCCAGTAGTTTTTCACGAGCTTCAGCAAATCATTGAGGAATGCATCGCGCCGCCGTTCCAGCTCCTTCACCGAGCGCCCCGCCGCCTGATGCTCGGTTCCCTCGACGATCTTGTCGATAATCGTGTCCGTCAATTCCGGCGCGGGCGTATAGGAGTAGGGCATTTTGAGCGCAGGCCCGAACTGGTGCATGAAGTGCCGCATGCCGCTGTCACCGCCCGCGAGTTGGAAGGTTAGAAACGTACCCATCAGCGACCAGCGCAAGCCGCACCCATAGACCACAGCAGCGTCAATTTCTTCAGTGGTGGCGACATCTTCCTTGATTAGCCAAAGCGCCTCGCGCCACAGCGCTTCCATCAGTCTGTCAGCGATGAAACCTTCGATTTCCTTGCGGACGTGCAAGGGACGCATACCGATTGCGCGGTAGAAGGCTTTGGCGGCGTCAACCGAAGCAATAGACGTCTTTTCGCCAGCGACGATTTCCACAAGCGGCAGCAAATAGACCGGATTGAACGGATGTCCGACAACGATACGGTCGGGGTTCGCGCATTTCGATTGCAGGCTCGTCGGCAGCAGATAGGACGTTGAAGAAGCGATTACGACGCCTTGTTTTGCGTGGCTGTCGATCTCGGCGAGCAGATTTTGTTTCAACTCTTCCCGCTCGGGTGCGTTTTCCTGAACAAAATCGGCATTCTTAACGGCATCAGCAACTGATTTGACATAGGTCAGTCGGGATTGGCTTGCGCCGGCGACGAGACCTGCCGTTTCGAGTGCCGGCCATGCATTGGCAATAGCCGCGCGGATTTTCGCTTCCCCATCGGGTGCCGGGTCGAAGGCGATCACATCTAGCCCGTGGGCGAGGCATCGCGCCGCCCAGCCTGAACCGATAACGCCCGAGCCAATAATTGCGACGGTGCGGATGGAATGCGACATGATCAACCTCATTGAGTGAAAACGGATGGTAAGAGAATAGACATCCGGATTGAGTAAATCCTATACCGGCTGCGACCGCAACTTGACCTTCTGCGACGGCTTACGCGCAGGGAGGTGCCTGGTTGACGATTTTGCGCCGCTATGTCGGACACTTGATAAGTCAAGTCTCTTTCAGGTGTCGTTCACGAACCAACCTTCAGTATAGTTCTCAGCAGGTGATTCGACGTTTTGTTCAAACAAGCAGGTTCCCGCACGATGACCGTCCTTGGGATCGCTCCTTCAGCTTACGATCTGGAAACTGCCCGTCTTGCGCGACGCGAGCGGATGAAGGGTTTCGGCCTCGTCACCATTGCCGCCTTGATGTGGAGCACAGCGGGCATTTTCATGCGCTATCTCACGCTGGATGTCTGGACCATTCAGGTGGCGCGCGCCTTTTTTGGCGCTCTTTCACTCATTCTCTATTTGCTCTGGACCGAGCGTGGATTGATGCTTCGCTCTTTTGGGCGCATTGGCGGCAAATGGGGGCTTTTACTCGTTCCGATCAACACGCTTGGCATGATGGCCTATGTCCAGTCCTTGGCATGGACGACCGTAGCCAATGTCATGATCGTTTATGCGATGCTGCCGTTCGTCGTGGCCGGATTGGCATGGGTATGGATCCGGGAACCGGTGAAACCGCGAACGATTGTCGCCAGTGCCATCGCTCTGTCGGGGGTCATGTATATGGTGTCGGCTTCTGCAGGGTCAGGCAGGCTTGCGGGCGATATTGCCGCTTTTGTGATGGTATTGAGTTTTGCCGGTCTCGTTGTGTTGTCGCGCCGCTTCCCGGGCATGTCGATGGCCGCTCATTCCACATTGTCCGGGTTGTTGTGCGCGATTGTCTGCTTGCCATTGGCAGATCTTGGATCGATAAAATGGGTTGATCTTCTGATTCTCGCCGCATTCGGAACAATCACCATCGGTGTTGCCAACGTGATCTATATGCGCGGTGTCCGCAAAGTTCCTGCCGCCGAGGCGAGTCTCATCGGCCTGTTGGATACGATCTTTGCGCCACTCTGGGTCTGGATGATTTTTACTGAAAATCCCGGCGATGGCGCTATCATTGGCGGACTTGTCGTGCTCGGTGCCGTGATTTTTCAAATCCTTGGCGACATGCAGGGAAAGCGGAAAAAATCTGGCCTCTAGTACCAGGCGTCAGGGACGGCCGATTTCTTCCGGTCGATTAATTCCCGCAATTCCTCGTCTTTTGCCTGATCAAGCTCCGGGGCAACATACTCGGCCAGAATCTTCTTCCATTTCCGATTTGCGCGCACCTGAATGTCGAGCGATCCCTCATCCTGCCACTGCTCGAAGGAATTATTGTCGGATGTTTCAAAATCGTAGAATGCCGTCTCATAGTTTTGCATCGTGTGCGCGGATCCAAGAAAATGCTTGCCCGGCCCCACCTCAAGGAAAGCCTCATGGGCGAGCCCGTTCTCATCAACCGGCAAGCCCGCCGCGAGGACATGGAACGCGCCGCATTGTTCTGAATCCATGACAAATTTTTCGTAGGACATTGAGAGCGCACCTTCTGCCCATCCCGCGGCATGCAGAATGAAATTCGCACCGCACATAAAGGCTGGCCACATCGAGTTTGCACTCTCGTATGCAGCCTGGGCATCGGGGATTTTGGACGCACAGAGATTTCCGCCGCAACGAAGTGGTACACCGAGACGCCGCGCCAATTGCCCGATCGCGAAATAGGCCAATGCCGGCTCCGGAGTTCCGAAGGTCGGTGCACCGGTTTTCAGAGACATCGACGAAAGAAAATTCCCCAAAATGGCCGGTGCTCCCGGTCGCTCTAATTGAGCCAATGCGACACAGACCATGGCTTCAGCAAAGCATTGCGCCAAAGCGCCAGCCGTTGTCACCGGCCCCATGGCACCGCCCAGAATGAACGGTACGCAGACGGGAGCCTGATTGGCCGCGGCATACGTCCGGATCACACGGCTGGCCTCGCCATCCAGCACGAGCGGCGAATTCACATTCACATTACCGAGGATCACGCAATTTTGGTCAACAAAATCCGCTCCAAATAGCACGCGGCAGAGCTCGATTGAGTCGGCCGCGCGCGGTGCGGTTGTCACCGATCCCATAAAGGCTTTGTCGGAATATTTGATGTGCGAATACACCATTTCGAGATGACGCTTGTTCACCGCGAGATCGACCGGCTCGCAGACGGTTCCACCGGAATGATGCAGATAGGGCGTCGAATAGGCGAGTTTGATGAAATTGTTGAAATCCTCGATCGTGCCGTAGCGTCGGCCCTTGTCGATATCGGTCACAAAGGGCGAGCCATAGGCGGGCGAGAAAACCGTATTGTTTCCGCCGATCATGACCGATCGCGCCGGATTGCGGGCATGCTGCACGAATTCGCGCGGTGCCGTTTTCTGGATGATGGCGCGGACGAGGCCTTTCGGGAAGATGATCCTTTGCCCGTTAATCTCCGCTCCCGCTGCCTTGAATAATCGTAACGCCTCATCGTCACCTCTGATCTCGAAGCCGACATCCTGTAACAACAGGTCGGCCTCGTTCTCGATGGCGAGCAATCCCTCTTCCGAAAGCATTTCGTAGGGCGGGATTTGCCGGGTGATATAGGCCGGTGCGACAGATCCGATCCTGCTTTTCTGGCGCGCATCACGACCGCCTGTTCGGCTACGTCTTGTTGGCTCGGTCTCGGCAACGCTCATCACACTACTCCCGGATTTTTGTCTGTTTGAGAGAGTATTGCACCGTCTGAAGCATCTGTAACCCTGTTTATGAAATTTTTTGTGACCCGTAGTCCCCTTCTGTGGTGCCCTCTATTCGCTGCGATCCATCTCTGCTCGAAGCTCGCCTGCATAAGCCTTCAAGCAGGAGGGACAAAGGCAATCTGAGGGTGAGCCATCCGTTGGAAGCGGTAACCTGAAAGCTTCTTCCCCGCACCAACATGGCCCGCCGAGGGTGCACCCAAACTCCGCCTTGCATCGCTCACATTTGATTCTTCGGAAACGCTGGTTCGACTTAAAGTCTTTGTCGTTCAATTTCTCCTCCCTATGGGCCATCGCTGAATGAAACGTCGGAAACCAACCCAGTCTGGTCGCCTGCGGTCAATCGACATTCTGTCGAAAAATTCATAGTGTGGAAATAGATTGCATGAAACTCATCGTGCGTTTGGGTCAGGGGAGAACGCCAATGTCAAATCACGGAATGAATAATGAAGTCATCATCAGCTGCGCCGTTACGGGCGCTGGCGACACAGTCGGCAAACATCCGGCTATTCCGGTTACCCCGCGTCAGATTGCGGATGCCGCGATTGAGGCAGCCAAAGCCGGAGCCGCGATTGCGCATTTGCACGTTCGAAACGTCGAAACCGGCAAGGCCGGGCGCGATCTTGCTAATTACCGCGAAGCTGTCCAACTCGTCCGTGAGTCGGGTACCGACGTTGTCATCAACCTCACGGCCGGTATGGGCGGCGATTTCGTCTATGACCCAAGCAATCCTTCAGTTGCGGGCTCTGGCTCCGACATGATTGACGCTGCGGCGCGCCTCGCCCATGTCGAGGATACCCGCCCCGAAATCTGCACGCTCGATTGCGGCTCGTTGAATTTCGGCAATGGCGCCTACATCGCGACCGCCGATTTGCTCCGCGACATGGCAGCCCGCATCCAGAAAATGGGTGTAAAGCCTGAAATTGAAGCCTTCGAACTTGGTCATATCTGGCTGGCCAAGCAGTTAATCGCCGAGGGCCTCATCGACAGCCCGCCACTTTTCCAGATCTGTCTCGGTATTCCGTGGGGCGCGGAGGCAACAACAGAAGCGATGTTGACCATGCGCAACCATCTGCCAGCAGACTGCAATTGGGCAGGCTTTGCCATCGGCCGCAACCAGATGGGGTTTGTTGCCCAATCCATGTTGCTGGGTGGTAATGTCCGAGTCGGCCTTGAAGACAATATCTGGCTCGACAAGGGCGTTCACGCCACTAATGGCACCCTCGTGGCGCGCGCCAAGGAAATCGTTGAACGCCTCGGTGGGCGCACGCTGACCCCGGCTGAAGCGCGCATCAAACTTGGTCTCAAAAAACAGCGCTAAGTCCGATGCAAGAAGATATCAAACGCATCACCGCGCCTTACGAAGGCATTCCCTTCAAGGGCTGGGACGAAGCGGCACCAATTCCTGTGCCGCTTCGATTACATACCTGTGCTGTGAAACCCGAATGGACCGACTATAACGGTCACATGAGCGAGAGCGTCTATCTGCTCGTGATGGGCGACCATTCGGATGCGTTTTTCCGGTTTTTTGGCATTGACGAAGCCTATCGGGCGAGCGGGCATTCACTTTACACGATTGAGACACGCATTCATAATTATCGGGAATGCTCCGAAGGCGATCACCTTGCCTTTTCGCTGACACTTCTCGATCTTGACGAGAAGCGGTTGCATATCTTCCACGAAATGCACAATGCAACGACCGGTGATCTGCTCGCGACCGGCGAGCAGCTTCTAATGCATGTCAATATGATGGCCGGAAAAGCGGCACCCCTTCCGCCTGATCTTTTCCATCGCTTATCCGCGATCTTGAAAACCCATTCCGTTTTGCCGAAACCACGAACCGTTGGCACCGTTCTTGGTATCCGCCGCAAGGAGACACCTAGCGTATGAGCAGCTTCCCGATTTCCGAAGAGCAGCAGATGCTGGTCGAGACTGTTCGTTCTTTCGTCGAGAACGAACTGTACCCGCATGAGGACCTCGTTGAAAAACTCGACGAAGTACCGCCGGAACTTGCCGCCGAGGTGCAGCGCAAATCCATCGAACTCGGGCTTTATGCCGCCAATATGCCGGAACAATATGGCGGTGGCGGGCTCGACAATCTCTCGCTGACCCTGCTGGAGCGCGAACTTGGCCGCGCCTCATACGGGTTACAGATGTGTATCGCCCGCCCGTCCAACATTTTGCAGGGCTGCAAGGGTGACCAGATCGAGCGCTATCTCGTCCCCGTGATCAAAGGCACCCGGCATGATTGTCTCGCAATGACAGAACCAGGTGCGGGCTCCGATGTGCGCTCGATGAAGACGAAAGCCGAGAAAAAGGGTGATACCTACGTTATCAATGGCTCGAAGCATTTCATCAGCCATGCCGATAAATCCGACTTTGTCATCCTGATGGCGGCTACTGGCGTCGAGGAAACATCCAAGGGCAAAAAGGCTAAAATAAGCGCCTTTCTTGTTGATATGGGGACGCAAGGTTTCACCATGCGGCGCGGCCCGGCCTGCGTCTCCCACAAGGGCTATCACCAGTGCGAACTCTTTTTCGACGATTGCGTGGTGCATGAAAGCCAATTGCTCGGTGAGGAACACAAGGGTTTCGAACTCATGGGTGAATGGCTTGGAGCAACGCGCCTGACAGTCGCCGCCACCAGTGTCGGCCGCGCGCGTCGCGTGCTTGACTCGGCGCTTGATTGGGCATCCCAACGCAAGCAGTTCGGCGAGTTTATCGGCAAATTTCAGGGCGTTTCGTTTCAACTCGCTGACATGCTGACCGAGATCGAAGCGTCCGATCTGCTCACGCTCGCCGCTGCCGACAAACTTGATAAAGGTACCGCGACGGATACGGATTTCGCGATGGCCAAACTCTTCGCCTCCGAGACCTTGGCGCGGGTTACCGACAAAGCGATCCAGATCTATGGTGGCATGGGGCTGATGGCGTCGCTCCCGATCGAGCGCTGGTGGCGTGATGCGCGTGTCGAGCGTATCTGGGACGGCACCAGCGAAATCCAGCGTCACATTATCTCGCGCGCGATGCTGCGCCCGCGCGGTGCGTAAGCCAACGCAATATTGGGGAGTTCGCCATGGCCTATGCCGATCTGAAAAAGCGCCTCGCAGCAGGTGACGTCATTGTGCTGGACGGTGCCACCGGCACGGAACTCGAGCGCCGCGGCGCGCCGATGGATCCTGCTGCATGGTGTGGTCCGGCAACGCTCGAAAATGATCACATTCTTGTCGATATCCACTCGGACTATATCGAGGCAGGCTCGGAAATTGTGACCTCCAACACCTATGCCGCTTCGCGTCTGATGCTCAAGGATGCCGGTCTCGCCGACCGCTCCGAGGAGATCATCCAACGCGCTGTTGAAGCGGCCCTCTCCGCCCGCAAGCGAACCGGAGCAAACGACGTAGTCGTAGCCGCGTCCTTGTCACACATGGTGCCGATGTCGGCCGGAACCGCCGTGATTGATCCGGCCAAAATCCCGTCTCCGGCTGAGATCAGCGACGCCTTCCATGCCCTGGCCCACACGGCCAAGGCTGCAGGCGCGGAACTGATCATGCTGGAGATGATGTACGAGCCAGCGCGCGTCAAGCTGGCTGTAGAGGCGGCGCTTTCCACGGGTCTGCCGGTTTGGTTCGGCATGAGTGGCCGACGCGGCAAGGACGGCAAGGTTGTCAGCTTTCATCATTTCGAGGACTTCCCGATCAGTGCGATCGCCTCCCTGATCCCTCAAACCGGCATCGATGCCGCGGGACTAATGCATACCGGGCCTGAACTGATCGGCCCCGCGCTTCAAGAGATGAAGCCATTCTTCGACGGGCCTCTGGTGGCCTACCCGGATTCCGGCTATTTCGAAATGCCGGGCTGGCGTTTCGTCGATATTATTCCACCGGAACAATACGGCGTTTTCGTTCGCCAATGGCTCGCCTCGGGCGTTCAGATGGTTGGCGGCTGTTGCGGTCTAGGCTTGCCCCATATCAAGGAAGCAGCAAAGGCCGTGGCCGAATTTCGAGCCGCGAGAACGTAAAGCTCACTTGATGCGTAAGGCCCTCTCTACCGCCGCAGGTTCTCTGTCGATCACCGTCAGATATGAGCGCGCAGCGGAGTCAGGTGTCGAACGTCTCTGTTCCCAATCCCTGAGAGTTGCAAGCGGAAATCCGAAAGTTTGTGAAAATTCAACCTGTGTCATCCCTAAACGATGCCGAACGCCTTTGATATCGAGTTCATTCGGTATTAAAAGTCTGTGCTGAGAATCACTAGCTTCTCCACGCGCCACGTCGAGCGCTTCATGGGCTGATTGAACAAGTCGCTTTCCGAGTGAACGCATCCTATTTACTCCGTTTCAATCCGCTGACTGCTATGGATGCCGCGGATCACACCGCGACGGTACTCGTCCGCAAATCGCCCCAGTAAATCTTTAATTGCTATGCGGTCAGACGGTGAAATATCCGCTCGCTCGCCCTTATCGATCAGGGTTAGAAGAATAATCGGCACGTCATCAGACGCAAAATATGAGATCACCCAAAATCCGCCTTATTTTCCCTTGCCTTTGCCCGATAACCGTCGTTTTCTCGCGCCGCCCGTGCCTGGTATCACATCGCCTTGATGGGGCTCTCGAGAAATATTGGTAGCGATCTCGAGAATACCGTCGTCGTCGAGGCCCGCCCGCTTGGCGTCTGATAAAAACGTCTGCGTTAAAAGGACTGAGTGCATAAATGATATACTGTCTACCCGTACAAAAAGTCAATATTCTATTTTATTGAAACATTTTCAGGAACGATATTGGCTTCAAGATAGACTCTGTCGATTTCGTCGCTGTCTGACTTTCCTTGGTCGTGGGTCGACAATCCGGACATGAGCAGGCAAGACTAAAATCAATTGACCACTCAAGAACTGAAAATGAAACCGCACATGACCAACCTGACGTCACGCAGTGCTTTGACCCGTTTGCTGTCACCTCGATCGATTGCCGTTATTGGCGGACGCGAGGCCGCGGAAGTGATCCGTCAATGCGAGCGGATCGGATTTTCAGGCCCGATCTGGCCTGTCAATCCGAAGCGTCCCGAAATTGCCGGACGTCCTGCCTTCGCGTCGATTGCCGATCTTCCCGGCATTCCCGACGCCGCCTTCGTTGCCGTACCGCGCGATCTGACCGTTGATGCGATTGCTCAATTGGCATCTATGGGCACGGGTGGAGCTGTTTGCTACGCGTCCGGCTTTGCCGAAGTTGGCGGAGAAGGCATTGTCCTTCAGGAAAATCTTGTTGCCGCTTCGGGTGATATGGCGCTCCTCGGGCCGAATTGTTACGGCCTCCTCAATTATCTCGATGGTGCCGCGCTCTGGCCTGACCAGCATGGCGGGGTCGCTGTCGAAAAAGGCGTCGCGATCATCACGCAATCCGGCAATATCGGCTTGAACCTCACCATGCAGGCGCGCAGCCTGCCGCTCGCCTATCTGATTTCAGCCGGCAACAAGGCCAAAGGCGACCTCGGTGATTTTATCGACACGCTGCTTGATGATGATCGTGTGACCGCCATCGGCCTTCATATTGAAGGCCTTGACGACATCAACCATTTCTCGAACGCCGCCTTGCGCGCGCTCGACAAGGGCGTACCGATTATCGCGTTGAAGACAGGCCGGTCAGAAGCCGGGGCCGCGCTCACATTGTCGCACACTTCGTCATTGGCTGGGTCCGATGCGCTTTTCGACGCGCTTTTTGCGCGCTACGGCATTGGCCGCGCCAAGGATCTTTCGGTGTTCCTCGAAACGCTAAAACTACTCCACGTTCATGGGCCGCTCTCTGGCCGAACCGTCTCGTCGATGAGTTGCTCGGGCGGGGAGGCTGGTCTGATTGCCGATCTCGCTTCCGATGTCGGCTTGCCGACCCCGCCTTTGACGCCCGAGACTGAGGCAAAACTTTTTGCCGCTCTTGGCCCGAAGGTGCCGCTCGCCAACCCGCTTGATTACCACACCTATATCTGGGGCAATGTTGAAGCCTCGACCGCAACGTTCTCCGCAATGCTTGGTGCAGGCTACGCGATGAATCTTCTGATCCTTGATTTCCCGCGTGCGGATCGTTGCGACGCCTCCACTTGGGATGCCATGCTTGATGCCTTCGAGGCTGCCCAGCGCGCAACAGGTGCTAAAGCCGCGATCCTTTCGTCGCTGCCTGAATCCCTGCCCGAGTCAATCGGTGCGCGTATGCTCAAATCCAATATCGCGCCGATGCAGGGAATTACCGAATGCATGGAAGCGATCCGCATTGCTGCCGATATCGGAACCGTTCACGCTCGCCCAAGAGCTGCGGCTCTGCAAAACACCCCCGGGCTCGATGCGAAAGCGGCCATTCGCATGCTTGATGAGCCAACGGGCAAATCGGCCCTTGCCGCCTTCGGCGTCAACATTCCAGAGGGCGTTGTCACGACAATCGGAGACGCTGCAAACGCTGCCGACGGCATTGGCTATCCGGTTGTCATCAAAGCCGTCTCGGACACAATTGCCCATAAGACGGAAGCCGGTGCCGTAAAACTCAATCTGAAAGACCGGGTTGCCGTAACCTATGCCGCCAATTCGCTCGCACACCTGTCCGACCAGGTACTCGTCGAAGCAATGCAACAAAATGTCGTTGCGGAAATGATCATCGGCATTACCCGTGACCCGCTCTTCGGGCCTACCCTGACCTTCGGCTCAGGCGGCATCTTTGTTGAATTATTGCAGGACGCGGCCACCCTCTTGCTCCCTGTCACGCGGTCAGACGTCGAGACCGCGTTTGACAAGCTCAAACTCGCGACGCTGATCAATGGCTTCCGCGGTAAACCCAAAGGCGATCGTCAGGCGGCGATTAACGCCATCATGGCTGTTGCAGCCTTTGCCGAAGCCCACCGCGCAACCCTTGTCGAACTCGATGTCAATCCCGTCATGATCCTCGAGCACGGCGCTGTCGCCGTCGATGCCATGATCCGCATAACAGAAAAAGGCTGAACCATGACCGCTCCCGTTCTAACCCGCCGTAATGGCGCGATTTTCGAGATCACGCTTGATCGTCCCAAGGCGAACGCCATCAATGTCCCGACAAGTCAGGCGCTCTTCGCGGCCTTTGCCGAATTCCGCGATGATCCGACATTGTCGGTTGCCATTCTCACGGGCGGAGGGGAGCGCTTTTTTTCTGCCGGGTGGGATCTGAAAGCAGGTGCGGAAGGGGAGGCGGTTGATGCCGATCACGGCCCGGGCGGCTTTGCCGGGCTCACGGAATTCTGGGGCCTCGACAAGCCCGTGATTGCTGCCGTGAATGGCATCGCATTTGGGGGGGGATTTGAATTGGCTCTCGCTGCCGACTTGATTGTTGCGTCCGAAACGGCTGAATTCGCCCTCACCGAAGTCACTCTCGGTATCATGGCCGACGCCGGTGGCGTGCTGCGCTTGCCGAAGCGACTTCCGCTCCCAATTGCAATGGAGATGCTGATGACCGCGCGCCGCATCGGCGCTCAGGAGGCCTTGCGTTGGGGGCTCGTCAACCGTGTTGTACCGCTGAACGATCTGATGGCTGAAGCACGCACCCTCGCCGAAGCAATCGCCGCCAATGCCCCCTTGGCGCTCGCTGCTATCAAAGCGGTCATCAAGGCAACCCTACCGCTCGATGTGAAGGATGGATACGCGCTGATGCGTTCCGGCGCGATCCCCGCTTATGATGCAATGATCGGATCCGACGATGCGATCGAGGGGCCTCTCGCCTTCTCGGAAAAGCGCAAACCGGTCTGGAAGGGGAAGTGACAGGAAATTCTGTCGGGAGAGGGCGTGAAACACGTCTTGCATTTTGTGCCATATTTTGCCAATCTTTGCCAAATTTTCTCTTGTGAATATGGAGAATGCACGATGGCAACAATGAATATCTCCTTGCCCGACCAGATGAAAGAATGGGTTGAGGCGCAGTCTGAGTCCGGCCGCTACAGCAATGCCAGCGATTATGTCCGGGATTTGATCCGCCGTGATCAGGAGCGGGAAACAAAGATTACCGTCTTTCAGGCATCGGTCACCGCAGGAATTGAGAGCGGCATTTCCAGTCGATCCATAAAAGAGGTGAAAGCCGAGGCACGAAAGCGCGCGGGGATTGGATCTGCCTGATGGGATTTCGTCTGACAGCTCTGGCCGAGGAAGATGTCATCAACATTTATGGAAATGGTTTGGCATTGTTTGGTGTTGAGGCTGCCGAAGCATATCAGGAGGGGTTGGAATTGACTCTTCAGATGCTATCCGAAAATCCCAGAGCAGCTCGGGAGAGGTCAGAAATTTTGCCACCTGTGCGGGTTTATCCGTATCGTTCCCATTTAGTTGTTTATTCAATCACGGGGCCGGACATTTTGGTTGTCAGAATTCTCCACGGGCATCAGGATTGGCAGACGGAACTTGGTTAAGACCGCGGAAATTATCCAAAATGTCCCCCACTGATCCCCTCCTTCAGCCCTATCGCCTGAAACATCTCATGCTTCGCAATCGCTTCATGTCGACTGCGCATGAACCCGCCTATACCGAAGACGGTATACCGAAGGAGCGTTATCGCCTCTATCACGAGGAGAAGGCCAAGGGTGGCATCGCGCTCACAATGATTGGCGGTTCCTCGGTCGTCTCGCAGGATAGCCCGCAAGCCTTCGGCAATATCCAGCTCTGGCGCGACGAGGTCGTCCCCCATCTCAGAGCGCTCACTGACGCCGTGCATTCCCATGGTGCCGCTGTCATGATCCAGATCACCCATCTCGGTCGTCGCACGAGCTGGAGCAAGGAGGAGTGGCTGCCGGTGCTCGCCCCGTCAGCTGTTCGCGAGCAGGCGCACCGCGCATTTCCGAAAGCGATCGAGGAATGGGACATTGCCCGCATTATCCGCGATTACGCCGATGCCGCCGAGCGTTGCAAGGCGGGCGGGCTCGATGGTCTCGAATTCGAAATGTATGGCCATCTGATCGACCAGTTCTGGTCGCCTGCCACCAACCAGCGCATCGACGCCTATGGCGGCTCGCTCGATAACCGGCTGCGCTTTGCCCGCGAAGTGATTGACGCCGTGCGGAACCGCGTCGGCCCGGATTTCATCGTCGGTGCCCGTCTGGTGTGCGACGAGGATTGGGAGCGTGGACTGACCCGCGATGACGGCGTCGCTATTGCCCAACACCTTGTCGCCACAGGCCAGATTGATTTTCTGAACGTCATCAAAGGCCATATCGATACGGATGAAGCGCTCTCTCATGTCATCCCCGGCATGGGCACGCGGTCTGCGCCCAGCCTCGATTTCGCGGGTGACGTTCGTTCCGCTACGCAGTTCCCCGTCTTTCATGCGGCCCGCATTCAGGATGTCGCAACCGCCCGCCATGCGATTGCAACCGGCAAACTCGATATGGTCGGAATGACCCGCGCCCACATGGCCGATCCCCATATCGCCCGCAAAGTGATGGAAGGCCGCGAGCATGAGATACGCCCCTGCGTCGGCATGGGCTATTGCATCGACCGCATCTATTTTGGTGGCGAGGCGCTCTGCATTCATAATCCTGCAACGGGTCGTGAAGCGAGCATGCCGCACGTAATTACCAAATCCGCAGCACCGCCGAAAAAAATCGTCGTCATCGGTGCAGGTCCGGCAGGTCTCGAAGCCGCCCGCGTCGCATCGGCCCGCGGTCACTCCGTTACCATTTTCGAGGCGGCCGACAAGGCTGGCGGGCAGGTGCTGCTCACTGCCGCTCTTAAACGCCGTCGTGAAATCATGGGGATTATCGACTGGCGCGTCGCCGAGTGCGAACGGCAGGGTGCCACTTTCCGCTTCAACACCTATGCCGAAACGGATGACGTCCTAGCTGAAAACGCCGATCACGTCATCGTCGCGACTGGCGGACTGCCGAACACGTCCTTTCTCGACGAGGGCGATGATCTGGTGACCACGACATGGGACATTTTGTCGGGCGCGGCAAAGCCTGCTGAAAATATTCTGCTCTATGATGATAATGGTAACCATCCCGGCATGACGACTGCCGAATTCCTAGCCGGTTCAGGCGCAAAATTCGAGATCGTCACGCCCGAGCGCGCCCTTGCCCCCGAAGTCGGTGGAACGAATTATCCGGTCTATTTCAAAGCGATCCATCAGGCGGGCGCAACGATCACGCTCAATCTCCGTCTTGAAAAGGTTCGCCGCGACGGAAACATTCTTGTTGCGACGCTCCTGAACGATTACGACCGCACGCGCGTCGAACGCCGCGTCGATCAGGTCATCGTCGAACACGGCACACTCCCGAACGATGATCTCTATTTCGCCCTCAAGCCCTTATCCCGCAATCTCGGTGCCGTCGATTACCGCGCGCTTGCCGATGGCCGCTCGCAGGACGACGGCGATCCCGCCATCACCCGCGCCAATCAGTCGGGCACCTTCACACTGCACCGCATCGGCGATGCCGTATCCTCCCGAAACATCCACGCCGCAATTTACGATGCCCTGCGACTTGTTAAGGGGTTTTAGGCGTGCGGTGGGGTGTCAACAATCCGCGACGTTCACTGCCAAACCGCCCTGCGCTGTTTCCTTGTATTTGACGAGCATATCAAGCCCGGTCTGGCGCATGGTCTCGATCACTTCATCAAGTGACACGCGATGCGTGCCGTCCCCTCGCAGCGAGAGGGAGGCCGCAACAATCGCCTTGTTTGCACCAAAGGCGTTGCGCTCGATGCAGGGGATCTGTACCAGCCCGCCAATCGGGTCGCATGTCATGCCGAGGTGATGCTCGAGCGCGATTTCCGCCGCATTCTCTACCTGTTCCGGCGTGCCGCCCAGCAATGCGCAGAGCCCGCCCGCAGCCATGGCGGAAGCTGACCCCACTTCGCCCTGACAGCCCACTTCCGCGCCCGAGATCGAGGCATTCTGCTTGATCAGCGACCCGACCGCGGCTGCCGTCAGCAAATAATCCCGGCTCGCTTCAATCGAATATTCCGGGCAGAACTCTTTCGCATAGCGAAGCACCGCGGGAATAATCCCCGCCGCTCCGTTGGTCGGAGCCGTCACCACGCGCCCGCCTGCGGCATTTTCTTCGTTTACGGCGATGGCGTAGAGGCTCACCCAGTCCATGATTTCATGCGCTGGACGGTTATTTGCGCGCTTGCCCGCTTCGAGCTGCATCGAAATGGAATAAGCCCGCCTCTTCACCTTCAAACCACCCGGTAAAATCCCTTCCTGCCGGCAGCCGCGGTCAATGCATGCAAACATCACCTCGCGAAGCCGATCGAGGTTGCTATCGATCTCGGCATCGCTCCGGGTCACCCGCTCATTGTCGCGCTGCAATTGCGCAAAATTCTTGCCGGTTTTGCCGCACAACTCGAGCAACTGGACGGCATTGGTGAATTTATACGGGAGATCGGGGCCATCTACCCCGCCAGATGCCTCTTCCTCATCCGTGACAACAAAGCCGCCGCCGATCGAATAATAGGCCTTCTCCGTCAGTAACGCCCCTTCCGGGCCAAAGGCTTGAAACTTCATCGCATTGGAATGCCGCTTCATCAGCTCTTTTTTGTTCGGGACGAGATCGTCCTCCAGCGAGAAGGGCATGGCGCGAACGCCGCCGAGATCCAGTGCGCCGTTACGGGTGATCGCGGAAATCATACCCTCGACCAGATCAGGATCAACTTCGGCGGGCAGAAATCCTGAAAGGCCGAGCAGAATGGCCGTTTCCGTGCCGTGCCCCTTCGCCGTCCACGCGAGCGAGCCGTAAAGCTCGGTCTTGATCCTGCCAACACGACCAAGCCCGATACTGTCCCGCACCAGCGCGACAAAGCGATGCGCAGCCACCATCGGCCCCACGGTATGCGAGCTTGAAGGCCCGATGCCGATTTTGAAGAGATCGAAAACGCTGATCATCGGCACCTCATTGCAGGGAGTTTAATGGTTGCGTGCTTCCGACAATTCGAACGCGCGCAGCGTATTCGCCAACAGGAACGCGATTGTCATCGGGCCGACACCACCGGGCACCGGCGTAATCGCCGCTGTCTTGTCCTTGACTGCATCGAAATCGACATCGCCGACAATCTTCGAGCCACCATCCGGCTTCGGCACGCGGTTAATCCCGACATCGATCACGATCGCACCGTCCTTCACCATATCAGCACCGACAAAAAGCGGCTTGCCGATGGCGGCAACAAGCAGATCCGCCTGACGGCAAATATCCGCAATATTCTTCGTCCGCGAATGAACAATCGTCACCGTGCAATTCTCCTGCAGCAGCAACTGTGCCACTGGCTTTCCGACAATATTGGAGCGCCCGATCACAACTGCATGCAGCCCCGAAAGGTCCTTCTTGTACATTTTCGCGAGATAGACAGAGCCGAGCGGTGTGCAAGGGACCAGCGCATTCATGCCGATTGCAAGCTTGCCCGCATTCACGGCATGGAACCCGTCCACATCCTTGTCCGGATTGATCGACTCAAGCACCTTCTCGGCATTGATATGCTCCGGCAGCGGCAATTGCACCAAAATGCCGTGGATTGCCGGATCATGGTTCAGCTTTTCAACTATCGCGAGAAGATCTGCCTCGCTTGTTTCCGCCGGAAGCCGATGTTCGACCGAGAGCATGCCGATTTCTTTCGTCTGTTTCGCCTTGTTGGCAACATAGACTTTCGAGGCCGGGTTTTCGCCGACCAGCACCACGGCGAGGCCGGGTTGCTTGCCTTGGGTCGCGAGCGCAGTAATTTTTTGGCGTAATTCGTCGCGCAACTGGCTTGCTGCGGCGTTCCCGTCGAGGATCATGGGCGACATTGTTAACTCCCTGAATCGTTTCTATTATAGTGTGTCACGTTTTCAGCCGCGGCGTCGTCGCCGTCCGCCTTCGCCCTCTGCTGGCTGGGTATGTTCTTTCGGAGGCGGCAATTTCACCGCCTGCATCAGATTTGTGAACACGTCCACCTTGTTCGGAATCGCCATTGCGCTCACGAAATGCGCTTGGAATTTTGGCTCCATCGCGGTTTCGATCTTCTCGATCTTGCCCACGACGCTTTCAATCTCGCCTCGCGCGGTCTCGTTCAGCAACGCGATCCGCGCCCCTGTTCCGGCGGCATTCCCTGCTGATCCTACTTTCGAGAGATCGCAATCGGGGATGAGCCCCAGCACCATCGCGTATTTCACATCGATATGGCTGCCAAACGCGCCCGCCAGCGTGATGCGGTCCACATGATCGACACCATAATGGTCGAGCAGCAGCTTCACACCCGCATAAAGTGCAGCCTTGCCGAGTTGGATCGCGCGGACATCGGCCTGCGTGATCGTAATGCGCGGTTCGCCTTCATGCAGCACATAGGTGAAGGTACGGCCTTCATTAATGATGCGCGGGCTGCGCACCTGCAAATCGCCGTCAATCACGCCATCCTGCGTAATCACGCCCGCCAGATACATCTCAGCAATCGCCTCGATAATACCCGATCCGCAAATCCCGTTCACACCGGTTTTCGCAGCGGCTTCCGCAAACCCGTCTTCTGTCGACCAGAGGTCCGAACCGATAATCTTGAATTTAGGCTCAAGCGTCTCCGGGTCGATCCGCACGCGCTCGATGGCTCCGGGAGCCGCGCGCTGCCCGCTTGATAATTGCGCGCCCTCAAAAGCCGGGCCCGTCGGCGAGGAGCACGCCAATAACCGCTTCTTGTTGCCAAGCACGATTTCCGCATTCGTCCCAACATCGACAACGAGCGTGACTTCATCATTCAAATGCGGCGCTTCTGATAGCACAACGCCCGCCGTATCGGCACCCACATGGCCCGCAATGCACGGCAGCAGATAGACAAACGCCCCCGGCGCAATCGTCAATCCGACCTCCCGTGCCTTGACATCCTGCCCGCGATCAAGCGTTAGCGCGAAAGGTGCGCCGCCCAGTTCGGTCGGGTCAAGGCCTAAAAACAGATGATGCATGATCGGATTGCCGACCACAGTCACCTCCACCACATCGGCGCGGTTGATTTTCGCTTCCGTCGTCACTTCGCCGACAAGATCGTTCAGCGCCGCACGCACGGCATCCGTCATCTCGATTTCGCCACCCGGATTCATCATCACATAGGAGACGCGGCTCATCAGATCTTCGCCGAAGCGGATCTGCGGGTTCATCAGTCCTGCGGAGGCAAGCGTCTCGCCCGTATACAAATCGCTCAGATGCGCAGCAATCGTCGTTGATCCGATGTCGACCGCAATGCCGTAGGCCGTCTCGACCAGACCTGGATAAATTGCAACAATCTCATGTCCCTTGCGGACGGCGACGGTCACTTTCCATTCGCCCTTGCGCAGTGTCTTCTGCAATTCACGCAACACGGCGAGGTCCGGCATGCCGGCATCAATCTGCCACTGGGTTTTCAACGCCTCGACGAGACGCGTGAAATCGCTCGACGGGCTGTCAATATCCGGCTCCGCTACTTCCACGAAATAGAGCCGCACAACCGGTTCCAGCGTGATCGCCCGCGTCTCCGCCTTCTTGCGGACAACCTGCCGGTGCACCTGGCTCTCCGGCGGCACGTCGATCACGACATCGCCGCAGAGTTTCGCCTGACACCCAAGCCTGCGATGCGTGCCAAGCGCGCCGCGCTTTTTCGCGTAACGCTCTTCCACCGAATTCCATCCTGTCAGATGGTTCTCAGTGGATTGAATACCATGCTTGGCGAAATCACCCTCGGCAACCAGAACCTGGCAACGTCCGCAAATCCCGCGTCCGCCGCACACACTGTCGACATCAACACCGAGCGCGCGCGCAGCTTCAAGCACACTTGTGCCCTCGGCGAAATCGCCGCGTTTGCCCGATGGCGTAAAAACGATGCGGTTCAGATCAGTCACGGGATCTCCGGCGTCCTTCGCGGTTGCGACGATCATTACCGCCGTCCTGACCTTCAGGGGCAGGTTCGCGATATTTGCGGATCCAGCTTGCACAGTTCGGATCATGGCCCATCATCACATCCGCGCCCAAAATCGCCTGAATATCTTCGGCATGAAGCGGGTTCATAATTGCGGAGGTCATCCCGGCGCCAATCGCCATAGGCATGAAGGCGGCGGCAAGGCCGCGACGGTTCGGCAGCCCGAACGAGAAGTTAGATGCGCCGCAGGTCGTGTTGACCTTCAGCTCTTCGCGCAAACGCCGCAACAGATGCATCAGCTTCGCACCCGCATCATTCAGCGCGCCAACCGGCATCACCAACGGGTCAACCACAACGTCACAGCGCGGAATACCGTAATCGGCCGCCCGCTCGACAATCTTTTTCGCGATTTTGTACCGCTCGTCCGGATCTTCGGAAATGCCGGTCTCATCATTCGAAATCGCGACAACCGCGGCGCCATATTTTTTCACAAGTGGCAAGACCGTCTCGAGACGATCTTCCTCGCCAGTCACCGAATTGACCAGCGCCTTGCCCTTGTAAACCGCAAGCCCCGCTTCAAGAGCCGCAACAATCGATGAGTCGATGGATAGAGGCACGTCGGTGACTTCCTGCACCCGCTTGATCGCTTCCGCCAGAATTGCGGGCTCATCCGCCAGCGGAATACCTGCATTCACGTCCAACATTTGCGCGCCGGCCTCGACTTGCGCCAATGCATCGGCAATCACGCGGGTGTAATCCCCGGCGGCCATCTCGGCAGCGAGTAATTTACGGCCCGTTGGATTGATCCGCTCGCCAATCATCACAAAGCGACGTTCGAAGCCGATTATGACTTCTTTTTTATGCGAACTGAGAACCGTATCGGTCATATCTATCCCCTGCGAACCCTAAGTTGAACTTGATCTTGCGCTTGTTAACGCCAAACGCCTCACATCATTTGTCTCGTTGCGACGGAGGAGGGCGGCATCTCGCTATCCGCCGCCGTTGCAAAAGCCCGACGGAACGGTTGCCTGCCAGCCAATACACCTGATTCCTGCACAATATGCCCGACACTTTCCTCTTGCCGATACGCCATGATGTGCACGCCTGCAACACCCTCGACCTCACGAATTTGCTGGATCAACTCGATGCACAGCTTTATCCCTTCGGCCTTCTGGTTTTCCGCGCCCTCAAGCCGTGCAATCACGTCATCCGGAATATGCACCCCCGCCACATTCGATCGCATCCACCGCGCGGTTTTGGCCGAGGGGAGGGGACCGACGCCCACGAGAATAAAGCACTTCTCGTGCGTTCCCATGTCACGCACCTTCTGCATGAAGGACTTCAGCATCGGAATATCGTAGCAATACTGCGTTTGGAAATATTGTGCCCCCGCAGCGACTTTTTTCGCAAGCCGCAAGGCCCGCCAGTCATAAGGCGGCGCAAACGGATTTTCCGCCGCCCCCAGAAACAACCGTGGCGGATCGGTGATCTTACGTCCCGAGAGGAACGTGCGGTCATCACGCATCTTTTTGATCGTTGCCAGCAATGACGTCGAATCAAGATCAAATACCGGCTTCGCTTCCGGATGATCACCCGATTGCACCCCGTCGCCTGTTAGCGCCAATACATTGCAGACCCCAAGGGCGGCTGCTCCGAGCACATTCCCCTGAATGGCGATGCGGTTATAATCGCGGCAGGAAATCTGCAAAATCGGCGAATAACCCACCCGCGTCAGCAGGGCGCAGATCGCAACGCTCGACATATGGCAATTTGCGCCCGAACCATCGGTCGCGTTGATACCGTCGACCCACCCGTCAAAATGCGCCACACGCTCATAGACATCATCGGGATTGGCCGAGTCCGGCGGGTTGAGTTCGGCTGTTACGGCAAACTCGCCCCGACGCAGGACACGCTCAAGCCGACCGCGCGAGGAGTGTTCGGGAAGTTCGGGCAGCGGTGCGGCCGGTGACGGGCCGAGATCAACGGGATTGATATTAGGCGGTAACATACTCAAACCTCACTCATGCGCGCCGCGTGCTACGGCCAACCACGACGACCGCCCCTTGAGCCGGTGATCAACCGGCGGCTGGACATTCAGAATCTTCTCGCCATGTTCCATGGCCTTGCTGCCTTCCCAGGCCTTCACCCACACGCACGGCATTTCGGCGTAAACCTCGCAATTGCCATTGGCACGTACGCCCCCGCACGGGCCGTTACGCAGATTTTTCGGGCAATTCATCGGGCATGACATGCCGCTCGAGGAGAGAATGCACTGTCCGCACATCCGGCAATCAAACAGCGCTCCCTTGATGGTTGCCTCGATAGCTGCAACCGGCTTTTCAAGCCGCTCATAGCCGACGGCCTTGAACAGAGGTGCCGCCAGATGCAGCATCTTTTCGACAACGGAATAGGTCGTTTCCATCCCGCGCGAATGGCGGTTGCTCCAGAATCGCAGGGCGAATTTCTTGGCATCACGCGGGTCTTTTCCTGCGGGCTCAAAAGCTGCGGGCACGCGGGACATCAGTTTTGCTCCTCGTAACCGCCAGCCTTCGCCAGGGCTACCAACCTGTCTTGCGGATATTCTGCTTCAAGTTTTGCCGCCCACGCAGCCGCTTCCGCCTCAAGATCGTCACCGACAGTAACCGGATCAGCCCGCCGCCAGTCTGCCAGATACGAGTCCGTGTCGCGCGCACCCGCCTTCATGGCGGCGGCATCGATTGAGGTCACAAACCGCTCCGGCAATTCCCGCTTTGCCGCCGTTCGCCCCTGTTTGACGATAACTTGCGCAGGAATATCGCGCCAATAAACAATAATCAGATTAGCCATGCGTTCTTCCCCCTGAAGATAAATCTGCTCCCGCGTCGGCATGCGCCGCGAGAAATGTCTCAATGCCTGAAATGCCGGTTTGACGTATCACGAGCGAAAGTCCGAGCCGCTCCGCAGCCTTCGCCGCCTTCTGCTCGAGCACCGCATCATGGGTCTGCGCCAGATAAACGATCCGTTTGTAATGACCGAAATAGTCGCCGATCAGTTGCGGATACC
>Ga0209358_10000285_pt1 | contig 45614 bp, 76 predicted proteins | sample LauGreFa1BDMLBSN_2_FD_187574 | JGI IMG/M metagenome (GOLD analysis project Ga0209358, IMG submission 187574) | Freshwater lake microbial communities from Lake Michigan, USA - Fa13.BD.MLB.SN (SPAdes) (version 2) | ecosystem: Environmental > Aquatic > Freshwater > Lake | place: Lake Michigan, USA... | reverse complement strand
GTTGGGATCAATACGTGATCTTGTGACGCTACAGATCCTAGTTATAACTAGGTAAAGGTAATCAACACCTTAATACCCCTCGGTCTGCCCCACCGAGATGAAGTTGATAACGGGGCACCAAAAAAAAAATAAGACTAGTACCCTACGTAAAAGGGGGGAAGGGCAATATGAAAACAATAACATTAATATTAACATCATTCATCGCCGGCGGAATTACCATGATGGTATGGATTCGCAGGATATTCAACAAATCAATCGGAGCAAACTAATGAGTTACAAAAAGTTATTTTGGGGCTATGTAACACTCAACGTTGTTTGGGGATTTCTTTATGGGATCTACCTTGGTGGCAAACAAGTCCAAGCAAGCGACAAGATCAGTGAGTTCAAGTTCAGCGATAAAATGCAAGAAATGATCAAGTACTACGAAAACAAGAATAAGGAACAAGTAGCATGATGATCCAAATCATAGATGACGTGCCACGAAAAGGTTTTTGTGCCATGTGTCACAGAAATTCATCATTAACAATTACAGTATCAATCACTTCAAAAAACAGTCCAATCACTACCACTGAAGATTGGTGTCTACGACACTATCACTCAATGCGTGATAAGACATTAGCACTAAAGTAAAGGAATAATATGATATCAAAATATGAAACAAAAGATGAAAACTGGGAAGCCTATGGTTTCTTTAATGTACCAACTGAAAATTATACACGCCCTAAAGGTATAATTAGTTCAATGAAAGCTGAAAAATATAACGATGGTAGTGTTCATCTTGAATTCAACATTCAAAGCCCAAGTGGTTACGCACCAGACTCATCTGACTTCTTAACCTACACTATGCCAGCAATTGAAACCTTTGAACAAGCTAAATGCATTGTAGATATGTATGCATCAATGCTCAACGCTCATACAGAAAGAATATCATTATGAAAAAATTCACAACAATCACTACCGCAATAGCATTTGTTGTTGCCGGCCTAGCACTATACCTCAAGAAAATGAGACTGTTCAAGAAGGATAAATCATGAACTCAATACTTATTATTTCACTTGTGTTATCCCATCTACTAGCCATAGCCATAAGCGCAAAATGGACAGCCAAACTTATATACAATGATATTAAAGCAAACTATCATGTAAATGAGTTTGTGCGGGTAATAGAAGAAGTTCAATCTCGACGTAACCACCCCACAGCTAGACCTCAGTTCTATGATTGGGAAACGGAAGAAAAGTTCGAGGACATCATCGATAACTTCGACAAATAATCATTCTAAACTACCTCCGATAAAAGGGGGGCAATCATAGAAAGGGGTGATGAATGTTCGATTGGTTCTTTGATTTAATAGCTGATCTAATAGATGCAATATTCGGAAACTAATGAAAGGAAAAAGTATGCGTAAGCTTGGAGAACTGCTTGGTAAAACCACAGCAGGTAGTAAGGAACTGGTTAAGAGTTCAATTACTGGTTCTAAGAAAGTGGCTTCTGTCACTAAAACAGCAGTAGTCGATGCAAAATCTGACTTTGTTGCTGGCTTCAAAGCTACTTCTGGTACTCCTGTTGTTCCAAAAGTGGATGTAACAGAAGTTATTGAAGTAACGGAGTAAACCCAAAAGGGGGGATTGCGTATCTAGTGCAATCTCTTTATAAAATATCATATCAACAACATATCCCATAATATCACAGAAAGAATAATATCATGTCAACACTGAGCAATATGTTCGGTATCAACAGCGATGATCTCGCCCTTGTTACCGAAAATCCCGATGCGTTCAAGAGCCAAAGCAATACCACTCTACTCCGTAAGGATAAGCGGGTAAAAGCAAAAGGTTCGATCAACAACATCGAAATCCCAACCTATATCACCCTTGAGAGTGCCTTTTGGACTCGTCTCACTGTGCGTGACCACTACATCACACGTGCAGGCGCAGATGCTCGTACCAGCCAAGTATTTGGTGGTGTATTCAAGCCAGTCAAAATGAAGGTTGAAGTTGAAATCAACGGTAAAACTATGCTCTTGCAAGAACTCATCCGCGACCTCATCGCTGAGACTTCTGCAGGTAAGTCAGCCGACGAAATCAACCGTATCATCGAAGACACAAATCTTCTTCGTGGATTTGCCGAAGGTATGCCGTTGATGTTTCAACAGATGGGTGCCAGCGAAAATGGCTTCCAACATGCAATTGAAATCTTCCGTTCCGCAGGAGCAGTAGACGATCTTGCTTCGTTGAAAGGCAACAACCGATTCCACACCTGCTATGATATGAAACAAAAGCAGGGTCTTGAAGTTGTGGCCTTTGAACTTGGTTCAGCAGACCGCACACAATCAAAGACAGGACAAGGCTTTACTGACATCATTGATGCAGTTATCAGCAATCTTGTTCGTGTCATCGGTCACAAGACAACTGCTGCTATTCTTCGTAAAGAAATTGAAGAAAAAGTTGCAAGTCTTTCGCAAGGTGACATCAAAGCTAAGCAGACAAAGATTGATTCTGAATTGGCAATGAGCCGTCAGTATCCAGTCATTTGGTCTGGTGCTGCTCGCCAGAAAGACACCACTGAGACTGGTGATATGGTTACCCGTGACAAGTATAACGCAGTTAACGCACCTTGTGGTCGTTGGTCTGTTCTTGTCAATGGTCAAACAGAAGATCTGGATGTCTGGTCAAACTCGACCAAGCAACCAGTGAACGCTGCAACCACAGCAACTGCAGTTGTAGATACAACGGTCAAACCGTTCTAACTATAACCAACATTTAAGTTCTACTCTGGAATGTAACCCTCATCGCATTCCAGAGTAGACTTAATAAAAAAATAACACTAGACCCTTAATGAAAGGAAGGCTCTATGTATATCCTAGCATTAGCAATCCTTCTTGGACTTGCTGTGGCAACCGTCACAGAAATTGTCTATGAAGTTGCACCAGCTATCAGTAAAGTTAAGTACCTTGGCAACCCAGATCTTTTGTTCCCACTGCTTGCAATTATAGCAGTATGGTCAACAAATACCTCTATTCTCGGTGCCTATGGTCTTAATGGTGCAGAATGGTTTGACGTTGTAGGTTCAGGTTTGGCTGTCGCCGCCGTAACCAAAGCAACCGATGCCGTAGTTAACTATCTTAACAAATAATTAACTATAAACAACGATGTTAGTGTGGGTGGTAGAACTCTATCTCTATCACCCACGCTAATCATAATATTATTTTTTTATTCTAACTCAAAAGGAAATAAAATGAGCACACCAATGGAAATGCTTGAGATTCAACGATGGATGAAAGACGCAGCATGTAAGGGAAACACTGAAGGTGACTGGTTCCCAGAAGCCCCAGGCAATAACTCTGGAGTAAAAATAGCTTTAGCAATATGTAAAGATTGTCTAGTCAAACAAGAATGCTTTGACTATGCAGTAGCCCGCCCAGAACTATTAGGTATCTGGGGTGGAGTAACAGCAAGAAAACGTGGATCTATTAGAGGGAGCAATAAGTGAATGGATACCCAACAGATTATCCTCGCCATGGTTTCCATATCTGTCATGGGTGTGGGTCTATGGCTCCGCATCATAGTCAAATCAGCCTACCGGATAATGGATGGACATTCGATCTCAACCTATTCGGATACTATGGCGGCTTTACAGACCCCATTGGAGAAGAATCAGAACGAATAAGATTCTGTCACGACTGTGTGCTTAAATTCTTAGAAACATTTCCTCTATTAGGTATGTTCATAGCATCAGGCTCCCATAGTATGTCTGGCCCCAATGAAAAACCATGCTGCAAATATGCATGGAAACTAGACTCCATAGAAAATAATCATATCACGTGGATAGCCACTGAAGATGGTGAATCTTGGACTGTGTTGTAATGCTTCTTCCCTATAGGCTTATCTATATATGTCTATAGGGAATAAGTACCCTTTGCCCTTGTTTTCGGGGGGGACCCGCGAAGCGGGGGGGTCCCGGCTATATACCGAAGGTATTAAAAAAAATAAGCCTAGGCTTCAGGCCGCCGGCTTCAAAACTTTTTTCTACTACGTGTTGTCATAGGCATGTTATACCTGCTATGATGTACACATCAAGTAGTACACGACGATAGGAGTAATACAGATGCCTCGGCAACATCAATCAAAAGCAATCAAACGGGTCTTTTCAGAACTGACAAGACTCGGCTTTGTAGTAGAGCAGAAGAGATCAGGGTCGTATAGGATTGTACCCCCTTCAACAATCCAAGGACCCGTATACACAACTCACGGTACAGAGTCGGCATTGCACCCAATGCGCCGTGACTTTAAAAAATATTATAATATAAACTTAAGCTCTATCTCCTAGAGATGCGGTTTACTCCTTGTAGGGTGTAGGGTAATATCAGAGCAATCTGAGTTACCTTACACCTTAATAATAAGATTTAACTATAAGAATAAGAATAAGAATTAACTTAAAATAAGAATAAATTGTTATCAATATAAAGAATTGGACCCCTCTCAGGGGTGGACCCATTTATAACATATATAAAGTATACAAAGTATCTATATATGTCCCCCACACATCCCCATTTGTCCCCATTCTTCTATCGTTATGAACATAACTCAAAACAATGCTTAATTACTCCTAGAAAGAATATGAGGATTACTCATGAATGACCCTAAAATTGTAGTAGAACAGTTTATATCTGATCTAATCAATGATCTGTATCCTACCCTAAACAAAGATATGTCTTATCTCTATGGATTAGAGGATAAGCAGTCTTATGTTTCGGGGGCGGCTCAACTGTTAAGTACAAAAAAAGACATATATCAAATGTTAGAAGATGATTCGACTAAGGCCTATACAGCTATGTATGACATCCTTGCGTTCTTCATCTGGGGATGGGGTGCTCCCCTTCCAGATGATAATAACCTAGATGTCCCTCCTAGCCAACACCCAGATAAGATAAGAATATTCTTAGCTATGTTTTCATACAGTGATGGAAATATAGTATCAGTATTAAAGCATTGTGACGATAAAACTCAAAATCTACAATTCCAATATGGTGAACAACAAGGCGGATTGTACGATGCACTTAAGATCCTATACGTTTAATCCATAAAACGTTAAAAAATTATAAAAATTTTTGCGGCGGACCGCCCTGGTAGCTTAGTGGATAGAGCAACGGACTTCTAATCCGTAGGTCGTACGTTCAAATCGTACTCAGGGCACAAGGCATGGTAATCTAAAGCAATGGCTTATTACCAAGCCACCAGCAGTGTAATCCCCGGACATAATTCACCATTGTGTGACAACAACCAACCAAAGATTGAGTCTCTACCTCCAGTTAAGAATCTCTTTGCGTCCACCCATATTACCCCATATTGGGTGCCGGGGTTTACACCCCTTTTTTTAGAAAGGCAATACTTAGTACATTAGAAGGAATCAAATGACTATATTAGAAAAACAAAATACAGTTAAGCCATTACCTCATAGACTGCCTTTAACGGATGACCCTAAAATTAGGGGAATCTTAGCAGTTCATTACAGCCTTTGGCAGGGCCGCGAATTCATTGAGCATAATGGCAAACATCTGCCGGTTTACCAGCCGGCACATAAAGGATATTCATCCGTAGTTATTCCTTCAGAATCTGGTTATAATTTTCTGTGGATTACACAGAATATGGAACCTTCTAAAGATAGCTACGGTTCAATGGCTATCCGTCGATCTAGACAGCTTGGCGACGACAAAATGATCACCTGGATTGTAGACAATACTGGTGGTAAATTTGTTTATGCAGGTAGTATCCATACTACCCATTACTTCAACGGAGACCAAGATGTGATAATTGAAAGATACGCAGAAGGACAGACTGAAGTAGTTTACACGAACATGCCCTTCTACTTTCCTGTTAAGTCCAAATATTAAAATTGTTAAACCCCTAAATTTATATAGGTTTGCACCGTCATCCTATATAATAATATATGAGTTGTAACAATAAAAAAAATATTATCAACAAACTTGCTTAATTTTCATTTTTATACTATAATATTTATATACCCTTATACACCTAAATTACCCACAGAAAACGGAGATTGAAATGGCTAAGCCATCAAAAACCCCACTCATCAACCAATTCATTAATGCCAATACAAACAAAATTTATTCTACAAAAGAAATGTGTTCAGAGATTGGTGTAAGCCTTCCAACACTTCTTAGCTATATTAAGAACAATGCAGATCGTTTTGAACTTGTTCAATACGGCGTTTACAAAATCACTCAGAGTGGTCAACAATTTATCGCAAACGAGATTTAATAGTTAGTTTATTTTTAAATAAAGTTACTATTATCACATCGTCTATAAAACATAGATGGTGCGCAGTCAAGTCTGCTTTAAAACAATATCTTTTAATTTAAAAGATCAAGTAGACCCAACCAAGGAGTATTGGTATAGATACTTATAACAAAAAGAAATGTGATATAATAAATACAATGCCCGTAACAAGCGGGCAGGGAAATAATCCCTAACGTAACAGAGTAATACTGTGAAGTCGGAGATGGCTAACCTGCCAACTGTGACGGGCATTTCGTATATGTCCGCACATCTTCGGTTTCGCAACCTGCGCCGTACTAATGGTGTTTCGCAACACCAGACAAAGACGAAAAGGAGCGAACACGAAATGCAATTAGAATATATAAGAACAGTAATAACATCTATCATCGCAGGAATATTCCTGTCTGCTGGTGTCAGCAATTCTTTAAATGAAAGAATTGAAGAACCAGTTCAGGAACCTCCTAGTACCGTCCAGGTACTAGCTGCGCCCGATAGATTAGATCCATATAATGCAATTGATTCAATTGCGTTTAAACACGGAGATATATCTTGGCTACCTATGTTAGCTCAAGAAGCTGGTTGGCCACGTAAAACGTGGGAAAAACTAGGTAATATTATTCTTCGTGAATCAGGTGGATGCCCCAATCGAATTGGTGGTTCCATAGTTGACAAAAATTGTAATGTAATTGGGCACACAGGTGCTACAAATAAATCCGATTCAGGATTGCTACAAATCAATGGAGTCAACTGGGATCCCAAAAGAGATGGCAGACAACTACTCTGTGCAGAACATAAGATCTGCACTCAGGAACAACTCTTGGATCCAATTACCAACTTAACTGCAGGTTATATCCTGTATCAAAAATCTGGTTGGGATCCATGGGACCCATGTGCATGGGGGCCTAGTTTTGCCCATAGGTGTAAAACTGGCAAATAATTACAAATAAATATTATGAATAAAAGGGGGGGGCTTCTGCCCTCCCTTTTTGTTAATTCAAAACAAAGCATCCCATCGAACTAAAGAAAGGCTAGTTCATGCTACTTAGTATGATGATAATCTTAGCTATCACTTCAACTATATTAGAGTTGATGATTGCTTCTAAGTTAAAATGGTGGAGACAAAAGTCTTACCAAAGTAAGTTATTCAATATGTTGAACTCGCTATTCCTATCATTCTTGATTGGTTTAGCATTCAGTGCTTCTGGCTTGATCGCCATGGGTGCCGGCGTAATTTCAACAGTGCTCACTGTTCCTGGCTATAAATTCCTTCATTGGAATTATGACAGTGAACAAGCACAAAAGCATAATGGTAATATGATGCAACACATGAAGTCTAAATGGCTTCAAACAATTAAAGATTTCTTTACACTTGTGTATAAAATCTTGAGAATAATTACTTTCCCAATCTGGGGAACTAGATGGGCAGTAACCAAAATAAAAGCAGTTAAGACTAAATAAAAAAATCGAGTAGACCGTAGGAGGTAACGTGTCACTAATTACATACAGACCAATTGTTCGGCTTCGTTCAGAAGCAAATGGGCCACTTCGCAGCATGAATGACTACCAGTTCGGATTTTACGATACTGGTTTTCTTCGGCAAGCTATGAAGTCTATCCCTAACGCAACAAATTATCGAATGGCAACTATGCCCATTCCACAAAATCCACATGAAGCTCGGATTGCTGAACAGATTATTAAGCATCCCGACGTATGTTACGCAGTAGTTGATAAAAATAAGATTGCAGTTGTTATCATAGAGAACAATCCAGGATGGTTGTCAATCTTTAAAGAAATGGGGTATGAAGTCTTTGCTGGTGATAAGACTGGTAAACGACTTAAGACTTTTCATCGTCCAGCATTGTTGAACGCTCATTTTGCAAAAGATGAGATTAAAGTTCACATTGCTGACCCAACAGATTATTGCTCTGAAGACTTTGAGAGCGGAGAAATTGCAAAACGTTTTTGCGATCCATCCGTTACTAAACGCCTTCTTGATGGCGGCTTTGTAATCTCTCGTAAGTTTGTTAAACGAGCAATAGAAAACATTCCTATGTATCATCCTGAAGATACTACTGACAACAAAGAATATTATTATGATTGGCGTATTCGTAAGAAGCTTATAAAGAATCTTATGAAGGCTCCAATACTTAATGTTCGCATTGTCTTTGAAGAAGGATTTCTCAAGGGCAATGCAATAGTTGTAGACGAAGAACAAATGCCAGATGATATTGATGTTATCACTAGCCGTGAAAATATCAAACCTGAGATTAAATATCACAATGGTTATCAATTTCTGGCAGAACCTCAAGGTTCTCATGAACGAGTCATTACTGACGATCAAACCGTAATCAATCTTGATAATCTTTTCCGCAAGTCAGACATGGAACTATGGCTGAACGAAGAATATGAAAAGATGTTCAATGATGCTGTTGATTCTAAGTTATTAACTAACTGGCAAGAAATTTATAAACGTCAGTTTCGCAATGTCGCATCAGCAGAAGATGAAGAAGCTAACTCACGTATGTCCTATGTTGGATATCGTTGGGTTGCAAGCGGTATGAAGATTACCGATTCTCCATGGCTCTTTGAGACATTAGCTACCAGTCATGCAAAGCCTTTTCAAAAGCGCATTCCAATCCCTTGCACAGTTTATGAGCAAGTGATTCCAGAATCCTTAGCTCGTATGGCTGGCTATGACATTGAGGTTGAGACCGAAACTATCCAGCGTATTAATGAACTTGGCGTTCATGTTGTCAATGATGTTGACTGGCTTGAGATGTATGAATCTCATGGCGGTCATGACGAGGACGACTACTTCAAGTGCTTCTATCGTACAATGGTGGGTGGAGACCTATATGATGGTGAACGTGTGGTCATCATCTGCCGTTCTCCAAATGGTTATGGTGAGTATTCAATCTTTAAATATGTAGAAGGACAATGGTGTCCAACATGGCATAAAGCAGATGGTACTCCTGTACAATTTCCAGAAGTTTCTGGACGTGGATGGCCCACTCGTTTAAGTGATGCAATCTACTATGGAGATGTCAAATATGACAAGCTTCCATCTGAGTATCAAAAGAAAGTAAAACCAACTGGTCATTATACTCCAGACGATGTTATCCACGACATGCGCGTAGCCATGGGTGGCGGTAATGTCGGCGGATATGTCAATGCCGTTATGGCTCACTCTCTTGTTTTGCATACTCATCGTCCAAACCAACTCTGTTCTATGGAAAAAGCAATCGACAAATGTATCAATCCAGATTATATCGAAGATGCTCTTGCTATCGATGCCGAAGCTAGAGCTATCGTTAGAGAGATCATTGATTCTAAACAACCAATCGATTCTGAATTCTGGAGCCGCAGAGGGTTTTCTCGTTATCTAAAAGATGGTGAAACAGTAGATCTTTTCGAAGGAAAGATCAGTCATATGAATACACTGTGCTTAGAAAAATATCGTGATTACTGTTCGCGAATTCGTGAATGGTCACAAGCAAATGCTGGCCCACCACAGATTGTTCACGATCTTGGTAAGCGTTTGTATTTTCATGCACTGCCTATTGTAAGAAACTTTAGAAGCACTATTTATACAGTAAATACTTCTGAAGCTACTCAAGCAACAGGTACAATTGTTCGCAATTCTTGGGAAGAATTGTATTCTGATATTGTAAATATTATTAACTCTTTTGATAGAGAAGAAGACAAGCATGATTTTATTCTTGCTATGTATTCTGTATCTTTAAAAGTTCCTACTTCTAGTGGTAAAATAACAGATCAAATTGTTATGAATCGATTTGTTTATCCTTATCTAGAAGCAGCTTTACAATTTTACGGTATTGCCAATACAATTGTGTTTTCTCCTATCGAAGGTGGCGACGTTGACATATTCAGCGTCAACAACAAAGAATGGAGATATCCTAATCCAAATGGAGATATTGTAGTTTACAATAACCCAATTGAATTTCAAGATGCTCATCGCATAGATACAACAGTTGTTTTTACAACTCAAGAACCACCAGCAAGACAGTCTACTACATCTAAATATTAATAACTAACAGTGTATGTATATTATGCTTACACTGTTAGTATAAATAAACAAAGAAAGGAGTGCTTATGAGCACTACTACATCATACAATAACCCACATCCAATGGATGAAATGTTTAACAATATTCGCAATATCATTTCATCTCAACCTATTAGGTCAGATTATATTCCATATGTTGAAGAAAGAAATTCTGTTTCTTACAAACTTGGAAAATATAGCCGCAAAACTGTATCTTACTTTAAGAGATCAGAGACAAAAGCTTCTATGTTAATTGCAACATGGGCTGTTGAGAGCTTAGCATATGCTCTTACATTCCTTGTTTTGATAACATCAGGAGCTTTTATTACTGCAGCTCTTTGGACTGCTCTTTACGGTTATATTACATATGCATTCTTTGCTATGTTGCGTGACGCAGCTGTAGCAAATTTAATTTTTGCACAGAAATAATTGTACAAAAATGAACTATTCTCAAATCAAATCTTATGTTTCTGATCCAGAACAAGAGATAGGTTCACTCAAAGTTTCCTTTGAAGAACATGTATCTTTATCTGGTAAAGAAACTTATCGTCCAAGAATTATGTTTTATAACTTCTTTGGCGAAAAACTTTTTGGCATAGTCTCTAGGCCATACGTTGATCAAACTGATTATATCAGTTCTATTGCAGAAATGATGTACGCTTATACTGGTTTAAGTGCATCTGCTGCTATTATAGTTTTGGATAGTAACATTACTAAAAATGGAACTGTAATTGGTAATTGCTTAAATGCTTATCTAATATCATCAGATACTGCTCACGCAATAACAATTCCATATGATCACTCTTCTGATAATAAAGTTATTTGGAAATCTTCTGAAGAAGTTATTAAAGAAGTAGATATGAATACAAATTCGGGTATGCCTTTAGAAATGCTAGAATTATCATATGCTTTTTCGCATATTGATGAGCCTCCATTTTCAATGCCAGAATTGTTATCTTATTACACTTCTATGGGATTTATATTTAAAGCTTTTAAAAAACTTAATTATACATACATAGACTACGCAGAAAATAATACATAAATTATGTCTTACTCAAACCCCCCACAAAAAAAACAAAAACTTTATTGTTCGATTAAGGACAAGACTGTTATAGTTTATACTAAAACAGAACCACTTACTGATGAACAATTAGAAGAAATGATGGTAGATTCGCTGCCATACGGATATACAGAACATTTTATCTAAGGAAAATATGACTATAACATTACGACCATACCAAACAGAAGCATTACAATCTATTGTAGATTATCTTAAAAAAGGAATTAATAAACAACTAGTAGTGCTTCCAACTGGTTCAGGTAAAACTGTAATATTTAGTCATATTCCTCAGATTATATCTGATAGTTTACCTATGTTAGTTTTAGCTCATCGTGGTGAGCTGTTAATACAAGCAAAGGATAAGATTTTAAGATCTAATCCTGGACTTGATGTTCAAACAGAAAAAGCAGAAGATACCGCAGAGCTTGATGGCGATGTAGTTGTAGCTTCTGTTCCTACTTTAGGAAGAGCAGATTCTAAAAGATTATCTAAATTCCCTAAAGATTACTTTAAAACTATTATAGTTGACGAAGCACATCATGCTTCTGCTGAATCATATAGAAGAATTCTAGATTATTTTCAACCCAAGTTATTACTTGGTGTAACTGCTACTCCTCAAAGATCTGACTCTGTTCGTCTTACAGATGTCTTTGATGAAATTGTATATTATAAAAATATAATTGACCTTATTCAAGATGGTTATCTTTGTAGACTAGTAGGATACAGAGTCAAAACCGATACCGACATATCAGAAGTGGAGACTTCACATGGCGACTATATGGCCTCGCAATTGGAAGATACAATTAACACTGCTAGGCGTAATGCTACTGTTGTTAAGTCTTATCTTGAGTTTGCTCCGAACAAAAAAGCAATCGTATTCGCATCCGGAGTTGCTCACGCCAAAGACTTGGCCACATCCTTTGCGCAAAAGCAGATACCTGTACGAGTAGTACTAGGTGACACACCAGACGAAGAAAGAAAAGAAATCTTTTCTAAATTCTCATCTGGTGAAATTAAAGTAATTGTTAACGTAGGAGTACTAACCGAAGGATTCGATGAACCCTCTGTCGAATCAATAATCTTAGCGAGACCTACCAGATCATCGCTTCTTTATACTCAAATAGTAGGACGTGGTACGCGTCTATTTGAAGGTAAAGAGCACTGCATTATCATAGATATTGCTGACATGACCAAAGGCAAAAAGCCTCTTGGTTTACCGACTTTGTTGGGCATGCCGGCAGATTTCGATCTGCAGGGTAGTGATCTATTGGACATTGCTGAAAAATACAAAGAGCTTGAAGCCTATTGTCCAGGAGAAGCAGTACGTGTACTTTCTCCCGATGACATAGATCTAGCTTATAAGCGTATTGATCTCTTCATGCCTCCTCCACCAAATGAATTCATTATGCAGTATTCTAGCTTTGTATGGGCTGAAATTGCAGAAGGTGAGTATCACCTTGGTCTTAATAACAATGAATCATTAAAAATATTTACCGATACCTTAGGTAGAATAGCTGTAGCTCATACTCAAAAAACAACTGTTGGCAATTCTCCAACAGTATCTATTTTGGGTTATCCAACTGATATTCGAGAAGCATTTGCACGCAGTGATAAATGGGTAATGAACAATCGTACAGTCTCAGTTAGTCTTATCGACAACACTGCTGCTTGGAGAACTGATTATCCAACTGATAAACAAGTTAAACTACTTAAACGTATTGGTGTACCAGTTACAGCAGACATGACTAAAGGAACAGCTAGTAATATTATAAATAAATATTATGAAGCTAATCCTAAACCAAAATGGCTTGAAAACAAAATAGCCTATAACAAAAAATGGAATTGATAAATGACTAGAATGTTAACTAAACATCCAACAATTCAACCTGAAAATTATCAAAGAAGTAAAGACTCAAAAGATTTACGTGTTAAATCTTTACTTCTTCCTTCTTCTGATTTAATGTATCCAGAATTAATTTTTGATTTTTCTTTAAATATAAAACAAAAAGTATTTTATAATTTAGAAGATATTTACCTACTTCCATTACATCCTTATTATCATATTTATATTGATAGATCTGTACAGTATGATTTAAAAAATGTTAATCCTGTAGCTACTTACATTTATCGTCAATCTATCCGTTCTTTTATCGGCAAAAACAGTATCGAGACAATACACGGAGATGTATTGTTTTTCGGTTCTGTTGACGTAGATACAAAAGAAAATGATGATATCGACTATTCTGTTCCTTACGAAATCGTAGAACAGATAGCTAGATATTATGATTTTAATATTTTTCCATCTAGTTAAAATAAAAAAATAGGGTTCGTCAGAATTCCTATAAAGGAGACATTCGTGTCACTAAGTATAATGATAAATCAAACAACAGAAGATATCAGTATGATTTCTTCTATTAAAAGTTATTTGGTTCAGCTTGATCATAATAATTATGATGTATCTGAATCAAATCTAATCTCTTTAGATGATACCATCAAATGGTTAAATAATATATTATTAGTTCTTGATGATCCAGAATTTGGTCAGGAAGAACTTTATAACCCACTTGAAATATCTGGTTAACATCAGCCCAGGTGGCGGAATTGGTAGACGCAAGGGGCTTAAACCCCCTCGGTTAGAAATGACCGTACGGGTTCAATTCCCGTCTTGGGCACATTACATAGAAAGTTGAGTTATGCGGCATATACCAAAACTTAAGAATATATTACATAATGTTTCATGGATGGATAAAGCTTCCTGCATAGGACTTACCCATATATTCTTCGGTAAATATGCCGAAAGACCACAAGCTACTGCAAGAAGAGAAGCAAGAGCTAAATCTATCTGTAGCCAATGTCCTGTTTTTAAACAGTGTCGTCAATATGCTAGAGATAATATGGAGCTTGGTTATTGGGCCGGCGAAAATGAATTCGATAGATATTTGATTTCACCTCCAAACAAAATTCCAAGCGTACAAGCTAAAGCTTTAAAAGCTTATTCTAATAGATTAAAATCGATTCAGGAGAATGAACATGAATAAATTACCAAAACCTACAAAGTCTCAAGTTAATAATGTAAAGCAAACTCTTGCTCAGGTCATTTATGATCGACGCACTTACCTTAATGTTACACAAGAATCTTTAGCCAATAACATTGGTATTGATCGCAAGACAATTAATCGTATTGAAAATGGACATTTCTCTCCAAACCTTGATACACTAGTACGTATATTTACGGCCCTAGATATTAAGTCTAAAGCTGTTTTCGAAGCATAATAGAGGAATACAAATGAATTGGTTTGATTTGCTTAGAGTTGTACTATTTGTTCCAGCTACTTTAGCTGTTATTGGACTACTCCTAGTTCTGATTGCTGACATCAAACAAAATAAATAAATATTAATAGGGGATCCGTTAGCGTATAGCTCGGCTTAAACAACACTGTGGTGTGCCCTATTATATTGGCGAGTAGCTCAGTTGGCAGAGCAAGGGACTGTTAATCCCTGGGTCGTAGGTTCGAGCCCTACCTCGCCAGCTATGACAAAAAAAACAACTCAAATGATAGATGATGCAATAAAATTAATTTCTGGCAGAGAATTACTTTCTGCTTCAGAAATGACAGATATCTTATTGGATATAAGACTTCAGATTTTATTGGATGAAGAATTGTTAAGAGCTGATAAATGAATAGCTTATTAAGAAAATGTTCATCTTTTACAAGCAATAGAACTCCTTGTAAGCGTATAGCTTTAAGGTTTAGTCCTTATTGCAGAGCTCATGAACAGCCTCACAAAAGAAAGCATTTAACGTGATTTCTTCTATATTAAATCCTCAGCATTATGAACCAGATTTAAGGCCGATCATTGGTGCAATTCTTATTATAATTATTCCAATAGTTATTATACTTATTAAGTATTGGGATTATTTTAAAAAAGATTTTGATAGTGATTGGGAATTATAACTATATAATATAACATAAGGAGCAATATGAGAAAGGCTATCTCCTGGATTGTTTCCGCATCTTTGATCGGAACTTTATTTTTTATAAACAATCCTCAGGCTAATGCTAAGGTATCAATTGATGTAATGCAAGCAACTGGTCCTGTACAATTTAGGTTAAATTTAACTAAAGCTATTCCCCACATCTCTGCAAATATTCCTTATGATTCAGGTTATAAAGGCAAAGATACTTATGTAGTTGTTATTGATTCTGGTGTTCAATCTGATCATCCATTTCTTGCCGGCAAAGTTGCTCTCGAAGCATGCTTTGCCCCCGCATGTCCTAATGGTACCTCTAAACAGATTGGAACGGGAGCTGCTAAACCAGTTCACTGGCATGGCACTCACGTAGCTGGAATTGTTGCTGGTTCAAATGCAACTATGCATGGTGTTGCACCAGAAGCAAAGATTATTGCTATTAATATTTTTAATATTTATGGTTCAACATACGATAGTCACATTATTGATGCACTTACTTGGGTTGATTCAATATCTTCTGAATATAATATTGCAGCAGTCAATATGTCTTTAGGTACTTCTCAAGTATTTAAAACTTCATGCAATAATTATATTCCAGCACTTACATCTATTATCTCTACACTTAAATCAAAGAATATTGCTACTGTTGTTGCTGCTGGAAATGCTTATTCTTATGGAATGAGTTCTCCTGCATGCATTACTGACACAGTCAGTGTGGCAGCAACTTATTCTGACAGAGATCTTATTACAAATTTTTCTAATGTTCATGAAGATACAGATCTTTCTGCTCCCGGTAGTGGAATAAATTCTTCAGATTCATTTTCAACTTATCGTGTAGCTTCAGGTACATCTATGGCAGCACCAATGGTTGCTGGATCTTACGCAGTTTATAGATCTAAATTTGGTGTTCAGTCAGTTGATAAAGTCACATCTGATTTTAGAACTACTGGCATTGATGCCAAAGACGATTATACTAGTATAATTACAAAACGTATAGATTTTAAATCTTTATTTAGCAATGGTTTACCATCACCTACTACAACAATACCTCCAACAACAACAACTACTTTACCCGGAGCAACCACTACAACAACTACAACAATACCTCCAACGGATGAAGAAGTAGAGTTTGGTTTATCAATTCCTTATATTGTATCTTTAAAGAAATATAAACCTAATACATCTTATATGTATGTAGATTTTGTTTATAGATACAATGAAACTAAATTATCTTCTTTCATCCTTGATTGTAGATACACTGGTTTACCAAGTTTAACAAAAGCACTTTCAGATCGTAATAAAAATTATAATAATTATTTTATTAAAATTTCTACTGTTTCTATTCGCTCATGCAGAATGGCTGCAGTAGCTTATGACGGTACAATCGGCCAATATAGTAAATTTGTTTTAGTTAAATAATTTTAACAAAAAACAATGACTTTGTTGCGCCTTTAGCTCAGCCGGTAGAGCACCGGACTTTTAATCCGTTGGTCCCGAGTTCGATCCTCGGAGGGCGCACCAGACTAGAAATAATAACATACAGTGATATGTATTTCTAGATTTTTTAAAAATAACAACATTAGGAGAACATATGCCACCATTCGGCAACAAACAAAAAAGAGCAGAAGATAAGCGTTCTTCTCAAGAAATCGCTATAGATTCAGCTAAAACTTCTACTTATAATATGTGCACTCCAATGTATAAGGCTGAACATATTCGTTTGCGCAATCCTATTACTGGTTTAGATAAATTGTATTCTGTTACAGATCCAGCATTTTATGAAGCTTTTTATGAGCTTTCTCAATTGGGTCTTAAGGATAAATTAATGCATGAAATTGAAACTTTTACTGCCAATATTGATCCTGATTGGCAATCAGTTTATGCTTCTTTGGAAGGTTACTTTAAAGCTAAAGAAATCGACAATGCATAATTTAAAACAAGCAGTTAATACAAATATAAACAAAGCAAGTTTTAGAAAACAGTCTTTATTAAATAAAGATCCAGATAATATTTCTGCTATTCGTTATTGGGATGGTTATATCACTGCGTTAACTTCTATCGTCAGTGTACTTCCTGATGATGAATATGAAGAATTTATTGATGAAAGTGAAAATCTAGAGTATGAAGATTAATAATATAAAACCAGGTAGTTCAACTATACTTATATTGAATTATCTTGGTATGAGAAAAAGAAACAAAAAAGAATGGGTTACATTTAAAGAAATTGCAAATTTCTTTCCCCATAAGTTTACAAGTACTACAAAAAAAACTGGTAATCTTTCTACTTCTCTTGTTCGTTTAGTTGAATCTAATTTTATTGTTAAAAAACAAATAAAAGATTTAGATTATTATTCTATTACATCTTTAGGTTCTGTTGTTCCTTTCCATGTTGCTTCTAATGCAAAGAAAAAAGAAAAAGGTTTGAGCTATGAATGACTTACAGTTACAAATAGAAAATCTTAAAAATAAATTTGTTCAGGATTGGCTTAAAAGAATTGATGTCGACGAAGGTTGGTATCAACTTGTTATTGATTGCGATAAAGAACTAACACAAATAGATCCTGATTATCAAATATATCAAATAAAAGAAAAGTTTGGTAAGCTCCGTTATTACCATAAAGCTTCTCAACCATTTGAAGAAAAAATTTATTTAAAGCTAACATCTATAATAAATAAATATGAATCTCTTTCTAGTTGTACCTGTGAAGCCACTGGTCTTCCCGGTTTACTTATGAAGTCTCCAAATGGATACTACAAAACATTAAATCCACAATGGACTTCTACATCTGAAGTTTATAGTAAATATACTATAGTTAAACATGATACTTATAAACAAACAGATGACATGTTACCTTGGCAGCATTCTCACGATAGCGACTACATCTAATATGGATACTGTACCTTGTGGAGATTTTTATTCATCAGAAGATTGGTATAAAGTTGCTCAAGATTGGAAAAAAACAGCAGAAGCTTTAGCAATAGATCTTGGCAATATCGAATCCGCTCAAGAAGTTTATGAAGATATTAGCGATGGTTTATATGATAGAGTCCGCGAAAGAATTGCTATTAATAAAACTACTCAAAACAGATTTGATTCTATTCATGATTATGTGAAAGTAATTTCTGAAAAAGCTTTAATGGCAGAAGCCCAAAGATCATTAGCAGAAGATGATGGCAGTAGTGAATATTACTACTGGGATGGATATATTGAAGCATTAGATTATGCTATCGATCTAGTTCCTAATTATAATGATTCTCCAGAAGTTGAATCTTCTGCTGTAGAAGCTGCTTATGATCTTGAAGAAGATTGGTGGCAAGCAATAAAATAATAAGAGGGCCGTTAGCTCAGCGGTTAGAGCAGGGCACTCATAATGCCTTGGCCGTAGGTTCGATCCCTACACGGCCCACCACAAGGAGATTATAATATGAACAAAAAAAATTCTGTTGTTCCAGTTGAAGATCTTGAAGTTGTTGCTGTTTCTTTAAATTTAACAATCGCAGATTGTTCTCATTTAGAAGAATTATTTTTAAACATTATGACAGCACTTCCTTATATTAACACCGATAAAGTTACGCTTATGAGCGCTTATGTTGGCGTTATGGATCCAGAAACTGGAAAATTAAAATACACTGACGAACCTCGTCTTCTTTTTGCTAATCTTAATCCAGAAGAATCAATTGCATACTCACCTGGAGCTTATTATGTAAGTGAAGATGGATTAGCTGTCAATGAAGATGGAGAAGTAATTTTTGATTTGGAAGATAATTAACTATGAAAACAAAATCTAAACAACAACCTTATATTAAACAAATGCTTAAAGTTGAAAGCTATAAAGGATAATCATGACTGATAGAACGTGCACTTCCTGCAATAGATTAATATCTGAACACATTCTTTGTTCTTACGATAAAGTAACTAGATATTGTCCTGGCGGCCCAGGACCATCAAAAGAAGAAGAACTTAAAAATATTAAAAAACTTCTTAGTGCTTTTGAACAGTTAGGAATTTAATATGCGTAAAATAAATGGTAAAAAGCTGCGTAAAAAGCTGCACAAAATTCTTCCTAATTCTTCTTTTGATAAAGATAATGAAGGTCAAGTTATTATTTACACAGGTTTAAAAGAAACAAAAAACGGAAATTATAAGGAGTTGTCATGAGCAAGTTAAAATGGAACGACAAAGACGAAAATGGTGAGTACATTCATTTTTATATGCGTCACGAAATTGAAGAGCATGGCCAAACAGAGGAACAGGCTCTTGCTGTTCTTACTAAATACTTTGGTCCTGAACCAACTATAGAATTTAAACAAATTAAGAAATCGGTATGAAAAAAAAAGACTTTATTTCTTTATATAAGATGAATCGCCTATGGGGCGACAGTAGACTTGAAGCAGCATACTGGGCATTGCGCGGTAAAGCATTTCTTACTTCTTTTGAAGGTCGTCTATTAGAAAACAAAATAGTACAATATGAGAATTGGGGCGATTAAATATTGTGTCTCAAGGAATAAACTGCAATCCTAAAAAAATTATTCAATGGTTTACTGATAGCGAAAAATGTTTAATGCATTCAAATACATCGTTTCTTGAAGTTGTTGAGATTACTTTATCTAATGATCAATTGGACGCACTGATAAAACAGGGGGAGCATATTTCTAATGAACTTAAAAAAGATACAAGAAGCTTTAAATGACGCTGTAGAAACTAAGCAATTATACGAAGGCATTGACGGTGATGATTGGCATTGGTGGGATGGTTACGAAGCCGCTTTAACTTATGCTATATCCCATTTAAAAGAAGAGAATCAAAACAATGCTACCTGAATATATAGCTTATATGTTAACAAAATTTAAGAATCAAAAAAATGAACATAAGCGCAAAGATTCCCATACTATACATATGCGTATTCGTCGACATCAATCTAAGCGCAGAATAGAGGGAAACTTTAATGATTAATAGTAAATTTAAAACTGCAGTTTATATTACTATGGCTGCTGTTTATCTTTTTTTTATGATTTCACTAATTGCTTCTTGCGTTGAAAGTTTATAATGAGTGATCAAATTAAAAATACAGAATCATTTAAACTTATTCAACAAATGCCAAGAGGAGAATGCTCTTATTGTGATCTAGAGTATGACAAGCCTACTGGCTTCTTTCCGCCTCACACAGCGTCTCCTAGGTGCCAATCAGGGCATTATAATCACTGTACTTGTGACATTTGCTTTTAATAAAATAACATTATCAAAAAGGATATATTATGACAACTTTACCAGCTATAGAATTACCGATTAATCCTGAATCTTATTACGGTCAAAGCAGCACTATACCAAACCTTATGCCTAATTCTTATATATATATTGGTCCTCCCCGCACTGCTACAGCTGTTCTTGTAAATCATATTAATTACAACCCACAAGGGTGGCATGAACTATACACAGATCATGCTGTTTATATCGCTTTACCTAATACTAGAGTAGCTTTTAAAAATGATAATTTATAAGGAGATTTACTATGGGCATGGATGTCTATGGAAGAGAACCAATTAGTGAAGTTGGATCTTATTTTAGAAATAATGTTTGGTGGTGGCGGCCACTTTGGAATTATTGCATAACTCAATATCCAGAATTAACTGAAGAAGTTGCAGACAATGGTCACACTAATTCCGGAGATGGATTAGATGCAAAGAACGCTTATGAATTAGGTAAGCGCTTACAAAAAGATATAGATTCTGGAATCGTTGCTCAGTATGAAAAAGAATATAAAGAACATATAGAATCTTTACCTCTTATTGATTGCACTTATTGCAATGGTACTGGAAAAAGATTATGGTCTGCAAATAGTCTTGGCAATGATACTGATAAAGATATTTTATCTGAATGTAATTCTTGCCATGGAAATGGACAAATTAAGGAATTTGCAGCAAACTATCCATTTTCTGTTGAGAACGTTCAAGAATTTTCTAAGTTTCTTGTTTGTTCTGGTGGATTTAATATATGGTAGACAAATCAATTCTTACTGTTCCTCCAGTTCATTTTATGACTAAAATACTAGAACGTTATCAACAACAGCTTAAAACATTAGGTTATATAGATGCTCTTGTAAATTATAAAAACTCAATGCAGAATTTATATATTAGATACAATCCTCATATTAGAAGAAGATTTATCACTAGAGACAATGTTCTTCCTAATTGACGCCCGTTTAGCTCAGTGGTAGAGCTCTGCACTTGTAATGCAGTGGTCCTCGGTTCAATCCCGAGAGCGGGCTCTAAGACAGTGGCGTGTACTCACTTAATTGTGGGCGAACCCAATGATGTAATAAGCACGTGAGACACATATTCTCTTGACATCACTGCTGTCTTTTATTTTTATCTTTGATAATGATATGATAGGATCAATATGTTTTTTAAAAAAACTGTCAAAGTAGTATTGATATCTGATTCTACTGATAGAATTATAGATACAATAAAGTTTTCTAAAAAAGAATTTGATTTATTTAAACAATTAGCAGAGCAAAACGATATGACTATTGATCAATTTTTTTCATATGCTTTAAACAATCTTTTAAAGCACTCCCCATTAGATTTAGAAGGAAATTTACAATGACGATTAATCGAATAGGCAGCATATAAGACACGGGGCGGTATACCCTCACTCTTATAAGGTGCTGAAAGGTTAGTTGGTCCACGTGGGTTCAATCCCCACCCGCCCTACTATAAGGAATTTTGTGAAGAAAAATCAAATTGATAAATTGTTTGAAGAAGAATATTCTTCTTACAATCATAAGATAAATGATAAAGTAGCAGAAATAGAAGCTATTATTATGGAAATAAAAGATATTACTTCTAAATACTCTACTCTAAAGAATAATATTTCTTTTATGTTTGTCAATAAAGATCTTGATGATAATAATACATTACAGGTTTATGAGCTTTTTTCTGCTATAATAAGAGATATTAATAGATTGAATCAAGATCTATTTAACATCATAGAAAAAGAAACTAAATAATTTTTAATGTTAAATCAAAATCAACAAGATTTTAGCTGGCATCAAAGAGCAGCTTGCAAAGATCTCCCTGCGGATGTATTTTTTCCTGTTAATTATAATACTTCTTCTTTAGAGCAACCAAAACAGATATGCTCTAGTTGTCCTGTTAAAGTTGAATGTTTTCAAGATGCTATAAGCAACAATGTTTATGGTATATGGGCCGGCACTACAGAATACCAAAGAAGAAATATTGTAAATAATTATTACAATGGTGAATATAAAGTAATTACTTTAAAAGAAGCTAAGTATATTTTAAATTCAATAATAAAATCTTAAATCTAATTCAAAGTACTAGACCTACCTTAGTCAGGATGTACGCCTATGAACGAGAATTCATATTCTCAAAACGATGATGATCTTTTTGATTATGACCCTTCTGTTGAAAAAGTAAAAGAACAATTATATAATTCGGTTTCAGATATTAAATCAGATAATACACTTCTTAGTGATTTATCCCGGAATATAAAAAATAATGACGATCAAACTTTTGATGGTAATACTGAAATACGAGTAAAGCTTGCAGAAGCAATTCTTGGTTCATATGACAAATGGATTAATAACGCTAGTTCTGTAGCTTATTTTAGTACTTTAAATACTATGCTTGACGAACTTACAAATGGTCGTTTTAGCGTTATGTATTTTTATAACACCATAGAACAAAAGATACTTCGTCGTATTAATATAAACACTTTGATAGGTGAATCTTTTATTGTTAAAAATGACGATACTAAAGATACACTAAAACAATTTTTAACAAAAATAGGCATCTCTTATGATGGTCCTTATCTTTCTACTTATGTAGGAACATTAGTTAGAATATCAAATCACATTCTTATTCGTGAAAGAGCAATGTATCTTTCTTTAGCGGAAAGACTTCAACTTCCTTTTAATCCTTTGATCTCTCAGGATGCTCCAAACTTTGAAGAAGTTATTGCATTAAGCAAATTTACTGTTACCGATCAACAAGAAAAGATTATTCAGAATCAATTTATACATAATTCTGATGAATCCTTTTTACAGAAACTTAATAATATTAATTTATCTAATATTAATTTTAAAATTAGATCTATATGAATTCAAAATTTAAGTCTATCTTTATGTTGATAGCTACAGCTTCAGCTCTCGCTGCAATAAATTATACAATTGTTCATTCACCAACAGTATTTATTATCACTGCTGTACTTATCGCTCATGAATTGGGACATTATTTTGCTGCCATGTTGAATGGCGCAAAAGCAGACATTCCATACATTATACCTTTTCCTTTTTTTGGAATAGGAATAACAAGAATTAAAAACTTTAGAAAATTAGATCCACAGGTTAGAAAGTCTATACTTTTGTCTGGACCAACTGCCGGTGCATTTACTGCTATAATAATTTTATTATTATCTTTTATAACTCCTTTCATAGCTCCAACTTTAATTTTAATTATAGCATTGTTTGAAGTCTTGTTTAATTACTTTGGTTCTGACGGAAAAAAGTACCGTCAAGCTGAAAAAGATATAGTGTTTGCTGCTTGATATATTATCATATCCCACACTTATCTCACAGAAAGATTTAACAATGAAAAATGAACAAGAACTTCGTAATACAATATCCGAATACCTTGATGATTGTTGTTTTGACATTCAAGGAATATCTTCTTCATCTTCATTATCTTCTGCCGCCGAAGTTCAGCTTGCTAGAATTTTAACAAAAATAGCTATAGGAACCGCATCTATATGGTGGTCCATAATTGAATTTAGAGATTTTATATCCAACAGAAAAATATCGAAAGGATTGTAATGTCTAATATTGATAAGTTTCATTTTTCATTTGAGATGGCTTCTAAAGTAAAAAAACAATTGGAAGATGAAGCTTCTATTTTAAAACAAAGAATTGATAAAATTGTTGATCATTTCACAATAAACGATACACCTATATTGAGATTTATTCTTAATATGGAACCTAATAGAGATGACTTAAAAAAATTATCTAAAGCCTTAGATCGCTTGGCTGATATAGTCCAAGTTTATGAAGGCGTTATGACAAAGCTTTCTGTTGTTAAAGCAGCCGAGTCAGATCCCAATTGGTTTGCTTTAGCATTTGGTGATTTTGAAAAAGAAATTGATCACGATATAGAAACATTTTTTAATACAAATTAACATATTGAAAGGTTACAGCATAGTGAATACTAAAGCTGATTATACATTTGTTCAAGAAAACGATTCCATTGTTTTTCGTTCTAAAGTAAAATCGTTTGATCTTGATCACGTTACCGATAAAGATCTAGCTTCTTTTTATTTTAGCTTCTCTAAGTATGCCACTATGGATACAGGTTTACTTCCTCTCGACGGAACAGGCCTTCTTGGCATACGTAAAGCTGGCGATCATACTCAGGTAATATACCAGCATAAGCCTGGTACATATTACGTTAATTGGGGCCAGTACGAAAAAGACATCAATGCTAAAAAATATTATCTTGCTCAACCTTATCGGATTATAATTGTAGATTTTCTTAATGACAATTTATTAGGTGCAAGAACTTTTTATTCTCCAATTCCAGCTACACATCCTGACATACCATTGTATCATGTTAATCTTCCCAATATTAACTGCAAAGGTTATCGCGGCAATGCGGTGGGCTGGATTTGCTTGTACCATAATGAAGATTGGTCTAGTCTTCCATTCAACGAAAGACTTTCAAAAGCAATTGATCGTTGTTCTGGAACAGAAGCTTATAACGATGGCAACATGAGCGAGACTGATGGTCCACGTTTTTATCGTGATCATTATAGAGAAAATGATGATTATAAATATTTGTGGAATCCAGAACAATGGGAAAGAAAGACTTCTCAAGAAGGTTTTCTTTGGACATTAGATGAAGACGCTTGGGTTAAGGTTCGTGTTAATTCAATTGATTCACAATCTCAACATAATCCAGAAGGACAAATTCTTACTCTTAAAATGGCTATCTTTGGAAATTATCAAGCTTATTACGATGATAAGTATATTCCAAAACCAATTAATGCCATTCAACGCAATGAATTTAATAATGGAATTAAGTTAATAACTAACTGGTTTACAAGAGCTTTTGTTACTGCAAAAACTAAATATACTGGTTTAGATTTGTTTTCTGAAAGTTCTAAAGTTAGACAAGAAAATATTAAAAATGTTTATGATCTTCAAACTGAATACGAAGAACATGAATCTGATGAAGATCATGACGAAGATGACGAAGGACCGTTTTAACTCTTTAAAATCTAAATATAGAATTTCTTAATAATTTATTTAATTTTAATATGAAAGGAATGTTATGTCTCAAATAACTATGGATGAATTAAAGCATTTTTGGATGCCTTCTGGAGTTCCATGTTTTATTGCAGATCGTTCAGACATCTGCGATGTAGTAGAGGGTATGGGTTTTCAAATTTATTATCTTTTAGCTAATGATATTAAAGAAACTAAACCAACACCCAATACTACTCATCAAGCAAAGTCGTATGGATATGGTGCAACTACATATACATACAATTCTCCAGCTAATCCTCCACCTCCAATTATTACAAAAAATACAAAACTATTTAAGGTAGTTAATAATTTTGTTGGAAGATCAATATCTATTTCCACTGACGCAATGCCAGATGAATTTTTGTCTATTAACGAATCTTGCGAATACAACATGCCTGCAATTCCTAATGTAATCGTTGACAAGCTTGATCAATTCTTTAGACTTGTTCATAGCCAACATGGCACAGAATCAATTGTTATTCTTACTTACAATATGAATGCAACTGGTCCAGAAGGTTGGGGAGTTCTTGTCCCAGATCAAACAAATACTCCAGCACACTGCAAGTACGACGCTGACAGCATTGCTGAATTAAAACCTGAAGATGTTATGATTGTTGGATCTGTTCACAGTCACCCAGAAATGAGTGCCTATGCTTCCGGTACAGATCACGCAGACCAAGCAGATTTTGATGGCTTACATATTACATATGGTTGGCAGAAGTCTCAAAATAATGGTGCAACTCAGTATCATCTCGAGCTTCAGATGTCTGGTCAAAGTTATATTCTTAAGCCAGAAGATGTTTTTGAAGACATTGCAGTGTTGAAAGATCCAGATCCAGATGTTGTAGAATGGTCCGGCAAAGTAAAAAAAGTACACCCCCCGTATTCAGCGGGGGTGCCGTCACAAACAACACAACATCAGTTTCAGGGTACCCCTCAACAGGCTATACAACAAACGGCTGGGGACTCTAAAAATTCTTACAAAAGCACGCTTCAGATTCAAGAAGCTTTATTAAATTTAAAACTTCCTGCTGATGCTATTGTTGCTATTGAAATTCAACTTGAATCAGATAACAAAAGTTCTTGCCCATCCTGTGAATATGAAGTTGATATTCATGATTTAAATAGTGGCGCTTGTACTGTTTGTGATATTCCTTTAGTATCATCTTCTGATTCTATAACTGAAATGTGTTTAAAAATTTATGATTATATTTCTAAAAGAAAAATTGGTCATACTTCACCAGTATATCTTTGGGGTTACGATGACAAAGACACCAGAGATTTTATTATAAACATTACTGAAGAATATGAATTTCATGCTTCTAAATATTCTACTAGTTATTTAGATTTAGGTAATTCTGTTGCACCAATTAGTTCTTCTCATTGGGATTATTGGAGAGATGACGTAAATGATGATGATGATTATTTGTTTGATAATCTTCAACCAGCAACTGCTTGTTGTAATACACCAATGAGCCATGCTTATACTCATTGCGAATGTCCTGTTATGCTTTTTAAAGAAGATTTAGTTGATTTTGATATTAAATTAAATCAGGTAGAATCAGACATATATAGCTATGAAGGAAATTGTTTTAATTGTTCATACTATCACACTACTGAATGCCCTGCTTTTTATAGTTTAGTTTCTCAATTTGTAACTGATAAAACTAAATTTGTTTTAGATGACAGCACACCTAAGATAAGTGATTGTTCAAAATTTAAATTTTTCCGTTACGAAGATGAAACTTTACAGAATCAAACTATTGATATCACAAAGAAATAGGAGTAAATTAAATGACCTCTACTAAACGTTTTGTCGTTATTGGTGCTGGAGGAATCGGCACTTGGCTTATTGCTGGTCTTGCTAGACTTTTGGAATGGAAACTTCCTGGTTCAGGTTTGATTATAGTTGATGGCGATAACTACGAAGAGAAAAATAAAGAACGGCAAGATTTTGGTAAGTTGGGCAATAAAGCAGCTGTTAAAGCAGCCGAATTAACTCCTCAATTTCCTTCTACTACTATTATTCCAGTTCCTAAATGGGTAGTTTCAGACGAAGATACAGGTGTATCTACAGATGATGACGCACCTAGGATTAAAGCATCTCAGCTTATACGTGAAGACGACGTTGTATTTGCAGTAGTAGATAACTTTGCAGCAAGAAAAATACTTTTTGATGCTGCTTCTAAATTAAATAGTATTGACGTTTTTACTGGCGGCAATGATGATTTACTATTTGGTTCTGTTTACCACTATCAAAAAAGAGATGGTATTGAAATAACAGAACATCCAGTTGCGTTTCATCCTGAATATGAAAATCCACCAGATAAAAATCCTGGCGAACTTTCTTGTCAGGAAAGATCTAAACTTGAAGGCGGTACTCAGCTATTGGCTACAAACATGGCTGTTGCATCCTTCATTTTAGGAAGAGTCCACAAAACAATAGTGTTAGGTCAAAGTCCTGACGAGACCGAAATCTATTTTGACTTAGGACTTGGTAAAGCTGAACCATATAACAGAAAAGTTTCTCAGGTTTCACAACCTGTGATGATATAAAAAAGGAGATATACAATGGATCAATCATCCAATCAACAGCAGCCATCTGCTGGAAATGGAATGGCAAACGTTAGATTTGGCGTTTACAATCAGCCAGGCAATATTGCTGGTAAGTCCGTAAAAGATGCCAGAGACCAGTTTTCACGCCTTTGGGGAATTCCTCAAGATGCAGTTGCCTACAAAGGCAAAGATAAACTCGACGAAAACTATGTCATTCAACCAGGCGACAACGTGGAATTCCACCGTCGTGCAGGTGAGAAGGGTTAATTAGTTTTCAAGATCGTGGGGGGATCCGTGCGCCTTTCTCATGGGTTCCCCCACACATTTTTTTATAAGGCACTGATCTATTCATAGAAAGAATATTATGCTCTTTAATCAAATAAAATTAGGTTATCCATCTTTATGGATTAAATCAACAGAATTTGATAGATTAATTAATTCAATTGTTCAATATGACTTTAGAGAATATTTTACAATTGATACTGAAAAAGGATTTTCTCAGTACGTTGATGGGTCTTGGAAGCCGGTTCTTGTAGACCTTCCAGATCCAGAACAGGGTGGAACTATATTAACTACCCCATTTGATTTGTCTTTATGTTACGAATATATTAATAAGTTTATTGACTCTTCTAATAAACAAGTTAGCTTTATCATTAAAGTTTTTGGCAAACCCGATTCCATAATGCCTTACATTCCTTTAATAGCATCTCTTCAGTCCAAACATCGTAATATGTTTTGGAGTGATGAAATTGCAAGTTATCCTCAAATTATATTTATATCTTCTTTTGATGTCCCAGAAGATTATTCTTATCTTTTTAAAGCTTCGAATTTTGCATTTCCAAACGCAGAAGAATTGTATCAAATAATAGATCACATTAATGTTTCTTCTGAACAAAAGTTTGTTGATCAAGATTCAATTAAAGAAGTAGTTAGGTCTGGCTTGGGTCTTAATGAATCTGAATTCATAGACTACTGCTTGCAGTCCGTAGTAGAAAATGGAATTGTTGATCCTAAATATATTTACGATAATAAAATGCGTTCTATTAAACAGCATGGCATTCTTGAAATTATTAAGCCAACAATGTCTTTTGATAGCATTGGTGGCTTAGATAATATTAAGGATATAATTAGAAGAACTGCTTTTCTACGCGCAAACAAAGATCAAGCCAATAAATTTGGTGTAGTTCCAATTCGTAGAGTGCTGATGGTGGGTATCCCAGGTACTGGTAAATCAGCCATATGTCAAGCTACTGCAAACGAACTTCAACTTGATCTTGCCAGAACAGGCATTAGTCAGGTAATGAATTCGTTTGTTGGTCAATCAGAAGCTAATATGCGTGCAGTATTCCAGCAGATTAAAGCAATGAATCCATTGTGTGTTTGGATTGACGAGTTTGGTCGCGACCTTTCTGGTGGTGCATCTTCTGCTTCTGTTGACGCCGGCACTACAGATAGAGTTCACGGTGAGTTCTTAACTGGTCTTCAAGAATTACCTGAAGAAACATTTTTGATGTGTGCTGCTAATCAACTAGATAATCTTCGTCCAGAAATGTTACGCGCAGATAGATTTGATAAAATCATATTTGTAGGTATGCCTTCTCTTAATGAAAGATTAGACATTCTTAAAATTTATCTTAAGGAAGTCGATACCGATCACGAATTTGATTATCATGCTCTTGCAGAAGCAACTGAATATTTTACCGGTGCAGAAATTTCTTCTTTAATTCGAGAAGTAAAATTCTTTGTTGTTTCCCAAGATTTTAGGCCTATTAATACTCAAGATATTGTATCTTATGTTCCAAAAATTAGAAATACAATTTGGAACAAACACAGAGACATGGTTCAATCTATGTATCAGTTTGCTCTTGAGCAATGGGATTGGGCCTCGACAGAACAATATAATAATGCTAGTATGGTTATATCTGGCAGATCTTCAGCTTCGCCTGAAGTATCTTGGAAAATATAGGAGCTAAAATGGATTTTGAAAACATTGATGAGTTTATAGAAACAGTTGAACAACCAACCGTAACAGATACTCTACAAAAAGAATACGATAAAGACCTTTATAAAAAATGGTTTCGTTCTAAAACTCAAAGTGGATTTTTATCTATTAAGCCTTGGTACCAAGGTTTAAAATTTAAGGTTGATATCGGCAAAACTTCTATTGATGGTAAACTGTTGTCTAGCACAATGGTTTATTTAGACGCTATAGATTTTTCTGCTTATCTTAATTCTGTTGCTAATGGCACTGGTAAAATGAATTATATGCAGAATGATAAAAGCGGTATACCAACAAATGAAGGTTTTGTATCTTACGGTGGTGGCATCATAGAATCAAAACCAATATCAAGAATATTTAAATCTCATCACTGGCAAAATTCAGATCAATCTTATGATGATTCTGCTTTTGCATGGAAGTGTGGTCACTTTGCTGCTCGCAAAACAGAATCAGGTGCTTTTATACCTGATATGAAGACATCTTTATCTGTAGATAGCATTAAAGTTACAAGAGCTGAATTATGCAGTATTGCAAATATTATTAACTTATCTTTAATATCTCATGTTACTAATAAGTCTGATTGGTACGCAGTATGATTTACGATAATGATAATGATACTCTTCAAGCTACTTTAAATACAATGCTTGATACATTAAATAAAACTGTTCAAGCTTCTTTTTCTGACTTAGACAATCGTGTTGAATCTTTAGAAAAACAAATGGCTACTTTAGTTTTAGCCTATGGTGAACAAGCTGTTTTTATGGAAGCTTTAATTTCTCAAATTTCTTTTGCTTCTGAACAGGCTCAACAGTCTTTTCATGAGACTCTTAAGGAAGCTAGAAAGTCTATGTTAGAGGTGATGAAAGATGGAGCACAAACTCTCGTGGCCCCAAGCGATCCAGTCATTGGACAAGCCATTGTCAATATGGCTTCTGAAAAGTTATCTGACCTTAATAAATGATAACGAATGTGCTCTGTTTGTTGACAAGCAAAATTATGAGCTGCTGAATACTTTTGAGTATTTATCTAAAATATATGGTTGCGCTAAACAAGTTTATCCTTCTTTTAAATCAATGCATTTTGTTAATTCTAACTTTTTAGAACACCTTAGATCAAATAAAATAGAACTATATTCAATAGAGGTCCTTTAATGTCAATTATATCTTCTCCAATATCTAAAGCTGATTTTAATAAATTGTACACTCAACGGATACAAAATTATAATCAATTATTAAAGCTTAATCCTGTTACTTATTTTGCTGCTTCTGTAGGGTCTCACTCCTATCTTAGGATGCTTGTTTCTGGACAAGCACAGGATCATGTTCCGGGAACTCTTAGGCAGTCAGAAATTGAAGTTATTTTAACTCATATAGATAAAGGTAGAACTGTTACTCCATTAGCTATTCAAAAGATTATAGATGAATATCCCCATGTACAAGTTGATCATTCTGACCAATATGTATTTCCTGGAGATATAGAAGAATTTTCTTTAACATTTTTTCCCGGTATGCTTCCATCTATAAATAAAGTTATTATTGAACATTTGTTATTTAATAAAGTTATAAACGTTTTTGGTTCTTCAGCAAAACGATTTTTATTACTTAAAAATTACGATATTTCTGATATATCAATTACTGTAATTCAAAATAAAATAAATTCATGTTCTTATGATAAACAAAGTTATGATAATTATTCTAATGTTCTAGAAAAGTATATCGCTACCATTGATGAATCATTAAAAAATTATCAGATTGATCAAAAGTATTTACTTGATATAGTTGATCGTTTATCTAAACGTGTATTTGAATTAGAAACCGCTTTGGAAACCCAACAAAGAGAGGGTGTTAATGGATACCTTCTCAGTTGGCATTAGATTGAAAGGTATTTAAAAAACTTTATGGACCCATTTACTGGCAATCAGTATTATCAAAAAATACTTCAGTATTTTTATACTAAAAAAGATTCTCAATATCAATTGTTTTCATCACAAGAACTAGATACAAAAACATGTCAACTAAGTGTTTCTCTACCTGATATTCCAGAATTCACTTATGGCGTAATTCTTAATGGTAGAGAAAATTTATCAGATAACCATATTGTTATTTGGGATGTTTTTTACACTGGTCAGTTTTATGTAAGTAGCGAAGTTTTTAATACTATAACTCATTTCAAAGGATTATTTCCTGTATTTTATATTCATAATCTTAATAATAAAACTACCGGTGTTTTTGATCCAACTTTAGGAGTTTCTTCTCCTGATTCACCGCTTGCTCAAGACATAGGAGATAAAACTTTTATCTATTATAGATATAAAGACGATAATTATAATGGTTGGGCTTTTACTTGGACCACATTATTCGGCTCTAAAGAAAATGATTTTACAGACTTTTTAGACAGTAATGAAGATAATTCTCAACTTGAACTTCCATTTGAAGTTGATACTAATTTAGATGTTAATAACATAAGTCAAAATACTTTATCTAAACTTTTTAGTCAGGATATTTTAGCCAAGCTTAGTCAAGATGTTGTCATGTCAGATGAGAAGCTTTCTAAATTAATTAAAACTATAAAAGTTTCTAAACAAGCTAAAAATCTTTTATCTCAAATAGATGAACTTTCTTCTGATTCTCAAGGTTCATCTTCTTGTATTTGTTCTAATTTTACTTGTGTGTCAAAATCTTCTTCTATAAATATAGTTTCAAAAGATCATGCTTTTGCTAATGCGCCAGAAGGATTTGCTTATTGTTCACACAAAGATGCATCAAAGTCTTTTGATGGAGCTGTTGCGCTTTGTGGTTGGTCTACCGGTAAGCAGTCTCAGTGTCCTTTGTATAGTCCAGAAACTGAATTAGTTGAAAGAAGAAATTCTTTAGATTCTTTTGGAAATATTTTATATGATTTTGAAGTTTCTTTAAATACATTATCTAATTTTAATAAAGTTATATTTATTAAAAATATGACTAATAATGAAATTGTTAATACGATTACTTATCCAACTGATGTCAAAAAAGAAGATGTAATAGCTGAATCTATTCGTGTTCTTGACGATTTAATTTTAGCTTGGACAGATCTTCCTGAAGAAAATAAAAATATTATTCTTCCACAAGTTGAATCTAAACCAAAGAAGAAAAGTTATATACTTTCATTGGCATAAAAGAGGTCTAATATGATAAACATTTTAAATCACGATGGGCAATATACCGAATTAATTAATCTTAATTTTACTAAATATTCTGAAGAATATTGTTATGTAAAAGATAGTTATTATCATAATACAAGAAACATTATTCCTTCTGTATTTAATCTTTTTATAGATAATAGTTATCAAGTTCCAACTCGTTACATAGATCACGAAAGATCTATTAAGAGTACAACTTTTAATCCTAATAATTTGTATCCAATTGCTGTTAGGTACGTGAGTAATGATAACGTTTATGTAATTGAACGGCCTCCTTTTCGGCTGTCTGTTGATTTTAAAAATTCTCGTGCTGCTTACGGTTCTCCAAAAATAAAACCTGTTGAAATTTGGATTCCTTGGACTGTAATGGTCCTTCCTTGGAACCAGGTAGTCAACGGTGAGCCTAGTAATTTAAGACTTTATTTTAATGATGGTCCGATACAATCTTTAGAAGATTGTGTAGTAGCACCTTATCTTCCTAACTCTTATTCAGATGGAAGAATATGCTGGTCTAATTCTTTTAGTAATTTGCTATCTCAGCTTAATACTACCGGACCAGACAGTGTAGATGTTAATTACTTATATTCTTCTATACTTAATGATTACTTGATGGGTGGATGGAATACAGATTTAAATTTTCATTACCGTTATCTTCAGTATAGAGATACTTCTACATTTGATAATCTACTTTCATCTGGCATGCTTCCTATGGTTTCTTCATTCATCGATACATTGAATATTAATCCAAATCTTGCTCAAAATATGAGATCAGTTCTTGAACGTGAGTTTGGATTAACAAAACGTAGAAGTCTTTCTTTTGTTGATGGTTCTGTAGTAAAAGACAAAAACAATGCCGTATGTTCTAAAGATATATATCTTAAGCTTTTTGCTTTCATGTCTTCGATATCTCTTTCTGATACTCTTGGTTTTGTTTCTGAATTAAAAACAATGTCCAATAAAAAGAACACTGTTTTTCAAATATCTTCTCCTAATCTCAGTGCATACAGTAATGGTGATGACACCATTACCTTGTTAGCTGCTACAACTCCAATAAGAAATGCTGCTATTAATAATTCTGTAGATTCAGAATTGCGAACCATCAAGGCTGTAGTAGTTTATGCTAAAAATTATACTTCTGAAGAATCTGGATTTATATCTTATGCTTCAAGAAGAGGTGATAATCTTGAAGCTATTTTAAGTAACGATTTTTCATCAGATAATTTATACGAGCTTATATATTTAGAAATTTATAAATTGTGTAGGCATAGATATAATTTTCAAACAGAAGATGAACATAAGCCTTTTGTTATTGTTATAAACGGTAATACTCGAACATTATCTGTACATGATATTGATTATTTAGATACTTTATTTTCAGATGTAGCGTATAAAATAAAACAGGCTGCGCTTGAAAGCACTTCTTTAAAATCTAATATTCGTGTATCGACTTACCTTGCACAACATTTGGGAGAACAAAATGCTTGACACAATCAGTGTTGTAACTGTTAATTCTTCTCATAATTCAATATATTCTGTTGCTAAAGCCACTACTCAATACGGCACTGAGTATGTGCTTAATCCAGAGCAAACAAGAGATTATTTACTTAATCATTATTCTTTAGGTTATACTACTTTTTCTTCTCTTCCTAAATCTACTGGATTAATGCCTCCTGGAGTAAAAGCTATTTTTCCTAATGTAGTAGTTTTTGAACGCCCTCCAACATATCAAAATATATTTTATATTGCTGATACTGTATCTGAACGAATGTCTGATGAGCAAAATGTTTATAGAATTGCTCTTCCTTGGCAGCTTTATATTGCTGTTTATAATTCTGATTTTTATTTAAGTAATGTTTACATGTATTTCATGGATGCACCTCTTACTTCTATGACCCAGAACATTTATGCTCCAAACATTCCTAATTTCTTTGCAAATGGATTATTGTGTAGGCCTAATTTTTCAACAATGGATGATGTAGAAAGATATTCCAAGGATGTTTCTGGCGTTGTTCATTCTGCTTTTGATTGGGTCTGGAATAATGGAACTAATCACGATTTAACTGAATCAATGGTTTTACTTCCAAAATATACTGAAGATCTTTCTACTACAGTAATTGGTCATGCACCTAGATCTAATCATTATTTTGATCCTAGTTATTGCACAAGTTATAAGCTTTCTGTAGAACAGGTTAAGACAGCTTTTATTTCTTGGGAGAAGATTGATATTAAAGATATTTTAAATTACAAATGGGTTTCTCCATCTGTTCAACTTCACGATGCAAACAGCGGCGATTACATGGTCTCTGTTCAGCAGTCTGACGTTTATTCTGATCATATTCAGGATTGGTTATTTAATACTTATTCTGATGAAGATGAAGAAGACATTATTAATAGAATGGATAATGGAGAATATGATATAGCTGAATATATTGCTTTTCTTATAAATAATAGTTATGTTCAGCCTCCATCTGATCAAAGAAATCATCTTTCTTATGAAAAAATGTTAGATGTTATTTTTAAAGAGAGCAATACTTTAAAGAAAAAAACAGTAAATATTTTATCTGATATTAAAAAAATAACTCAAATACTTAATGTAGTTCCTTCTGGCCTTCAGCGTTGACAAATTTTTGTTTAAATGCTACTATATATAGATATATAAACTTAAATAAAGGTAGATAAAATGGTTAAAAATTCTATTACTGAGCCAATATTTAATAGGTCAGAAGTTGCTCAAATCCTTAATATTTCTACTTTAACTATTTCCAATAGGGAAAAGAACCGGCAAATATCCTCAAGCTAAAAGAGATTTAAATAATTATAGAGTATATACTTTAAATGATTTATTTAATCTCCAACTAATTACATATAGTCATGTAGATCCCAAACCTATCATATCTATATTGTATGACAAAGGATATCAAAATATAAAGGTCTTAGGTCAAATGATTGATGATATACTATCAAAGAGGGTGTGATGGACAAAGAGCGTTCTAATTCAGAGTCATACAGTTTAGTAGATGAAGTCCCCGAAGAAGTATCAACTGATGTTATAGCAGACCTTAAATCAGGTATTTATAATTTATTTATATCGCTATATAGTCACCTTGTAATTGAACTTGGCGTTGATGAAGCAGTTAATCAATCCACTGCTTTTATCGACGATATATCTTTAAACTTTAAACAAATAACCAATAAAAACACAGAAAGCCAAACAACATGATAGATCCAAAAAACATAATAAATATTACCGGTGGAGTAGTTGCTGATCCAGAACTAGTAAACGATGGAAAGATTGCTAATTTTACTCTTGCAGTCGACTATGCTGGTTCAGAAAAAGGTTCTGATAACAACACTGGTTATTTTGATGTAGTTTACTACCTCAAAGATGGAAGTGCGTTTGCTAGCAAAAATGCATCTTTTATTCATGGTCAGATTTCTGAGTCTAAGATTAAAAAAGGTGCTAGACTTTCAATTGTTGGTCGCGTAGTTCAACAACGCTGGAAGCAAGATGATAAAACTAGAACTAAAATAGTTATTGTTGCAGAGCACATTGCTTATGCAGTTACATCTGGTGCAAAGCCAGCAAATGGTTCAGCTACTTCTTCCGATACAAAAGAATCAGCTTCAGCAGCGTCTGTTCCAGATAGCTTTTAATGGAAGAAGAATTTGACGAAGCGTATTTAGCTTCTTTAATCGAAGAAGCTTTAAGCGATAAAGGCAATAACCAAATGCATCCATCTTCTGGCATGCATCTTGGTTTTGCCGAGTCAAATTTGATGTCTTTAGTTTATGATAAATTAACTAAATATTTTCCTGAATCTAATTTAAATTCTTTTTTTCAAGATTTTAGATCTGATTTAACATCAAGGAAAGTTTCTTTATCTGTAAAAGAATTACATACTATAACTAAAAATTGTAAGAAGTGTTCTTTACCCTCTTCTGCAGAGCTTCCAAAATGGAACGTTGTAGATCCCGATGTTCTAATAATATTAGAATCTCCGAATATACAACACGATGCTGTAGATCTTTTGGTTAAAAAAATAAAATCACTTGGCTTTACTTCTTCACAAATGTGTTTGACCTATGTTAATAGATGTCCAAAATCTGGTAAGTATGAAAATAAAGAAATAATTAATTGTTCTCCTTATTTGCATAATGAAGTACAACTCCTTAATCCTAAGGTAATTGTTCCCATGGGTTCTTTGGTCGCATCTGTTTTATTAAATTCAGATATAAAAATTAAAGATTATCGTGGTAATTTAGTTTGGTTAGGCCATTGGCCTATAATACCAACATATTCTCCTTCATATGTTCTTCGCTCTGGCGCAACCGCCCTGCAGAACTTTGAAAATGATCTATCTTATGTTTATAAATTTATAAATACATGACAGGAAAAATATGACATTGCATACTATTTACAACAGAAATGACTTATCTGCATTTGAAGCTTTAGTAACTAAAGATGTTAAATCTCAAATATCTGATTCAGAGATGGACACACTTGTTTTGAACATCGATAAATGGTTATATTGTTTATATGCCATGAAAAGAGATGTTGAGTACTATCTTTCTTCTAGAGAGTCTAGTAGGAAAGTTTCTACACAGCAGATGAAAGATAAGTCTGCTCCCCAAGAAGAGCTTACTGCTTTTCTTGCCGCTGAATCTCTTTGGAAAGTTAACACTTTAAAGTTTTTAAATTCTTTAGAAAAAAAGATCTTATTTGTTAAGTTTTTATCTAAACAATTATCTACTCCTAAAACGTTAGAAGCTTAAATGCCGGAATCACTTCTTCATACTCCAGAACTATTATTTTCAATAGACTCTACTGTAGATGAAGAATCTTCTTATAATTTAGTTTCTTTATATAGGCTTACTTTTATCTTAAATAATTATTATGATTCAAAACAATATACTTTAGAAGAAGTTTTATATTTATCTACACAATTTGCTATATTTTCTGGTAGAGTAAAAATTTCTTCCAAACAAGATTCTCAAACTATAGCTTCTAAAATTCCATTAGAAGTTTTTAGATATAAGATGTTAGATGATGGTTCTTGGTATTATGCTAAAACCACACCTAGAAATCATAAACCTGGATACATAGTAGAAGGTGCTTTATGGACAAACGGCATGTTTTATCTAGTGAGAACAGAAGACAGCAAACAGGTTTTAGAAGCCACTTTATCTGTTGACCAATATACAAAGGATTTGCACGGTTACCCATGACAATTAAAACTACTTTTTATCGGTCAAGTTCATTCATTACTAATGTTTCTTGGGACGATGACACCGAAACTTTACTTGTACAGTTTATCAGCGGAACTACTTGGTTATATCATGATGTACCTCAAGATACGTACAACCGTTTAGTTCGTTCTCCTTCTGTTGGACAATATTTTAATAAAAATATTAGAGACAAATATCCAAGTGAAGTAATAAATAAAGCATCTCAACAGGCGGTGAAAAATGGGGAAGAAAAATAAAAATAAACGTTTTAAAAATTATGGTTATAATTATAGAAACCAGCATTTTTATGAGAATTTTTCAACAAATACCACCAGCTATACTGCTAAACCAGAGCAAATAAATAAAATTGCTTTAGAAGTTTTTGGTTCTTTACATTTTGAAATTAATGCAGAAGACTAGAATATCTGTTATAATGTTATCATGACTACCATAGTTGCTATCCAAGGGGACGGCTTTGCTATGATTTGTTGCGATTCTCGCATATCTGACGTAGACAATAGCGGTTATATATCACAAGTCAGTACCTTGAGAGAGGGTACTTCAAAAGTTGCTTTAAATGGTAAATATCTTCTCGGTGCTGCTGGCGATCTTAGAGCAATAAATATTCTTCATCATGCTTTTACTCCACCCCCGCCACCTGCTGGGATAAAAGGCAAGAAGCTTGATCAGTTTTTTACCGTTAAGTTTATTCCTGCACTTCGTGAATGTTTTGAATCTCAAGGTTATGCTACGCCTGATAAAGACGAAAAAATGCATATGGCCGAACACGATTCTCTTGTGATCGTTGCCGTATGTGGAAATATCTATGTTGTCGACGGCGATTATTCTTGGCTATCTGATACATCTGGGGTTTATGCTCTTGGTAGCGGCTCTTCGTACGCTCTCGGAGCACTTACAGCGCTAATGCCAAAGACTGCATTAACTGTGCAAACAGCAAAAAAAACTGCATTGAAAGCAATAAGTATAGCTTCTCGATTTGACCCTCACACTGGATCTCCATTTCACACATTTGTTCAGGAAAATCAATAGCTTATAAATTGTTTATAATACGTTTTTATTGATTATTATATTCTTTAACTATTTTATTGATTTTAAGGTCTAACATGAACGAAACTTTAATTTGCACAGTATGTGACAAAAAATGGCAAAGATTACGTGCTCGAGGTAGAAAACCCGTTGTTTGCCCTGCATGTGCTAGCCAAGAGGTAGCTGACAATGAAGAGCTTCTTGTTGCTTCCAAAGTTGAAACTCATAATACCGGTTTTACTTCTGATGTAAAAAGCATTCTTTGTAACGTATATAGTGCTTATTATCCAAAAGACATTAGTGTTTATAAAATAACAGAATCTAAATCTAAAGTAAAATGGATTTGTTCTCATTGCAATTTTGAAATGGTTAGTGTTATACCATTAACTGCTGTGCCTTTGCACAAATGTTCTAAAAACACCTCTTCTCTTACTGAACTATCCTTAGCTAAGTAAGTTATATATTATATTAATATATCACTCATTTCATAGCTCAAAAGGATTATATGCAAATCGAAGAACAGATTAATACACCATTAGATAAAATAAAATATTTTTTATTAAATTTAATTAAAAAGTTATCTGATTTTAAAGTTTTTGTTAGAATAACTGAACTTATATTATCTATACTATTTACTTTTATTTATGGTAGAAAACCAATAGTATCCTGGTAATCCAGAATATTGGATTTTATCTAATTTTATAATTTATTATATTTTTTTATTTATCAACCATCATAGGAGTTACTTATGTCTACCGCATCTATTTCTACTGAAACACAAGTCCATTTAGCGCCAAAAAGGTTTGCAATTGCAGAACCATCAAAGCTTCTTACCTTCCTTAAGGGAGAACCACCAGTAAACGCTGGGAAGGGCCGCAGACGCAATCCGGTGATCACCGAAGTGTACAATGCACTTATCCAGAACCGCAATGTATGGGCACACATCAACATACCGATTACAAGCAAAGAACAGCTCGCAGCTGTACGCGCAGCCTTGTACTCAAGAGCAGAAAAAGACAATTTAACAACTCAGACTTCATCATTGTTTAATGACAAAACAAAAATGTATGACTTTTGGGTAATGCTTACAAGCCGATAATTTAATTTTACCGTAAAAGTTTAAAATGCTTTTTGTGTTGGTCGCATAAAATAGCTCCTTTCGTTAGACTTTTACGGTAATTAAGTTTTACTATGGGGTTAATCTTATTATTTGTAAATACTTATTGTACTCATTTGTGTTTATGTTTATAAGATTAACCTCATGGTAAGCTAAATTCTTTTTTTTTATTTTAATTCAAAAAGTCTTTTTTTTACACTAGTTCCTCAAGTCTTAATTTTAATGTGGTATAATAGATGATTAAAGTCCATAAAACAAAGGATGCATAGAATATGGAATACACTGAGCTTTATCCGAAAGTAGATGTTTATACCGGGCTCCTGCCTGATGCAGATGAATTATATAGAATAATGAAACAGTCTGAAACTGATGCCGATGGAAGATTCTATTTAAGAAAATGGGATCAATGGTCTGTATTCGGAACATATACATTGCCAAAAGACGGTGATCTAGAACCAAGAGAGTTTGGACAAAGATGCGATGAAGAAAAATATTTAAGCGATAGAGTGTACGAGGCATATAAATCAGCCATAGATGATTACGTTGCTCGTCATAATATTGAACTTCCAGAAGGATCTCACTTAATGACTTCTTCATTTTCCAAATACAATGATCAGATTGATTATCTAGACAATGACCTAACCATGCAGTACCATACCGATTTTATAATTTGCGAAAAAGACATGCCTGGAGATAAGTTCTTTTTGACCTGCACTACATATATTAATGATGATTACGACGGCGGAGATATTTGTTTTTACATAGATGGAAAATTTATTAATCATAAACCAAAAGCTGGAGATATATTGATATTTCCATCAACTGAACCGTATTACCATGGAGTTAAATCAATTACAAAAGGAAATAAGTTTTTTGTAAGAAATTTTATTGTTTATAATTTTAATGGAACTGAAGAATGGTTAAAGAACCAAAGATTTTATGGTGCTCATAGGTGGGGCAAAATGGAACAAGAGAGAGTCGAGTATGATATGGCCCGCAGTATGCTTTACATCGTTGATGGTAAAGTTGTACCATTCGAAGAAGCAAAGCCAGATCCAAGATATAAAAATTTAAAAAAATAGTATTAAACAAAAATTATGAACAATAGATTATTTATATTTGATTTAGATGGTGTTTTAGTAGATAGTAAAAAAATTCACTACGATGCCCTGAATGAAGCTTTGTCAGCTGTAGATAAAAGATATAATATTTCATTAAATGATCAAAAAGAAATTTTTGAAGGCCTAACAACAAATCAAAAGTTACAAATACTAACGCAAACTCGTGGACTTCCTGAGCATAAATACGATTTAATTTGGAAACAAAAACAATTAAATTCAATAAGTTTTTTTCAAGAATTAAAACCAGATACTGAACTAATAGATATTTTTAAAATTATTAAAAATAATAATATTAAAATTTGTGTTGCCAGTAATAGCATAGAATTAACAGTTAAAACATGTTTAGAATCTCTTGGACTAATAGATTTTATTGACTTTTATATAAGCAATGAGCATGGCGTTTCCCCTAAGCCAAGTCCAGATATGTATATCAAATGCATGGAAGAATGTGGAGTAAGTACTCGTAATACAGTAATTTTTGAGGATAGTTATATTGGAAGATTGGGCGCTTTCAAAAGTGGAGCGAGAGTTGTTTCTATTGAAAATAGAAAAGATTTAACTATAGAAAAAATTACAGATGAAATAAATAAACAAGTTAAAAAAATTAATGTATTAATACCTATGGCTGGAGAAGGCTCTAGATTTAAGGCTGCGGGATTTGATTTGCCTAAACCACTTATTGACGTTAACGGCATTAGCATGATAGAAACAGTGTACAAAAATATAGGCATTAGTGCTCACTATATTTTTATCGCGCAAAAAAAAGACATTGATAAATATGAAATCAAAGAACATTTATCAAAATTCTGCATGGATTTTACCTTAGTCGAACAAGATGGTAAATTAGACGGAGCAACTAAAAGCTGTCTTTTAGCCAAGAATATCATTGATAATGATAGTCCGCTTGTAATAGCTAATTCAGATCAATATGTTAAATGGAATCCTAATTTTGTTATACATCAATTTATTAATTCTGGAATTGATGGATCAATACTTACATTTCATTCAACCGACACAAAATGGTCGTATGCCAAAAACAATGAGCAGGGTGTTGTCTCAGCTGTAGCAGAAAAAAATGTCATTAGTGATCAAGCTACGTGTGGAATTTACTACTGGAAAAAGGGTAGTGATTTTGTTAATTATGCGGAAAAAATGATACAAAAAAACATTAAAACCAATAATGAATTTTATGTTTGCCCTACTTATAATGAAGCTATTGAAGACGAAAAAATTATCATTACTCATAAAGTAGAAGAAATGCATGGTCTTGGCACCCCCGATGATTTAAAAGCTTTTTTAGAAAATCATAGTATTTGATCATGCATCTTATATCTCATAGGGGAAATATTAATGGAAAAATACCAGATAAGGAAAATAGTCTTCGCTATATAGAGTCGGCTATAAATTTCGGATATGAAGTAGAAATAGATATTTGGTATTTAGTCGATGAACGTAAATACTATTTGGGCCATGACAAACCAGAGTACCATGTTGATATATGGTTTATAGATAATATAAAAGATAAACTTTGGCTTCATTGCAAAAATAAAGATGCTCTTTCATCTCTTAGAGATGATTTTGATAATATCAATTTTTTTTGGCATCAAGAAGACAGTTACACGATAACCAGCAAAGGATACGTATGGGCTTTTCCTGGTGAAAAATTAGTAAAAAATTCAATTATTTTATTTCCAGAAAATTATCCAGATGATAGAAACAAGTTACTTTTATCTTCTGGCATTTGTAGCGACTATATCTCTGATTATGAAACTTATAAGAATATAGAAAAAATTGAACACAATGAAAATGAAATTATTTTAAAATTAAAAAACCCAGTCTATAATTTTTTTAGCCATAAATTTAATATAAATACAAAATATGAAAATGAATTAAAACTAGCAAGTGATGAAGATTTTACTGAATTTAGCATTGGTGTGTCTGGGGATACATCTATTGATCGCTTATTGCCGATAGTAACTGAATTAACGAGTATTGAAAAATATTGGGAATACTATAATCACATATCCGATGAATCTTATACGGAAATGCAAAATGTTTTTATTTATCCATTTACAGTAAGATATCATCATAATTTAATGGAAATTTTTCCTAAATTAATTAAATTAAAAAATATTGACCCAAATTTTACATTTTTATTAGTTTCTTGGGCGCACGAAGAAAATATAAAAGAAGCTAATAGACATAGAGATAAAAATAATAAAGATTTATATTTTAATTATTTAATTGAATTTTTAAATATTTTAAATATAAAATATAAATTTATTTATAAAGAAAATTTTAATGAAATAATTTTTAAAAATAGTTATATATTTTATGAAAAACAAATTCCCACTAATCAACATTTGATTAATCATAATGATTTACCACATAATTTTCTTGAAAAAAAATGGGATGAAAGACTTTCAATTGACGGCTATTCTCATAGCCAATTATTTTACAACACTCACCCAAGCAACAATCACTATCGATTAAAGTGTATAAATGATTATGTTAATAATAGCTTAAATTTAAAACAAGATAATTATCCTAAAAAAATATTTATATCAAGAAAAAATTTTTCTGTAAGAAAAAATATTAATATTGTAAATATTGATAATACTAAAGAAAAAAATGTAGAAAAAGTTTTTGAAAAAAATGGATACCATATTATTAATATGGAAGATTTTAATTTTTTAGAACAATTAAAATTTTCCTACAACGCATCAGTGATAGCTTGCTTTGTGGGTTCATCAATTTTAAATGCATTTTTTTCTGATAAAGATGTAAAAATTTTTTACTTAAATCCAATGAATGAAGAATATAACAACGAACCTCATTTGAAGCGTTATTATAATTTTGTCCTCGGAGACGCGCAGGTGCAGCACAGTAGCTATGATATAGACATGAATAGTGCAAACTTTATTGAATTAGAAAATATAATAAAAAATTTGTAAAAACCTAGGCCTCAGGTTACTTCTTTTAAAAACATATATGCTATACTAGAGGAACGAAGTCAGATGCTCTCTACGGGCAGGGTTAGCAATAGCTCTGCCCGTTGAGTTACAGGAGGTATTGTGGGATTATACGACTCAATTCACTTAGAATATAAAAACATTCCGATGCCCCTCAATGCCAATGAGGAAGAAATAGAGTTTATTAAGCAGGCGGTTTATACTGATTCTTTTCAAACAAAAGATCTCGCCAACTGCCTTGATCATTTTTTGATTGATGAATATGGAAGATTTTTTAGCCTAAATGTTTCTGAATTTGACCAAACAATTGACAAAGAAGAATATATACATCAACACATAGAGTGTTATATGGTGGTCAATGTTGATGATGACAAACACTGGTTAAACTACGACATCAAATTTACTGATGGAATTGTGTCAGATATAAAAGTTTTGGAATGGAAAAAAATGAAGATGGGCCTTCAAAAGGGATAAGTAATGATTTGCGGTTGTAACTTAACAGTAGAGTACATGAGTTTCCGATCCATGGTGTGAGGGTGCAACTCCCTTCAACCGCTCCAATACTGTTATGTTTCAACAACCTAATTTTGTTAAAAATTACTACAATGATTCAATAATAATAAAATTTAAAAATCCAAATTTTTCTTTATTTAATATAAAAAGTGCCCCAACTTGTCCCGTGCCAT
>Ga0209358_10000284_pt1 | contig 45666 bp, 17 predicted proteins | sample LauGreFa1BDMLBSN_2_FD_187574 | JGI IMG/M metagenome (GOLD analysis project Ga0209358, IMG submission 187574) | Freshwater lake microbial communities from Lake Michigan, USA - Fa13.BD.MLB.SN (SPAdes) (version 2) | ecosystem: Environmental > Aquatic > Freshwater > Lake | place: Lake Michigan, USA... | reverse complement strand
GTGGACGTTTCCGAGTGCGACTGCGCCGACGTCGGTGATCTTTGTGCGACTTAGGTTGAGCGTGTGGACGTTGCCGAGTGCGACTGCGCCGACGTCGGTGACCTTTGTGAAACTTAGGTTGAGCGTGTGGACGTGTCCAAGTGCGACTGCGCCGACGTCGGTGACCCTTGTGCCTGCTAAGTTGAGCGTGTGGACGTTGCCGAGTGCTGATATACAGACGTCGGTGAAAACCTTTGTGTCACTTAGGTCGAGTCGCAACCACCGGCCTTGGATATGGTGCTCATCGCGCATTGGCCATTGTTGGAACAATTTGCGACTACAAACTCGTGCTGTAAAGTTGTACACTCTCATCCATTTGGCGATGGATGAGAGTTGATGCTCTTCATTTGGCTTAACAGTGTGAGAAGAGTCGCCACGCCTTGGTAGACTCGCCGGAAAAGACATATATAGCCTGCGACAAGTCCGAGATGCGATGTTCGCCGAGCACAGGGTCAAGTACGAACCAATTACTCCGAACAAATCGTCAGGTAGAATCAGAATGGACATCGTTTCTCGGATGCTTTCATTCAGCACATTTTAAATCGTTTCTTATAGCACCTAACCAGGGCTAGAGTTTGAGACGATTGTGTCCATGTTTTACATATCAAAATTTACCCCTCCCAAACGAAGATTTTGGAAGGTCGAACAAACCTTTCAGAACGCGTTTCCCCGGGAAGCACTTTTCAAGGGTGTTAGTACTCGATTTGGGGTACAAAACGTTGAAAAGTGCTTCCCGGGGAAACGCGTTCTGAAAGGTTTGTTCGACCTTCCAAAATCTTCGTTTGGGGAGCATAAAATACTACGAGTTCTTTGACATGTTTATCCCTCCCAAACGAAGATTTTGGAAGGAGGAACAAAAGATGAAATCCGGATTTCGAAGGAAGCACTTTTCAAGGGCGTGAGTACTCGATTTGGGCTACGAACCATTGAAAAGTCAGTCGAAAATCCGGATTTCATCTTTTGTCAAGCCTTCCAAAATCTTCGTTTGGGGAGCATAATGTTTAGATTTATGCCGCACGTAAGCCTGGTTGATGATGATGATGCGTCGGAGACTCGCCCAGGCTATGCCATATGATACGTTGCTCCTTTGGATGCTCTCTTTTGTAAAAAAGTTTGTAAGAGGATCAGGGCAAAGTTGTCACAAAAGAACATAGCATCCCAGACAAACCAAACACATCAAGCGAAGGATAGTAGCATCCCATACAAACCAAAACCAACACATCACATCACAGTTGCTACCATCTTTGTAATCATCTTGATAACGTGTGACAAAAGATCATAGCATCCCAGAAAACCAACACATCGAGCGAAAGATAGTAGCATCCAAGACAAACCAACACATCGCATCACAGTTGCGACCAGACCCCGAAATCCCGAATCCCGATTGCTCATTTGTCAACCAAACGGCGTTTCGTGCCCGTATGAACATCTTTCAATCGGGGATTTCGCTGGTTGCTACTATCTTATGCAATCATCTTGCAAACTTGCTACAAAAGATAGTAGCATCCCAGAAAACCAACACATCGCATCATCGCATGCTACTATCTTTTGTAATCATCTTGCGAGTTTGTTACAAAAGCTCATAGCATCCCAGAAAAACCAACACATCGCATCAGACCCCGACATCCCCGATTTAACCATAATCCGTCCAAACGGCGTGTCCAAAAATCGACCGCAAGTCCACACACCGTCTCTTTGGTATATTTTGGCGGACATTTGTCCGCATTGGACCAGCCGTCGGCAACTCACCACCATTTTGGACAAACCTGCCTTTTCACGAATTCCCTGAAATTTATCCCTCCCAAACGAAGATTTTGGAAGGAGGAACAAAAGATGAAATCCAGATTTTCGAATCCCTTTTCAAGGGCGTGAGTACTCGATTTGGGCTACGAATAGTTGAAAAGTCAGTCGAAAATCTGGATTTCATCTTTTGTTCCTCCTTCCAAAATCTTCGTTTGGGGAGCATAAAATTGTGAACCACGAATTGTGGTTGAAATGTTTGGGAAATTCGTGAAAAGGCAGGATTTTCCAAAATGGGGGTGAGTTGCTGACGGCTGCATTGGACGGACTATGATTAGAGATGTTCATACGGGCACGAAACGCCGTTTGGATGTCAAAACGAGCAATCGGGATTCGGGGATTTTGGGGTCTGGTTGCATGTCCCCCCTTGACATGTGAATCTCAGTGTGGCGATCCAAAAAATTGCGCGATTTTGCGACCAGCGCCGACCACCTAATCTATACTCGCCATTGTGGCGAACAAAAAGGTCGCAGTTTCAGCCCTCGGTCGAAAGTGGTATCAAAACCATAGATAAGAAAAGTCGATAATAACAAAAGCAATAAGTTGGGAGTTTTCATGCATCCAACTGACAATAATGGTCCGTTTCATGGCCTTTTAATGGACGTTTCTACCCAAATCATTGCTTGTTGTGCTTATCGATGTTCTTATCTACGTTTTTCCTACCTATTTCGACCGAGGGCTGAAACTGCGACCTTTTTGTTCGCCACAATGATACTCGCTTAGGTCCCACGCTCGTTCATATGAGAATGGACAAACCGGTCCGTTTCTTGTTGTCGAAAAACGTTCAGGCGAACGTCGACGACGACTTGCTGATAAACGACGTAGGTGCGACGGAGAGCGTATTTGGCGCAGTCGCGACCTGTATGTACGTCGAGTGCCGCCGTGCTGCGTCGGTCGTTTGCGTGCGACCAGCAATTCGATGTCTGTACCTCGACAGATACATTATGACGCCATCATCTTGCGAGTTCGACAGACACATGGTCATGCTATCATCATCTTGTGACTTCGAAAGACACAACCAGACCCAGAAATCCCCGATTTAAAGATGCGCCTACGGGCACGAAACGCCGTTTTGAGGCATAGACGATAAATCGGGAATCGGGGATTTACAGTAGATTCCCATGTAGCGAACAAAAAATTGCGCAATTTTATGACTCCCAAACGAAGATTTTGGAAGGAGGGACAAAAGATAAAATGCGGATTTCGAAGCACTTTTCCACGGTTCGTGGCCCAAATTGAGTACTCACGCCCTTGAAAAGTACTCGAAAATCCGCATGTCATCTTTTGTTCCTCCTTCCAAAATCTTCGTTTGGGAGGGGTAAATTTCGCACCCACTACTTAACGAAGGAAAGATCATACGTGAGTACTCAAAAATCAGGCCAATTCGACACATTTCTTTGAAATCATTTTAGTGTCCATTGTATCTTGGCCTGATTGTTGAGTACTCACGTATGGACTTTCCTTCGTTAAGTAGTGGGTGCGAAATTGCGCAATTTTTGTTCGCCATACCGGTAGATTCTCTCTAAATGGTATTTGTAACAATCATCACAAGGGCATCACTGTCGCAACATCAAGATGATACGATGCCCGTTACAAATACCATTTAGAGAGAACTTACTGTAGGGGTCAAGACAGCATCACGGTATCATCTTGTGACTTCGACAGACACATCGTAGGCATGTCATCTGGGTCACTCCAAGCGGCGAGTTCGGCTCGCACGCACGCCACCTTTCACACGTCTCGCACGCACGCTCCCTTTAACACGGCCCATCCACATCCGCATCTTCTGAATTCAACAGACACATCATGACGCCATCATCTTGTGAGTTCGACAGACACATCGTCAATGCATGATTCGTCATGCTCCATGTGGGAAACAACATTTGCGAGAAACACCCACGCCGGATTTTGTAAGGACTTTACGACAGTATCCTATACTAAAGGGCATGTTAGATTATTACATGCCATCCTCATCTTGTGAGCTTAACCGAAAGGAACAAAAGATGCAATCCGAATTTTATCCATCCCAAACGAAGATTTTGGAAGGAGGAACAAAAGATGAAATCATGATTTTCGCAGCAATGTTCAATGGTTCGTAGCCCAAATCGAGTACTCACGCCCTTGAAAAGTGCTGCGAAAATCCTGATTTCATCTTTTGTTCCTCCTTACAAAATCTTCGTTTGGGGAGCATAAATTTTCGACTGACTATTCAATGGTTCGTATCCCAAATCGAGTACTCACGCCCTTGAAAAGGGCTTCGAAAATCCGGATTGCATCTTTTGTTCATCGTTCCAAAATCTTCGTTTGGGACGACCGTCGGCAACTAGTCCTCTTTTTTTCGACAATCTCCATTTTGAACATTTCGACAGATTCGTGGTTAACACTTTTGTCGAAATGTTCAAAATGGAGATTGTCGAAAAAAAGGGGACTAGTTGCCGACGGCTGGTTTGGGAGGGATACAGTTGGAGTTGCGGGGATTTGTTTACAAAACACAACCTGGTATGGCCCATGCTCCAAATCTCGCAAGGACGGTGGCGCGCGGACGACATCCGAAGCCGATACGCCACTCGGGTTTATCGTTATCCATCCAGAGCCGGCGGGACTTGTCGACGGGGACTGCGGTGGTGTGCGGACGACATCCGACGCCGATTCGCCACTCCATCCAGAGCCGGCGGGACTTGTCGACGGGGACTGCGGTGGCGTGCGGACGACATCCGACGCCGATACGCCACTCCATCCAGAGCCGGCGGGACTTGTCGACGGGGACTGCGGTGGCGTGCGGACGACATCCGACGCCGATTCGCCACTCACACTCGGGTTTCTCGTTATCCTTCCCTAGCCCGCGGGGATTGTCGACGGGGACTGCGGTGGCGTGCCACGATGCTTGCGTCTGTTTGGTACACGGGCTCTTGCATTTGAGTCTCGCCGGTTTCGGTTTCGCTTGGGTGGGAACGGGCGGCGGCGGTGGTGACGCATCGGATGGTCCTGTGGTGGTGTGCGGACGACATCCGACGCCGATTCGCCACTCACACTCTGGGTTGAACCCGCGGGGATTGTCGACGGGGACTGCGGTGGCGTGCCACGATGCTTGCGTCTGTTTGGTACACGGGCTATTATTGTCCTTACGTCTCGCCGGTTTCGGTTTCGCTTGGGCGGGAACGGGCGGAGGCGGTTGTGACGCATCGGATGGTCCTGCTGTGACGTGCAGGATTCGTCGTCGAGACGTGCTGTGTTCCAGCCCCGTACCACATGGGCGAACGCGTGACGACCAGTCGTGCTGCACGAGTGAAAGCAATGACGTTACAGCCGGATAATCGGTCACGCACTGCCCATGTCGTTCGGCGTCCTCCCGCACGGCTTTGAAGCCTGCTAGCAATCCGCATCTTGTATTTTCGCGTTGAATTGGGTCGATAATGCCTGCGACTCGTGAATACGTGGGCTCATCCACAACACGGTCGTCTGGCACATATGTCGCCAAAATAGTCAATCCCAACGCCTTTGCCATGGAGACCGAATGAACGGCCACACACCGGTCATCGTCTTCAGGTAATGCTTGTAACGCGGCGTTCCCTCGTTCGGCGAAATACGCAAAGTTATCGCGACGTATCTGTTCTATCTTCCCGCCAGACCTTGTCCAGCCATTGTGAAATCCCGAGAATATTTCGTTACGGATGCGACGGAAGTACGCGTCGCCGGTGTCGGCATCCGACCAGGAATCCGACTGCATAGAGTCCATCAAGAGTGACAGTTTATCTGTCACTAAGTCGTCAAAATCTATCATCCAGTCGTAGGTCTTGCTCACCATGGTGGTCTTACAACCACCGCAAGGTATCACCACTGCAAACCGGGCAGCCCTGCGTGGATACTTTGCCTCCATATCGGCAATCAACTCGGACGACGTGCAGTGTTCAACCAACATTATCGCTTGGGTATATCTGTGCGAGCCCTCGTATGTACGGTATGTTGCGTCTGCGGTCTGATTTGACACGAACGGGGTGCGAACGGGCTCGGAAGTGGAACGTCGGCACTCCTGACCTGACATCTGGTGTTCGGCCTTCATACCATCCTTTAAATCATTTACAAACCGCCCAAACGCATCGGCATCAGCCGTCGGCAACTCATCCCCCTTTTTGACAAACCTGCCTTTTCGCGATTTTCCCAATTATTTCAACCACGAATCGTGGTTCACCATTTTGGGAAAATCGCGAAAAGGCAGGTTTGTCAAAAAGGGGGATGAGTTGCCGACGGCTGATCGGCATGCTACCATCATGTTTTGAGTTCGACAGACACATCGTCATGCTAGAGACGCAGGTCTGCACGCACGCTCATTAACACGGCTCGCACGCACGCTCCTTAACACTGCTCGCAGATATTGACAGCATCACGGTGTGATTTCGACCGACATCGGAATGCTATAATCATGTTGACTTCGACAGACAAAACTCACCGGCATAATGTCATGTTGTAAGTTTATGCTCCCCAAACGAAGATTTTGGAAGGCTGAACCAACCTTTCCGAATGCGCTTTCGAAGAAATTTTCAACGATTCGTAGCCCAAATCTAGTACTCACGCCCTTGAAAAGTGCTTCCCCGGGAAACGCAGTCGGAAAGGTTGGTTCAGCCTTCCAAAATCTTCGTTTGGGAGGGGTAAAGTTTCGACAAGACGTGGCATCATGCTATCATGCTGAGTACTACAGAAACATCGTAGTCATGTTGTGAGTTCGACGGACCCACACCGGCATGATATCATCATGCTGTGAGTTCGACTGGCACATCAGCATGTTATCATGTGAGTTCGACAGACAGAACATAATCCATGTGGTAAACAACATTTCCGAGACTTACCCACGCCGGATTGGGCAGGGACTTAACGACGCGTGTCATGCATACTCAACCGCATGTTATATTTTCGTTAATGGGCTTGCCCAATCCGGCGCGGGTAAGTCTCGGAGATGTTGTTTGCCATATGGATAAGCGTGCCATCTTCATGTTGTGACTCTGAAGTTGATTTTGACATGCTATCAGCATCTGGTGAGTTGGACAGACACATAAGCATGCTATCTTCATCTTGTGACTCTGAAGTTGAGTTTTACATGCACATCACCATTGAAGCAGGGTTGGCATGCACGCTCTTTAACACGGCTGGTATCAGTGGCATCACTTGCATGCACGCTCTTTAACACGGCTGGCATCAGTGGCATCACTTGCATGCACGCTCTTTAACACGGCTGGCATCAGTGGCATGCACGCTCATCACAGTGTGAACTCGAATGGCGCATCGACATGCTATCAGCATCTGGTGAGTTGGACAGACACCGAGACACATCCGCATGCTATCTTCATCTTGTGACTCTGAAGTTGATTTCGACATGCAAATCACCATTGAAGCAGGGCCGGAATGCACGCTCTTTAACACGGCTGGCATCAGTGGCATGCACGCTCTTTAGCACGGCTGGCATGCACGCTCTTTAGCACGGCTGGCATGCACGCTCTTTAACACGGCTGGCATGTACGCTCTTTAACACGGCTGGCACGCACGCTCTTTAACACGGTGGACCCATCATGACAGCATCACAGTGTGAGTTCGACTGACACATCGACATGCCATCAACATCTGGTGAGTTCAACTTACACTGAGTTGGACAGACACATCCGCATGCTATCTTCATCTTGTGACTCTGAAGTTGATTTCGACATGCTATCAACATCTGGTGAGTTGGACAGACACATCCGCATGCTATCTTCATTTTGTGAGTCAAGTTGTGACTCTGATGTTGATATCGACATGCTATCAACATCTGCTGAGTTGTACAGACACATCCGCATGCTATCTTCATCTTGTGACTCTGAAGATCACCATTGAAGCAAGGACTGAATGCGCGCTCGTTAACACGGCTGGCATCAGTGGCATGCACGCTCTTTTAACACGGCTGGCATGCACGCTCTTTAACACGGTGGACCCATCATGACAGCATCACAGTGTGAGTTCGACTGACACATCGACATGCTTGTGAGTTGGACAGACACATCCGCGTGCTATCTTCATCTTGTGACTCTGAAGTTGATTTCGACATGCAAATCACCATTGAAGCAGGGCCTGAATGCACGCTCTTTAACACGGCTGGCATGCACGCTCTTTTTCACGGTGGACCCATCATGACAGCATCACAGTGTGAGTTCGGCTGACACATCGACATGCTATCACTTTGGCGCACAAAACATTCGCACTTTCGGGCCTCGGGTAAAGCACGTACGAAAATCGTAGATAAGAAAACTCGATAACAACAAAAGCAAGGACTTGGGAATGTTAATGCACCAAAATGGATTCCAATTGTCCCACGCGTCCTCGTGGATAAAACGTCACGGTGAAACAATTACCTTTTTGGGTGTTTTCCTACCCAAATCATGGCTTTGTTGTTATCGAGTTTTCTTATCTACGATTTTCATGCCATTTTCGACCGAGGCCTGAAAGTGCGACTTTTTGCTCGCCACAATGCATGCTATCAACATCTGGTGAGTTGGACGGACACATCCGCATGCTATCTTCATCTTGTGACTCTGAATCTGAAGTTGATTTCGAGGCAATGTTCGACATGCAAATCACCATTGAAGCAGGTCCGGAATGCACGCTCTTTAACACAGCTGGCATGCACGCTCTTTAACACGGTGGACCCATCATGACAGAATCACAGTGCGAGTTCGACTGACACATCGACATGCCATCAACATCTTGTGAGGTGGACATACACATCAGCATGCTATCATCTTGTGAGTCGTGAGTATGAAGTTGAGTTCGACATGCACATCACCATTGAAGCAGGGTTGGCATGCACGCTCTTCTGGTACGCACGCTCTTTAACACGAATGGTGCTATTCATCGTGTGACTCGAAGGTCAGTTTGACACACACAACTCATGCTGTCATCTTGACTCGAAGAGTCGACGTGAGTTAGTTGGACAGACACATCGTCATGATATCATCATCTTGTGAGTTGGGCATAAACTGTTACCGTAAGGCTGAGAAACATCTTCATGATATCATCATCTTGTTAGACTCAGTTAGTTGGACAGACGCATCGTCAACTTCAACTTGTGAGCTCAGACACATCGACATGCTATCATCATCTTGTGATTTCGACAGACACATCGACATGCCATCATCATCTTGTGATTTCGACCGACACACCGACATGCTATCATCATCTTGCGATTTTTACAGACAGATACGTATCGGCCATATCATGATGTTGCCACGCACGCCCCTTTAACACTGCTCGCACGCACGCCCTCTAACAAGACTCGCACGCACGCCCTTTAACACTGCCTGCATGCACGCCCTTTAACACGGGCGTGCATCAGTGCGACATGCAACTACGGAATGTTAGAACTATATGAAAGGTAGCCTGATAGCAGCATTGTTCTATATTTACCTCTCCCAAACGAAGATTTTGGAAGGTCGAACCAACTTGTCCGAATGCGCTTTCCCCGGGAAGTACTTTTCAAGGGTGTGAGTACTCTATTTGGGATACGAATCGTTAAAAAGTGCTTCGAAAAACCCATTCGGACAAGTTGGTCCGGCCTTCCAAAATCTTCGTTTGGGGAGCATAATATTACAAAGTTGTAAGTTTCGTATTTGCATGTCGCCAATGACAAGTTGTGACCGAGGCCTGAAAGTGCGACTTTTTTGCTCGCCACAATGGCATGCGCGCCCGTTTGCGATGTGATTTAAATACACGGGAGTGGGCTAATGCGTATAGAGTGATGTCGGTGTATGTGAAACTATCCGACATTCCACCCGACAAGCGAAAGGAGCTCGCCACCAAGTGCTTCCTGTTTATTGACAACAAGGCCGTGGACCTCTACCAGGAGACGACCCAGGCGACCCACGCCATCGTCCCCTTCCACATTTACTACGTGCTCATGGGCGGCCGTCCGAACCGACACTTGGCCTTCCCGCCCATCCAGACGAGCTTCACGGGCACCTTGCTCGAGCATCAGGTTCGGCTGAAGACCGAGGCGATTCGCCGCATGAACGAGCAGGGCAGCGCGTTCTTGAAGCTGCACTGCGGCGCGGGCAAGACGTGCATCTCGATCTACATCGCCACCAAGGTGAAGCTGCGGACGCTCATCGTCGTGCACCGCGTGGTGCTCATGAAGCAGTGGGCCGACTCGATCGCGGCGTTCACCGACTGCAAGACCAAGGTCGTGGTCATCAAGGCCAACGAGCCCATCCCGACGGACGCCGAGTTTTACATCATCAACGTCGTCAACGTCTTCAAGCGCTCGAACGTCGACTTCATGCCGTTCGGGCTCGTCATCTTCGACGAGTGCCACATCATGGGGAGCCCCAAGGCCATGTACGCCTTCCGCTCCTTCTCGCCCAAGTTCATGCTCGGCCTCAGCGCGACCCCGTATCGCGAGGACGGGATGCACGCCGTCACCGAGCGGTACCTGGGCGACGCGTACATCGAAAAGCAGATGCAACACCCGCACGTCGTGTTCAAGGTCAGCTACAAGCCGCCGGTCAACTACGGCGCAGAGGAGTTTGTCACCCGCGCGGGCAAGTTGAACTGGACCAAGATCATCAACCACCAGGCGATGGACGAGGCGCGCAATCGCCTGATTCTTCGGATTGTGACCGATCACCCGACGCGGACCTTCCTCGTGCTCTGCAAGCGCGTCGAGCAGTGCCACTTCATCTGCGACGCGCTCGGGCGTGTGGGCGCGTCGTGCGACGTGTTCACCGGGAGCTCCAAGACGCTCGATTACACCGCGCGCGTGTTGGTCTCGACCTACAACAAGAGCGGCGTCGGCTTTGACCACCCGAACCTCGACGCGCTTGTCATCGCGACCGACGTGAAGGCGATGATCGAGCAGTACCACGGTCGCATCTTTCGGCGGAAGGACTGCAAGCCCATCCTGTTTGACATCGTCGACGATTTCGGACCGTTCCACGTGCACTACGCCATGCGACGCAAGTACTACCTCCAGTCGGGCGCCGTCATCCGACGATACGCGAACGAGGGCGAGGGACCGCCGTCCGATGGCGATGGCGAGGGCGAGTCCCCTCCGCCCGACCTGAGACTACTGGGCGACTACCCCGTCGCAAGCGACTCGGATGGCCAGGACGACGGGGGCGACGATGGAGGCGACGAATGACGAGTCATTGGGGATGCACAGGGACACGCGCAGTGGGCTGGTCGAATCCCGGACTCGAATGCCCGATTGGAAGCTGCTTCGAGATGCCACACTTTTTAAAATGACAATGTAAAAGATGTCAGCCACGTTTGGGGTTTCGTGTAAAAATGGACTGCCGCGGTCTGACAACAACATAATGTGGCTCGAAAGCCAGTGCGAGTTGGTCACGAAGCAAAATCCACAGGGAATCACGCTCGACCGACTTTGGAGCGAGTCGCAGCGCAACGGGCAACTTGGCATCAGCCGGTCGGGTGCGAGCCAAGGTCCGGGTCAGGGCCTGAGTCCGGGCCAAGTCGTGCACGGTCAGAACACGAGCAAGCCTGACGGCATCGGCGCGCCGATGTGCGATGACTCGCCGACCAACGCACCCGCCTCGTGCTCCAACGTGGACGCACCGGCGAACGGCTCGAAGGGCGCCGGCTGGAAAGACACGTTGCCATCGGGCGAGTCGAATGCGGTCGTCTGCCAGACGGGCCTCGCGCCCACCAACCAGGGGAAAAACACCTGCTTGAACGGCGTGCTGACGCCCGCGTTGTGCCTACCGGCGCCGTGCGTCGATGCGACCAAACCGACCAACGGCCGCCGAGGCGCGGGCTGGAAGGATCTCCTGTCCTCGGGGGAGACGAACCCGGTCGTGTGCGACGAGGGGTACGAGCCGACGAATGGCGGTCTGAACGTGTGCAACATGGGCGTGCTCGGTACTGCCATGTGCATGCGCAAACCCAACTGGGTGTTCCGAGAGCGGGAGAACTGCGGGTTTCCCAACGGAACCGACGTCGCCATCTCGATGAGCACCACCGACGACGTGAATCAGATGGTCAGGGACTGCAAAGCCAATTGCATGACACGCCAGTGTAACATCGCGACGGTGGTTCCGAGCATCCGGATGTGCTACTTGCGGTTCGGTCAGTCCAATAGTGGAACGCCCATCGACGACCAGATTGTGTGTGTGCCGAACACCGACCATTCGTCCTGGCTGTTGGCCAACAAGACGTACCCGACATCGCCCCCGTGTACCACCATCACGCCACCGACGAATGGGACGAATGGGCCAGACTGCGGCGCTTCCATCAAGCACGGAGAGACATGCACCCAGTCGTGCAACCGCGGGTTTACACCGCTCGGCGATAGCAGCAAGGGGATGTGCCATAGTGGCGTCTTTTCTCCTATCACGTGCGTTCCACTACCACCACCACCACCACCGTCGTCGCCACCACCCATTGAGCTGCCATCACCACCGTCGCAACCACCACCACCGGCGTGCCCGCAACGTTGCCTCGATATTTCGTGCAACAAATATATCAGCGTATACGGCTACTGCGGGGATGAAAATGACACTGACCCCACGGGCATTAGCTGGCTTGAGGTCGCAAGGAACGGTGGTCCAGTCATTGACTGTAGGTCATGTTCTCCACAACCACCCCTCATACATCCAACGCCTCCCATTGAGCAGCCACCGCCGTTTCCACTGCAACCACCGTTAGAACCGTCGCCAAGTAATGGAAGATGCATGCCACCTCCACCCGACTACGATCCAGCAGACGGGACAATATACCTATGCCCAGGTGGAGTCAATGAGGGCGAGCGTTGTCCCACGACGTGCAAGCCAGGCTACGAAAAAGTAGCAGGTGGCGATGGCGGATTAGACATGGATGGTTTGTGTATGTTTGGACGGTTGAATGGTGCTTGTTTCAAGATGCCGAATCCGACGCCCAACACAAGCCAAATGTCACCGCCCCCCCTTCCGATGCCCCCCATTGAGCAGCTGCCTCCGATGCCACTGCAACTGCCACCCGTGCAGCAAGTTGGCCCGCAACCGCCGGTCGTTCCGGCGAAAAGATGCATGCCACCACCCCCCGATGCAACAGACGGAACCATATACAACTGTCCAAACGGAGTCGAAGAATTCGAAACTTGTCCAGTCTCGTGCAAGGAAGGCTTTGGGTCGTTAGGCGGGCTGACTGGTGTGTGTATGGACGGCCATATATGGACTGATTGTTACAAACTAGGCGGAACGTAGCCCAAACCGGTCGCCCGAAACTCGGACCGCACAGGAGTGACTGGACTCGGTCATTTGTGATGGCCCAATGCTGGGCATCTAGTAACACTGCCATCTACCACAAGCGATGTGCGTGCATCTACAGTAGATTCTCTCTATTTTATGCTCCCCAAACGAAGATTTGGGAAGGAGGAACAAAAGATGAAATCCGGATTTTCGACCGACTTTTCAATGGTTCGTCGCCCAAATCGAGTACTCACACCCTTGCAAAGTGCTTCCAAAATCATGATTTCATCTTTTGTTCCTCCTTCCAAAATCTTCGTTTGGGAGGGATATATTTGGTATTTGTAACAATCATCACACGGGCACGGTGACGGGCATCGCGGTCGCAACATCAAGATGATACGATGCCCGTTACCAATACCATTTAGAGAGAGCTTACTGTACATGCGAAAAAAGGTGCCAAATCGGTGCATCAACGTGTTCCAGGGGAAAAAGGCCTTGCGACCTACGTAGGGTGTAAGTCTCGGAAATGCATGCCACCCAAACGATGATTTGGAGGGATGAACAAAAGATGAAATGCGGATTTCGAAGGAAGCACTTTTCAAGGGCGTGAGTACTCGATTTGGGCAACGAACCATGGAACAGTGCTTCCTTCGAAATCCGTATTTCCTCTTTTGTGCATCCTTCCCGAATCTTTTTTTGGGAAGCATCAAGTCCTCCTCCATACTCGATTGATTTTATGCTACACCATTTTTCAGGGTCCAAATGAGGATTTGGGAAGGGTGGACAAACGGGCTGGGGACACTGTGGCGAGCAAAAAAGTCGCACTTTCAGGACTCGGGTAAAACACGTATGAAAACGTAGATAAGAACAATCGATAACAACAAAAGCGATGATTTTGGGAATTTTAATGCCAATGCCCCCAGATAGAATCCAATGGTCCCATTCGGGTGGTTTCCTACCCAAATCCTTGCTTTTGTTGTTATCGAGTTTTCCTATCTACGTTTTCACGCCACTGGTCGACCGAGGGTTGAAAGTGCGGATTTCGAAGGAAGCACTTTTCAATGGATCGTGGCCCAAATTGAGTACTCACGCCCTGAAAAGTGCTTCACTCGAAATCCGCATTTCGTCTTTTGTTCCTCCTTCCAAAATCTTCGTTTGGGGAGCATAAAGTCCATTCGAAAATCAGGAGCTCCTCTTTTGTTCCTTCTTCCAAAATCTTCGTTTGGGGAGCATAAATTTCGCACCCACTACTTTACGAAGGAACTTGCATACGTGAGCACTTTTCAAGGTAGTGAGTACTCGATTTGGGCTACGAATCGTTGAAAGCTCAATCGAAAATCCGCATTTCCTCTCTTGTTCCTCTTTCCAGCATCTTCGTTTGGGTAGCATTACTACTCGGTGAATTGAATGGCCTAAATGTGAGTACTCACGTGTGATAAAACGTGTCGTTAAGTAAGGGGTCTGAAATGAGCACTGAAATCACGCAGTTTCATGCTCCCCAAACGAAGATTTGGTGAGCATGCTTTTCGAAGCACTTTTCAACGTTTTGTAGGCGTCCCATCAAACGTGGCCTAGTTTGAGTACTCAAGGATGCCCATTCATTCGTAAGTAGTGCGTTCGAGGTCGTGGAGAGTTTATGCTTCCCAAATCGTCGTTTGGGAGGGCTGCACAAAAAAGGAAATGCGGATTTTCGAAACACTTTTCAAGGGCGTGAGTACTCAATTTGGGCCACGAACCGTGGAAAAGTGCTTCCTTCGAAATCAGGATTTCATCGTTTGTTCGACCTTCCCCAAATCTTCGTTTGTGAGTCATAGCGTTTGGAACGTCAGACTGCCCAGGTGAGTGATTTGGTGCAGATTGACGCATCTGCTCAGTGCCGGTATGGCGAACAAAAAATTGCGCAATTTCGCACCCACTACTTAACGAAGGAGCGTTCATACGTGAGTACTCAACAATCAGGCTACTTTTCAATAGACACTGAAATGATTGAAAAGAAATGTGTCAAATTGGCCTGATTGTTGAGTACTCACGTATGAACGTTCCTTCGTTAAGTAGTGGGTGCGAAATTGCGCAATTTTTTTGTTCGCTGTACTCACGCACATACATCGACCGTGTCAACTCTATATATCGTTGAAAAAGTGCTTCCCCGGAAAACGCGTTCTGAAAGGTTTGTTCGACCTTCCCCAAATCTTCGTTTGGGGAGCATAAAAGCCTTTGCTATTGTTGAAAGCGTTAAGCGTTACCTTTTTGCTCGCCACGGTGAGCCGCCGATGATGCGCGATATCGTGCATTTTTTTTTAAAAAAAAAGGGGATGTTAAATGTCCTCACCCGTGAATGCGTTTTTCAAAATCCACTTGAACGGCCAGCAAACCGGCAGCACCCCTCAGCTTCTCGTAAGCGGAACGTTGCATTGCGTCGAGACGGCCACCGCAAAGTACCTCCCAGTCGCCTACTACACGGACGGTGCCACGGCGAATGACAACTCTTTAACCAACATCCGGGTTGCGTCCGATGCGTTTGGCTTCCAGAATGGTCTACTTTCCTCGCCGGCAGACGGCAGTGGCAATAAGTTCCACATTGTAACGTATGGTTTCACACTAACCGTCAACAATGCGGGTGTTATTGTATTTGCCTACCCGTCGTTGACCACGCCCACGTACACGTACGACTTGTCGATTACGTTCTTGGAACTGACGGAGAGTCTCACGGTCCCCGTGCCATCCTACAACGAGCTCGACTCGGATGTGGTCTTGACGACCGCGTCGCCCACCGCCTGGAACCGCCCGCAGCCGATCGGGAACGACATCGTCATCAAGTCAAACGTGTTGACTCTCATCTACGCCGCGCTTTACAAAGAGGGCCTTGGGTCTTCCATCGTTCCAGCGACTCCCAACGAAAGGGACAAATACATCATACTGGGCAACACGGACGACTTTAAGAGCGACGCCAACACCTCGCCTGAGTCCACGTCGGTCTGGCAGTTTGATAACGATACTGGTTCAGGAGTGCTGAAGAATCCCTACGATGCGGCCACCGGACAGTTTCGTTTCGTCAAGAGCGGTTCGACGACGACACTATCGTGCCAGCGAGTCGACGAGATGCTCAAGGGGATTGCACCCAACTTGCTGCAGGCCAACGACACGATCGACATAACGGTGAACGGGATCGACTCCGACACGCGTAACCTTTACACGACGACGTTCACCTACACTGGCATCGATAATAAAGCCGACCAATATCCGGCCAACTTGTTCGCCGGTCTGATAGAAAAGAACCCGGCCGCGTACGCGAGTAAACAGGCGATTTGCATCGCCGTGTCCAAGTACAACCTCGGGACCGGGCTCAATACGACCCAAAACCCCCCGTTTCAGTTTAGCTACAAGAAAAGCGGGCTCTTCAAGGTCCTCGACGAGGTGGTTCTCGACTTTACGAAGTACTATTACATCGTCTACCACTTTGCGCAACCCGGATCGTTCGTCCGGGCGCTCCGACTGTTCTCCAAGCCGACCACGAACGCCGATGCCCTCAAGGATTACGTGGTAATCGCTGGCAAGAACGATGCTTACGTCGACCTGGAGTTGCCCGACGACATGAAACCGTCGTCAGGAACATATACGAAATTTGACGTCAAGTCAACGGGTGCGTCTTCATCTGTCACTTTAGATCTACGTGGCTCGGGCCCTAGTAGCTCCACCTACCAATTCTTTACCCTCGAGAGCGAGTTGTACGGTGGCGGTCGCACCGAATCCACAACCTTCGGTAAAAGGTTGCGAGTGCATTTGGGCAAATTGGATGCCACAACCAGCAAGATTGAGATCGAAGCCGTCCATGCAGACAGCACGAAATCATTCAAGGGCTCGATCTCCAAGCGAAACATCCTCAACTTACAATCCGCCATCGCCGCAGGCGCTACTACCGCAAATTTCATCGAATTACGAAAACTGCCTGCTTGGAGTGCCTACAGCACCGCTCAAAAGAAAACCTTCAACGACGACATCTCGCAGTGGGATATCAAGGCCATGTGCGACACTTCGGGCGCCACTTCGACCGACTTCAGCGACTTGCTGTCCGGTTTCGAGTCCTTCAATCAGCCACTCGGAAACTGGAACACCACTTACATTACCAATATGGACAGAATGTTCAAAGGCGCCAAGAGTTTCAATCAGCCTATTAACACATGGAAAACGGGTGCAGTCGCCAGCATGGTCAGCATGTTCGAGGGCGCATTGAGCTTCAACCAGTCTCTTTCTGATTGGAGCCTTGCGAACGTGGCTTCCACGGCGTCGATGTTCAAGGGTGCGACGTCCTTCAACGGCCTGGTCTCGCGTTCCCGAAGCACTGGCGTCGTTGCGAATAGCATGTTCGAAGGCGCGACCTCGTTCAACCGGCCGCTCAGCGCCTTCAAGGTTACGTCGTGCACGTCGATGTTCAAGAACGCGTCGGCGTTCAATCAGTCTTGGGAGGTCTCCGACGGCTCGGGCACGGGGCTGATACTAACACACGCCTGCACTGACCTATCCGCGATGTTCCAGAACGCAATCTCGCTCGTTGCTTTCGCGTCCACACACTCTCTACCGACCGCCGTCACCACCACACAGTCGATGTTCGAAGGCGCCTCTTCGTGGAATTGCGCGCTCGTGAGCGCGGGAAACACATCGCTTGTCAACACATCGTCGATGTACAAAGGTGCGAGCGCGTTTAACAGCGCAGTGTCAATCGATGGAATCACTGGCTCCAGCCTAAATTTCACCTCCATGTTTGAGGGCGCATTGAGCATGAACAGTCAAGTCGAGTTCCTCGGCGGTTACGATACACAATCCGTCACTCTGAACTCCATGTTCAAGGAAGCCATCGTATTCAACAAAGACGTTCTATTCGGAGCCCGCAAGATTCTTTCGGCGAAGAGGATGTTCCAAGGCGCGGTCTCATATGGTAACGACGATGCAAGTGGCAGTCAGAAGCCCATGCTGGGCTCGAAGACCACCACGGGGACTCGGCGGTACTACATCGTGCACAGCGGGGATGCATCGGGGGTTGCGCCGTTCGAGTACATGTTTGACGGGACCCGCTTTGACGACACGGTGGTCGGAACCGCACCGGCCGACTGCTCGTACATGTTCGCAGGGGCGCAGTTCTTCAACACGCCGCTGGGTAGTGGCTTTATGGGGGATGAGAACGCACATGGCACTCGCAAATTGACCGGAATGTTCCAAGAAGCCACCAAACTGGAGGTCAGTCCGTTCCCGAATGACTCGAGTGGCGCGCTGAGCTTCTTAGCGACGGTCAGGGACCTTACGAGCATGTTCGAAGGCGCAACCCTATTCAACCCCAACATTGCCGCGTGGGGTGCCAGTGGTCGTCTTGTACACGACTCCGCTACTGGTAGAAGCCTGAACATGAGCCGCATGTTTCACAGTGCGACATCTTTCAATCAAGACCTCAAAACCAGTTGGCCTCATGTCGCTGGTGCAACCATTACGGATATGTTCACCAACGCGTCGGCGTATGCATACAACACATGGTAGCCACCGCGGTTAGCGTGTGACGCGTAGAGGTCGAAAAAGCCACCTGAACCACAAACGAGCGCTCGACTTTCGGTGGACGTACAAATTTCCCGGACTCCCAAAACAGTGGCTCGCGTCCACGGTCCCGTTGCGTTTCATGCTCCCCCAAACGAAGAGCTGGAAGGATAATCAAAATCCGTCCAAGACGGACGAATGCCCGCCAAACAGTTACAAAATGGATGTGCTCAGACGGGAGTGTGAGTCTTTGAAACGCCCGTTTGACGGATTATGAATAAACAAAAAGAGTAAATGTATGCTCCCAAACGAAGATTTTGGAAGATGGAACAAAAGATGAAATCCCTATTTTCGATATACTTTTCAATGGTTCGTATCGAGTACTCACGCCCCTGAAAAGTGCTTCCTTCGAAATCCGGATTGCCCATTTTGTTCATCCTTCCCCAATCGTCGTGTGGGGAGCATAAATTCAGAATGCATTTCACCGGGGAAGCACTTTCAGGGTTGGAAGGACCGATCCAACAATTCCATGCTTCCCCAAACGAAGATTTGGGACGGATGAACAAAAGATGAAATCCGAATTTTATGTTCCCCAAACGAAGATTTTGGAAGGAGGAACAAAAGATGAAATCCGGATTTTCGACGATCGAGTTTAACGATTCGAAGCCCAAATCGAGTACTCACGCCCTTGAAAAATGCTTCGAAAATCAGGATTTCATCTTTTGTTCCTCCTTCCAAAATCTTCGTTTGGGATGGATGGATGTTCGAAGCAATTTGCAACGATTCGACGCCCAAATCGAGTACTCACGCCCTTGAAAAGTGCTTCCTTCGAAATCCGGATTTCCTCTTTTGTCCGCTCGTCGTGGGCGCACGCCATTGCGCAACGGCTTGCTCGCCATGCGAGGACTCGCCGAGAGAACAGAGGATGCAACGAAGGAATGCCCTTTTCGTTCATCGCCCGTTTGGGATGACCTCGCGAGTCGCGATGGAACTGGTCCGTGTATGTATGTATGTATGTCCACCCGCGGTATGGCGAACAAAAAATTGCGCAATTTCGCACCCACGACTTAACGAAGGAACTTGCATGCGTGAGTACTCAACAGTCAGGCCAATTCGACACATTTCTTTTAAATCATTTAGTTTCCATTGTAACTTGGCCTGATTGTTGAGTACTCACGCATGCAAGTTCCTTCGTTAAGTCGTGGGTGCGAAATTGCGCAATTTTTTGTTCGCTACATGGGCGGCCCCGCACGCTAGAACCGCCGCCCGACTTGCCGGTCGTTGCACTCGGCGACGGCGACCGTGGACATCAGGTTTTGGCACAGCGCGTGGGGGGTCACGTCGTCCAAAATCCCGTAGGCCATGCAAAGTTTCTCCGACAGCAAGTACATGAACTCGAACCCCACCTTCGGCCGCGCCAGGACGACGCACTTGCCCAGCTTCTCCAGGTCGAACCGCCACACGCCGTTTAGCGTCGTCCCGCACGTCGACTTGTCCAAATCCACAGCGTACATTTTGGACAAGTAAGACACTTTGATTTGCAGCGTCGTGAAGTTTTTGTTCAAGATGGCCACAAGGTTTGCGTATTTGACGTCCATGAGCAACCGCCGCAGCAGGAACACGAACGGCGTGCTCGTGCACTTCCGGATTTTGTAAAAGACGCACGACGTCACCAGCGAATCGTGGTCGCTAAACACTTTCAAGATGCGAGTCGATGCGCTGGTGAGTTTCTTGTCGATCCGCCCGTTGACGTATATGGACCGGTTCTTGACCATGATGTACTCACTTTCGACCGGAATGTACAGGCGCAGGTAGGTCTGTCGTATGTGCGCGTGCATCTTTGCGTTGAACTGCACGTCGTCGTCGACCAGCTTTCGTTGGAGTCGCATGATCCGCCGGGAAAGCTGCTCGAGTTTTCTCAAGTCGGGATGGGCGTCCTTGGCGTCGGCGGTGGTGGGGAAGGGTAGGGGTAACGCCAGCCCGCTCACGGCCGAGATGAACGTCCCCAACGGCGCAACGATGGACTTGATAAAAAAGTCCTGTAAATGGGCGACGATATCGTCCATTTACTATTCAAATAAATATTCTTGGTAAAAAAACGCCTTCGTGACATGGGGAACGCCTATCGCAAAGTTGGTGTCGAGTGCGTTGCTGGGAAGCACGACGGCGTCGTACTTGGCGATTTGGTAGAAGAGCCCGGCGGTCCGGAACGACAGCTGCGTCATGTGCACGCTCGATTCGTATAGCACGTTGTAGCGGCTCCTCGACTTGAGTTGCCGTTTCAACATGCGATAGGCGCGCATGAGATTCGTGTACACTTGGTGATAACGTAGCTGCTGGCGATTCATTTACCTATCGTTTTTCCTCCCGGAATTGCAGCGTGTGGGTCGTTCGTTTTCGCACGGTCGTCGCTGGTCGTCGCTGCTCGAGCCGAACCGACTCCGACTAGAGCGTCTCACGTGTGGCCGGCTGGCTGATTCGATACTTGTACGTGACATGCCGAGAAACACGCGCACGCCCTTTAACACGACAGAAACAGTGGAACTCCCACCCTGCATATTACACGACTGATGAGATGCCATTCGACACCGAATAGACGTACACTGTAACAGTATTACCATGTAGCGATACTAGCGAACAAAAAATTGCGCAATTTCGCACCCACTACTTAACGAAGGAACTTTCATACGTGAGTACTCAACAATCAGGCCAACTGGACACATTTCTTTTAAATCATTTCAGTGTGATTTTGAGTACTCACGTATGAACGATCCTTCGTTAAGTAATGGGTGCGAAATTGCGCAATTTTTTTGTTCGCCATCATGATGCCGCGTACACACCAGCATCATGCGATGCTCATCTTGTAATTTAGACAGACACATCGTCGTGATATCATGCTACCACTACAGACACATCATCATGACATCATCGTGAGACGTCGACTACCAAGTAGGAATACCAGTGTACCACGACTGGCGCGCACGCCCTTTTGACACGGCTGAAGCGATGCTTGTACGCGTCATGTCATGAAATGAAAAATAAAAATAAATATACGATGTTTTCGCATCCACGCTACACAGGGGGTGGAGATTCTGGTCAGCGGCCCGATTCAAGGCCTCAGTCGTACTTTTACGCAAGCAGCTACGAGTCTGTTTCCAGAAACGGCGTGACGGCCGTCCGACGTGGCGTCAACGACAATGGAAAGGTGAGTCGTGATGGCTACGTCATCGACGCCCAGGGGAAAACGCACCCAATCGACTACCACCAGATTCCACACGCGAATGTGCGCTATCTGCGCGACGAACCAGCGCCACTGCCGAGTGCGCGGGACAACGACGACGACGTCGGAACGCCCGTCCGACCGCCGACCACCCCGACGCACCCGCAAGTGGCGACCCAAACGCGCGAGCACGTCGCACGTACGTCACCGCAAGGCGACGCCGCACTCGCCATGTCGCCCGTCAAAAAAGCGCGCCCCTCGTCCCCACGTGGGAGTCGAATCGAGAGCGACCCATTCCGCAAATGGCCGTACTTCCACCGACGTCCAGTCGCGTCGACGCGAGACGCACCGAGCCGGTCCACAGCGGACGTCCCACGTGGAACTTCCCAACAAAAGACGCCGATCGGCGACGTCCCCGAGAAACGAAGCAAGTAGCGTGCTGAACCATATGCACCTCTTCATTGTTCACTACGGGCGGGGCTGAAATCGCGCAAATTGTTGCGTCGTGGCGAGGTGTGTGGGCGCGCGTTTCGCCGGGGTGATGATGCGGTTTTTGGGTGCATGTTGCGCTGGGGTCCAACTTGGGGAACGACCGTGCGGTACTGTGAGGTTCTAGCAGGGGATGATCTGGTGAAGGTTCGGGGGGAAGTTCGGTGGGAGGTTCGGGGGGAGGTTCGGGGGGAGCGCGACGACGCGGATGGCGGTGGACGAATGGTCGCACGCGGGCGTAGTCGTGTGGTTGTGGTTTTGGCATGTGGTCGACGCACTCCACCGGATTGCTTGGTGTCGAAGAGCCACTCGGCGTGGGATATGACGTTGTCGAGTCCAATGGTCTTGATTGTCTCCGACTCTTGTTGCACGAGATATAAACGAGTGTCCCCACCGGCGTCTTCGTCGTCGTGTTCGATCTCCGCGATGACGCCCCTCCCGTAATCGAAACCGGCGCGTTTCGGCACTTTGTAAAAGACCTCCTGCCCGGGACCGAGTGAAAAGAGAGTGGCCGCGTGCAGCCCATTGAGTATCTCTCTCTTTTCATAGGTTGACGTTCGCCCGAGCGGCGGCTCGGCGGAGAGCATTCGGGTAACGGTTTCGAATGCATTCGTGGCATCTGCGTTCAGATTTTGCGGTAGCGTCCGGCAGAACATCATATTATGTGAATCTCGCTCGCCTTGCGGTACCGGTTCACGACATCCTGCACGATTTGGGACAGCGTAAAGTTCCCCTCTTGGTATCTCACACCATACTTGGCGTCGCTCGTGTTTTCTATGTGGATTAGACCAGTCGGTGCGCCGTTGATTTCATTCACCGTGGTTATATTATAGTCCGGACGGAACATGGCATTTTTGAACGACAATTGCGAGACGCTTGTGTTGTCGTCACCATCGACTCCTCGGACATGCTTCAGTTGAATCGACTTCCAGTCCAACCCAATGGTCCTGTTTTGTTCGTAGACTCTCTGCAGATTCTCAACTATGCCCTTCTCCGCATCTGGCCAGTCGATCACACCATTAAAGTCGTCGAAAATGACATCATACGCACCTTTATCCGCCGTGAATGGCTCTCCAGTATTTGACAGGTTGTACAAGTTGACTCTACTTGGGACGTTGAAAATGCGACCGTTGAAAACGCCATGCGCGCGCAACAAAAAGGTGATATGTTTGCTGTGGTGTGGATAATGCATTTAGAATCCTTTTTTGTTCGTTTCAAAAAATCGAACACCGAATGGCGCGAGTTTGCACACGACGTACCAAACCAACAGGCCGCTGTGTATGCATGACACGACGTTAGGTCCAGGCCCAATCACTGGCAATCCGCAGGGGGGCATGCAACTACGGATTTGATAGGATGAAGATTATCTCCGATGCAGAGCGACTCATCAGTCATGTTAAAGGGGCGTGCGTGCCGGTCGTGACGCTGGCGTGTTCGTAGGCATCTCAGGCGGTCACATATCATGATGATAGCATGACGATGTAAGACATCACAAGATGATGATAGCATGATGAGGATGGTGTCCGACGCATAGCAACGCATAAGTCGCGTTAAAGGGGCGTGCATGCCGGTCTGATTGAACTAAGACTGATTCCCATTCGTTTTAAAGGGGGTGTGCGTGCCGGTCTTATTCCCAGTCATGTTAAAGGGACGTGCTTGCCAGTCATGTTATCTTATCCCAGTCATGTTCAAGGGACGTGCTTGCCAGTCATGTTAATGCACTCAACTTAAAGGGGCGTGCGTGCCGGTCGTGTTAAAGGGGCGTGCGTGCCGGTCGTGTGTCTGGCGTGTTCGTAGCAGCCGTCGGCAACTAGTCCCCTTTTTTTCGACAATCTCCATTTTGAACATTTACCCCTCCCAAACGAAGATTTTGGAAGGCTGAACCAACCTTTCCGAATGTGTTTTCGAAGCACTTTTCAAGGGCGTGAGTACTCTATTTGGGCGAAGAATCGTTGAAAATTGTTTCGAACACACATTCGGAAAGGTTGGTTCGGACTTCCAAAATCTTCGTTTGAGGAGCATAACATTTCGACAAAAGTGTTAACCACGAATCCAGGTGACACTTTTGTCGAAATGTTCAAAATGGAGATTGTCGAAAAAAGGGGACTAGTTGCCGACGGCTGGTTCGTAGACATCTGAGGCTGTCACATCTCATGATGATAGCATGGCGATGTGCCTCACTGAAGAAATCACAAGATGATAGCATGATGATGTAAGACATCACAAGATGATGATATCATGATGAAGAGGGTGTGTCCGACGCATAGCAACGCATAAGTCGTGTTAAAGGGGCGTGCGAGCCAGTCGTGTTAAAGGGGCGTGCGAGCCAGTCGTGTTAAAGGGGCGTGCGGAGCCAGTTGTGTTAAAGGGGCGTGCATGTCGCCGATGATGCCGGTCGTGTTAAAGGGGCGTGCGAGCCGGTCGTGCGACTGGCGTGTTTGTAGACATTCTGAGGCTGTCACATCTCACGATGATAGCAGGGCGATGTGCCTCACTGAAGAAATCACAAGATGATAGCATGATGAGGATGGTGTCTGACGCAGATCAACGCATAAGTCGTGTTAAAGGGGCGTGCATGCAGGTCGTGTTAAAGGGCGTGCGTGCCAGTTGTGTTAAAGGGGCGTGCGTGCCAGTTGTGTTAAAGGGGCGTGCGTGCCGGTCGTGTTAAAGGGGCGTGCATGCCGGTCGTGTTAAAGGGGCGTGCGTGCCGGTCGTGCGGCTGGCGTGTTTGTAGACATTCTGAGGCTGTCACATCTCACGATGATAGCAGGGCGATGTGCCTCACTGAAGAAATCACAAGATGATAGCATGATGATGTAAGACATCACAAGATGATGATATCATGATGAGGATGGTGTCCGACGCAGAGCAACGCATAGTCGTGTTAAAGGGGCGTGCGTGCCAGTCGTGTTAAAGGGGCGTGCTTGCAAGTCGTGTTAAAGCCTAAAGGGCTGCGACACCGTGTGCAATTGCCACCCTCGCAAAAGAAGATTTTGGGAGGGTGGCAATTGCGCGATGTATTAAATTGTATTTTACCCCTCCCAAATCTTCGTTTGGGAGGGATGAACAAAAGATGAAATGCGCATTTTCGAAACACGTTTCAAGGGCGAGAGTACTCAATTTGGGCCACGAACCATGGAAAAGTGCGTCGACAATCCATACTGCATCTTTTGTCACATACGCACCTCATCTTTTGTTCATCCCGGCCCGGAATCATCCGTAGTTTCATCATACATTTCAAGCTCTGTGCCGAACGTTGCGGTAGCAACATGCAACCCGGCGTTTGCGTCGCATCCACTGGGAATCGCGATTGTCTTGCACGCGGCGATGTAGTGCCAGTAACGCACCATACTGGCGTTTCCAGCCGTCTGTTGTCGTCCGTTTGTGCAAATGGCACAGGCGACTGGTGCAAAGCGTGCACGACGTCGATGTAGAACCGCGTGTCTGCGCGATTGCACGTCGGCGCTGGTACGCCGATGCTCGCATTGAGGACCGATATTGACCGTAAGTCGCATCCGCCAGGAGACTGAGCGTGTTTAGGGTGTCGGGGTGCTCGGCTCCGAGAACGCGTCGCCGTGTCTCTAACAACCTACGACTCATAGACTCGGCCTCTGCGAACTTACCTTGTCGTGCCAGCGACGTCGCAAGATTGAAGATACACACCATCGTGGACGAATGCTGCTCTCCGAGTGTACTCGCCAGTGCACCGAGCAACTCACGATTGATACACTCGGCCAGCGCAAGCCTGCCCTGTTGCAAGAGCGACAGTGCGAAATTACACCGGACTTGGATGGTGTAAGGGTGATTGGGTCCATATCGCCGGGTCATTTCGTGGGCTACACGTGCGAATAGCGTACCCGACTCTGCATACTCGCGCGTGAATGAAAGTGACAGCGCCAAGTACCCCTCAAAAACGAGCTTGTACTTGTGGTAGTCGTCACCAGCGTTTGTAAGAGTCCGAAGAATCCGTCGAATTGCGTGATTGAGTTGCTTACCAAACTGGAAATCGAGAGCGCCGTTGGCGACGCTTAAAACGCAACTGTAATTATGACTGAGCGCACGTATGACTTCGAACCGGACTGTGCGCTTCAGCGCATTCGACACCCATGCTTGCGACAGTGCTATTCGCATAAGGCCCGTAAAAGGCCGATGACACGTCTGGCATGTTACCCACGCCGCATCGTTCCGATGGGATTGTTGAAAAACGGCCTTCCGATGCAAGCAGTCAATATGCGCCAGTCCATTATCGGAACGACACCCGCAACCCGACTGAATGGGCGCTGGACAAGACTCGTAGCATATGATGCACGCGCCATTCGGCGAGCACATGTGCGCACACCGTTTCACGTATGGAAACTACGACCCTTAAATTAAATCATTTTCCCAGAAGCGCCATGTGCTCGGCGCGGTACCTAAAGATGTGTCTAAATCACAAGATAATGCAAGATAGACTTTTTACAGAGTCTTGTTAGAGTTCTTTCTTACCAAGTTGTGTCAAATCCTAAAAAGTAGATGAGAAAAATCGATAACAACCAAAGCAGTGATTTTGGCATTTCAATGCACCTTAGCATGTAGATGTGTCTCTCTGTAGACTAGAAATCACACGATGATGGCATGGCGATGTATCAATGACAGTATTATCTCTCCGACTATCTATGTAGAAATCACAATATGATAGCATGACGATGTAACTTATCATAAGACAGTCACATCACAAGATGATGATAGCATGATGGATGATAGCATGACGGCGTAAGACATCACAAGATGATGATAGCATGATGGATTATGGCACGATGGGGATGGTGTCCGACGCAGAGCAACGCATCAGTCGTGTTAAAAAGGGGCTTGCGTGCCGGTCGTGTTAAAGGGGCTTGCGTGTTCGTAGACATCTCATGAGGATAGCATGCGATGTATCATGTATCATCTCCGACTATCTATGTAGAAGTCACAATATGATAAAATGACGATGTCAGGCATCACAAGATGATGATGGCATGATGAGGATGGTATCCGACGCAGAGCAACGCATCGGTCGTGTCAAAGGGAGTGCGTGCCGGTCGTGTTAAAGGGGAGTTCGTGTCGGTCGTGTGGCTGGCGTGTTCGTAGACATCTCATGATGATAGCATGGCGATGTATCATGTATCATCTCTCCGACTAATACGGCGACTATCTATGTAGAAGTCACAAGATGATAAAATGACGATGTCAGGCATCACAAGATGATGATAGCATGATGAGGATGGCGTCCGACGCATAGCAACGCATCAGTCGTGTTAAAGGGGGCTTGCGTGCCGGTCGTGTGGGGGCGTGTGCGTGCCGGTCGTGTTAAAGGTGGCGTGCGCAATTTTTGGTTCGCCATGCTTGTATAACTTGTCAACACCCTAGAGTAGTTTTGAGTATGAAGCGTTCTTACAAAAGGTGTTTTCCACATATGTTCGACCTTCCAAAATCTTCGTTTGGGAGCCATAAATTGCTCTGTAGATTCAGTGTAGAAATCACAAGATGATGACGATAGCATACTATCATGACGATGTGTCTCTCTGTAGAATTGATGATGGCATGATGAGAATAGTATCCGAAGCAGAGGGACCGGACTGGACAGGTACTTAACGACGCGTCGTGCATGCTAGGCAGTATGATGGCTTCATGCTCCCAAACGAAGATTTTGAAAGGCCTAGCCAGCGGGTAAGTATCGGAAATGTTGTTTTCCATGGGCGTACGTACGTGCCAGTCGTGTAATCATCTGGCGTGTTAGTCGTCGAAACGAAGACATCTCATGATGATAGCAATGATAGCATGCGGAATCATTGAAGATGTGTATGTTGACTCAGTGTTGAAAATGACGATGTGTCTTAGTGTGCCGGTCGACATAACAAGATGATAGCATGATGATGAATCATTGATGATTGTGTCCTACGCAGAGCATCTCCTGAGAATTTCGCTTCAGTCATGTGTTAGTCGACACGACGTAAAGGGCGTGCGCACCAGCCGTGGCAAATGGCGTGCGTGCCTGTCGTGTAAACTAGCGTGTTAGTCGAGACGACGACAACCTATGATGGCATGACGATGTTTCTTAGTGTGTCTTGTCGAACATAACAAGATGACGCAACGTTCGTGCCAATAGTGTCCAAGTGCGTGCGTGCCAGTCGAGTATGCTAGCGTGTCAAGTCGGCACGACGACATCTCATGATAATAGCATGAGGATGTGTCTTGGTGTTTCTTGTATACATAACAAGAAATAAATCATCGATGATTGCGTGACGCAAAGAATCAGTGGTGTCAAAGAGCGTTAGTGACAGTAGTGTCAAATGGCGTGCGTGCCAGTAGACTAGGCTAGCGTGTGAGTAGGCAAGAAGACATCTCATAGCATGACAATCAAAAGATGATGATAGCATGACGCCACGCATCTGTCTTGTCAAAGAGCGTGCGTGCCAATACGTAGTGTCCAAGGGCGTGCGTGCCAGTCGTGTATGCGTCGAATACTATGCGAGCGTGTTAGTCGACGCGACGACATCTGAGCACATCTCAGAATGATAGCATGAGGAATCATTGAAGATGTGTCTGTCGACAATGGCTCGACATAACAAGATGATGATAGCATGACGATTTGTCTTAGCGTGTCTGTATAAATCACAAAGATTGATGATAGTATGATGATGATTGTGTAAGACGGAGTTCAGCGCATCAGTCGTGTTAAAGAGCGTGCGTGCCAGTCGTGTTAAAGAGCGTGCGTGCCAGTCGTGTTAAAGAGCGTGCGTGCCAGTCATGTTAAAGGAAGTGCCAGTCGTCGACGCGACGACACCTCATGATGATAGCATGATGACTCATTGAGGATGTGTCCGTCGACATAACAAGATGATGATGGTAGTATGATGATGATTGTTGCCAAAGCAGAGCAACGCTTCACTGGTGGCTGCAGACGTGTCAGTGTACGGCTTCACTCGTGTGAAGGGGCGTGTGCGCCAGTCATGCATTCAACTCACTTGCATGGGACGGCTTTTTCGACCGTCTGAACGGATCGTACACCGACTCACCGTCGACTCACCGTCGACTCACCGTCGACTCACCGTCGACTCACCGTCGACTCACCGTCGACTCACCTTCGACTCACCGAGTCTCTGAAACGTTTGTTCGGCATTCCAAAATCGTCGTTTTGGAGGCATACATTTCGAGAAATAAATGCCCAATAAAATGACGACGAAAACGCAGTTTCGTCGAGCCATACGTCGATGGCTGGTCTGCTATCACTTTCGCAAATTGAAGGCCGACTGCGTCTCCGAACACGAGGTCGATGTGTGCACCCGGCAGGTAAAGGCCGTATACCCCCATTCGAAGGCGTCGAACGTCGCACGCGCGATACGCTCCTACGGATGCTACCTCAGCAACGTGAGCTTTTACATGTCATTGAACTTATTCCGAACGTACGTGGCACTCGAGCAGCACTTGGCGGCGTTTCGGACGTGCTCGTCGGATACGATACATCGGCTCATCCAGGACGTCATCGATACGCTGAGGGCGATCGGGGACGACAAACAGGCGGAAAACGAGCTTCGTAAGGAGTACATCCTCGACAACATCGGCCTCACGCCCATGCAGACGCAGATCGTTCGGATGGTCCTCCACGACACGACCATCCTCACCGACAACACTGCGATATGGACGTGCATCGAACGGTCGGTCGAGTTCATGATGCAGCGGGTCCAGCAGGAGCGGGTGTGTGGCGTCTACGACACCTTTTTCCGATTCATGTACAAAATCCGATGCTCCTTGCTCGCCAAATGCGCCAACAACACAAAGCGGCAACAGCACGTGCGGGCCATTCTGTCGCTTGAGCGCATCCAGACCATCATCCGCAGCGATGCGATGATGGACGAGGCCATGTCTCTGATTTTGAGTGCGGCGACGTACGTGATCTCCGACATCAGCACCATGCAGACGTGCATCGAATCGTCCAAGCCGGAGCGGCACGCCATGTTCATCGTCGAATGCTACTACAAGTTTGACATTGCGCTGTTTTGAGGCACGCGACGTTGCGAATGGGCCGTCGGAATGGATCAGTGGGCAAGGCACAGCGGGCCAGGCTCAGTGGGCCAGGCTCAGACACGAACCCAATGCTAATGAATCTCGTACGGGTAATAGGGAAAGTGTGTGGTCGTGCATACGACGCCACCGGGCATCGAGACCGCCCTGTTTTTATGGACGCTCAATGCATAACGCGAGTTGGCCGCGTACTTTTCGTTTTGCATGGAGCATGCCCTGATAAACGCGGCTTGCCGTGACAACTTGCGCTGCGACCGTAGGATGAGTCGCTCATTCGCGCTGATTCTGCGTTTTAGTCTCTGGATTATTTTGCACATTTTGTGTTTGATGATGCATTCATCGACCATTTACATTTACGGGGTTTTGTCGCAAAAAACGTGCCTGGTGGTAACATCATGGCTCCCAAGCGAAGCATTTGGAAGGAGGAACAGCCGATGAAATCCGGTTTTTCCGAAGCACTTTTATGCTCCCCAAACGAAGATTTTGTAAGGATGTACAAAAGATGAAATCAATGGTTCGAAGCCCAAATCGAGTACTCACGCTCTTTAAAAGTGCTTCCTTCGAAATCCGGATTCCCTCTTTTGTCAATCCTTCCAAAATCTTCGTTTGGGAGGGATAACTTTGTAAGGGCGTGAGTACTCGATTTGGTCCACGAACCATTAAAAGTGCTTCGAAAACCAGCATTCATCTTTTGTTCCTGCGTACCAAAAGATGGGCCAAATCTTCGAAAAACCGGATTTCATCCTTTTTTCCTCCTTCCCAATTCATGCTCCCAAACGAAGATTTAGGCCTTCCAAAATCTTCGTTTGGGGAGCATAAAGCTCAACCAACATCTCGGTGTCGCTTCATTTCGGAGTGGCTATGTCATCATATAGTCACAGTTCTTCGGGATGAAACCATATAGTCTGCTACCGACGGTGAATGGCAAAAACGCCGAGTGGTCGGACACGATACACCCCTGTAGTTGAGACGGGACGTCCGCATGTTGCCACGCAAACTGCCAATACGTGAAGGTTTCGACGATCCCACCCGCCGTAATCTGGGGATCGCGCTCCGTTGCGATGAGAAGCAGTCGTTCGGGGCACGGTCGTGCGTCACAGAATGCGACGTACTGCGCAAGTCCGTATCGCGCGAGCCACTCGAGCGACTTGACTCGGGGAACGCGGGCTACGGTCGCCAGTGTCTGCAGTCGAGTGTCGTCAAACTCGTCGTCGGGGTCGTTACGGTCGTCGGGGCCGTTACGGTTGGGGTTTGCGTGTCCAATTACCCACGACCGCAATGGTCGCGTTCCCGTTCGCTTCACATGCTCGCTCACTTTCACTACGAGAGAGAGGACTGCGTCGACTTTGGTGCTCTCGCATGCGTATCTCCGACAAACGAGGATGGTCGCCACATCTCTCCACTGGCGACATGATTGCATGCACATCCCAAGTGCACGGTGCGTGTCGACGAAGGACAGTACATGGCCAATGGTGCGGTAACTCAACCGTGAGAGCATCCCACCAGACTGGTGGTGGGATGGAATCCTTTAAATCGGTTTGGGCTCGTCCTCTTCACTGTAGATGACGGAACAGGCTCGTCCCTCCCCAAATCCCGTCAAACCGTTCCAAGGCGCGTGCCTCCAACTCGACGTCCCACTGCTCGGGCGGGTAGTGCGTCGCAACCTCCTCCCACACGGCTCGGTCGACGTGTGGCTCGTAGTTCCAAATGGGGCGCAGCGGGTGCATCGAGCGCATCCGCTCGGGCGGCAGCACGCGGTTCTTGTCGTGCGTGGTCAAGCATTGGTGATAGTGTACGACCTCATGCAGCAGCGTCCGATACTTGGCGCACACGGGCAGGTGCGCCAAAATGTAGATTCCGACCGGAATGCACTCCAGAGCTCCGTCGATGTGGGTCCGTGTTGTGTGCCGAAACTGGCCATTGGTGTTCTCTCCCAGCGCCTCGGCGTCGTGCACGACGACTGCATCGTACAGCTGCGATGCGCGTTGATAGTCCTCCGCGCACTTGGCGTCCTGGTCGAAGACTACGCCAATGCCGACGGTTCCACGGAGAGTTGATGCGATGTACACCATCAGCAGACTCAACACTACGAACGACGCCGTAAGCAGTGGATGATGCTCGACGGGCCCAGCGCGGGACCAGTCTTCGAACCGTTCGAGGAATGTCGGCTTGTTCCGAGTCTCGGGTCCAAGCGCGGCGAGGGCGGACGACGCGTGCGAACGCTGCTCGCTCGTCCCGACTCGCGCCAGCGCGACCAACGCCGAGATGCCCCCCGCGTCGCGAATCTGGTCTCGATTGGCCTTGCTCTCGCACGCGAGAACGCCCAGTGACGTCGCGGCCATCGACTTTTCGTCGTCGGTTCCTATGCGTACGCGTTGCACGAGCGAGGCGACGTCCGAATGGTGCGGTGCGGACGCGAACATCGATGGTTCACATGGCATGCTGGCGTGGTTTACAATCGTCTCATGGATTGGTCTACCTTTGTCGATTTAAAACGTTTTTTTACGCCGTCGGGTTAGTTGCCCGTTGAAAATGTACCCCCACAAACGAAGATTTGGGAAGGATGAACCAACCTTTCCGATTGCGTTTTCGAAGCCCTTTGCGTGTGAGCCGTGTTAAAGGAGCGTGCGTGTGAGCCGTGTTAAAGGAGCGTGCGTGCGTTAGTCGACGTCTCATTGTGATAGCCGATATGCATGTCGAACTCACAAATGATGATAGCATGCCAATGTGTCACTGTAAAAGTGTCAATCTAGAACAAGATGATGATAGCATTCCGATGTGTATGTCGAACTCACAGGATGATGAATCATCATAGTGGGCTAGACAGAGTCGGATGATAGCATGACCATGTGTCATTCGTGATCACAAGATGAGGATAGCATGCCAATGTGTCTGTCGAACTCACAAGATGATGAATCATCATAGTGGGCTATACAGAGTCGGATGATAGCATGACCATGTGTCATTCGTGATCACAAGATGATGATAGCATGCCAATGTGTCTGTCGAACTCACAAGATGATGAATCATCATAGTGGGCTAGACAGAGTCGGATGATAGCATGACCATGTGTCATTCGTGAACACAAGCTGATGATAGGCATTGATAGCATGCCAATGTGTCTGTCGAACTCCATGCTCCCCAAACGAAGATTTTGGAAGGCCAAACGATCCGTCAGGAACATCTTTTCGACGCACTTTTCAACGTTTCTTAGCCCAAATAGAGCACTCACACCCCTTGAAAAGTGCTTCGAAAATGCGTTCCGGACGGTTTGTTCAGCCTTCCAAAATCTTCATTTGGGAGCCATAAACTCACAAGATGATGAATCATCATAGTGGGCTAGACAGAGTCGGATGATAGCATGCATGTGTCATTCGTGATCACAAGATGATAGCATCCCAATGTGTCTGTCGAACTCATAAGATGATGATAGCATGACGAGGTGTCTGTCGAACTCACAAGATGATGATCGCATGGTGAGTTTTTCCATAGAAAAGCATGGCATCCGTCGTGTTGTCGGGGCGTGCGTGCGAGCCGTGTTAAAGGGAGCGTGCGTGCGAGCCGTGTTAAAGGGAGCGTGCGTGCGTTAGTCGACGTCTCATTGTGATGTCGAACTCACAAATGATGATAGCATGACGATGTGTCTGTCGAACTCACAAGATGATGATAGCATGACGATGTGTCTGTCGAAGTTGAACAGTCGAACACACAAGATGATGATAGCATGAAGATGTGTCTGTCGAACTGAGCCGACGAACTCACAAGATGATGGATGATAGCACGAGGAGTTTTTCCATAGAAAAGCATGGCATCCGTCGTGTTGTCGGGGCGTGCGTGCGAGCCGTGTTAAAGGGAGAGTGCGTGCGAGCCGTGTTAAAGGAGCGTGCGTGCGTTAGTCGACTTCTCATTGTGATAGCATGCCTATATGCATGTAGAACTCACAAGATGATGATAGCATGCCGATGTGTCTGTCGAACTCACAAGATGACTCACCTTGTCGTGGGGTTTCCTGGTCTGTCTGCTCAGTTGGAGAGCGATCGTGCTAGGCCGGCAGTGACGTGAGGTTTGAACCCACGTGATGTGTCTGTCGAACTCACAAGATGATGATAGCATGACTATATGCATGTCGAAGTTGAACAGTCGAACAAACAAGATGATGATAGCATGACGATGTGTCTGTCGAACTCACAAGATGATGATAGCATGACGATGTGTCTTTCGAACTCACAAGAGATGATAGCATGGTGAGTTTTCCATAGAAAAGCATGGCATCCGTCGTGTTGTCGGGCGTGCGATCCGATGTGTCAGTCGAGAGCACAGGATGATCATGATGATGATAGCATGACGATGTGTCTGTCGAACTTACAAGATGATGATAGCATGAAGACGTGTCTGTCGAACTCACAAGATGCTGATAGCAATGAATCTAATGATAGCATGCCGATGTGTATGTCGAACAGTAACCGTCCGACTCGAACTCACAAGATGATAGCATGCCGATGTGTCTATAGAACTCACAAGATGATAGCACGCCGATGTGTCTGTCGAACTCACAAGATGATGATAGCATGATGCTTGTTTCCATAGAAAAGCACGGCATCATCAGTGTTAAAGGAGCTTGCGAGTCAAGTTACGAGCCGTGTTAAAGGAGCGTGCATGCGAGCCGTGTTAAAGGAGCGTGCATGCGAGCCGTGTTAAAGGAGCGTGCATGCGAGCCGTGTTAAAGCAGCGTGCATGCGAGCCGTGTTAAAGCAGCGTGCATGCGAGCCGTGTTAAAAGGGAGCGTGCGTGTGAGTCGCTTTGTCGGTGGGCGTGCGTTAGTCGACGTCACATTGTGATAGCATGCCGATATGCATGACGAACTCACAAGATGATGATAGCATGCCGATGTGTCAGTCGAGCTCACAAGAGGATGATAGCAATGACCATGTGTGTGTCAAACTCACAAGATGATGATAGCATGACGATGTTCATCTGTAACAGTTTCTGTCGAACTCACAAGATGATGATAGGATGATGATGTGTCAGTCGAGACTCTCCGGACTCGAGAGCACAAGATGATGATAGCAATGACGATGTGTCACTGAAACAGTGTCAGTCGAGAGCACAAGATGATGATAGCAATGACGATGTGTCACTGTAACAGTGTCAGTCGAGATCACAAGACAAGATGATGACAGCAATGACCATGTGTCAGTCGAACTCAGATGATAGCATGATGATCGTTTCCATAGAAAAGCATGCCATCAGTCGTGTGAAAGGCGCGTGCGTTGGTCGACATCTCATTGTGATAGCATGCTGATATGCACGTCGAACCTCCAAGATGATGATATCATGACGATGTGTTAGTCTAGAACAGCTTGCTTTTTTGGCCAGCGCCGCTCCCCGTCTGCACCGGTGCCAGTGCAGATGAGATGCGCAGTAGGGTCCGCGCACAGAACTGCCGTTGGCGGATGATGCGCATTGTCGGTGCGTGAGTGATGTTGTTTAGACACAAAAGTCGATTAGCCACAAACGTCGCGCGAGAGCCGTGTTGTCAAGCGTGGGTTGGTCGACATCTCATTGTGATAGAATGCCGATATGCATGTCGAGATGAAGTCGTGAAGATGATTACAAAAACATGACGATTGTCAGTCGAGACTCGAGATCACAAGATGATGATAGCATGACCATCACAGTCCATTTGTCTGACGAACTCACAAGATGATGCCATGACTATGTGACTGTCGAACTCAAGATGACATCATGACGATGTGTCAATCGAACTCAACGAACTCACAAGATGATGCCATGACTATGTGACTGTCGAACTCAAGATGACAGGCTGGACATCCCCGAGGTTGACTGGAGCGTCCAATACGATCCGCCGCAAAATCCTGCGCAGTTTGTGCATCGGATTGGACGCACGGCGCGGCTCGGGCGCTTCCAGGCGTGCGTGCGAGCCGTGTTAAAGGGGCGTGCGTGCGAGTCGTGTTAAAGGGCGGGGCCGGGGCTTGCTTTAGTCTACGTCTCATTGTGATAGAATGCCAATATGCATGTCGAACGCACAAGATGATAACATGACGATGTGTCTGTCAAACTCACAAGATGATGATAGCATGCCTATGTGTCTGTCAATCTCACGAGATGATGACCGCATGCCGATGTGTCTGTCAATCTCACGAGATGATGATCGCATGCCGATGTGTCTGTCGAGGTCACAAGATGATGATGGCATGACGATGTGTCTGTCGAGTTCACAAAATGATGATCAAAATGATGATCGCATGCCGATGTGTCTGTCAAACTCACAAGATGATGATCGCATGCCGATGTGTCTGTCGAGGTCACAAGATGATGATGGCATGACGATGTGTCTGTCGAGCGCACAAAATGATGATCAAAATGATGATCGAATGACGATGTGTCTGTCAAACTCACAAGATGATGATCGCATGCCGATGTGTCTGTCAAACTCACAAGATGATGATCGCATGACGATGTGTCTGTCGAGCGCACAAATGATGATAGCATGCCTATGTGTCTGTCAATCTCACGAGATGATGATAGCATGCCTATGTGTCTGTCAATCTCACGAGATGATGATCGCATGCCGATGTGTCTGTCGAGATCACAAGATGATGACCGCATGACGATGTGTCTGTCGAGATCACAACTTGATTCACAAGATGATGATAGCATGACGATGTGTCTGTCGAGACCACAAGATGATGATAGCATGACGATGTGTCTGTCAAACTCACAAGATGATGATGGCATGCCGATGTGTCTGTCAAACTCACAAGATGATGGCGAGCCGTATTAACGGGCGTGCGTGCGAGTCGTGTTAAAGGGGCGTGCGTGCGAGTCGTGTTAAAGGGGCGTGCGTGCGAGTCGTGTTAAAGGCGCGTGCGTGCGAGTCGTGTTAAAGGGCGGGGCTTGCTTTAGTCTACGTCTCATTGTGATAGCATGCCAATATGCATGTCGAAAACACAAGATGATGGCGAGCCGTATTAACGGTGCGTGCGAGTCGTGTTAAAGGGCGGGGCTTTCTTTAGTCTACGTCTCATTGTGATAGCTTGCCAATATGCATGTCGAAAACACAAGATGATGATAACATGCCGATGTGTCTATCAAACTCACAAGATGATGATAGCATGCCGATGTGTCTGTCAAACTCACAAGATGATGATAGCATGACGATGTGTCTGTCTAGAACACAAGATGATGATCGCATGCCGATGTGTCTGTCAAACTCACAAGATGATGATCGCATGCCGATGTGTCTGTCGAAGTCACAAGATGATGATGGCATGACGATGTGTCTGTCAAACTCACAAGATGACCATGGCATAATGATTTTTCAATAGAACCGTTTTCCGGCGTGCGTGCGAGCCGTGTTGTCGGGGCGTGCGTCGACATCTCATTGTGATACATGACGATGTGTCAGTCGAGACCACAGGATGATGACAGCATGACTATGTCACAGTCTATGTGTTTGACAAACTCACAGGCGGTGCGGTATAGCGAACAAAAAAATGCGCAATTTCGCACCCACGACTTAACGAATGGATTTTCATACGTGAGTACTCAAAATCAGGCCAAGTTCCAATGTCTGTGGATTGTAAATTCGATTCATAACCGTGTGTTGCGAATAGTCACAATCGCAACACCGGTTCGGCATCCTCATGATTCCATCAAAGATTGAATGACAAATATTCTCAGTCGTCTTGTGAGTTTGGTAGATGGATACACCTGTATTCTATCATCAGGGTGTGATTTCGACGCATCGGCATGCCATGCAGCCATCTAGTGGGCCGGCTGAAGAGCACGGCAGACGCCGCCCAGGTCCCGCGAGACAGAAAGAACGTTGATTCAACGACCGGTCGGGTTTCGTAGCATGGGGAGTGCCCATGAGTAATTCTACAAACTACTACTGCCATCCGTCGGCAACTAGTCCCCCTTTTTTTCGACAATCTCCATTTCGATCATTTCGACAAAAGTTCCAATCACGAGTCCAAGTTGAAGTTTTTGTCGAAATGTTCGAAATGGAGATTGTCGAAAAAAAGGGGGACTAGTTGCCGACGGCTGACTACTGCGGAATTAAGTTTGTAAACCCGACAGGTGACAATCAAAGAGATGCGGACGGGACGCGGCTCGGCCGCTCGGCGGGGCTCGCAGCGTGTCCCCCGCGTGCTCCTCAGTGTGGCCTACAGTCCGGGGCACCTAAAGTCGTTTGACTACCCAAACGAATCCTAAATCGTCGTTTGGGAGGGTCGAGTTGGAAGGATGAAAACACGTGATGAAATGCGGATTGTATGTAGGTCGACTTTTCAATGGTTCGTGGACCAAATTGAGTTCTCACGCCCTTGAAAAGTATTTCGAAAATCCGGCGCCGGTATGGCGAACCAAAATTGCGCAATTTCGCACCCACTACTTGACGAAGGAGCGTCCATACGTGAGTACTCAACAATCAGGCTAATTTAAAATGGACACTGAAATGATTGAAACGAAATGTGTCCAATTGACCTGATTGTTGAGTACTCACGTATGGACGCTCCTTCGTCAAGTAGTGGGTGCGAGATTGCGCAATTTTTGTGTTCGCTACATCGAAATCCGCATATAATCGTGTGTTCATCCGTCCAAACTCTTCGTTTGGGAGGGGTAAAGTTCAAAGTTCATTGCTCGGCGTCGCGTTGACGTGTGCAATTCGGCTTGTGCTTCATCCAGTGTTTCATCTGGCACTCCTTACTGCAGTAAGAAACACCCAAGCATCGGGCGCATGCATTGGCGGCATCTCGTTCGCATCGTTCATTTGCACATTTCGCGCGCCGAGTGTGAGTGTATTCAACACTCCGCACGTTGGCGAACGGAACCGACACCGTGCCTCTCGGCAGTTTTACGTCAAACTGCAGCGTCGCCGTGTCGAACGCCGTCGCAATTCCAACCTGGCCGTTCAGAGCAGACTCGCCCTGGATGCCGTGGACTTCGACTTTGGAGGTAACCAGGAGTTGAGACAGGCTGGTCGAGACGTGCCGCGTGAATGGGTGTTCGGCGCCCAATTTTCGCAGGCTCCGGCCGAGCGTGTCGATGGTCATATCCGATGCTTCCCGCAGGCGGTCAGGCGTTTGTGAGATGAGCGCTGCCAAGTTACACTCGCATGTGAGCGTCGACAAGTCGTCTGGACCGACATCGCGGCGGTGCATGTCTACGAGGCGCCGCATGATGATACCGGCCTCTTCGAGCTTTTCGTTGCTCAACAGGGTCGCCGCCAAGTTCCCGTCGATGCTCCTTATGAGTTTCCTCAATTCAGCCGCGGGGATGCCGACCTCGCCGTTCGGGGACTTGGCTTGTCGCACCGTCGCCTCCTCGCTCGCAAGCCGAAGCACCGTCTCCGCCTGCTTAAACCTGCCAAGGCCACTGAGGGATGCACCGATGTTGCAGGCGATGCCTAGCGTCCTAGGGTGCGACACGCCGTGCAATCTCGTTGCTTCCGCGTGCAGTTTGTGAAACAACGCCAGCGCTTCATCCGGATTTTTCTTGGCGTTAAACAGCGCGTTGGCTAGACAGTCGCCCGCATCGAGGTGGATTCGGTCGGCGAGACGCTGCTGCGCCGCACCCTTCGCCTGCTCGCGGTGCAGTTTGCTCTGTTTGAACCATTCGCGTGCCATGGCCAGTTCAACGCCTCCGGTGAATTTTTGCTTGCACACGTGGCACTCGTCCCAAGCGTGGCTCTTGTTGCTTTTTCCGAATTCGACGGTTGCGTATCCGACGAGGCACTCAATGTGGGCAAACCCCGCAGAGCCACGGCACGCGCATCCCATGTGCGACGGAATGGGTGCATCTTCCAGGCATATCCAGCAGTGGCGGTGGTTGGAAGAAGCAAGTGTGGATGACGCAAGTGGCCCGTGTGCGACCGGCTCTTTCGTCTCCGCCTCACCATGCCAATCGAGGCGCCGTTCGAGGTAATCCGCTAGCGCCTGCGCGTCGGGGTGTTTAGCGCCTCGTGCGCGTTTTACAACTTCGAGGACATCACTACGAAGATTGGACAGTCCCATGCGCATGCACGTGTCGTTGAGAGCATCGCCCGGACGCCCGTCGAGAAACTGTCTGAAGAGAGCGTCGGCGCTGACATACATTCCATTGTTCACGAGGCCCAGTCCGATCGTGCACATGATGCGGAGCAAACGTGGGTCGTCGTGCCCGATTGTCTGCAATTTTAGTAGCATTGTAAGCGCTTCGCCGTAATTCGCAACCTCCACAAGGGCTGCGCAGAGATTGGATAACGCCCCGAAACGCTCGTCGGTCGTTTGGCGGTCGGTCGGTTGGCGGTCGGTCGGTTGGCGGTCGGTCGTCCGTTCGACCCATGCACGTGCCAGGGCGACTAGCATCTCTCCCGTGAAACGCTGCCCGCAAATCCGGCACAGGCACCACGCATCTTCGCCTCTCTGTTTCAGCGACAGTTTCACCGCACGCTTGGTCATGCACGTCACGTGCGCCAGACGCAACTCGCCACCACAAGCGCATCCAGTTGGAATCGCATTCATTACCGGCGCATCGGTCGTTGGGGGTCGTTCGCCCGACGATGGTTTGCACACCAATCGGTGTTCGAAATTCCAGTGCGCCTTTTGGCATTTCGCCGAGCAATACCAAGCCGAGTTGCATCGCCCGCATCTCAATCGTCCACGCAGAGTGCACATCGTTTCCGCACATCGCTCATCGGATTCGTTGCAGAGGGTGCAAATCGCAGCCTGTTCTTTCTCCATGCCTCCTTTCAGTTCAGTTTTGTTTCTTTTTCGTGACGAAAAACGAACAAGAGGGTACTGTGGTACTGGCTGGGGTATGGTGGACCGTTGATTCATTTAGTTTTCTTTTTATTTGTGTGGATGCGTCACTCGCATGTTGTGGTTGCATCAGTGCCCCATTGCCACTCAGCCATTGATGGCATACGTAATAATGCAACGTGCACAAACGTACCCTCCCAAACGAAGATTTGAGAAGGCAGGACGAACATTTCAGAATGCGTTTCCAGTGAAGCAATTTTCAAGGGTTTGAGTACTCGATTTTGGCTACGAAACGTTGAACAGTACTTCACGGGAAACGCATTCTGAAATGGTCGTCCGGATGTCCACACTACCTTCCAAAAAATCGTCGTTTGGAACATAAAAGTGCGTTTGATGAGAGCTTTGCTCGTTCCAATCCTTTCAATACGGTTACAAAGAAAACACCCGACGTTCATCTATGCATCTCGCATGTTTGTGCTGTGTGTAAAGTGTCAACCTGGATTGATTGGATTCGTAGTTGACACTTTTACCCCTCCCAAACGAAGATTTTGGAAGGCCGAACCAACCTTTCCGAATGTGTTTTCGAAGCACTTTTCAGGGGCATGAGTACTCGATTTGGGCTACGAATCGTTGAAAATTGTTTCGAACACACATTCGGAAAGGTTGGTTCGGCCTTCCAAAATCTTCGTTTGGGAGGGGTAACTTTTGTTGTCGAAATGTTCGAAATGGAGATTGTCGGAAAAAAGGGGGCTAGTTGCCGACGACTGGACGTTCATCAATGCATCTCGCATTTGGCGGTTTTCTGTAAGCCCATCCTTGCAATGTTTTTACAAAGACGAACATCAATGCAGAGCGCATGTCTGTTTTGTAAACCATTCCTTGCAATCGTTACACAGATCGCATGATTGCTCGCTAGCATGTTGGTTGTGTTTTGTAAGCACGTCCTTGCAATATTTGCTCGATCGAATGTTGGTTCGTTGACAACATGAAGATTTGTCTGTCTAACTCAAGATGACAGCATGGCGATGTGTCCGTCGAACTCACCAGATGATAGCACGACGATGTGTCTGTCGAACGCCACGTGTATGTCGAACTCACAAGATGATAGCATGACCATGTAACGGTCCATGTGTATGTCTAACTCACAAGATGACAACACGACGATGTGTCTGTCGAACGCCACGTGTATGTCGAACTCACAAGATGATAGCATGACTATGTGTCTGTCGAACTCACAATATGATAGCATGTCGATGTGTCAATAGAGACCACAAGATGATAGCATGCATCGTGGCGAGCAACAAAGTCGCACTTCCAGGCGTGCGTGCGAGCCGTGTTAAAGGGGCGTGCGTGCGAGTCTTGCATGTCGAAAGCACACGCCTCACATGATGCTAGTATGCCGATACAACTCACACCGTCGTGTCGTCTGTAAAACTCACAAGATGATGATAGCATGCCGATGTGTCTGTCCACCTCACACAGTGATGCGGTCAGTGCCGGGCACTATGAGTCCACCGTGTTAAAGAGCGTGCATTCGAGCCGTGTTAAAGGAGCGTGCTTGCGAGTCTTGCTAAAGAACTTGCTTTAGTAGACGTCTCATTGTGATAGCATACCGATATGCATGTCGAGACCACAAGAAGATGACAGCATGACGATGTGTAACTGTAACAGACTAACAGTTTCAGTTGAGACTCGAGATCACAAGATGATGATATCATGACTATGTGTCCGTCGAACTCACAAGATGATCTCCGTGACGCGCCGCTAGGAAGATGATGATAGCCTGACGATTTGCCTGTCGAACTCACTGGATGATTGAATGGTCAGTTTTTTTTCCATAGAAAAGCATGGCATCAGCGTGTTGTCAGCGCGTTGTCGGGCGTGTGGGCCATGTTGTCGGGCAGGGCGTGCGTTAGTCGACGTCTGATTGTGATAGCATCATATTAGCATGCTTATATGCATGTAGAACTCACAAGATGATGATAGCATGACGAATCCTTGAGGATGTGTCTGTCGAACTCACAAGATGATGATAGCATGACGATGTGTCACTTTAACCGTGTCAGTCGAGAACATAAGATGATGATAGCATGGCGATGCGTCACTGTAACAGTGTCAGTTGAGCTCACAGGATGATGATAGCATGACGATGTGTCTGTCGAACTCACAAGATGATGATAGCATGGTGAGTTCTTCCATAGAAATGCATGGCATCAGTCGTGGTTTGTCTGGGCGTGCGTGCGAGCCGTGTTAAAGGGGCGTGCGTTATTCCGACCTTAGTCGACGTCTCATTGTGATAGCATGCCGATATGCATGTAGAACTCACAAGATGATGATAGCATGACGATAGCATGACAATGTGTCTGTCGAACTCACAAGATGATGATAGCATGGTGAGTTCTTCCATAGAAATGCATGGCATCAGCCGTGGTGTTGTCTGGGTGTGCGTGCGAGCCGTGTTAAAGGGCGGGTGCGCGCGCGTTAGTCGACTTCTCATTTTGATAGCATGGAGATGTGTCTAACTCACAAGATGATGATAGCATGACGATGTTTCTGTAGAACTCACAATATGATGATAGTATGACGATGTGTCTGTCGAACTCACAAGATGATGATAGCATGACTATGTGTCTGTAGATAGCATGACTATGTCGCAGTCTATTTGTCTGTCTAAGTCAAGATGATGATAGCATGACGATGTGTCTGTCGAAATCACAAGATGGTCATAGCATGATGATTTTTTCAATAGAACCACCGTTGTCCGGCGTGCGTGCGAGCCGTGTTAAAGAAGCGTGCGTGCGAGCGAGTCGTGTTAAAGGAGCGTGCGAGCGAGTCGTGTTAAAGGAGCGTGCGTGAGTCGACATCTCATTGTGATAGGTGACGACGTGTCAGTCGAGATCACAAGATGATGACAGCATGACTATGTCACAGTCTTTGTCAAACTCTCAGCCTTGGTTGTTTTTTAAGCCCATCCTTTCAATGGTGTTACACAGAAACGTATGATTGGCATTGATTGCTCGCTTGCATGTTGGTTGTTTAAACAAACAACTTTATGCTCACCAAACGAAGTTTTTGGAAGGCGGAACAAAAGATGAAATGTAGATGTTCGACGCATTTTCAAGGGTTCGTGGCTCAAATTGAGTACTCACACCCTTGAAAGTGCATCGAACATCTGCATTTCATCTTTTGTTCCACCTTCCAAAATCTTCGTTTGGTGAGCATAAACTTCAAACAACTTTACCCATCCCAAACGAAGATTTTGGACGGTCGGACGAACGTTTCAGAATGCTTTTTCGAAGCACTTTTCAAGGGCGTGAGTACTCGATTTGGGCTACAAATCGTTGAAAAGTGCTTCGAAAAATCATTCTGAAATGCTGTTTCGGCTTTCCGAAATCTTCGTTTGGGGAGCATAAACTTGTTTTGGAAACCCCGTTTTGGACAAACAAGCACATCGCACACAATCATTTCCATGCTATCATCATCTTGTGATTCCGACAGACACATCGCCATGCTATCATCATCTTGTGATTTCGACAGACACATCGTCATGCTAATATGATGCAATATGATGATATTATCAGGAGATGTCTACTAACACGCCAGCATGCACGACCGGACCCCACGCCCCTTTAACACGACCGTCCCGCACACGCCCCTTTAAACACGACTGATGCGTTGCTCTGCGTCGGATGCAATCCTCATCATGCTATTATCATCATCTTGTGATTTCGACAGCAAGACTCGGAGAGATACATCGCCATGCTATCCTCATCATGCTCTCATATCTATCATCATCTTGTGATTTCTACAGAGAGAGTCGGAGAGATACATCCACACGCTTTCATCATTTTGTTATTGCGACAAGACACAAGATTACCCATCCCAAACGAATATTTTGGAAGGAGGAACAAACGATGAGATGCGGATTTGTGAAGCACTTTTCAATGGTACGTGTCCAGAATGGCAGAATTGACTAATCACGCCCTTTATTTCGAAAGACACATCGTCATGCTATCAGCATCGAGTGAGTTATACTGAAAGCAACGTCATTCGTAAAGTTGCGTGGGTTTTACAAGAGTAACAAGACACAACATCTGATGTTTTTTTTGCTCGCCACAAGTGAAACTACGCTGGCGAGGCAGGAATGTTGGTTTGACATTCCAAAACTTCAAGCGCACGCACAAGCGCATGCCCAACTTGAAGGTAGTTGCATAAGTTTACAAGCCGTCATGCCATCGAATCACTCTCTTTCGATTGCGATGACATCATCGTCGTGCATGCACGCCCTTTAACACGGCTCTCGTGCACGCCCTTTAACACGGCTCGCACTGGTGTGGCGTTGCACTGGTGCATGAACGCCCTTTAGAACCGTGTACGTGCCACACAGTGCCACACACTGTGGCACACACTCTAGCAACTATTGTGCTCCATGAGCGAAGCCAACATACTCAGATGCCTAGTGGCGATCAACAAATTGCGCAATTTCAGGCCCCCACTTAAGGAACGCTGGTGAGTATGGTGTGAGTACTCACATTTGGGCTAGGTTTTCACACATGCACACATATCATGCTAGGTTTGTTTAGTTTAGTGT
>Ga0209358_10000283_pt1 | contig 45735 bp, 47 predicted proteins | sample LauGreFa1BDMLBSN_2_FD_187574 | JGI IMG/M metagenome (GOLD analysis project Ga0209358, IMG submission 187574) | Freshwater lake microbial communities from Lake Michigan, USA - Fa13.BD.MLB.SN (SPAdes) (version 2) | ecosystem: Environmental > Aquatic > Freshwater > Lake | place: Lake Michigan, USA... | reverse complement strand
CCTTCCGTTGGTCTATGCTTAAAAAGCTTCATAAAAATATAGACAATATAACACCAAAAATGCTAAATCGTCTCACTTTTTTGGAGGAAAGCATATATTAAAATAGAAGTTAAAAATGATAATCTAGAGCAGGCTCTGAGAGCTCTTAAAAAAAAATTACAAAGAGAAGGAGTTTTTCGTTTACTTAAAATTAAAAGTCATTTTGAAAAACCATCTGAGCGTAAAAAGAGAGAGAAAGACGAAAATACAAGAAGAGTTAAAAAATTTAAAAAACTAAAAGCACGTTACTAAATTTAACACGTTACTAAATTTAAAAAGTCTACAGTAAAAAAAAAGCCATCAAAACTAAAACAAGCACTATAGCAACAGATATATACACTGTTAATTTCTTGAAATTAGACCAGGTTTCTTTTTGAGAACCAATATCCATGAAGTTTTAACCCTGACGCGCTTTAAACTTTGGATTTTTTTTATTAATAACGTAAAGCTTTCCTCGTCTTCTAACGACTTTACAATTGATATCTCTTTTTTTAAGAGATTTTAATGAGCTGACTACTTTCATAGAGACTCTAAATATATATTAAAAAGCACTTTGTAAAGAAAAGTTAATGGTTATTGCTTAAAAAATTATTAACATAATCTTTAATCTTAATTTTTGCAGATAATCTTATAATTTTATTATTTAAATTCATATTTGTTAAAGCAGATGCAAAACGTTCACCTTTTCTCATTGGTAAGTACATAATTTTACTTTTAAATAATTTTGCAAGTTGAATAATGCTATAAGCATACTTGCTTGCAATAGAGTAATGTTTACATTTATTTTCTTTCCATGCAAAAATACATGCTTTTACTGTATCAAAAACATGAGTAAATCTTCTGACCTGCGTTCCAGGTTTAACCACTGGCAATTTTTTACCTCTCAAAAAATAATCTTCAAATATCCCAACGACTGTCGCCATATCACCTTCGCAAATTTGTCTTTCTCCGTATACATTATAAAAATAAACAACTTCATATCGAAAGCCAAACCACTTCTTAAGATTCTCAAGTAACTCTAAATTTTTAGCCTTTGAAAAAGCATAAGGCGATAAATTCATATCCTGCCCTTTATTTCCTAAGCTTGCAGAAGTTGCGGAATAAATTACTCTAATTTTATTTTTTAACGCAAAATTAAATACATTGGAACTTCCTTCAATATTAGAACTAAAACATTCATTAATTTTTTTAAAGCTTTGGTAGATTCTTGCAAACTCACCAAAATGAAAGATGCTGTGAATTCTACCAATATAACTTTTTAACAAGATTTCAATATTTTTAGTGCTTCCTTTTAAATATTTAACTCTTTTATTGTTGATATGATTTTTAGATAAGCCTGAAGAGTAATTATCAATACTTAAAATTTTAAATTTTCTAAATTTTAATAGCTCAGATATTAAGTTAGAACCTATAAACCCAGCTCCTCCTGTTACGACTAATATATTTCTCATTAAAATTTAAGAAGAATTTATAAAGCCTGGCAACGACCTACTCTTCCGTGCCTTAAGACAAAGTACCATTGGCGCTAAAGGGCTTAACTGCCGAGTTCGGAATGGGATCGGGTGTTACTCCTTTGCAATAATCACCAGGCGATGTTTTATACATAAATAGCATTCCTTTGTAAATCGCTGAATACTCAGCCAAGTCAAACAAATTTAACAAAAGTAGATAATTTAAAATATAATGCTATAACTAAAAAAATTACCGCGGGGTGGAGCAGTCTGGTAGCTCGTCAGGCTCATAACCTGAAGGTCCTTGGTTCAAATCCAAGCCCCGCAACCAAAATATTAAATATTCTTAAATATAATTTTTATAATGAGTATAAATAACTAATGCTAAATAGAATATAAAACTAAAGATTATTATAAAAAAATTATCTAACAAAGAATAAAAAGACAACAAAATTGGGACTGTAATCAAGAGAAAAATGGTAAATATAGTTTTTAAATATCCAAAATTATCAATAAGCAGATGATGTATATGTCTTTTATCTGCTTTAAAGGGGTTTTTTTTTTTATAAATCCTATAAATAAATAATCTTAAAAGATCAAACCCAGGAAACATCATAAAAATAAAAATTTGATCAGAAAATTTAATATTATTAAAATTATACAGTTTTATAAATATAGATGAGCTAACAAAAGAAAGCAAATAAACGCCACCATCACCAATAAAAATTTTTCCGTTATAATTTAAGAAAATAATAAAAGCTATTGTTAACAAACACATCAAAAAAAAAGGATTAAAACTACTTATTATAAAAAAATAAAAATAAATTGTGAAAAAATAAATGCCTGATTGAAGATTAATACCATCAAACATATTGCATGCATTTAAAAATAACAAGAAACACAATAGGGTAAAGAAAAATGAAAAATTTTTCAAAAAAATTATTTTCTCATAAAAAGAAAATCTAATTTCAGTTATTAAAGACTGATTATCAAGAATTATATAGATTGATATTAAAAAACTTAAAAAAATAAATTTAATATTTGGTGTAATATTTTTTTTATCATCGTAAATACCTAAAAAAAAAATTAAAGCGGAAATAATATAAAAGATATAATTTTGAAAAAAACTGTTAAAAAGTGGTAGAGCATAATAATCTGGGATAAAAAAATTTAATAAAAAATAAAATGAAAAATTTACGAAAAAAATTATACCCCCAAAAACAGGAGTTTTAATTTTATGAATTTTACGAGAAGAATTTGGATGATCATAAATATTAATATATTTACTAAATTCTTTATAAAAAAAACTTATAAATAAATTTAAAAATAAAAATGAAAAAAATATTAGATAATTATTCATTGTTTTTTATTATTCTTCATAAAAAAAAATAAAAAACCTAAAGGAAAATAAATTACTATTGACAACCAATTATTAAAAAAATTTCCCGAAGGATTTATAGGCCATAAATTTAAAAATACTGTCATTAGAGAAAATAAAGTTATATTATTATATTTTGAAATATTCCTAAAAGTTCTCCTAAAAAATTCAGCGGCGATTTCATATGATACGTAGGAAAAAATACTCAAAATAAATATAAATCCAATAATCCCGTTTTCAGCAAGCATTTGAATATAGAAATTATGGGGATGAGTAGTGCAGCTATAAGCGTTAATATAAAACTGTTCTTTGCTACATAACTCTCTAAACATAACTGATCCCTGTCCAAATATTTTATTTTCTTTAAACATATTCCACGCAGTCAAATAATGTGAATGATAAACTTCAGTAAAAATATAAAACTTTTTATCTTGAAAAATATAAAACTTTTTATCTTGATTTAAAATAGTTGTTTCATTTTCTTTCTTAAACATAGTTTTTACTGGATCAGACAATTGGTAATATAAAACATGCTCAATTTTCTTATTATATTTACCTATAGTAATTATTATTAAAAATGCCGTTAAGAAAATTATAACTAAATATTTTCTAAGGGCTTTAAAAAACAAAATAATAAAAAATAAAAAAATACTAACCATAACTAACGATGATCTAGAACCGGAAAGAAAAACAACAAATGACACTAACAGGATTAAAGAAATATATTTAAATTTATTTTTTTCGACTTTGTAAAATAAAAGCATAAAACAAATTAATAAAGGAAATAACCTTGCAAGATAACTACCCAATACACCTCTTTGATTAAAAACACCATTTAGTTTATCAGGATTGTAAATTGGAAAGCCTAATAGATTTTTACCTAAGACAAATTGAATGCAGGCATCAAAGCATACAAAAAGTATAAAAAGAATAAACATTATACCTATCTGTTTAATGAATTTATCAGATTTTCTTAAAAAATAATCTACAGCAAATATTAATATAATAAATCTAATATATGTGAATGAACCCTTGAAAGACAAAATAATATTTTCAGTAAACAAGGAACGTATTGTGCAAAATGACCAAAATAATAATAAAAATTTAAAAATAAAATTATTAAAGTAAAAATATTCTTTTTTTTTGAAAATCATGAATAAAAAAATTAAATCAATCAAAACTACAGCAAAATCTGGAAAAAACGGACCTGTTGTTAAAAAAAATGGAATAGCAAGAATTAAATAGTGTGCAAAAAAAATAAGAAAGCTATTTCCTTTCATAAACTTAAATTTTTTTTATTTTAATTTCCCAAGCTAAATGAGATCTCAAAATTTTATTTATTGAATTGAATTTAGGTTTCCATTTTAGATATCTCTGTATTTTAAGAGTATTAGCAACTAAAGAAAAGATGTCACCAGCTCTTCTTGTAGAAATGATATACTTAATTTTGTTTTTAGATATTTTGTTAAAACAGCTTACAACGCGTTTTACTGATATCCCTTTACCATAGCCACAGTTAAAAATATTCGATTTTTTATTAACCAAAAGATATTTGGCACACTTTATGTGAATATCTGCTAAATCCATTACATGAATATAATCTCTAATTGCCGTGCCATCACGAGAAGGATAGTCATCTCCATAAATCTCGATAGTCTTTTTAGTGCTAAGTGAAGCTTCGCACAATTTTTTAATTAAATGGGTGCTCTTATTTTTGGAGTTTTGACCAGATCTTAAAAAAATGTCTGATCCTGCTACGTTAAAATATCTTAAGATAATATAGTGAAAAAAATTACTATTAATTAGAAATTGTTCAGCTTTTAATTTGGATAAAGCGTAAGGATTGTTGGGATTTGTTAAAGAAGATTCTTTGACATATTTACTTAAAGAATTCCCATAAACTGCAGCAGTTGAAGAAAATATTACATTTTTAATCTTGTATTTTTTGCAACATAAAAGAAATATTTTAGTATTTGTATAATTATTCTGAAAATATTTTTTTGGCTTTGTCACAGATTCATTAACATCAATATAAGCAGCAAAATGAAACACGATATCAAATTGATTATTTGATAATAAATTTATAATTTTTTTTTTATCTTGAATATTGTAATTATAAAATTTTGCTTTTTTTGGGACTAAATTTATATTTCCAGAAGATAAATTATCAATAATTGTTACTTCATGCCCGCTATCTATCAATATATTGGCTGTACAACTTCCAATATAACCTGCTCCTCCAGTAACTAAAGCTTTCATTTATTTAATTTTTTTTATTATTAACTTCTTTTATCAAAATATTATTTAAATTGTTTAAAATTTTTATTTTATTGAAATTTTCTTTTAAATAATTTTTAGCATTTATTCCAAAAATTTTTCTTCTTTTATTTGTAGTATTATTAAAAATAATAATGTTTTTCGCTAAAGATGAAAAATCTCCGGCGTCGCATACAAAACCACACTTTGCTATTTTAATAATTTTTTGGGCCTCTCCAGAAATCATCGCTATTATTGGCTTACCCGTAGATAAGTAGGTTTGTAGTTTCCCTGGTATAGTTTTTTTAAATGTTGGTTCATCCTTAAGAGATAGAAATAATGCATCAGCATGATTAAAAAAAGATCCTATTCTATTAATAGGAACATTTCCTATTAATTGAAAATCATTTTGCAGGTTATTAATTTTGATTAATTGTAATAAATTATTTTTCCATCTGCCATCACCTACTATTATCCACTTAACAATCTTCTTATGTTTTAATATTTTTGCACACTTAATAAGAGAATTAAAATCTTGTGCCTGGCCAATATTTCCTGTAAAAATAATTTTTAGTCTTTTTTCTTTTTTTTTAATCTCTTTAGCAAAAATACCTTTTCGATTCTTAATATTATCTTCTGGCCAAGCAGGCATATATAGACATTTTGTATTGCTAATTTTATTAATTTCACGCCTAAACGATTGAGACTGAACTAAAATTATATCTGCATTATTGTAAATAAATCTCACTAGATTTTTGAATATATGAATTAAATATTTATTTTTAATTAAGTTTAAATCCACTAAAGTATTAGGCCATAAATCCAAAACCCAGATAACTAACTTAATTTTAAAAATCTTTTTGATAATAATCGCGGGAATAGCATTTAGAATAGGTGAAGGTGTAAAAACAAATATTATATCAAAATTTTTTTTCTTTAATTTTAAAATTCCACAAAAAATTGAGCTAAAAAAAAAACTTATATAATTAAGAAATATTAAAAAATTACTTTCTTTTCTTGCGATTACAGGAACTCTTATAACATCTATTTTCTTATATTTATTAAAACTACTCTTATTTAAATAAAACTTATTAAAAAGTTCTTTTTTTGGATATGAAGGGTAGCCTGTTAATACAGTTAAATCATATTTTTTATTTTTTAGAAAAATAGCAATATCATTAATACGAAAGTTTTCAGGCCAAAAATATTGCGAAAATAGTAGTATTTTCAATTTAATTATTTTTCCAAATATATTCTTGAATATAATCTATATAACTTACAAGAACTTTAAAAAAAATAACCGAAAAATTTGGGGAATAATATTCATTAACTGAATTAATTTGCTTATTTTTTTCAAAAAAATTAATAAGCAAATTAATTTTATCATAATCAAATCGTGTCATAATTGCAGAACCAAAACTCATCCCTTCCTGTCTTTCATTTGTAGATCTTAAATTAATGGCGGGGAACTTCATAATGCTAGACTCTTCTGTTAGCGAGCCGCTATCAGATAAAACTATTTTTGCATTCATCTGTAAATTTGCATAATCGGTATAATTAAATGGTTTTAAAAATAAAATATTAGATAATTTATTTAAATCAAATTTTTGTAGTTTATTTTTTGTTCTTGGATGAGTGCTAAAAACTATTTTTTCTGATTTTCTGCCGTCTAATTTGCATAAAAGTTTATATAATTTTTCAATATTTTTTTCATTATCAACGTTCTCCTCTCTATGGACACTTAATAAAAAGTATTTTTTTTTTTTAATATTAAGTCTTTTTATAATTTTTGATCTTTTAATTTTCGGATAATAAAAATTAAATACTTCATGTAATGGACTGCCAATTTTAAATATTTTATCAGGATCTATATTTTCTCTGATTAAATTTTGCTTTGCAATCTCACTATATGTAATATTTACATCTGAGATATGATCGACGATCTTTCTATTTATTTCTTCCGGAACTCTTTGATCGTAACATCTATTTCCTGCCTCTATATGAAAGATAGGAATTTTTAGTCTTTTTGCAACATAAGATGATATACTGCTATTAGTATCGCCTAAAACAACAAATGCTTTGGGTAACTCTTTTCTTAAAATTTTATCAACTTCATTTAGAATTAAAGCAATATTTGTAATTGTCGAAGTTGTTTTTAGATTTAATTGATAATCTGGTTTTCTTAAAGATAAATCTGCAAAAAAAATATCTCTTAATTCGTAATCAAAATTTTGTCCTGTATGTATTAAAATATGATCTGTGTACTTATCAAGAATATCAATAACTCTTGATAGTCTTATTATCTCAGGTCTAGTTCCAACAACTGTAACAACTTTAATTTTATTCATAATAAATAGTATCTGGTTTTTTAACACTGTAGATCTCATTACTCCATAATAAAACTATTAAATCTGTTTTGCCTATATTCTTTATATAATGAGTGCATCCCGGAATACTTTCAATCACCATTGGGGATGCGCCGTTAGAAAAAATTTTAATCACTTTATTTGTAATTAAATTTCTCATAACGAACTTTGCTTTACCATTTAAAACAAAAAATTTTTCAACTTTTGAATGATGAAAATGTCTTCCTCTCAAAATATTTTTTTTAGCTGTAAAAATAGATATTTGACCGTTATGTTTGGTTTTTAAAAATTCAATAAATTTCCCTCTATTGTCTTTATGATATTTAATTTTATACGCAATTTTACGTAGGGGTAGAAAACTTATATAAGTCGAGTAAAGATTTTTTATTAGATTATTAGACATGTCACTTAAAAATAATTTTTCTCGATTTAGATGAAAGTCTTTAATAATCTCTAAAAGATTAATTAATGATATTTTATGAAAGTTACTAAAGTTATAATAATATTTTTTAATAGATGTTCTATAATTTAATACATTAATGCATATTTGAATAATATCATCTATATAAGCTAAATTAATTATTTTCTTTGGATCAAATATTGAAATTTTTTTATTCCTAGAAATATTGTAACAAAAAGTACTTACAACACTATTATAATTAGGTTTTGACCATTTTCCAAAAATATTTGGAAATCTAAAAATGAATATTTTTGATTTTGTATTTTTAGCGTAATCTATAATAATTTTTTCACATTTTTTTTTTGAAATACCATAAGCTGTATTTTCATAAGCTTGTGTTGAGGAAGAAAAAATAACTTTAACTTTTTTATTATTTTTTTTTAAAATATCTAAAATTTTTTTCGTAAATACTATATTATCAGAATATGATTCTCCTTTGCCTGGTCTATTAATGGCGGCAAAATGATAGATAATATCTGATTTTAATAAATATTTTTTTAGCTCTTTATCAGAAGTTTCTCTTGTTACTTTAAATAAGTTAATATTTTTTTTAAATATTAAATGATTTATTAAATTTCTACCTAAAAAACCATTTGCTCCTGTAACAGTAATATTCATGCATTAAATATTATTGTTCTTAATACTATTTTTACTTAAAATTGGTTTTAATAATTTTATAGTTTTCTTTACATCTAAAATTTCTGTATTGGCAGAAGTATAATCATTTATATTATTTTTAATATTAATCCCTTTAGAAAAAAAAGCTTCATAATTAAGATCTCTGCTGTCTAAATTTATTTTGTAATATCCTTTATAATTTTTAGATCTAAACAATTCTTCTTTAGTCATTAAAGTTTCATGAAATTTCTCTCCATGTCTTGGGCCTATTATTTTAATTTTAATTTTAGTTGAATATATATTGGTTAATGCACTAACAATTGTTTTTATTGTTGCTGCGGGTGATTTTTTTACAAATATATCTCCATTATTACCGTGAAAAAAAGCAAACAAAACAAGATCTATGGCATCTTTCATTGACATCATAAATCTAGTCATGGAAAAATCTGTAACTGTAATTTGTTTATTATCTTTAATCTGTTTAATAAATAAAGGAATAACGGAACCTCTTGAGTTAATTACGTTTCCATACCTTGTAACGCATAATTTTAATTTTTTTTCTTTCAACATTCTGGATCTAGCTATAATAATTTTTTCCATCATTGATTTTGAAACTCCCATTGCGTTAATAGGATAAACGGCCTTATCAGTACTAAGGCAAATAATTTTTTTTACATTAACCTTAATGGCTGCGTTTAATAAATTATCTATACCTAGAATGTTTGTTTTAACAGCTTCCATTGGATAAAACTCACATGATGGCACTTGTTTTAAAGCAGCAGCATGAAATATATAATCTACTTCTTGCACAGCATTTTCTATACTCGAGTAATCTCTAATATCACCAACATAGAATTTGATCTTTTTATTATTAAATAACTTTCTCATATCATCCTGTTTTTTTTCATCCCTACTAAAAATTCTAATTTCTTGAACATTTTTCATAACTAACTCTTGTGTCATTGCATGTCCAAAGGAGCCTGTGCCACCCGTAATTAATACAACTTTGTTATTAAAAAAATTATTTTTATTCATACCAATTAAATCTTTCTTTTTTTAAACTTGTTTTTTCTCTATTCATATACCCTCTAGTATAAGCAAGAAACCTTGCAAAATTATAAAATATTGGGCTGCAAATTAACTTATGCTTATCAAGAAAAACAAAAATTTTCTCTAATAAAATAACCGGTAAAATCACTATCTTTGTGCTAAAAATAATTTTATAAAATAAATTATTTTCGAATTTGTAATAAATAGTCTCCTTTGCAGCTTTATTATTAATTATTAACAGATCTCTCATACCATCTCTGCCTAAATAAAAGTATTTTTTTAAATATCTTGAAAAAATAGGTCGTCCTTCATCGTGTATAATAGTGGCTTGTGATTTTTTTAAATTAAATTTATTTTTTTTCATTCTAAAAGCAAATTCATAATCTTCAAAACTATATCCTAAAAATTTTTCGTTAAATTTTAATATATTTTTATTTTTTTTATTTATTTTAAATCCCATATTCATAGCTACTACAAACTTTGGCTCTAAATCCTGATTATCTGCTAATTTAAAATGTCTAGAATCTCTAAATCTTAAATAGGAACTTTTTTTTAAATAATTAGAATTATATTCAACAATTCCACATAAAATTGTATTAAAATCTATTTTTTTAAAATCAGAAATATAATTTAGTAAAAAGTTTTTTTTGGGCACACAATCATCGTCTAATAAAATTATATTTTGGTAACTAGATTTTGAAATTCCAAAATTTCTTTTAGACGAAAGAATATTTTTATTTATATTGTAATATTTAATCTTAAAATTTTTATTAATTCTTAAAAAACTATTTATAATTTTATGGGTACCATCAATACTATAGCTATCACAAATATTTATTTCTAGCTTGTTGTTTTTAGGAAGAAAATTTACTAAACTTTTCAAAATTTTTTTTAAAATGAAAGCCCTGTTATAAGTTGATATAACAACACTTATATTCATCTGATATTATTTATTAAATTTTATATCCGGCTTTTATAGAATCTTGATAAAATTCGTTAACTGTATCTAAGGAATATCTTCCTAAGTCATACCCTATCAAATCTAATTTTGATAAAATATTATGAGGTATGGTAATAATGTGACAGCCTAAACTTTGTGCGTCAAAAATATTTAATAATTCTCTACAGCTAGCCCAGATAACTTCCGTATTTTTTAATTCATGTGCAATTTGAACTGCTCTAGAAATAGTTCGAGATGGATTTATGCCTGTGTCAGCAATTCTGCCTGCGAATACAGAAATATAGTTTTTGATATTTTTGTTTAGTGAATTTTTAACTTCTTCTAATTGTGATTCTGTAAAAATAGCAGTTATATTTAACTTAATATTTAAACTATTTAAATAACTAGCAAGTTTAAGTGTTGATTCTTTTTTTGTATTAGTTATTGGAATTTTTACGTAAACATTTTCACCCCAACCTGCTATTTTTATTGCTTGACGTTTCATTTCTTCCAAATCATCAGTAAATACTTCAAGCGAAATTGGTTTATTCTTAATAAAAGTTAAAATTTTTTTTGAAAATTGCTCATAATCAACTATACCTGCTTTTTTCATAAGACTTGGATTGGTTGTAAGTCCTTTTATTCTTTGATTATTTGCAAATTTAATCATTTCATCAAAATTTGCTCCGTCAGCAAAAATTTTTATTTTTAATTTATCTTTCATAAACAGTTTTAATTATTTTATTAATTGCAGAATATAGATCTGCAACGTAATAATTAGCAATATTTTTATAAGAAAGATTATATTTTTTTTTTATTAAAAATGTTTTACAACCAGTTTTTTTACCAGCAATAACATCTTTAATTGTATCTCCTATTACAAAACTATTCTTTAAATCTAAATTAAAGTCTTTTTTTGCTTTAAGAATCATTCCTGGATTTGGTTTTTTAAAAAATGATTTATCTTCACTATCGTAACAAACATATAATTTATCTAATTTAAATTTTTTTTTTATATAATTATTAATCCTTAATATTTCTTTTTTTTTTATTAATCCCCTCTGATAATCTGGTTGATTAGTAATAACAATAACTTTAAAACCATGTTTTCTGATCTTTAAAACACTTTTTGACACCTGTTTGTATAAAACTAAATCTTTAAATTCTTTGGGTGGATATGGTTTATTTTTTTTAATTATTGGAATATTAATAACCCCATCACGATCAAAAAAAATAGCTTTATTTTTTAGCAAGTGTATTACAGCTCTCCCATTTAGTTTTTTTTTTCTTAATTTTAGGATGAGAAATTATCAAATGCCATATAAATGCTTGCATTGCTTCTGCCATTGGAGTTATTAAACTGTCATCAACAGTTGGTACTAGAACACAACTATTAGAATTTTTTAAAGTAAAACCGCCATCTCTTCCAACAATGCCAGCAATGCTAGCTTTCTTATTCTTGGCAAGTTTAATTGCACTAATTAAATTTATGCTAATATTTTTTTTTAAATTACCACCGCCAACTGAAAGAATAAAAACTAAATCATTTTTATTTAAATTGCTAACTTTTAACCAGTTTGAAAAAGAATTTTCCCAGCCATCATCATTTATTCTAGCAGAAAATTCTGAAACATTATCTGTTGGTGTGTAACATTCTATTTCTGCTATTTTTCTAAAATCGTTAACTGCATGAGAAGCATTGCTTGCACTACCGCCGACGCCTAAAAAAAAGATTCTACCTTTATTTTTTTTAACTTTAAGTATTAGATTTATTAAATCTTCTATATCTTTTTTGTCGATATTATCTAAGATTCTTTTTCCACATTTTATAAAATAATTAATATTTTTCATTTTCGTGTTAACACAAATGTACCATCTTTTAATTCGATATTACAGTTATAACTTTCTCTTTCTAGGTTAGAAATATTATTTTGAGAATTAAAAGGTATATTGACTGACCACGTTTTTATTCCAAGATATTTCAATATAAAAAAATTATTTTCATTAGTTAAAATCCCATTACACATTTTAATTTTTTTATCTTCTATACTCCATAATATATCTTTTTTTAGATCTTTTTTCATTAATGATGGCATTGTATCTAACAGTTCAATTCTATTTTTAAAATTACTAAACTTATAAAAGGGGAATATTAAGATTAATAATATTAGAAGATACTGAAAAAAATTACTTAATATTTTTCTTGGAAAAAAAACCTCAAAAATTAAAATGAGGTAAATAAAGAAACTAAAATAAAAAAATAATTTTATTAAGCCCCAATAAGCACCAGTATTAAGAAGTAAAGATACAACAAAAATTAAAGACAAAAATACTGATAATATTATTCTTCTTAAAATGATATATTTAGAATTAAAAATCAAAATGATATTTTGAATAAATTTCATAATAATAATTAAATTTAAAAAAAAAATTGCTAAAACAATTATTAGATTATTTTCATCTAAAATTTTTGTAATTGTTAAATGATAAAAACCAAATAGAGATGGAATTATATTTAGATAAAAATAAGTAAAATTATTTTCAAATTGAAAATCTTTTATTTTTTCGATAATATTATATAATGGTAATTTACTACTAATTAAATTTTTAATATTAGATACAATTTCACTATCTAAAAAAACACTTTCTTTGCCAAGAATAAAAGCGCCAAAATACCCCCAAAAATTATTTACATTATTAATACCGATATAACTCTGCTTTAAAATAAAAAAATATGTCCCTTGAATATTTGGAATAGTAAATATTATAAAAAATAATACACTTAATAGTATAAGTTTAATATTTTTTTTTATTAATAATAAAAAAAAATTCAAATCAAAAATTATGAATAATAAAATTGATAAGAAAATTATTACGGCTATTTCTGGGTATATTAAAAAAATAGAGATTAAAGAAATTGTAAAAAAATAAATGTTATTTGTTATTTTATGTTGTGCCAGACGCATATTATAAAGTGTAGCATAAACTAAAATTGATAATGAAATTGAATAAAAATGAGATAAAGCATCAATCTCAAAAACATATACCGACCAAAAACTTAACGAAAAAATTATAGAAATAAAATAAATAAGCTTATTACTTGAATGATTAAAGCTTGATTTAAGAAAAAATAAAAAAGATAAAAAAATTAAATAATATATATATACTTTAATAATAAATGCATTCAAAAAAATTTCTAAACCGCTAAATAAAAAAATACTAAAAATTAAAGATGTTGCAGGTCTAATATCAAGATGTAATTTTTCCATGTTTTCAAAAGGGTAAAAAGTTGAGATTAATTTTTGGTTCTCAAGTATAAAATCGAAATTATAGCTTTTAAATAATATGGCTTGGGACAAATAATTAAAATAATCATACTGATTACCTCTGAATACATAGTATTGCTCACCATTTATAAAACTAATTAAAAAGAACAATAAAATAAATGGAATAGATAAACAAAAAATTTTTATGAAATCTAATACAAAATTAATTTTATTAAAATAAGAATTTATTAAAAATACTATTAAACCAAAAAATAAAAAAAAATAAAAAATAAAAGAACTGCTAAAATTTAAAAAAAAATAAAAAAAATTTGAAAATATTATACAACAACAGAATCCTATTAATAAAAATAAAGAGTTATCACTCTTCGATCTAGAAATATTTTTTATAAAATAACCAATGCTAAAAAAAATAAAATTTTTTACAAAAAAAATAAAAAAAAAAGAAAAAAAATTATTATACATTATATAATTTTACACTTATTTTTATTATATAATTTTAAAGTATCAAAAGTTAATAATTTATTAATCTTAAATGCATAAAGTTTAAATCCAAGTTTTATAATTCTTGGGAAAAGGTCTTTTGCAAAATCTTTATCTTTTTTATCTAAAATATTAATTATTTTAGATGATAATATATAAATTCCAGCGTTACACCATTTAGGTTTTTTAAACTTTTTATTCTTTTTTTCTTCAAATGAACTAACAAGATTATTTTTATTAAAATTTATTAATCCTGAATCTTTAGTGTTGCTTTCTAAGTACGTAGCTATCGTTAAGTCTGATTTATTTTTATTATGAAAAGTAACCATCTTATCATAATTACAATCAGATATGTTGTCAGGATAAATTACAAAAAAAGGTTTTTTAATTTTTTTTTTTAAGGCTTGTAAGGTCCCGCAAGTGCCCATTAATTTTTTTTCTTTTATAATTTTATAATTCATTCCGTTAATATTTTTTTTAATGTTATCAATAATTTTTTTTTTTTGAAAAAAAACATTAAAGTACAATTTGCTTATATTAAATTTTATTGCTTTTTTTATATGAAATTGCAGCAATGTCTGACTTTTATAATAAAACAGCAATTTCGATAAAATCTGTTTTTTATTTCTCGCTCTCTTAGATTTCCCAGCGCATAATATTAATGCTTCCATATGTATATTTTTATTAAAGAAAATTAATTTTTTTTGCCAATTCCAGAGCTAAATATTCAGCTGTTATAATTTTAGCGCTAAAAACTGAATAAAAATTTTTTCTATGCTCAATTATATTAGATTCTCTAGTATCATTTTGATTCTTAATAACAACTCTGCTGCTTATAATTGATTTATGATAAATACAATTCTTCAGTAAGTTTATATATTTTTTACTTTCCTTAAAAGTATCTTCAAAGTTAGTGCATATATAATTATGATTAAATAAATTATTTTTGTTGCTAATTTCTTTAATCAACTGAGATTTGTTAACATGCGCAAATAAATGAAATTTTGTTCTTGCAATGGGCAAAATACTTGGAAAACTGCCATCCATAACTGTTAAACCAATTCTTAAATCTTTTTTAAATGAAATAATCGCAAACTCTTGCAGGTTATACTCGCTCTTATTAGTTTCGAAATCAAATAAAGAAATAATATCATTATAATTTGCATACGTTGCATTAATTAAAATATCAGAATTAATTTTTTTTATTCCATAGTTTGTCTGAAATTTTAAGTAACACTCTTGATTAATTTTTCCATCTAGTAATTTGTGATTTAGTTGAATTAAAACTTTGCTATTTTTTATTCTGTTTTCATAAATTTTTTTTAATGAAGAATAATCGTAAACACCTTCTTTCACTTTAAAGATTTTATTTATAAATCTTGTATTAAAAATATTTTTATTAATAGGAACAATTTGATATTGCAGATTATTTTGGATTAAAAATTTCTCATACTGCAAAGCGTTAATATTAGTTCTATATTTGGAAATTGCATAAAAATTAGGAAAATTAAATATACAAGCTTTCTTAAAATAAAATTCAAATATTTCTTTACTAGCGTTAATTTGTCTAATCGTATCAAGACTTCTAGGATAGTGATAACCATAATGATGACGATTATGATTGGCAAAAGTGGCTCCTTCTAAAATTTTATTATTTTTTTCAAAGACTGTTACTTCAAAATTTTTATTTTTCGCTAATTCTAATGCAATCGATAAACCAAATGCACCTGATCCTATAATAGAAATTTTGAATTTCACAAAGTTTCTTTAATCTCTTTTATGCCACTCTTCTCAAATTCAAATGGTAAATTTGTAAGTTTTTTCTTTTTTAAAAAAGAAAGAAATTTTTTCTTATTTTTTTTATTCACAATAAATAAAAAATATCCACCACCACCAGCACCAATAATTTTCCCTCCAATCGCTCCATTATTTTTGGCCTCTTGATAAATATTTGATATTAGTTCACTCGACATTATTGGTGAAAGTTTTTTCTTTAAATTCCAATGAATATCGAATAATTTACCAAGTCCAATAACATCTCCTTCTAGTAGTATTTTTTTTGTTTTGTAACCAATTATTTGAATTTGATTCATAACTTTACTAATTTTTTTTTTATTTAAAAAAAATTGATTTTTTTGAGATTTTAATACATTTTCAGATTTTCTTGAGATATTTGTGTGTATTAAAAACATAGAATCATTAAATTTTTTTATGATTTTTTTGTTTAAATTTATATTTTTAATTTTAACTAAACCTTTTTTATTTATTTTAATTTCTTTAAAACCGCCATATGTAGAAATATATTGATCTTGCTTACCTGAGCTTTTTTTTAAATTGCTCATTTCTATATTGCACGATTCTTCTGCTATTTTTTTTTTATTTATTATTTGCTTTTTATATTTCTCTAAAAAATATATTAGCCCAGCAGTAAAAGCACCCGAAGAACCAAGTCCAGAGTTACCAGGAACGTCTGAAATAGTATGTATTTCAATACCTTCTTTAATTTTTTTTAATTTTAAACTTTCTCTAAAAATTTCATTCTTAATTTGTTCGACATTTCTTACAATTTCATTTTTAGAATAACTTAACCATATTTTATTATCATAAAATCTTTTTGAACCAATAATATGAATGTATTTGTTAATAGCTACCGATATTAAATATCCAGAATTTTTTTTATACCACCAGGGCAAGTCTGTCCCTCCACCACCTAAACTTAATCTCAAAGGGGCTTTTATATATATCATGTTTAAAAATTTATTTACTTTATGTAATTCAAAGTATTACGAATATACGCACCTCTTTTTGTTGGTTCACCAAAACATTTTTTGCAGGTAAGATGCTTTTCTGCTCCTGGAGTTCTAAGATCATTAAGAAATTTATTATTTTGTAGAATTTTTTCTAGTGTATTGCTTTGTGAAATTTTTCCAAGAGAGATTGAATCGTCGTATGCAAGACAGCAGGGGACAACATTCCCATCTGCCAATACTCCTAGTATTTGGCTATTACAGGCAAAATTATTGTTTATAGGATAAAAGTCTTTAATTCTTCTACCATAAAAAAAAGGTTTTATTTTTATAATAACATTATCAAATATTTTAAACCCTTCTTGCTTAATATAGTCGCTATCAAAAAGTTTCTTGTCATTTATAAATTTATTCAACTGATCTTTATATTTTTTATCTGCGATTTCGTAAAATAAATATAAATACTTTTTCAAATAACTAACTGTTGATTTTAAGTTTCTTGGTATGCTTGGATCACCCACTGTTAATCCAAGAATTTTTCTTAAATGGTATTTGTAAATACTTCCTACAAAATTACTGCCTATATCAACGGTTACTGCGTTCTTATGTCCAGCGACTTTAATAAGAAAATTAATGATTGTTTTTAAATAACTTTCTATTTCTAAATTTAATCCTCTTGCGTCTTTGTGTTTTGTAGAATCTAGGACCTGTAAAGATATTTTTAATTGAATACCATTTTCAATAATTCCTTTGACATTTTTTTCTTTATTTAAAAGTAAACCGTTAGTAATTAATTGAATTTTAAAATTTTTACTTTTTGCATATTTTACAATATCAAAAATTCTATTGTCTAGTAGAGGTTCATTAAATTGTGAGAAAGTAATATATTCAAAACCAGGGTCATAAGGATCAATTTGATCTATTAATTTAGTAATTAAATCCATATTAAGCATTGAAGATTTATCTTCTTTAAGAGGATAAGGACAAAAACTACAAGCCATATTGCACTTAGCCACTGTTTCTATCTGCAAAATATTAAATCCGTACTTTGATAATTCCATAAATTTTTATAACTAATAAATACCCTAAATCAATTTTAATTAATAACAAATAAATACACTCAGAACACTAAAACTTATTATTTAATTTATAAAAATACTAAAAAAACATATTATATCATCATAAAAAAGCTATAAACATTTAATAAGAATGCAAATTAAAGAAATCGAAAATCAAGAATTAAAAAATACACAAAAAAAAATTCTTGCAAATGTAAAAAATCACATTCAAAAATTTAAAAAATCAGATGTTAGTTTAACTTACTACTTGCCTCATAGCGAATCGAATGGCTACGCATTATTAAAATTCTGGATTTCTCCTATCAAAAATTTCTTTTTTCTTTTAAAAGTTACGCTAAAAGAAATTTATTTATTATCTTTTGAAAATAAATTTAAAATTCAAAAAAAAAAAATATTAAATAATAATAAAAATATAATAATAACATGGGGTAATAATAAAAATTTTAATTCAAAAGGTGATTTTTTTGACAAATATTACAATACAGATGCTAAAAAATTAAAGAGTACTTTATGGATCGTTTTTAAAACAGACGCTGACGAATTGCCAAAGCTCAAAGATAATATTCTACTATTATATCAGGATAATAAAAAAAAATTTTCATTCATAAAATTTATTAAAATATTTACAAAGGTTAATTATTGGAAAAATTTAAATTTTTCATATCAGAGTGATAATGCAAAAAAGATATGGAAAAAAATAGATCCTTTTTTTAAGAGATCGGTAACAAATCTATACATGCCTTACGAAGGACAGCCTTTTCAAAATTATATTATTGAACAATCTAAGAAAAAAAATCCCCGGATAAAAAGTTGCGGTTATATTCATTCTTTTCCCCTAGGCTTGCCTGCAAATCTTATGCATAGAAAAAATTCTCCGCAAAAGATTTTAATCAATGGCTCATGCCAAAAAGATTATCTTTGCAAAAATTTGGGATGGGCAAAAGAAAAAATATTTGTAGTAGAATCTTTAAGATTCGAAAAAAATAAAAAAATGAACAGCCAAATTTTTCTACCTTATTATATTGAAGATCCAATTTTTATTTATAATAAACTTATGGAATTAAAAAACATTGAATTATATAATAATATTTTTAAATCTTTAAAAATAAAAAACCATCCAGAAACAAGGGATTCCTTAGTACATAAAAAACTAATTATAAAATTAAAAAAAAATGTTATTAAAAACAATAAATTTTTAAAAAGTAATAATTACTCAATATTTTTGGGATGTTCAGGAGCTATAATAGAGGCATTAGTTAGAAATGTTAAAGTTATCCATATTTCTTCCGAACCTATATTAGAAATTTATTCAAACTTGTGGAATTTTTTAAATTTAAGCAAAATAATTGAAAATGTTTATATTTATAATATAAAAAAAAATATAAACCCAAAAAATATCATTAAAATTGATAACAAAAAAAAATTATTAAAAAAATATTTTTAATTAATTATTTCGTTCAATGTTTCGTCAATTTTATTATTATTATCTAAAAAACGGATACTTGGACTACCTAATTTAGTAATATGTATATACTTAGGATATCGAGAATCTTTTTTTTTATCCAAAAATAAATTTCGAAACACTTCTTTTTGAAAAATTAACAATTTTTTTTTATCGGATAAAAAAAGATTTGTAGGCAGTTTATAAATTTTTAATAAACTTTTAATTTGCTCTATTAATTTTTTTTGAGTATTCGCATATTTCATTTCACAAAGCATTCCTATCGCTACTGCTTCACCATGATTAATTTTAAAATTCTTGTAAAACTTATCCCCAGCGCTTTCAATGGCGTGAGCAAATGTGTGACCAAAATTCAAAAAAAGTCTTTTATTATTTTCTTTAATATCTTTTAAAAAAAAATTAATTTTAGTTTTCAATGTCAAATAAATTAATGTTTTTAATGTTTTAAAATTTCTGTTAGTAATCAGTTCTTCCTTTTTTTTTAATAAATATAATATTTTTGTGTTATCGATAATTCCGCATTTAATAGCCTCTGCGAAACCCGAAAAAAATTCTTTGTCAGGAATTTTTTTAATTACTCGATTTGATATGTATATTCTTAAAGGATGATAATAGGTTCCTATTAAATTAACTCTATTTTTATAATTTATTGCATTTTTTCCACCTAAACAGCTATCTAAAATTGCCATCATTGTTGATGGTATGTGAAAATATATCAATCCCCTCATATATAAAGATGCTGCTAAACCACTCACATCTCCAACAACGCCTCCTCCAAAAGAAATAATGATAGATTTTTTTGTAAATCTGCGCTCTGATAAATTATCTATAATTTTGAAAAGAAAATTTTTGTTTTTATTGTCTCTACCTCCTTTAACTGGAATAGTATAAATATCACAACCGGTTGTTTTTAACTCTTCTAAATAATCTCGAATAATGTTTTGAGATATATTTTCATCATAAATAAACATAATTTTTCTGTCACTTTCCAAGGATATTATGTCTTTTATAAGAATATCAATTATTTCCTCTTTTATAAAAACTTTGTAATTAGTCTTTTCTATATTGTAGCTAACAACTTTCATTAATTACTTATATATTTTATAAAATTTATCTGAGAGCATCTTAATCTTGGCTTTTTCATAATCGTCTACCACGTCCACTGAAAAACTGTCCCCTTTTAGCTCAACAGTTTTAATTCTTAGACCAAGATCAATAGCCCTAAGTAGCTCAATATCTTCTATTTTTTCATAGAGACTTTTTTTAGACTTTGCAAAAAGCTCGAGGGCTCTTGGTTTAAAAGAAATAATTGACAGGTGTTTATTTATAAACTTTGGCACATTTTTAAAATGGAACGGAACATTTGCTCTTGTTAAATACATCACTTCTTTTTTTTGATTAAAAAGAACTTTAACTATATTGGGATTGTTTAAATATTTAATTTTAATATGAGGTAAAATTATATCATAATCAAAATTTTTTTTATGAAAATCTATAACTTGATCTATATGATTGGGGCTAAGAAGCGGTTCATCTCCTTGAATATCTACTATTAAATCATATTTTTTATTTATTGCTTTATAACCCTCGTAAATTCTTTCGGTGCCATTACTATGATTAATTGATGTAATTTTAGCTTTTGCCCCATATTTTTTCAATGTATTAAACACTAAATTATCATCACAACAAACAAATATATCATCTAATTTTTCAGACAATTGGGATCTTTTATACACGTGAACAATCAACGGAATTTTATTAATCGGCAATAAAGATTTTTGTGGAATTCTTGTAGAATTTAATCTAGTTGGAATTAACCCAATAACTCTCATTTAACTATTTTTCCAACCTCCATCTACAGCAATAGTTTCACCGGTAATATATGAAGAATCTGAAGAATATAAAAAATAAACCAATTTAGAGACCTCGGATGATTCGCCCCATCTTTTCATGGGAATTCTGCTTAGTGTCCATTTATATAATGGTGTTCTTTTAAATTTTTCATAGTAAGAGGTTTTTATAAAACCAGGTTCAATTATATTGGCTCTAATGTTATACTTGGCTGCCTCTACTGCAAAAGATCTTGTAAAGCTATTTAGAGCTCCTTTAGTCGCTGAATATCCGGACAGTCCATTAAATCCAAGCGAACCTACTATAGAACCAATATTTACAATTGAGGATTTAATTTTATATTTTTTACAGTGAGAATAGTAAATTTTCATAATTTTAAATATTGAAAAAAAATTTATATCAAAAACTTCTTCTAAATTAGAATTAGTAATTTTATCAAATGAGATTCTTTGTCTTATACCTGCATTATTAATCATCCCATTTATTTCAATTTTATTTTTAATAGAATGTTTTAATATTTTTTTAACAACATTAATCTTACGAATATCTGAGATATAAATTTTACAATATTTATTATTTGATAAATCCATTACATCTTTTTTACTTCTAGTTATTCCATAAACAAAAATACTTTTTTCATTAAAATAATTTAATATTTGTCTTCCAAGTCCTTTTCCAACTCCGGTTATAATCACGCCTTTTTTCATGAACCTAATTATCTAAAAATTCGTTACTTTTCTATTTACTAACTTTAATTTATATTTTTTTTTTAAATCTAACCAAATAATAACTAAGCTATAAAAGCAATCAAATAATAAACTTAAGATTTTTGTTTTTCTAACATTTCTATCTGATTCATAAAAAATATATTTAAGCGGGATTTCTTTTATTTTTTTTTTATTTGCATCAAATCTGAGCATAACTTCTGTGCTCTTCATGCCGTCTAGCTTTGATACAAGATTCTGACTTAATTTTAAAAATAAACTTCTATTATAAATCTTAAAAGAAAACTGAGGATCAGTTATCTTTGTCTTAAACATAATTTTAAAAAAAAAAATAAATAACAGTGAAATAAAGTCTCGATATATTGGTTTATTAATAATTTGTGACTCTTTTAAAAAACGAGACCCAGTTATAATATCATATTTAGGAACAAATTTTAATAAAGCATTTATATACTCAGGCGAAGCGGATAGATCGGCTTCTAATATAACCGGATAATTTGAGTTGCTTTTTTTTATACCTACTGAGATTGCGTGAAATTGGCCATGATGTTTTTCTTTAAAAATTTTTAAATTTAATTTTAATTTCTTATTAAAATCTTTGATTAAAAAAACAGTTCTGTCAACACTCCCATCATCAACAATTATAATTTCGTATTTAAGATTTTTATTTTTTTTTATCCAGTCATTTAGAATATTTAAGGTATTCAAAATTCTATTTTTCTCATTATAAACTGGTATTATTAATGAACAATAATTAAGCATAATTTTTTAATTTAATTAAAACTCTGGTTATTTTTTTACTTAAATCAATATCTCGTATGTTGTTATTTTTTTTATTAATATCTCTAAAAAATAAATTTAAAGAGTTTACCAGAGGAGTTTTATTATATCCTGTTTTATTAAAATTGATAATTTTTACTTTTCTATCTGAATAAATAATTTTTAAAATTTTGACACTTTTATCAAAACAGTTTCCAAAGTAACAAAGCCCTATCAAGCCATTTTTAAATTTGCACTTTAAGAAAAAATTTTTAAATTTTTTCTTTAATAATATTTTCTTTAATCCTGTAGAATTTAAATAAAACAAAATAGATAGACAATGAGTCCCCCAATCCCATAGATTATATTTATAAGAACTATTATTTGAAGCTGAGCCCATAAATAAAATTATTTTAGTTATTTTATTTTTTTTTATTCCTAAATATTCAATATATTTTCTATAAATGTAATTAATATGTATAATATTTTTCTTATAGTTTTTAATTTTTTCAATCTTAGAAAATATTTTCATAGTTGTTGTTAAAGGCTTTTCTATAAAACCGGGTATGTTATTCTTTAAACAAAAAAGACATAATTTTTCATGCATCTTATAATTTGTTGCAGATATTATTGCTTTAAAATTGTATTTTTTTAAAATATTAACTTTAGTAAGAATAAAATTATTTTTTTTACGATTGGTATGTTTTTTTCTGAAAATAATAATTTTAAATTGAAAATTTTTTTTTAGATTTATAAAAATTTTTTTTCCCCAATTTCCATATCCTATTAGTGCTATTTTCATTTTTACCGGATAATTTTTTTACAAAAGAATTTTAAAGATATTAAAAAAAATTCAACTATATTAACAAATCTTAAATGGTAATTTGGAGATTTTTTATAATAATTAAAAAAAATGCTTTCTTCTTCTTTGTTAATTTTAGGATTTTTAAAATTTTTTTTATTTTTTACAAATTTCATCACTTTATTTGTAAAAATTTTCCAGGTATATTTATTTTTAACTTCTAAATAGTTATATCGTTGAATTTTCTTTAAATCCTGATCTTTTATAGCCTGTAGTTTTTTAATTATATTTATTGTTTCTTTTAAATTATTTAGTGGCATATTGTAAATTCCCTTATTTTTATAATAACCACACTCTTTAGTAACTAAAGGAATAATACCCCAGGCCATAGCTTCTAAAATAACTGTTGGATTAGCATCATGCTTGCTTGCCATAATCAAAAAATCATGTTTTTTGATAATTTCTTTTCCTTTTTTTTCATGAAAATTTAACCAACCGTAATGCTTAATTCTATCAATCTTTTTGTTCCCTGCTGTTGAAAAGAGAGAAGGTTTATAAGTGTTAGCGATATCTTTTAAATAAGCAGTATTTTTTGTATAATTATTAAACTTAATTTCATTACCAATATAAATAAATTTTCTTTGAAATTTTTTATTGAATTTTTTTTTAATATTCTGATAATCTAATAAATTAATAGCCATATCGAGCCTCACCATTTTTTTCTTCCACGACTTAAAAATAGTTTTTTTAAGATTATCAAACCAAAATTTTCCTGTTATTGCAAAAAAGAGATCACAGTCATTTATAAAACTATATAAATAACTCATTTGTAATGGATCAGAATTAAATGGTTGTATTAATATTTTTTTTCGCCAATTAGAATTGTCGAGTGAGCGTCTAAATACAGTGAAAGGATTTGGGTGGGCGTGGCCTATAAGTATATCTCCTTTTTTGGGAACTATTTTTTCATATGAAGTCCACTGATATACTTTTACAGTATCAATTTTTTTTAACGCCTTGTAAAGATTATTTCCTATCGACCAAGGAGCTGATTTTTTAGAATAGTCTACTGGATAAACTAAATGTATAGACATTTATTTACAATTATCGTTATATTTAATTTAGTATAATAATTAGAGTTTAGTTAGAAAATTACAATAATGAAATCAGATTTTTTAAAAAATTATCAACTCAAAAAGATTGGTTTTAAAAAAGTGGGGAAGAATTGTAACATCTCTAAATATACAAGAACTTATAGTGCAAATATAAGCATTGGAAACAATTCAAGAATTGATGACGATGTAATTCTGAAAGGGAAAATTAATATTGGATCAAATGTCCACTTAGCAAGGGGATGTACTTTGTCCGGTGGAAACAAAGGAATATACATTGGTGATTTCTCAACCTTTTCAAATTATGTTCAAATTTTTTCATCCTCTGATGACTATCAAGCAAATGCGATCCCATCTGGGACTTTAAGTAAAAACCTATCTAAAGATTATTGTGCTTTATATGAATCAAAAATTATTATTGGCGAAGGCTGCTTATTCGGATCGATGTGCACGATTTTGCCAGGAGCAAACGTTGGTGATTTTTCATCTTTTGCAGCGTATTCTGTAATTTTTAAAAAATTTAATGGAGGAATTTTTTATTCTAAAGAAAAAAAGATAACTAGAGATAAAGAAATGATCAAAAAAAAATTAGCTTCTCTTAAAAAAAAAACTAAGTAATAAATATATTTATATTATATTCTTCCAGTAATTTATAGTCTCATCAATCATTTCCTCGAATGAAATTTCAGGCTTCCATTTTAAAATTTCTTTAATTTTGGTACTATCTCCTTTTAAATATTTTAATTCTTCTGCTCTCATATATTTTTTATCCTGTTTAACATAATCTAAATAGTTCATACCTAATCTATCAAATACTAACTTGCACAGCTCTCGTATTGATCTGGTTTCTCCAGTTGAAACAATCCAGTCTAATGGCTTTTCATAATTAGTAATTTGATAAATAGCTCTAACATAATCTTTTGAATGACCCCAGTCTCTATAAGAATCTAAATTTCCCAAAATTAATTCTTTTTTTAAACCCTTTTTTATTTCTATTGCAGTTTTTATTATTTTACTGGTTACAAAATTTGATCCCCTTCTAAAAGACTCATGATTAAATAAAATTCCATTACATAAGTGAAGATTGTAAGCAATTCTATAATGTCTCACTAAGTTATATGCTAATAATTTAGAACACCCATAAGGACTTGCAGGATTCATCGGAGTAGATAATCTTTGGAATCCATCCTCATCTATTGAATTTCCAAACATTTCTGATGAACTGGCTTGATAGTATTTTATTTTTGGAAATTCATATCTTAAGATTTCCAATATGTTCAAAACTCCAATTCCATTAGTCTGAATAGTGTAAGAAGGTATGTCAAAACTAATTCTAACATGACTCATTGCAGCTAAATTATATATCGTTTCTGGTTGTGTTTTTTTTATAATATTAAAAAGAGAAAGTGAGTCTTGAATATCTCCATAGTGCAGAATAATTTTTTCTAAGTTTGATATTCTTGAAGACTGGTTCTCAGCTACTGAATGCCTTCTAACGACCCCATGAACTTCATATTTTTTTTCAATTAATAACTCGGACAAGAAACTTCCATCTTGTCCCGATATGCCAAGAATTAAAGCTTTTTTTTTCATTATTTAAAAATTTTTAATCTACTTAAATCTGGGTAATTTATGTAAGAGCTCATATCATCATTAAATTCTGGTTTTTGATCCATAAGTATTATTCCTCTAGCGGCATCTTCCGGAGTCATATAATAGTGCCATCCTAAACTATTAAATTTGTTACTTGTATAGTGAACACGAACATTTCTTCCATCATATTTTGCCAATTGAAGCCATTTATATGCCTTATAGCTATCTGTCAAAATCATTCCTCCCTTACCAATTGGGATATGCTTTTTGATTTGAAAAGAACAAATATTAAAATCCCCATTAAACATATTTTTTGTCCACCTAACTGCAAAATCCCAAACAGGGTATGGATCTAATTTATAAATACCTGTCCATTCAATATTTTTAAATTTTACTTTACAACCTGCGTGAATTATCTGCATTGGGACTGAAATATAAGTATTATTCGGAATTGTTATAGTTTTTTTTGCCTTAAGAAATTTTAGCACCAAGAACATGCCATGAGAACAGCAGTCTACTGATACTGCATATTTGGCTCCAGAAAATTTGGCTACTTTTTTTTCAAAAATATCTACCACATCCCAAGGGTCCTTAAATTTATAACCTTTTTTTTTTAATGAATTAATTTCAGTTCTTTGAAATTTTTTATCTAATTTTCCTAAAGGCCATATTCTATAATTAATCTTTTTCTTATTCATATAAAAACTTTATCTTTTTCAATACCTTGGTATGGACCGGTTTTAAATTCTATAATTCTAGTTTTTGAAGATAAGGATTTATAAGTATGCCCACCTTCAAAAGTCATTGATAAATCTCCTTTATTCAAAATATAAGATTTGATAAATCTACCATTAATGTCATATGCAAAAAATTTTACTTTACCTTCAAGAATTACCCAGCTTTCCTGAGCTATAACTTTCTTTTTTAGATAGTTTTTCCAAATATGTTTATGAGCTTTAAATGTCTTGTTTTTTATTAATTTAATATCAGCGGCTTGTAAAAACTGGTTTTCTGGAGCTATATCAATTCTTTGTTTCTTTTTATTATTTTTTTTATAAACAATATGTAAAAGTTTTTTTTTATTTAATTTAGAATAAATACTAATCATGAAACTTTTAATATCATTAAAAAAATGACATACAATAAAAATAAAATAAATAAAAAAAACTATATAATTGTTTCTATTATAGGTGGTTTAGGCAATCAAATTTTACAATATATCTTTGCTAAATCATTAGCAAATAAATTAGGATGTTTATTAATATTAGACACTTCTTTTTCAAAATTAAAAATTCCCTCGGAAAAATATAAAAAAAAAAATCCAAATAAATTTTTGCTTAAACTTTTTAGATTACAAAATATTTCAATCAAAAATAATATATTCAAATTGAATATAAAATATTTACCCTATTTAAGATTTTTAAATTTTCCAGTGATTAAAGAAATTGTTCCTCTATTTTTTAGAAAAAGAATTAATAATTTTTATTACGATTATACATTTACTAAAGATAATATTCATATAAAATTACTTTATAATCAATACAAAAAAAATTCCTATTTTTACGGTTATTGGCAAAAAATTTTATATTCAAATTTATTAGATACAAAAGTTTTAAAAGAGCTCTCCCTCAAAAAAAAATTATTACACAATAGTTTTGAAAAAAAAAAAATTAACAAAAAAGATATCGCTATACATATAAGGGGTGGGGATTACTTATTTAAAAAAAACAGATCCTATAATATTGCAGACGCAAAGTTTTATGAAAAAGCAATTAATTTTTATTATAAAAAAATATTAAACCCAAAATTTCATATTTTTACTGATGATCAAAACCATGCAAGAAAGATTCTTTTTAAATTTAAAAATGATAAAAATTTTCTTTTTATAAAAAAAAATAAAAATGAAATTGATGATTTTGAAGCATTAAGAAATTATTATAATTACATAATACCCAATAGTACATTTAGCTATGTTGCTTCTTTTTTATCAAAGAATGGTAAAACTTGTATTATTCTACCAAAAAAATGGAGATTATTACAAAAAACAAGTTTACCTAAAACTATTTTAGCTTTTTAAAATTAATCTTTTTTTTAACAATAAATACATTTTACGGAACTGCATTTGTGCGAAAAATTTAATAAATAATTTAAAAAAAAATATCTTAATTTTTCTTTTAAAATATTTATCAACTAACTCAAAATTTTTGTAATTACGATATTTTTCAAGAATATATCTTTCTTCTGCAAAAGCACGCAATTCATATTTTCTAGAAATATTTGCTGGATGAATTCTATAATATGTCAGTTTTTGATTTATAAAAAATAATTCCTTCTTTTGTGCAATTTTTAACAATAAGTCGTAATCCTCTGCATATTTAAGTAAGGGATCAAAGCCACCATTATTAAGTATTGCGGATTTAGAAAATAATACTGAGGAAAAAACAATTGGATTTTTATATAATAATTTCTCAAAATTGGTTTGCTCAGAAGGAAAGGGTGATTTTTTTATTTTCGATTCTTCGTCTATAAAGTAATCAGTGTAAATTAAACCTATATTTGAAGATGAGCTAATTTTACTAATTTGTATACTTAATTTTTCTGTTTCCCAATAATCATCCGAATCTAAAAAAGCAACCCACTCATTTTCACATTTGTTTAAAGCAAACTTTCTAGCTCTTGATAAATTTACATGCTTATTAGATCTAAAATATTTTATTCTATTGTCATTAAAATTTTGAACTATTAAATTTGATCTGTCAGTTGAATAATTATCATACAAAATTAACTCGAAATTACTAAATGTTTGATTCAAAACACTACTTATGGCTTGGTGTAAAAATATCTCAGAATTATAATAATTTATAATTACTGAAATTTTCATTTTTTATTTTTAAAAAACATATTAATTTTATTGCATATATAAATTTGATCTTTTTTTGTTATATTTGGATGAAGAGGTATAGTAATAATGCTTTCAGAAACAAGATCAGTAATAGGCAAAGAATAACGTGTTTTATATTTGCTCAGTAAATGATTTGGTTGATAATGCAAACCAGTCTCAATTTTATTTTTTGACAAAAAAATTCTTAGATTACCAATTTCTTTTTTGTCTTTAATTTTAATAATATATATATGAGGGTTAATTAAATTGTAATTTCTAGTGAATATTTCAACAAATAGACTATTCTTAAATAAAATATCGTAATTTTTTGCTAAACTTTGTCTTTTTTTTCTTAATTCGGGTAATCTACTTAATTGCACCAAACCAATTGCGGCCATAATATCACTCATGTGATATCTCCAACCCTGTACTTTACTATCAAATCTCCAGTTTCTTTTTTTATTTATAATTAAGTTTTCAACACCTAATGTTCTTAATATTTTTATTTTTTTTATTATCTTAGTATCTTTGGTTACAACGCAACCACCTTCTCCACTAGTAATGTTTTTTATTCCATCAAAACTAAAGCACGTAATATCACCGAAGGCACCTATCTTGTTATTTTTATAATATGATCCAAAAGCGTGAGCTGCGTCCTCAATGACTCTAAGATTGTTTAATTTGGCAAATTTATAAATTTCTTGGATTCTACTCGCATGCCCTCCAAAAAAAACTGGTATTATTGCTTTAGTTTTTTTCGACATTAATTTTTTTGCAAAATTTATATCAATCATTAGATCCTCGATATCAACGTCGCATGATATAGGTATTGCTCCAATTGCAGAAACAGCTTGATAAGTTGCAATATAAGTTAATGAAGGGACTATTACTTCATCTCCACTTTTAATACCGCAGGCCTGAAGCGCTAATTGCAACGCCGCAAAACCATTTGTGACACAAACTGAATCTCTACCAAAATACCTTGATAAACGTTTCTCAAATTTAATGACTTCATCTCCCATTCCAAAAAAACCTTTTTTTAATACCTTATTTACCGAAATAATTTCATTTTCAGAAATTGAAGATTTTGATAATTTTACTATTTGATTAGCCAAGGATAAGCGCCATTGTTTAATTTTATTTGTTCTTCTATATGAATCTTATCTCTAATTGTATCCATGCATTGCCAAAATCCGTTATGTTTAAAAGCAAATAATTTTTTCTGGCTTGATAGTTTTTCTAAAGGTTCTCTTTCTAAAGAAGTTTTAAAATTCTTTATATAGTTAATAATCTCTGGCTCCATAACAAAAAAGCCTCCATTTATCCTACCTTTTGAAGCTTGTGGCTTTTCTTTAAAAGTTCTTACTGATAAATCTTTATTTATAATAATTTCTCCAAATCTGGCAGGAGGTCTAACTGCTGTAAGAGTAGCCAATCCAGAATTTTCTCTATGAAATTTTAATAGTTTATTAATATTGACGTTTGCCAACCCATCTCCATAAGTCATTAAGAATGTTTTATTTAAATGCTTCTTTAAAAGAAGAATCCTTCCTCCTGTCATCGTATCTTTTCCTGTGTCTACACAATCAATCTTTAAATCCCTAAATTTTTTTTTATGAAAATTTTTATTTATTTCTTCTCCTTTGTATCCAGTGGCTATTGTAAAATCTTTAAAACCATACTTAACGTAAATACCAATAATATGTTCGATTATTGGCTTACCATCTATTCTAATTAAAGGTTTTGGAATTGTTCGAGAATAAGGATAAATACGAGTGCCATAACCTCCAGCCAATATTAAAACTTTCATAAAAAAGAAGAATAAGTTTATGAACTTATTTTATATTGTTTAATAAAAATTTACCATTTAAAAGGCAAACAATTTATATCCATATTTGATGATTCTTTGGCGTTATGCTTAATATCTGAAAAATTTAAAATTTTAGACTCTGAATTAGAAATATTTTGAAAAGCAAACCAAACTTTTGGTGGTACAAAAATTCTTTTGTTGCTTAATTCTGAATTAATAACTTTTTTGAATTTTTTATTTTTTTCATCATAAAAAATAAATTTAACTTTACCTTTAATAACAAATAAATTCATATGCATTTTTTTATGAAATTTCCACCCTTTGATTTTATTCTTTTTAATAATAGAAATATACAATTCTCCAAACTTATTCTTATTATTAGAGGACATCATTTTAATAATATTACCTTTTTTATGAAACTTAATTTTTAGTTTATTAATTTTGATATTTTGCATTAGAATTTAATTATTTTTTTTTAAATAATGCATAATTTGTTTTTCGGTAAAATTATAAATATTTTTTTTATTATTCTTGTATTCATTATACCAATCAATAGTATATTGAAGAGTTTGTCTAAAATTTAAACAAGTTTTCCAACCTAAAACTCGTAATGCTTTAGTGGAATTTAAATGCAACAATTTAGATTCTTTTATTTTAATTGATTTCCTATTTTTTGTAATTTTAAATTTCCAGAAAATTTTAATATACTGCAAAACATTTTTTACTGAATATTGGCTATTTTTGGATGGGCCAAAATTATAAGAATTGTGACTTGTATTTTTATCGGAACGTAAATTATATGCTAAAGTCATATATCCAAAAACTGGCTCCAAAACATGCTGCCAAGGTCTTGTAGATTTTATACTTCTAATTTTTAATTTTTTTTTTAAAAAAACTGCTTTATAAATATCTGGGATCAATCTATTTTCAGAAAAATCACCACCACCTACTACATTGCCTGCTCTAGCGGAGGCTACTCTGTGTGTTTTTTTATTTAAAAATGATTCACAAAAAGATTTGAATGCTATCTCAGCAGAACTCTTGGATGCGCTATAAGGGTCTGATCCAAATAAAATATCGCTTTCTTTGTATCCTCGATAGGTCTCAACGTTTTTATAACATTTATCACTTGTTACAATAACGGCTACAATTTTTCTCATAAATCTTAAATTATTTAAAATATTAACTGTACCAATCAGATTAGAGTTCCAGGTTTTAAGTGGATCATCAAATCCTGTTTTTACTAAAGATTGTGCGGCTAAATGAAAAATAAAATTTGGTTTATATTTGATGAGTACTTTTTTTAATTTTACATTATCACATATATTAAAAAAAAATTCTTTATGGACTATTTGCCTTCCATAAAGATAATTTATCATTGATCTTTTATAATTATCTTTAAGACTTATGCCTATAACTTTTGCACCAAAAATGCTCAGTATAAATGATAGCCAGGATCCTTTAAACCCAGTGTGCCCTGTTACTAAAACAATTTTTTTATTAAAAGATTTACATATATTTATTTTAGAAATCATTTTGAACTTTTATAAAAATTAACAAAATTAGCAATGGAAGAAAGATAAGTGTATCAAAACTCAAAAAACAACTTGAAAATATAAATGGATAAAGTGAGTTTAGTTTTTGAATTTTTTGAGTTAAAAAATATAAATTTACAATAAATATAACTAAAACTACACCACCAAATCTCATTAATAGATCAAAAAAAAAACTATGTGGAGTAAAGTTTTGTCTTAAATCTCTTTCTGCATACTTTTGCTCACTTTTAATTATTTCATAAGGATTTACAAAAAATAAAATTTTTAAATTAGACATCATTTCTTTAATTGACAATCCAAAAGTATAAAATCTTTGATAATTAGAATGATTAAAAAATTGAAATAAATTACTTTGATAAAATTTTCCTACACAAAAGTATTTTTCACTTTTATGAAAAGAGATTTTATCAATACCTGGCAATATTGCATGACTATATCCATATTTTGGGTGTGGAATTTTTATTATCTTTTGATTATATTTAGCACTAAGATATAAAATTTCTAGGTAATCTTTATGATAAGGGTGGTTTTCAGCAGCCAAATCCGATTTATCTTCAACACAAAATGCTAAATCCTGAAAAAATTTTTGATTATTGTATCTCCATTTATAAAAAATTTCTTGCTTTTTCTCAGAAATAGGATCTCCAAAAAAAGGTGATGGCGCTACGTTTATTAAAAAGAGAGATAATAAAGCGATAAGTAAATTTAAAATGATTAAAAATACAAATATTTGATTTTTCGCATTTTTAAAAAAAAATTGATAGTACTCAATAAAATAATACAAACAAAAGTAAAAAGCTCCTACCTTGCTTTTTGTTGTAACCAATATCAATAAACCAAAAATGAAAAAGATTAAATTTTTTTTATTGAAAAATTTAGTTAATACTTGTAATGAAATAAGATACAAAAGCGCGCTAAAATTTACATCCAAATCAAAATACCCAAAACGCTTAATTAAAATAGTTTGTAAATCACTAATAAATAAATAATTATAAAGATGTCTTGTTAACTGATATTTTAAAATATCACTATCTTCGATTGATACATGGCTTATCTTCAATGAAAAAAAAAAATAAAAAAAATAAAAAATTAATAAAAAATTTTTATATTTAAAAAATGCAGAAGTGGTTTTAATTTTAATTTCAAAAAAATTTAAAAAATATAACGATAAAAATAATAATAAATAAATATATGATTTAAGATCAGAAGAAAATCCCAAAAAATAGTTAATTAAAAAATATAATAACAACAAAATATTAATAAATAATTGAAAAAAATTTTTTTTAATTATAAAATTATTTTTAAAAAGTAAAAAAATTAGAAATAACTGAATTACAAAAAAAAATTTATAGGAAATGACATTTTCTGAAATATTCAATGAAAAAAAAGTAAAAAGCAAAAATAAAATAAAAAATATTTTATAATTAGTGGCATTTTCTTTTTTAAAAAAAATTTTAAACATATAATTAAAATCTTTTACTAGTTAAAATTGTTTGGTTTTCAATTTTAAATATTTTATCAAATCGAGTTTTTTTAGAATATTTATGTGAACAATTAATAACAGTAATATTTAAACTTCTTATGTAATCTAGTATTAATTGCTCATTATATTCGTCTAATGCTGATGTAGCCTCATCTAATACTAATATTTCTGGTCTTCTATACAAGGCTCGCGCTATAGCAATACGTTGTAACTGACCACCCGACAATTTATTTCCTTTTTCGCCTAAAATAGTATTTAGCTTATCAGGAAAATTTTTTATCTCATCTATAAGACCAATCTTACGTAATATAACTTTTGCATAATTTAGATTTGGCTTATTACTAGAAGCAAAAAATGTTATATTATTTAATAGAGTGTCATCAAAAATAAAATTATTTTGCGATACATAACCAATCTTAGAACACCAAAATTTAGCATACTTTGATACATCATATTTCTGATCAATAAGAATTCGTCCAGATTCTGGCTTGAGCAGTCCTACCAATAGGTCCAAAAATGTAGATTTTCCAACTCCACTTTTTCCAATAAGTAATATTTGTTCACCTTTGTTAATATTAAGATTAATTTTATTTAATATTTTTTTTTTAGAGACATAAGAAAAAGATACATCGCAAAAATTAATATTTTTTCTAAAAATAAACTTACTTTGATTAGATATATAATTATTGCTTTTATATATTTTATAATTTTCATTGTTTAATTCGGAATGAAATAAATTTGCAGAAAAAAAATTATAACGATAATTTTGAAAAGAAGAAACAATTCTAGAAACTGAAGGTATTATTCTAACGGCGGATAAAACAAAAACTGTCATTGTGGATAGTAAATTTTGAGTATCACCAAGCCTACTATAAAATATAAAAATAATTAATAATGATATTATTATTACAATCTCAAATATAAATCTTGGAGCAAAAGTTATTGAATTTAAGTTAATATCATACTTTGCCAAATTTTTTTGTTGGTTCAAAAAATTATTTATAAAAAAATTATTATTAAAATATAATTTTGTTTCTCTTATAGAATTTAGTGAATTATATAAATTTTTAAGCAATGCACTTCTAACTTCGCTTCTATCTTTAGACCAATTTTTTATTTTTTTTTTTAAAAAAAAAGAATATAAAAATATTACAGGACAAAAAAGGAATATTATTGTAAGAGTTATTTTTAAATTTATAAATATCAAAAAAAAGAATATTATTATTAAAATTGAAGTCTCTGAGGCAATTGTAATAAAAGACATTAATAAAGCTGAGAAACTCCATATTTCCTGCGTTACGTTCTTAATAATCTTGGAATGGCTCATTCCAGATAATTTAATATAAGATAAACTTAAATATTTATTAAATAAATCGTTTGATATTCTTACAGAAGTATAATTTATAAATTTTGTAACTTGGTAATTAAAAAATAAAAATAATATAGTTTTTACGCAATATACAAAAACAAAAATAAATAAAAAAGTTTCAGCTGGATAATTTAAGTTAATAAAATAGTTTAAGTAGGCTTGATACTTTTCAATATTTACTTCTTTCGTTATTAAACCGACGATTGGTATAACAAGTGTAAGTGAAAAAATTTCTAAAAAACTTAAAAATAAAGAATAAAATGAAAATATAATCATCTGGAATTTTTCTTTTGAACTAAGTAATTGAAAAATTCTTTTCATAGTTAAAATATCTGTAATTAATAAAAATAAAGCTTATCTTGATTTAAAGAATGCAATTAAACAAAATGGTATATAAAAAAAAATAAAAAATAAATAGATAAGTCCGTATTTTATAGAGTTTTTTAATAAACCAATCGACTTTCTAAGCATGCGAAAACTCACAATCATAAGTGAGTGTGTCTGGCCTAAATAAATACCTCTTAATACTTTTGTTTTATAATCTACTTTTGCACTTACATTATTTTTTTTATCTATTTTACATTTTTTCTTTACCAAAAAAAAAATATTTTCTTTTTTTGAATTCCAATAATATTCTAAATTATTAGAAAAACTATCGGTTTGGGTATAGCCACTTTGCACTGCTTCATAATTCAGTGAAGTTAAACATTTTTCTAAAGCAACTGCATTAAACTCATTGATATGAGCAAGATCAGACATTGGAAACCTATACACATTAGGCACTTCTAAATAAAGCATGCCATCTTTTTTTAAATTTTTAGATAAATTTAATAATACTTTTCTAGGATAAGCTACATGCTCTAAGACCTGAACAATTAAAATTATATCATATTTATGTGAAATTTTATCTTTATTTAGATTTATTGTTTTTAACCCAATATTTTTTGCAAATTTTAAACCTTCTAAATCTAAATCAGCTACGGTTCCTTTTGCTCCTTTTATTTTATTTTTAAGTCCAAATAACAAAAAACCATTATATCCTCCATAATCCAAAATACTTGGAGAAGTTTTTTTTTTTATTAATCGATAGATTTTTTTCCATCTTAAAGAAGATACAAACATCCATGGATCTATTGGATAAAAATTTTTTAACTTACTAGTGGTCCTATATTGTGACTTATAGTCTATTTTTTTACCAGGAAGATAATTTATAAATGTACAATTATTGCAATAATATTTTTTCCATTTTCTCTTTGTAAATGTGTAGTGAAAAAAAAAAAAATTACTTAAATCAGTTGAATTGCATAATCTACAATTTTTTATACTATTCATATAAATGAAATTCGGTTTTTGTTATTTTTTTTTTAACTAAAGGATTTTTTTCATTTAAGCTGGTGAATGAACCATATAAAAAATGTCTCATTTTAGAAGATCCAGACATATTTTTTACCCCGTGGTAACTATCATCATTATTAGAAAAAATTACTAATTTACCTGGTTCTGGCTGAATACTTTCTACTAATGACAGATTATTTTGCCCATCCTTTTTGTAAAATTGTAATGATCCGCCTTCACCATCAATAGAATTTAAATATAATAAAAAAATGATAAGTCTACTATCACTATCTTTATGTACGTCATTATAATAACCATTATCCGCTTTAGAATAATCAAATAATAATTCACAGGGAATTCTATTAAGATAAAATATTTTTGAAAATTTAATATTTCTTAAAATAAATCTAAAAAATCTTATTAAAGAATATTTTATCAAAGCTTTTAAAGTTAAATCTTTTAGACGCTTATTTCCATTTTTTTTAAATTCTAAGTAATAACCATCTGAACTTGTATTAATATTTTTGTTAAAAAAATTTACCTTCTTCAATTTAAATTTTATATTAAGTGTATCGCAGCATTTTTCTAAAAACTCTTGTGAATCAAGGATGTTAACCAATTTTTTCCAACTTATGTATTTATTAATTAGCATTTGCATTTCGAGCGAAGATGAACTCAAAAATAGTCTTTTTGTTTGTATATTTAAAAAATCCTCGTCTTTAATTTGGATTGCATCATTAATAAGTTGATTGCATTCTTTTTCGGAAATAAAATTTTTTATTACTTGATAATTTTTAAATGACATTATTTAATTAATTTATATGATATGCTGAATTATTAAACTTAAATTTTGTGCAATTTATATATATCAAAGAAAAAATATTTACAAAAAATAAATGGAGCTAGAAAATCAACCTTTATATATAAACAAATGCCTTCAGCAAAGGTTTTGAGGTTGAGGTTGAGATTTACGCATGTCTTAGACTTCATAATTGGTTTTATGATGTTTGTAATAAAGATTTTGAGAAAATATTTAATAAAAATAGTTTTCTTGATAGTTGCAAAGTCTTAAAATAAAAAATAATTTAATTCATAAAATTATTTATTTAATATACTATTATAACTTCTATAAATATAAATCTTTTTAACATACTACTTCAGCTTACTTTAATAAGTAATTTCTTTTATAAAATTATTGAGCTTTTTTTTTGATCCTTCAACATTTTGATTTATATAATTACCAACAAAAGATTGAAAATATTTTTTTTGGTTTAAATTACTCCACCATTTCTCAAGTATGCCGTAATTTGCGTTTAAAAAATTAGCTGCACCTGTGGATGTTTTATGATAAAATTTATTTTTTAAATGTTTCGTCATGAACCATTTAAAACTTGACCTAGTCTCATAAAAATTAGCGTCCCAAAAAATTATTGTTGGAATGTTCAAATTAACGGACTCCAAGTAAGCAGTAGAATTTTGAGCAAAAACACAACATTTTGCTTTTTTGTATAATCTTAAAATATTGCACGACCCATCTTCTATTTCTATGTCTTTAAAAGTCCTTTTTAGTATATTATACAAATCATAAGTTCCATAATTATGGGGATAACATCTAACAATTAATTTTTTTCTAAGATTTGAATCTAAATTTGATATAAATTTTTTTATCCTTTCTAAATAAAAACTTGCCTGTAAAGAAATTGGGTTGCTTCGAAAATAAATAAAATTACATGCAACATTATCTAAAACCAATAAAATTTTATCATTCTTTTTGTAATTTACTTTTTTATTAAAGATGTTAACAGGAAAAAATTTAACTATTTTTTTAATATCTTTTTTTTTTTTATAAACATAGTTTGACCAACCCCATGTAAAAAAATAATCGGAAATTTCAATTTCATTAACTTCGTGCGGAAAAACCTTTGCTTGTCCGTAGCCGCCTCCATGCTGAAAATTTGCAATTTTAGAGCCACTCTCAACCTGGTGTGCAATAAATATATTTCGAACGTCACAGGTAGATGGATAAGCAAAAAGGATTTTAAATCTTGCTAAAATTTTTTTCTTAATATTAAAACAATTTTTAGAATATCCTTCGACTAAAGACTTAGGTAGAATTTTGGGTATCATTTTGTCAACAAAATTCTCAAATTCATTTGAAGATTTAATATTTAAAGACCATTCCCTCATTTCTTTTTTATAATCAACAGTAACAAGCTCTGGTTCTTCTATTTTCAATAAAAAAGATTTATTTTTTAAACAAATATCCAATACAAATTTTAAATTAAGCGTATCTAAAAATAAAAATTTAAACTCTTTTTTAAAAGAAAAAATAATTTTCGAAATATATAAAAAAAATTTATCTAAGTAATTTTTTTTTTTATTTTTTTTATATTTTGAACTAAAACTAAGAATTTTATTATCGTTATTAACTATTTTAAATTTAATATTCGAATAATTTTTTATAATTTCACCATATATATAATGATCAAATAAAGATTTTTTTTTTTTATAATTTTTTACGTTTAATAAATGAGCTGAAATTAATTCTTCTGAATCATTATACATTACTTTCTTTAATTTAATTGGATATATTTCTGTGAAAAATGAATATTTATATCTTGCTAAAGTTTTAATACATGTCCATTTTTCATATAATGACTCTAAAATGTAATATAAGGAATTTCTTAAAACTATGTCCCAATATCTTTTGGAATAATTAACATTATGCAGAATATTTAATTGTAAATAAATTGAGTTCAAAATCTTGTGATATAAATTATAAATATATCTTGAATGAAGACTAATTAATCCTCGGTCATCATAGGGATATTTTAAAAAAATAGTTTCATGATTTATATTTTTATACTCTAAACACCAGCCCCCTAAATAAAATAGTTTATTTTTTTTTATATTAGGAGTTTGAAGAGATGTAGTTTGTAGTAAAACATTATTCATAACGTCATTAAAAATTGTTTATGAAATCATTGCAGTATTTCTCATAAAAAATTTTAGAATTTTCTAATGAGTTGCTAAATCTTTAATTGCTTTTTTTACAGAATTTACCAAATAAGAAAATTTTCTATTACTCATCCAAATATGAAAAGGAAAGGAAATCATATTCTTAAAAAATTTTTCTGTCTGTGGACAATTTGCCTTGCTAAATCCTTTTTTTATAAAAAGTGGATATCTATATAGTGGATAATACTGAACTATACATTGTATGCCATATTTGAAATAAAGCTTTTTAATTAATGAATCTCTATTGAAATTTTTCCCAGGATTAACAAAAGCAGTCAGTAAATGATAAACATGGCGTTTGTTATCAAAGCTAGAATTAAAATTTAATTTATTCGTAATTTTGTTAATACTAGTTATAAAATATTTTGCTCTTTTAATCCTTAAATCATTCATTTGATCAACTCTATCTAAAGTGATGAAGCCCGAAGCACATTGAGGTTCAGATAAAGTAAATTTGTTTGGCCATTTACCTTTAAGATTCTCGATTAAATTACCCATAGCAGGTTTCCAGTAATATTTTCTTTTTTTATAACTTGCGTGACCATTATGTCTTAATCCTTTTACTTTTAGAGCAAGTTTATTATTTTTAACAAATATTGCGCCCCCTTCACCTAGAGTTGTCAAATTTTTTTGAGCATGAAAAGAAAAGCAGCTAAAGTCTCCTACAGTGCCAACTTTTTTTCCATTTATTTCAGATCCAAATGCCTGCGCAGCATCTTCAATCAAAAAAAGTTTGTTTTTATCTGCAAGTCTTCTAAATGGATTTAGATCTACGGCGTATCCATACAAATGAACAATGACTATAGCTTTAGTGTTTTTGGTAATTTTTTTTTTTACATCGTTAATATCGATAATTCTTGTATCAAAATTTATATCTGCCCAGATAATTTTTGCTCCGTTTCTTGCAAATGGAATAACGCTTGCACAATAAGTATGCGCTGGGACTATTACTTCATCTCCTTTTTTTAAATTTATAAGTTGTGCTATTATCTCTAATGACGACGCCGCTGAACTAGTTACAAATATATTCCTTGCATTTAAGTATTTTTTTAATTTATTTTCAAATAAACTTAAATATTTTCCTTGAGTTAAAGGATCTGCGTTTTTAACTGCATTGATGATATATTTAATTTCTTTTGTGTTAAAGTCATGAGATCTACCACTAAATAAAATTTTTTCTCTCATAATTAATTTTTAAGTTATTGATGACTTAAAAATATAGTCAGAACTGTTACTTTGGCCAACAACCCTATTAGGATTACTTTTATATATAAGATTATTTTTATCTAAATTTGTTTGATCACAATCTGAACAAATTAAATTTTCAAAGTCATTTCTTTTGTGTTTGTCTTGAATATATTTCATTTCGGATGAATTTATAACTTCTTTTATATTTTGATTTTTTAAATCACCAACAATCATATGTTTATTATAATCATAACAACATACGTGTGCCTTGCCATCAACAGCAACATTTAAAGGGCCTTCTAAAGGTCTTCCACAGGTCTTTTGATTATTTTTATCTATTTTACGATAATTTCTTCCATCTATATAATTATGTGGTTTCCACACATATACTTCAGACAATTTTGGTTCCCAAAAAGATATCCATTCTTTCATTTCATGTTCATTTTCTTTCATTAGTATAAAATTCCCAGCAGTATAAATAATTTTATTAGTGTCCTTTTTTAATAAGGAAATGATATTTTCATAGGATTTCTCAAACTTTATCCCGCCCATAACTTTTTCATAAACGCTCTTGGAAAGACCATAAATAGAAAATTTAAGAATATCCACATAGCTTAGTATATCAGTATGATATTTATCAATCATCGCGTTTCCTGTGGTGCTAATATAAACTTTACAATTGGGATTAGTTTCTTTTGTGAACTTTATCTTTTCAATTAAGCCTTTATCAAGAAACACATCTCCATAACCACATAGATCAATTAAATTTACACCGGAATTAAAAGCATCAAGGACTATTTTTTTATATAAATTAAAGGACATTACATCTAATTTTTGCACCATTTTTTCCCTTGGACACATTGTGCATTTTGCTCCGCATCGATTAGTAACTTCTATTGTTATTTCTTTATTTTCAAAATACATTTTTTAATTCTTTGTCAAAGTTTTCACAAATTATAATATTTTTTCTGCTATTTCCAAGTCTTGAAGATCATTAATATCTAATGATCTTATTTTTGGCATAATATAAACTCCGTGTTTATTTGATATTAGATTCTTTTTAAAGTTTAAATATCTTGTAGACACAATATAAATGGCTCCGTTTATAAAAAAAGAATTAATATCAAAATCTTGCCTTCTATAAAATTTTTTTGCTTTAGGAAGAACATAACTCCACTTTTCACTTTTAAATAAATTTATTGTTTCGTAGGGATGTTCTAAAGACTCGGAAATACTAAATAAAGAAGTTAATTTATTTTTTTTTACTTTTTCAATCGATTTTAAAATATCAATTTTAGCTCTTAATGGCGATGTTGGTTGCAATATAACAAAATAGTCAATTTCATATTTTTTTTCAGACCATTTTAAAAAATGTAATAATGTACTTACTAAGGAGGCCTTGGAGCCTGATGTAATCTTTGGTCTGTTGTAATCAGTAATAAATCCAAATCTCTTTGCAATTTTTTTTATTTTTGGGTGATCTGATAAAATAAATTTTAATACGTTAATATTTTTAACTGAATTAAATGTATATTCTATAAGTCTATTACTTTTTAAATAAACTAAATTTTTATTCTTTAAATCTTGGGATCCTTTTCTTGCTGGAACTATTATTGCATATTTCATAAAAATCTATAAAAAACATATAAATGAATTTAAGCAAGTTCAAAGTAAAATACGAAAAAAACGGCTTTATTATAATAAGAAAGATTATTAAAAAGGAGCAAGTTAAAACAATACTTTCAGAATTAGATATAATAAAATTAAAAGCTGAAAAAACTAAAAATAACCAATTTTTTCATAAGACAAAGGATGGAAAAATTAACACACTGCATAATATCCAAAAATTTTATAAAAGAGGAAAATTAATTGATATTGCAAATAAAGGTAATATAAAAAAAATTTTAAATTACCTACTTGGTGACAAAGCAAAAATTAGAAATTTAGAATTTTTTCTTAAACCAAAAAAAACTGGTATGCCTAGTCCTTTTCATCAGGACAATTACTATTGGAATATTAAAGAAGCAAAGGCAGCTAATGTTTGGATAGCTCTTTCTAAATCTTGTAAAATAAATGGAGGGCTATGTTATTTTAAAGGATCGCACAATCTAGGAACAATCAAGCATACAATATCTTATATGAAGGGATCATCGCAAAAAATTCCTGATAATGTAATTAAATCACTAAATTTTTCAAAGATTTTTCCAAATATAAATCCTGGCGATTGCATAATACATCACCCAGAAGTTATTCATGGAAGCTCACATAATAGATCTAACTACGATCGATCTGGATTCGTAATAAGCTTTGCCGCTAATAAATCAAAAATATACATAGACAAGATGAAAGAATATAAAAAAAAATTAAAAATAAATCTTAATAAAATTTATTAACTACCAATACTTAAATTTTTTAAGAAGATTAATTTCGGCTTTAGTTTTTTTCACTGTCTCTTTTCCTATAAGCTTGGGAATCTTTAAAATAATTGATGTTAGACTTTTTATACCGTCTTCTGCTAAAGACGCAGCCTGGTCTGTACCCCACATTGATCTGTCCAATGTGATATGTCTTTCAATTACTGTAGCGCCTAAAAAATAAGCTAGAATTGAAGGAGAAACTGAGCTTTCATGACCACTATAGCCAACATCACAACGAAATTTTTTTTTTAGAAAATTAATTGTTAATAAATTTAAACTTTCTTCTGGAGCAGGATAAATAGAAACACAATGCAACAATGTAAATTTGCAATTTTTTTTTTTAAAAATATTTACGCATTTAATTATATCATTAATAGAATTCATTCCTGTTGATATAAATGTATGTTTTTTTTCCGCAGCTATTACTTTTAAAAGATCTATATTTGTTAACATTGCGGATGCAACTTTATTATATTTGCAATTAAATTTTTGCAAAAATATCTGACTTTCAACATCCCATGCTGATGCAAACCAATCAATTTTTTTTTTTTTGCAGTAATTATTAATTTCCGAATAATTACTTGCTGAGAATTCAATCTTTTTTTTATACTCTAAATAAGTTAATGAGCCCCAAGGAGTTTCTCTCATTAGATATTTTTGATTGTCTGGCGTTGCTATCTCTGGATTTCTTTTTTGAAATTTGACTGCATCGAAATTATATTTTTTTGCTAAATCTATTAACTTTTTTGCATTTTTAATTGAACCGTTATGATTTATACCTATTTCGGCTATTAAATATGGCTTAATTTTAAGGTGCTCAAACATATTAACAAGATTTTATATTCAATTTATAAATTTACCAGTTATTATATTAGATATTCTATTTAATGAAAATTTTTATTTTTGACATTGATAATACGATCTCAAAAACAAAGGGAACTAGATATGGTTCCGCAAAGCCAATTAAATCAAAAATTAAGATTATCAATCAATTATTTGACAAGGGCCATATTATAAAAATATTTACTAGTAGATATATGGGAAAACATAATGGAAATGTAAATTATATAAAAAAAAAATACTATAAAAAAACAAAACAACAATTAATAAGCTGGGGATTAAAATTTCATGATTTAATATTTGGAAAGCCAATCTTTGATTTTTTTATTGATGATAAAGCTTTTAATGTTAAAGATAGAAAGTTAAATAAAATTTATTATAATTCAATCAATTCAAATAGTTCACTCTAAATAAAAAAATTAATTTAAAAAATTTAATTATTTTTAATTTTAACAAAACATAAATCAGCAATAAATGGCTTGGCAGTAATTATCATGTCTAAAACAAAATCATTATCACTCATTAAATTCATAAGTTCCGATAATTTATATTGATGATAAAATGAAGTGTGATTATGTCTAGCTTCAATTAACACAAATTCAGTTTTTTTTAACGTCTCTTTTGCTCCCTTTATTACTTCTAATTCATAGCCCTCAGTATCAATTTTAATACCAATTTTCTGATTAATTTTTTTTACTTTGTTTGATTTTTTTTTATTAACCCATAATCTCATTATTGTATCAAGCGTAAAAATTTTAACTTTTCTTTCATCAAAAGGTTTTCCCTGAAAATTAATATTTGTTGCTTTTAATAGCGAAGAATTTCCTAATTCTTTTTGTACATACAATTTTGATGCCCCGTTATACGAGCCAACAGAACATCTAAAAAAAGTATACTTTTCTTTATTTAAAGATGATCTTGCAAAAGATTCAGATTCTTTAAGCGGATCTATTAAAATTAAAAATTTTTTTTTGAATTTTTTTATTAAATCTGATGTTCCTTCTGGCCCAAAGCCAACATCAATAAAAATATCTATCTCTGGAAGTCTTGTTAATTGACTCCAATCAACAAACATTCCTGTTTTTTTATAAAATAATTTATTTTTTTTTTTCAATTTAAATTCAATCTACATTCTTATTAAAAAAATTTACTGTATAAATATTATATATACTATTTATGATCACGCTTTCTACTGTATGCATATTAACATTAAAATAAGGGGATGATTTTTTAACATTGTAATTTGTATCAAAAATTTTTTCAGTGCATAAATCAAGCCAATTGAGCTATTAGTAACGGTAAGCTTAACGTGTTACCACGCTTCCACACCCGTCCTATCAACGTCGTAGTCTACGACGGCTCTATAGGAAGAACTAGTTTTGA
>Ga0209358_10000282_pt1 | contig 45793 bp, 48 predicted proteins | sample LauGreFa1BDMLBSN_2_FD_187574 | JGI IMG/M metagenome (GOLD analysis project Ga0209358, IMG submission 187574) | Freshwater lake microbial communities from Lake Michigan, USA - Fa13.BD.MLB.SN (SPAdes) (version 2) | ecosystem: Environmental > Aquatic > Freshwater > Lake | place: Lake Michigan, USA... | reverse complement strand
CGCGCGGTTACGACTGGCTGCTGGATGACAAAAAAGCGGCCAAAAAGGCGGCGGCGTGAACGTGAAAGCCGCATCTCATCCCGGGTCTCATCCCTACGTGGCGGCGTTGCTCACCGGTAGCGCTGCGCTGCCGAAAAGCCCCGCGGCCTGGCTCGATGCGCGCCGCGCGGCGGCGCTGGAGCGCGCCAATGCGCTGTCGGTGCCGACCACGCGCGACGAAGAATGGCGCTTCACTGATCTGACCCCGCTGACCAAATTGCAGGTGCAGCCCGCAGAGGCCGCAGTCAAAGTCTCGGCGACTGACATTGCAGCGCATGCCGTGCCGGAGGCGGCGATGCGTCTGGTGTTTGTGGATGGTGTGCCGGCTCCGGAGCTGGCGCAGCAGGGCGCATTGCCTGCCGGTGTGACGGTGATCGACTTGAGCGATGCAATCAAATCCCATGCTGCACTGATCGAACCTCACCTGGCAAAGCTGGCCGGTGCCGAGCAGGAACTGTTTACCGCACTCAACACTGCATTTCTTCAGCACGGCGTGTTCATTCATCTGGCGAAGGACGCGCAGTTGAAAGCGCCGATCCATCTGCTGTTCGTCGCGGCAGGCAACGGCGTTGCGGCCTATCCGCGCTGCCTGATCGTTGCCGAGAGCGGTGCCGAAGCCTGCGTGATCGAGGATTACGTCGCTTTGGGGGATGAGGCTTACCTGACCAACGCAGTGACCGAAATTGCCGTGGCGCCGAACGCTTCGCTGCGTCACATCAAGCTGCAGCGCGAAAGCCAGAAAGCCTTTCACATCAGCAACTGCGCGGTGACTCTGGCAAAGGATGCCCGTTTCCAGTCGCATGCGGTGACGCTGGGTGCGCGGCTGTCGCGCAACAATCTGAACATCAGCCAGCAGGGCGAGGGTGTCAATGTTGAGATTGACGGCCTGGCGCTGATCGGCGGCCGGCAGACTGCCGATACGCATACGCTGGTGGATCACGCAAAAGCACACGGCATCTGCAAGCAGACGCACAAGACCATTGTCGGCGGTGCCGGCCATGCGGTATTCAACGGCAAGGTGTTTGTGCGCGAAGGCGCGCAGCTGACGGATTCGTCGCAGCAGAGCCGCAACCTGCTGCTGTCGGACAAGGCGCGTGTTGATACCAAGCCGCAGCTGGAAATCTACGCCGATGACGTGAAGTGCGCCCACGGTGCCGCTGTCGGCCAGCTCGATGCCGAGCATCTGTTCTATCTGAAAAGCCGTGGTTTGCCGGAGGCGCAGGCGCGCAATCTGCTGACCTATGCTTTCGGCGCCGAGATCATCGACCACATCCCCGTGCCCTCGCTGGTCGCTGCGCTGGAGAAGCTGGTGATGGCGCGTACCGAGGCCAGCCTGTGAGCGCGCGCGACAAACTCGCGACACCGCTGGATGTCGTGGCGCTGCGCCGGGACTTTCCCATCCTGAGCCTGAAGATCAAAGATAAGCCTTTGATTTTTCTTGATAATGCAGCATCGAGTCAGATGCCGCAGGCAGTAATTGACCGCTGGGTGAAATACCGCAGCGCACAGCACGCCAATATTCACCGCGCCGTGCACTACCTGTCCGAAACGGCTACCGCGGAATACGAAAAGGCGCGACTCAAGGTCCAGGCTTTCATCAACGCCAAAGAATCGCGCGAGTGCATTTTCACCAGCGGCACCACCGACGGCATCAATCTGGTGGCGCAGGGTTACGGGCGCAAATTTTTCAAGGCCGGTGACGAGATTATCCTGACCACGCTGGAGCATCACTCCAATATCGTTCCTTGGCAGATGGTCGCGGACGAGCGCGGCGCGAAAATCCGTGTGGTGCCGATCAATGACCGCGGCGAACTGCTGGTGGAGGATTACCGCAAGCTGTTCAATGCGAACACCAAGTTCGTGGCGATGACGCACGTTTCGAACGCACTGGGCACGATTACGCCGGTCCGCGAAATGATCGCGATTGCGCATGAACACGGTGTGCCGGTGCTGGTCGATGGCGCGCAGGCCGCACCGCATCTGAAGGTCGATGTGCAGGATCTCGACTGCGATTTTTATGCCTTCTCCGGTCACAAACTCTGCGGCCCGACCGGCATCGGCGTGTTGTATGGCAAGGCCGCGCTGCTCGAAAAAATGCAGCCCTTCAAGGGCGGCGGCGACATGATCCTGTCGGTGACGTTCGAAAAAACCACCTATGCGCCGATTCCCGCCAAGTTTGAAGCCGGAACGCCGCCGATCGGCGAAGCGATCACGCTGGGTGCGGCCATTGATTACCTGACCGCCATCGGCATCGAGCGCATTGCCGCGCACGAAACCGATCTGCTGGACTACGCGACCGATCAACTGAACCGCATGCCCGGCGTGCGCCTGATCGGTACCGCCGAGAAAAAGGCCGCCGTGCTGTCTTTCGCGCTCGATGGCGTGCATCCGCATGACGTCGGTTCACTGCTCAATGATGATGGCGTGGCGATCCGCACTGGCCATCATTGCGCGCAGCCGGTGATGCAGCGCTTCAAGGTGCCGGCAACTTCGCGTGCTTCATTCGCCTTCTACAACACGATGGACGAAGTGGATGCGCTGGTCGCCTCCATCGGCCGCGTGCAGAAACTGTTTGCCTGACCGATTCACGGAATAGCGATACCGCAATGGACAGCCGCCAGCTTTACCAGGAAATGATCCTCGAACATAACAAGAAGCCCCGCAACTGGGGGATGCTCGGCGATGCCACGCACAAGGCGGAAGGTTTGAACCCGCTGTGCGGCGACCATATCCACCTGTCCTTGAAATTGAACGGGGATCAGGTCGAAGCGGTTGGCTTTGAAGGGGAGGCCTGTGCGATCTGCAAGGCATCCGCTTCGATGATGACCGTCGCCGTCAAAGGCAAATCCAAAGCAGACGCCGAACAGATGGTGCAGGAGTTCCGCGACATGACCACCGGCAAGCTTGATACTGCCGGTCCGCATCACCTCGGCCGTCTGACCGTGTTTTCCGGTGTCAGTGAACTGCCGACCCGAGTCAAATGCGCGATCCTGCCCTGGCATACGCTGCATGCAGCCTTTGCCGGCAGCGATACCGCCTCGACCGAATAATAAAAACCGTAACTGCATTCGCAAATTTCATTCATGCCGAAAATCGCCGAAATAGAACCAACCCCGAATCCCAATGCGATGAAGTTCATCCTGCGGGAGCCGCTGACCTGGGGCATAACCCGCTCGTATGACAAACCGGAACATGCCGTCGGCGACCCGCTGGCCATGGCACTGTTTGATATCGAACATGTCACCAATGTGTTTTATGTCGATCACTGGGTGACAGTGACCCAGGACGGCGGCGCCGACTGGGAACAGCTGATGCGTGATCTGGCGGTTCCGATCCGTGAAGCTCCATCGGCGGATGCGCAGTCGGCGCAATTGGCCGAGCAGTCGAGCGAGGCGATGGACCCGGCCAAGCTGAGCCCGGAAGACCGTGAGCGGCTGGACAAGATCAATGCGGCGCTGGATGAACAGGTTCGTCCTTACCTGCAGAACGACGGCGGCGATCTATATGTCGTTGGTCTGGAGGGCAACAAGCTGTCAGTGCATTATCAGGGCGCCTGCGGCAGCTGTCCGAGTTCGCTGTCGGGCACACTCGCCGGTATCGAGAACCTCGTGCGCCAAATCGAACCCGATATGGAAGTGGTTGCGGTTTAAACGGGATGTAATGATCGTGGCTGAATGGATCAAGGTGGCGGCAGTCGGTGAGATTGCCGCGGGTCGCTGCAAGGTCGCCGATGTCGACGGTACGACGGTGGCGGTGTTCAACGTCGGCGGCGAATTCTTTGCGATTGAAGACGTCTGCACCCACGACGGCGGTGAACTGGCCAGCGGCGTGATCGAAGGTGATCAGGTGGTCTGTCCGCGCCACGGCGCGCGATTCTGCATCCGCACCGGCGAGGCGCTGACGGCGCCGGCCTATGAACCCACGGCAAAACTGCCGCTGCGTGTTGAAAACGGCGTCATTGAGGTCAAGGACGACCGCTGGGACTAGGGCCTGACTGGCCTGCCGTTGCTTTTCGATAATCCTCCCCGCACAATGCCCTTGCAGGCAGGTCAGGCATTTCAACCGGGAGGAGACCCAAGTGAAATCCAGTTCTGTAAGCCGTGCTGTCACGTTTGTTGTGGGCGGCATTCTTGCCGTCATTGCAGGGGTTGTTGCCGCCCAGCAGTATCCGGCGCGACCGCTGCTGATCGTCGCGCCATTCTCGGCGGGCGGTGATTCCGACCTTGCGGCGCGTAACCTCGGCGCCGTCATCCCGAAATACCTGAAGCAGAACGTGGTGGTGATGAACAAGGTCGGCGCCAGCGGCGCCATCGGTTCCGAGCAGGTGAAAAATGCTGCGCCCGACGGCTATACGCTGCTGCTGGCGCGCGTCGGTTCCCAGGCCACGCTGCCGGCGCTGAAGCCTGACCTCGGCTACAAATGGAATGACTTTACCTTCCTCGGCATCCTCGAACTAAATCCCTATGTCTGCGCGGTGGTGGCCGACAGCCCGTACCGCAGTTTCGGTGATCTGGTCGAAGGCATCCGCAAGAACCCGGGCAAGCTCAAATACAGCACCGCCGGCGTCGGCACCATTCATGAAATGGGGCCGCAGCTGCTGTTCGACGTGCAGAAGCTGGGCAAGGAAGCGGCGATCCAGATTCCGTACAAGGGCGGCGGTGAAGCTGCCACGGCAGTGCTCGGCAAACATGTCGATTTCGGCTGTTCCAACCTCGGCACCGTGCTGGGTTTCATCAAGAGCAGGCAGATGCGCGGCTTGCTGACCACGACGCCGGAACGCTACAAGGAAATTCCCGATGTGCCGACGGCGAAGGAGGCGGGTTATCCGGCGCTGGAGCGCATCATCGGCTGGAGTGCCTTGTATGGCCCGCCGAAAATGGACCGCAAGCTAGTTGCGCTGTGGGGTGACACGCTGCAGAAAGTCGGTGCTGATCCGCAGTGGGTTGCGGCGACCGAAAAAATCGGTTCGATGCCACATATCAAGTCGCCGGAAGACACCGCGAAGTTCGTGCAGGAACAGTACGAAACCTATTACCGTCTCGGCAAGACGCTGGATATCGTCCTTAAGTAGGCGTTTTCAGGGGCACACGGCGGCGTCGGTTACAATCCGGCGCCGCTGTTTTTTGTCTTCCAATACCCGACGACTGCCATGGATACCCTGACCCACGCGCTTTCCGGCGCACTGCTGGCCCGCGCCACTGCCGGCATTGAAAAACCGGCGCTGCCGCTGGGCAGGCGCATCGGTATCGGTTTTCTGGTTGCGGCATTCCCTGATAGTGATGTCGTTGCGACGTGGATCTCGCCGCTGGCTTATCTCTATCATCACCGCGGCGTGACTCACTCGCTGCTGATGCTGCCGCTGTGGACCGTGCTGCTGTCGCTGCTGCTCGCCTGGATATGGCGTTCCGGTCCTGGCTGGCGTACTTATGCGCCGGTAGTGGCGCTATCGCTGTTTATCCATATCGCCGGCGACTGGATCACCACCTTCGGTACGATGATTTTTGCGCCGCTGTCGGATTACCGGCATGGCCTCGGCACCACCTTCATCATCGACCTGTGGTTTACCGGCATCATCCTCGCCGGACTGCTGCTGTCGTTCTTGTGGCGGCGCTCGCGTCTGCCTGCGGTGGCCGGACTGGCTGTATTGGTCGCGTATGTCGGCTTCCAGTTTCTGCAGTTGCAGAACGCGGTGGACTTCGGTGAACGCGCAGCGCGAGAGATGGGGCTGGCGCAGGCGAAGGTCAGTGCCTTGCCGCGTCCGGTGTCGCCGTACAACTGGATGGTGATCATCGAGACAGAGGCGGGTTACCGCTACAGCCACATCAATCTGCGGCGACAGAGCGTGCAGACCGCAGCACCCGATGCTGGACTGATTGCGCGGCTCGATGCGGCGTACCGGCCGCTGGATCAGGCGGTATGGGAGAGCGATGTGCGTTACGGCAAGGGCTCACAGGGTGCGGCGGTGCGCGCGGCCTATGAACATCCCGAGTTCGCCTTCTTCCGTTGGTTCTCCGCCTATCCGGCACTGCACCAGGTCGACATCGGTGATGCCCACCTCTGCGTGTGGTTCAAGGATCTGCGTTTTCTGACGCCCGGCCGCGATGCTTTCCCCTTCATCTACGGCATGTGCAGCGAAGGCACGGGGCCGTTGCGGCCCTATCAGCTCAGCGACGGTGAGCGCCAGCGCGTCTACTAGTCCATGCCAGACTGGTGCGCGAGCAGTAATGGTGCATCGCAATAGGGCATTTCCCAATAGAATGATTTAATTCAAGTTATTGTTTTTAAACAATAGTTTAAATTGGCACTCTAATTGCTAACTCTTCCGGACGTATCACGGCTCCTTCATGAATCAACAGGAAGGCCAGTCAATTTTTCGGGAGATACGGACCATGATCAACGCCGGATTCGTCGATTTTGTATTTACAGGGGCAGCCATCGTGCCGGAAGCGCTGCTGTTCGCCGGCTATGTTGCCGAAGCGCTGATGCTGCTGGTCCCGATGCTGATTGCCGCCTGTCTGATCAGCATGTATCACCAGCATGTTTCGACCGATGAGTTATCCGACGAAACGGATGCCTCCGTCGGTGATCACGAGCCGCACCAGGTTTGATCCGAATCAAACTGTAATCCTCCTGCAGTGCCAAACTGTGGGGCATGTGCAACCTACGCTCCTTTTTTTTCCAAGGCGCCTTCGCGGTGGTCCTTGGCTTGACGGTATTGCCGGCATCTGCGGCGACTGATGAACCCTCGCCGGTGCAGCGCGAAATAATCCCCGGTTCCGAATTAATGACCGCGCAGGAGCGGGAGCGCTACCGGCAACGTCAACGTGGTGCGACCTCAGTTGAGGAGCGCGAGCACCTTCGGGCCGAACACCTTAAAGCCATGGAAGAGCGCGGTCGTGTTCATGGTCTTCAGGTTATCGATCATAGCCGTATCAAGAAGACGTCCCCATGAGGCGATCTACGGTGGCGGCGTTGACGGTATTCGCACTCGTTACGCCTTTTACGGTTCAGGCGGCAGGGGATCCGGTGCGCGGCGGCAAGTTGCATGAGGATTGTCTGGGTTGCCACGGCACCGAGTTGTATGTGGCACCCAGGGCTAAAGTAAAAAACCTGTCAGCCCTGAAAAATGAGACGCGGCGCTGGAACGACCGAATGAATCCGAAGTTCAAGGCGCAGGAGATCGACGACATCGTCGCCTGGCTAAACCGCGATTTCTACAAATTCCCGAAGTAGTGGCTAGTCTCGTGTTGCTGTATCAAACCTGTTCAGCTGAGAGTAGACAGAGCATCGCGTCCAGCCCCGCGTGGCTGATCGCGTAAGTCGTTTTCTCGCGTACCACCGGTTTCGCGTGGTAGGCGAAACTGACACCGCATTCCGCCAGAAACTTCAGATCGTTAGCGCCGTCGCCGACGCCGGCAATCTGCGCAGGCGCAGCCCCGATTTCAGCCGCAATACGTTTCATCGCGGCCAGCTTGGCATCGGCGTTGACAATTTCACCAAGAATCTGTCCGGTCAGCTTGCCATTGATGATTTCCAGCGCATTGGAGTGCGTGTAGTCGAGACACACGCGGGTTTTCAGGCGGTCGGTCATATAGGTGAAGCCGCCGGAGACCAGCAGTGTCTTGACGCCGGCGGCCTGTACCGCGGAGAGCATGCGCTCGGCGCCCGGTGAAAATTTCAGCCGTTCTTCATAAACCCGCAGCAGCGCGGATTCATCCAGGCCTTTGAGCAGCGCGAGGCGTTCGCGCAGGCTCTGGTCATATTCGATCTCGCCGCGCATCGCACGTTCGGTGATTCGGGCGACTTCGGCCTTGATGTTCAACATGTCGGCGAGTTCGTCGATGGTTTCCATGGTGATCAGCGTCGAATCCATGTCCATCACCAGCAGTCGGAAGTCGGTCAGTTTGCGGCCCTCGGGCACGAAACCGAAGTCGAGTCTGGCATTGATGCACAGTCCGGTGATGCCTTCGGCAGGTGTTGCGCCGCGCAGACGGAAAGCTGTTGCGCTGAGACGGTCAATGGCAGACGCGCCGGAGAGTTTGGCGAGTTCCTTGAGGTCGCGCGTTTCGATGTCTGCGCCCTGGATGACGAGATGCATGGCTGTTACCGTAAAAAATGAGCGGCGATTATAACGGACGCCGCTCAGCGGCTGTTCACGGGGCGATCCACCCCGCGATGCGTGCGATGACCTCGCGCTCGATGCCGTTGAAGCCGTGATAAGCGCGCGCCTCGCAGGGATCGCCGACAGAAATGCCGCCGTCGAAGACCATCAGTTCCTTGCGCGGCGTGGCGGTCAGGCGCTCCAGAACCGGCGGCACATCGGCGAACAGGCAGACCCGGCAGCCGTCCTCACGATGGTGGGCGACCAGAACGGGAATGCGCACGCGGTCCAGCGCCATTTCCGGCACGGCGCGTGAGCGCTGGTCACGCACGATGGAGGAGGTCAGCACGATGCCGTCGGGCCCGCCCTCGGCCTGCGGCAACTGGGTGGCAATATGGCCCACAGACTGCGTGCCGCGGCTGGTGCCGATCAGCCACACCGGAATCTTCGATTTCTCGCGCAGCCAGGCAATCACCGCTTTGACGTCGGCGACATGTTCTGCCGTCTGCCGGCTGCCGGAGAGATAGGGCGGGGACTGTTTGTCCGACGGTGCATCAATGACCACGGTGGTGAATCCTTTATCGGCAAATTCCTGCCGCGTGCGCACCAGGAAATTACCGCCGAGTTTCGGGATGCGGCCGTCGGCTTCGAGCGTGATCCCGCCGTCGCCGCCGGCGAACAGGATCACCGCAGCCCGCGGCTTGTCCGGGGTGATGACAAGGATGCGCTGGGTGACGCCGCTGCGGCTGGGCACATCCACTGTGCGTGTGGACTGCGCCTGTGCGCCGATCGGGATCAGCAGTGCTGTGAGAATGGTTGTCAGAGTGAAAGGCAAAAAGTGCATGGCGGTTGGCGATTCGGTGATGTCGGTTGCGGAATCATACTGCGCGCTTGACGCCCGTGGTGATTGCGCAGATGCTGGAACGCATCACTTTTACTGGAGCACCATCATGGCCGAACCCGCATGTCCGCAAAAAGCCCCCTATGCCCTTGAACTGGCGCCCGGTGATTACTGGTGGTGCGCCTGCGGTCTGTCGAAAAAGCAGCCGTTCTGCGATGGTTCACACAAAGGGTCTGAATTCTCGCCGGTCAAATTCACCCTCGCCGAATCAGAGAAAAAATGGCTTTGCGGGTGCAAGCGCACAAAAAATCCGCCATTTTGCGACGGAATGCATAAATCGCTTTAGCCAAAACGGTCTGCCGTCACCGGATTACCGGTCGGTGGCTTGTCATTTTTATGTTCTAAAGTTGCGCAGCCAAAGTGATGTTTATGGCTTTCGTGAATTTTTTCGGATGTATCAAGGCAAGCACCCAGACAATCATTCCTGGGATCCCTCTTGTCACAGCTTATGCATGCCCGATATGACGTTGGCGGTGGGTGGGGGATCCTGCTCGATGGCTATCAGCGTATTTCGCAAAAGTCGGATCGCTGACCCCGGAATTTTTTGGTTTTGGCGTTATGGTCGCATGGTTTTGTGATGTAGACTAACCGGGCTATCAAGGTCAATTCCGGCACCGGTGTGGCATTGATACATGCTACGCAATGTGGCCCGCGATCCGCTTTTTTCTTCGTCCCTATCTGCGTCGCATCCGACTGCAAATATACTTTCTACGCTGCAGTCATGATGCCTGTGACCGTTTGCGAGAAAGACGACGAAAAAGTTCTTATGATGAAAAGAATTTCGCCAGGGCTCGGAGATCTTCGGCTTATCTGAGAGTGGCTGACCGATATCAGATTGCTGTTATCTGAAGAGTTGAGGTGACCAACCGTATCGGGAATGACGGTCAATATGAAGATGACTTAAAATGGGACAATGGCTTTCTGCGCAAGACATCGGCCCGATAAATGAACGTAATGATGCAGTTAAAAGATAAGCTGCATCAGCCCTGAAAGTAAGACAAAAATCTTCAAGGGCAAGAACACTTTGATGCGCTAAACGAGACGTAAGCGAGCAAGGGGTAAGGACTTGAATCAATGCTTGATCGGGCTATCGTGGCATGCACCGGCTTCCGTTATTGCGACGGCATCAATCTGATGCCTTAACGACCTAAACCAATGGGGGACTATTGAATGAAAGGCGTAGTTTTCACGGAATTCATGGATATGGTCGAGAAGCAATTTTCTTCTGACATGGTCGATGACATCATCGAGGACGTAGAGCTTCCTTCCGGCGGCGCTTACACGGCTGTCGGTACATACCCGCATGGGGAGATGGTTTCGCTGGTTATGGCGCTTTCGACCCGGTCGGGAGTGGCGGTGCCGGAGCTGCTGCGCACTTTTGGTGAGTATCTTTTCACAAGCTTTGTTAAAGGATTTCCGACCTTCTTCAAGGATCATAGCGACGCATACGGCTTTCTTGTCGGGATTGAGGATGTTATTCATTCCGAGGTACGAAAACTTTATCCGGATGCGGAGTTGCCGCGTTTCGATGTCGAGCATCACGACGACCTGCGGTTGGTCATTGTCTATTCGTCGGTTCGTCACTTGGAGGACCTCGCTGAGGGTCTGATCCTGGGTTGTATTAAGCACTTTGGCCGGACAGCTCGCCTTTGTCGGGAAACGATTGGAGAGGGTGAGCAACGTCGCGAGCGGTTCCTTCTTGAGTACAGTTGATCCCCATCCAATGGCCGGTGAGCAGTCTCAGCTTTCTGATTCCATCCGACGCCTGACCCGGCGAGTGGAGAGGGAGCGTGCTGCGCGCAAGGAGGCGGAACGGCTGCTTGAGGGCAAGGCAATGGAGCTGTATCGCGCCAACCTAGAGCTGAGGCAGCTTGCGGACTCCCTGGAGGGCGAGGTTGCCGCCCGTACTTTTGAGTTGCAAAGTGCGCTTAAGGAGGCGCAGTCGGCAAATAGCGCTAAAAGTGATTTTCTGGCGATGATGAGCCACGAAATACGTACCCCTATGAACGGCATTATGGGTATGTCGCAATTGCTCGAGTTATCTGGGCTCGATGCGACGCAACACGATCATCTCTCGATGATCCGCAAGAGCGCTGACGATTTGCTCGGGTTGATCAATGACATACTCGACTTTTCGAAGATCGAAGCCGGACATCTTAGTCTCGATTTTCACGATTTTGACGTGCGCGAGGAACTCAACAAGCTCACTTCCCTATTCACCCCTGCCGTAACGCGCAAGGGAATCGGCTTCGCAATGATCCTGCCGGACAATACGCCTACGCTTTTACGTGGCGATTCAATGCGGATGAGGCAGATCTTCATAAACTTGATCAGTAATGCCATCAAGTTCACAGACAAGGGTGCTATTACGGTGGAAGTGGGCTTTTCGGAACCGTCAGAAGGGCAGGTCTGCTTGAACTGCGCCGTGATCGATACCGGTATTGGTATTCCCGAGAATAGGCGTGATCGGCTTTTCAAGGCATTTTCGCAGGTCGACGTCTCGATAACACGGCACTATGGCGGTACCGGTCTCGGGCTGGCTATTAGTGCGCAGCTATGCGTAGCAATGGGCGGCGGCATCAGCGTCGAGAGTTTGGTGGGGCATGGCTCTACATTCCGTTTCAGCTTGATGTTCGAGCCGGCTGTTGAGGGCATCAGGTCGGCGCCGAAGCAGAACGAAGTACCGCTTGGCGGATTGACCGCGTTGCGAGTGCTGCTCGTCGAAGATCATCCTGTTAACCTCACGCTCGCGCAGGCGCTACTGAAAAAATTGGGCCATGCGGTTGATGTCGCCGAAAATGGCCGCCAGGCTGTCGATCTCGTGAAGACCCATGACTACGACGTCATTCTGATGGATGTACAAATGCCTGTCATGGACGGTATTGCAGCGACTCGTGAAATTCGAAAACTCACATTGCTTGCGCAGCCGCCAATCATAGCGCTGACAGCGAATGCCTATACCCGTGACCGCGAGAATTGCCTTGCTGCCGGCATGGACGACTTCCTCAGCAAGCCGTACCGGCTGGAGCAACTTCGGGATAAGTTGTTGCATATTTCGGCCAGGCCGCCGGGCTTACAGTAAAGTTTGCTATGTTGTCATCGGTGTTGATCAGTGCATTGTTGCTGCATTGATAGCCTGGATTATTAGATTACTTCGAATCAAACTGATGCGGGAATGAGTGATTTGCGCGGGTATGCCATGAGCATTCGGCAAGTCATCTGCAAGGCGCTTTTAGCCTGGTCCAGTGCTGCCATTGCGGCACTAAAACGCCGCGTCATAGTCCCGCTCCGAATCAGCCGGTCTATACCAGCCGTGAGCAACGTCTTGCTGTCGGGTATCGGGCGTTTCGAGGAGCCTGAGCAAAGTGCAATCGATTTTTCGTTGTTGAATACGGCTTCCGGCGGCTAGATTTAGGTATTCAGTTCGGCGGCAGGGCGGCTGAGATTGCCCATGATTGCATTTTAATGAGACTCGTATTCATGGGTGTATTGCTTATCTAATTGAATTTATTGATAAATAATATCGCTTATAATGCGCGCCGCACTGCGTTCTATGCATCCTGCACGAACGCCTGACCAGGCCAGACATGAGTATCGACAAGGAAGTTTCCCGGCGCCGCACCTTCGCCATCATTTCGCACCCTGATGCGGGTAAAACCACGCTGACCGAAAAGCTGCTGCTGTTCGCAGGTGCGATTCATATCGCAGGCAGCGTGAAGTCGCGCAAGGCCTCGCGTTACGCGACTTCGGACTGGATGGAAATCGAAAAGCAGCGCGGCATCTCGGTCGCCAGTTCGGTGATGCAGATGGAATACCGCGACTGCGTGATCAACCTGCTCGATACGCCGGGTCACCGCGATTTTTCTGAAGACACCTATCGCGTGCTGACGGCTGTTGACGCCGCGCTGATGGTGATTGACGCCGCCAACGGTATCGAGCCGCAGACGCTGCGCCTGTTGCAGGTCTGTCGCGCACAGAACACCCCGGTGATCACCTTCATCAACAAGATGGACCGCGAAGTACGCGAGCCGACCGACCTCGTTGACGAGATCGAGCGCACGCTGGGCATGCCGGTGGTGCCCTGCACCTGGCCGGTCGGCATGGGCAAGCTGTTCAAGGGCGTGTTCGACCTGCGCGCCGACCGCATGCGCGTGTTTACCGCGGGCGAAGACCGCATCGGCGCCGAAGACGAAATCATTTCCGGCATCGACAATCCGGAGATTGTTGAGCGCTTTGGCGACATCTTTACCCATGCCCGCCAGGAAATCGATCTGGTGCAGGGAGTGTCTCCCGAATACGACCGCGAGACTTTTCTCGCCGGCAAACAGACGCCGCTGTTCTTCGGTTCAGCGATCAACAACTTCGGCGTGCAGGAAGTGCTCGATGCCGTCATTGATTTTGCGTCGCCGCCGCGCCCGCACAAGGCACTGCAGCGCGAAGTGAAGCCGGAAGAGCCCAAATTCTCCGGCGTGGTGTTCAAGATCCAGGCCAATATGGACCCGGGTCACCGCGACCGTGTCGCCTTCATTCGTATCTGTTCCGGCCGTTTCGAGCGCAGCATGCGTTTGAAAAACTGCCGTACTGAAAAATTCTTCCGGCCCAGTTCGGTGGTGTCCTTCCTGTCGCAGCGCCGTGAGCAGGTGGAAGACGCTTACGCCGGCGACATCATCGGTATTCCCAATCACGGCGTGCTGCAACTGGGCGACACGCTGACGGAAGGCGAGGATCTCCAATTCACCGGCCTGCCGTTTTTTGCGCCGGAACTGTTCCAGACCGTTGAGGTCGCTGATCCGCTGCGCAGCAAGCAGTTGCGCACTGGTCTCGGTCAGTTGGGTGAAGAGGGTGCGATTCAGGTGTTCAAGCCGGTGGCGGGCAGTCTGCTGCTGCTCGGTGCGGTCGGTCAGCTGCAGTTTGAAGTTGTTGCGCACCGTCTGAAGCATGAATACGGCTGTGAAGCCCGGCTGTCGCCGGCGCGTTATGTCGCCGCGCGCTGGGTGACCTGTGATGACGACCGTGAGCTGCAGCGTTTCATCGATGCCAATTCACACCGCGTCGCACATGATGCCGTCGGTGCGCCGGCTTTCCTGGCCGGTAATGCCATCGAGATCGATGTCGCTCAGGAGCAGTGGCCGAAGATCAAGTTCCATGCGCTTCGTGAGCACGCGGGACTGATTTTTCACTCCAACGCCGCGGTCGGCTGATCGCCGGCACACGCAAGCCGTTTATTGCGGTCCGCTCAGTGCGGCTTGCGTTCCATCACGAATTGTTCAAACGCCACGCCATTGCGGGTGACGTTCTGCGTGCGGACGAGGCGGAATCCGGCCTGTTCAAAAAACGGGCGTGCGGTGCGGCTGGCTTCGGTGTGCAGATTGTGGATGCCGCGGACACCGGCATCGGCCACCAGCAGTTCCAGTAATGCGCTGGCTACGCCCATGCGCTGATAGTCAGGGTGGACGTAGAGCAGATCGATATGTCCCGGCGCATCGGTGGTGATGAAGCCGCCGAGCTTGCCGTTGATCTCGAAGGTCCAGCCCTGGCTCACATCCATGCGCTGTTCCCATTCGGAGTAGTCGGTTTCTTCCGGCGCCCAGGCCTGCAGCTCTTCAGGGCTGTAATCGGCGGCGGCGATCTCGTGCACGGAGCGGCGGAAGGTTTCGATGCTGGCGTCGAGATCCTGCGGACGCCATTTACGCATGGGCATACGCAAACTTTCCTATTTGGCGACGACTTCGCCGACCCAGCGCGCGATGGTGTCGATCGAGTTGCCCGGTGCGTTCAGGTGGTCGCCTTCGATGTCAGTCATGCGGGTCAGCGGATTGGATGGCAGCGCGGCAAACATTGATGACTTGAAGCGGACGAGGCCCGGGTAATCGTTGCGCGGTGCGATATAAAGCACCGGTGTTGTCGCGGGAATCGCGCGCGATGACTTGCCCTGGTTCATCGCCCCGTTCGGATCAAACCACGTGACGTAGGTTGCTGCGGTTGTGTGCACGTCGTTTACGCCTCTCGAGCCTTCATAGTCCTTGAAGACCCCGCGTTCAGCGCCTTTGCCGTCGGCGACCATACGCTGTGCCAGCGCCAGAGCGCCGCCGACGTTCTGTGCATAGACCGGTGCATCCACGCTGCCGCCCGGCGCCATGGGAATGACGCCGTCGAGCGGATTGCGGCTGGCGTAATACAGCGCAAACACGCCGCCCTGGCTGTGGCCGGCGACAAATAACTTTTTTGCACCCTTGCTGCGCAGTTCGTTCAGCGCGGCTGTGACCTGCTGTTCGGCGCCGGCTGTGTCAACGTCATATTCGCGCCGACCCGACCACGGCATTTCGATATTGGCGACCAGCCAGCCTTTGCGTTCGAGACCCTCGGCGAGAACGCTGACAAAACGTTCGGGGCGTCCGCCTTTGCCGTGCATGATCACGATGCCGATGGTCGGTGCGTTTTGTGCCAGCGCCGGCGCGGAGAAGAAGGTGGTCGCCAGCGCAGCGACGAATAGAACCAGAAGGCGGTTAAATCGGCTCATGTTGATGCTCCACAATTCGGTCATGTTTTGAGAGCGGATGGCACATTGTCGGCCGCTCAGCCCAGTTCGGCAAATACGCGGCGGATTTCAGCGACGCGGGTTTTCAGATCCGGGGTTTTGGTTTCGATGCGCAGCCGGTCCTGCCCCGCGAGCTTGTAGTGTTTTTTCGACTGGATCAGCTTGATGATCTTGATCGGCTCAATCGGCGGATTGGGCACGAACTGCAGCTGGATGGTATTTTCGCTGGCGTCGATTTTGGCGATACCCAGCGGTTTGCCGAGCAGACGCAGGCGGTGGCTGTCGATTAGCGCACGTGTGGGGTCCGGCAGCTCGCCGAAGCGGTCGATCAGCTCTTCCTGCAGCAGCTGCAGCTGGTCATCATTGTCGCAGTTGGCCATGCGTTTATAGAGCACCAGCCGTTCATGCACGTCGTGGCAGTAGTCGTTGGGCAGCAGCGCCGGGGTGTGCAGATTGATTTCGGTGGTCACGCCCAGCGGCGCGTTGAGATCTGGCTCCTTTCCGGCTTTCAGTGATTTCACGGCCAAATCGAGCATCGTGCAGTAGAGGTTGAAGCCGATCTCGTGCATGTCACCGGACTGGTTTTCACCGAGCACTTCGCCGGCGCCGCGGATTTCGAGGTCATGCATCGCCAGATAGAAGCCCGAACCCAGTTCTTCCATCGCCTGAATCGCTTCGAGGCGTTTCTTGGCGTTGGTGGTGATATTGCCTTCATCAGGCAGCAGCAGATAGGCATAAGCCTGATGGTGCGAACGCCCGACGCGGCCGCGCAGCTGGTGCAGCTGGGCCAGACCGAAACGGTCAGCGCGGTTGATGATGATGGTGTTGGCGGTCGGGATGTCGATGCCGGTTTCGATGATGGTGGTGCACAGCAGGATGTTGAATCGGCCCTGGTAGAAGTCGCGCATCGCCAGTTCCAGCTCGCGCTCGCGCATCTGGCCGTGGGCGATGCGTACCCGCGCTTCTGGCATCAGCCGCGTGAGCTCCTCCTCGATATTGGCGATTGTGTCGATGTCGTTGTGCAGGAAGTAAACCTGGCCACCGCGTTTCAATTCGCGCAGAACGGCTTCGCGGATCAACGACTTGGCATAACGCGCAACAAAGGTCTTGATCGCCAGCCGGCGCTGCGGCGCGGTGGCGATCACCGAAAAATCGCGCAGGCCTTCCAGCGACAGCGCCAGTGTGCGCGGGATCGGTGTTGCGGTCAGCGTCAGCACATCGACTTCGGCACGCAGCGCCTTGAACTGTTCCTTCTGGCGCACGCCGAAGCGGTGTTCCTCGTCGATGATCACCAGACCCAGGTTCTTGAAATGGATGTCCTTGCTCACCAGTTTGTGCGTGCCGATGGCGATATCGACGCGGCCTTCAGCAAGCCCGGCGATGGCGTCGGTGGTTTCCTTGCCGGTGCGGAAGCGCGAGAACTCGGCAATCTTCACCGGCCAGTCGGCGAAACGGTCGGAGAAGGTATTGAAATGCTGTTCGGCGAGCAGCGTTGTCGGTACCAGCACGGCGACCTGTTTGCCGTCAGCAACTGCGACAAAGGCTGCACGCAGGGCGACTTCTGTCTTGCCGAAACCAACGTCCCCACAGACCAGCCGGTCCATCGGCTTGCTGCTTTTGAGGTCTTCAATGGTCGCGGTGATGGCTGCGGCCTGATCGGCGGTTTCCTCGAAGGGAAAGCCTTCGGCAAAGGCTTCGTAGTCATGCGGCTTCAGGGTGAAGGCATAACCTTCGCGAGCGGCGCGCTGTGCATAAATCGCCAGCAGTTCCGCAGCGGTATCGCGCACCTGTGCAGCGGCGCGGCGCTTGGCCTTGTCCCACTGTCCGCTGCCCAGTTGGTGCAGGGGCGCCTGTTCCGGCGACGCGCCGCTGTAGCGGCTGATCAGGTGCAGGCTCGAGACCGGCACATAGAGCTTGTCGTTATTGGCGTATTCCAGGGTCAGGAATTCAGTTGCGCCTTCACCGAGGTCCATGCTCTGCAGGCCGAGATAGCGGCCGATGCCGTGCTGCTCGTGCACTACCGGATCGCCGACCTTGACCTCGGACAGGTCGCGCAGCATGCCTTCGGGCGAGGCGCGTTTGGCATCGCGCGCGGCGCGCTGGCGCACCTGCGAGGCATACAGCTCGTTCTCGGTGATGATCGCGACCTGCGCCGCGGTGTCGATGAAGCCGTTGCTGAGCGGCGCGACGCCGAGCACAAAATGGTCTTTGCTCGCGTTGAACTGCGTCCAGTCGGTGACCTGCGCCGGCTTCAGCCCGTACTCGGCGAAATACTCAAGCATGGTTTCGCGGCGGCCGAGGGTTTCGGCGAGCACCAGAATGCGTCCGGCATAGCTGTCGATAAAAGCGCGCAGCCGGTGCAGCGGATCGTCGGCGCGGCGCTCGACATGCAGCGGCGGCAGCGGCGAGGTGGCAGTATTCAGTAAATCATTGTTTTTATTTTTGAATTCCAGTTCGGCTGCCGGCGAGCCGACATCCGCCGGCGCAATCGCTGCGAGATCGATGCGCGGGAAAGGTTTGATCGCGCCGAAGAAGGCATCTTCGCTGAGGAACAGCTCCTGCGGCGGCAGCACCGGATTGGCGAGGTCGCCGCGCACCATGGCATGGCGGCCACGCGTGTCGGCCCAGAATTCGTCGATGGCCTCGGTGATGCCCGGGCGCAGGCAAATCGTGGTTTCTTTCGGCAGGTAATCGGTAACCAGCGCCGTGTTGTCGAAAAACACCGGCAGGTAATACTCGATTCCTGCGGTGGGGATGCCTTTGGAAACATCCTTGTAGACCTGACTGCGCGACGGATCACCTTCAAAGCGCTCGCGGAAGCGCTGGCGGAAAGCGGTGCGCGCTTCTTCATCCATCGGAAATTCGCGTGCCGGCAGCAGGCGCACTTCCGGCACCTTCATGATCGAACGCTGGCTGTCGACGTCAAAGCTGCGGATCGAATCGATGGTCTCGTCAAACAGATCGATGCGGTAGGGCAGCGGGCTGCCCATCGGATACAGATCTATCAGCCCGCCACGGAAACTGTATTCACCGGGCGCGACGACCTGGGTGACATGGTTGTAACCGGCGAGTGTCAGCTGGTGGCGGAGCGCGTCGGCGCCGAGTTTCGCCCCCTGACGGAAATAAAAGGTGTTGGCGGTGATGAAGTCCACCGGCGCCATGCGGTACAACGCTGTCGTGACCGGCACCAGCGTGATGTCGAAGTCGCCGCGCACCATCTGGCAAAGCGTCGCCAGCCGCTCCGACACCAGATCATGGTGCGGCGAGAAATGATCGTAGGGCAGCGTTTCCCAGTCGGGCAGCATGTGCACACGCAGCTGCGGCGCGAAGAAGGGGATCTCCTGCAGCAGGCGCTGCGCCTGCCATGCCGACTCCGTCAGCACCAGCAGCGGACGAGCGCGGGCCGCCAGTTCTGCCAACAGGGGGGCGTCGCTGGAACCGTGGAGCAGGGCGGTGCTGGTGCGCTGCCCAGGGGCGGGCAGCTTTTCTGGGTGCATCAAGTGTTGCTTCTGAAAAGGGCGCTATTATAAACGCGCCCCCTGACGTTTCCCCCGGAAATCCCCTGTGTGCAGACTGCTGACCCTGATGTGTCTTGTTGCCGTCGTGAATGCGCCGGTTTTTGCGCAAACCGTTCAATCCGAGAAACACGCCTTCCGTGTGGTATCGCTGGTGCGCGGCCTGCAGAATCCGTGGTCGATGGCCTTCCTGCCCGACGGCCGGATGCTGGTGACTGAACGCGCAGGGCGGCTGCGCATGGTCGGCAAGGATTTTCAGCTTGATCCAAAAACGGTCGAAGGCCTGCCCGAGATCGTTGCCAGCGGTCAGGGTGGCCTTTTCGATGTCGCACTTCATCCGCAATACGCACAGAACGGCTGGATCTACTGGGCCTACAACGCCCCCGGACCGGGTGGCTGGGGCACCACGCTGGCGCGCGGAAAACTGATTAGTGACGCAAATAAGTACCGCATGACGGAGGTGCAGGTCCTGTTCAGCCTGGAACCGAAAACCCGCACCGGCCAGCATTTCGGCGGCCGCATCGTGTTTGACGGCAAAGGCATGGTCTATCTGACCCTCGGCGACCGTGGTGACAAGCCGCGCGCGCAAATGCTCGATGATCACGCCGGTTCGGTGATCCGCCTGCACGACGACGGCCGCGTGCCCGTCGACAATCCCTTCGTCGGTCGCGCCGGTGCGAAGCCGGAAAAATTCACGTTGGGTAACCGCAATATGCAGGGCGCCGCATTGCATCCGCAAACGGGTGAGTTGTGGACCCATGAACACGGCCCGCAAGGCGGTGATGAAATCAACGTGATGCGCGCAGGTCGCAACTACGGCTGGCCCGTGATCACCTACGGCGTCAACTACGGCATCGGCACCAAAATCGGCGAAGGCAGTTCAAAAGCCGGCATGGAACAGCCGCTGCACTATTGGGTGCCGTCGATTGCACCTTCAGGCATGGCCTTCTACACCGGCGATAAATTTCCAAACTGGAAAGGCAATCTGCTGGTCGGTGCGCTGAGGGATGAAATGCTGGTGCGGTTGGAACTCAATGGCGAGAAGGTGGTGCGTGAAGAGCGGTTGCTCAAGGGGCAGGTCGGACGAATCCGCGATGTGCGGGTGGGGCTGGATGGATTAGTTTATTTGCTGACGGATGAGCGGGATGGGGGAGTGCTGAGGCTGGATGCTGTCAGGTAGTTGAGGAAAATTTTAGGAATCGCGATAAGGTTTGTTTTATGAATAAAAATTGCTTTCAAGATTGTCGTTATCTGATTACTGTTCCTGAGTTGGTTTCCCGCCTGTCTGACGTCACGCTGGTGGATCTCCGTCCCGCTGAAGACTTCGCCGTCGGTCACATCGCCGGCAGCACGCATGTCGATATCTATGGCGTCAGCCTCAACGATTCTTCCGAAGCACCACTGAATTCTTTTCTTGCGATCTTCCGTGTGTTGTTCGGTTCGCGCGGCGTGCGCGCCGACCGGCCTGTGGTGGTTTATGACCACGAGTCCGGTGAGCGCGCGGCGCGGGCGGTGTGGCTTCTTGCGGTATTGGGGCATCAGGATGTACACATTCTCGATGGTGGCACCCATGCGTGGACTACGGCAGGGCAGAAGCTGGTGCGGCTGACCGAGGCGCCGCCACCGATGGACCCGGCCGCTGCGCCGCCGACACCGCCGCCGTTCCGCGGCACGTTGAACATGGATTTGCTGGCGACGCGTTTTGATGTGCACAAGGCGATCAACAATCCGGCTTGCGTCATCGTTGATGTGCGCCGCGAAGGCGAGTACCGCGGTACTGAAAAACGCGCGCGGCGTGTCGGCACGATTCCTGGCGCAGTGCATATTTTTTGGCGCGAGCATCTGGATGCGCAGGGCGCTTTCCGCAAACCGGATGAAATCCGTGCGCTGTATGAATCGCGTGGGGTCACGCCGGACAAGATCGTTATCCCGGTCTGCCACGGCGGTTACCGTTCGGCGAGCACCTTTATTGCGCTGAAGTCGCTGGCTTATCCGGATGTGCGCAATTACGTGTCGGCCTGGGGTGAGTGGGGTAACCGGGATGATTCGTTGATTGTCATTCCGCCGGCATGACCGGTGATGATTACCTCGGCTGAAAATAAACAATTAAAACAAATGGTTATAAGTATTCGCCGGGATGGGATTGAAATAGCACTTCCAATCAATAAGTAATCTCTAATATACTGATTGCAGACCCCAGTGTGTCCGCAGCCTTGCGGACCGGGAATGCAGCGATAACGAGAGGTGAAGCATGCTCAGATTCGATGTGCCGCAGGTCTGGTCCAACGTGATCCGTTGGGAAGCCTTTATGACATTTGTGTTGAGCATCATCGCGCTGCTCGGCGCGCCTTGGGTCATGCTGATTCTGGTCGCACAGGGTTTCGTGCGCGGCTTCATTGGCCACCACCGCTGCCCGGCGCATCTGCTCTGGAAAAAAATTGCCGAATCCCGGCAATGGGGCGGCAAAAAGGAAAACGCCGGCGCCAAGATGTTCGCCAACAAGATCCTGTTTCTCGCCAGCACGGTGTCGATGGTGCTGTTCTTCTCCGGCAGTGGACTGTGGGTCGTGCCCTGTGCGGTGCTGGTCGTGTTCTCCGCGATGGAGTGGGCGCTGTCCTTCTGTGCCGCCTGCTGGGCTTACGGCTTCTGGTATCAGCATTTCCCGCCGAAGATGCAGTGAGGGCACAGGGGCAGGACAAATCCAGTCCATATGCTGAGGGCGCGCTGACACTGCTGCGGCCGGCGCGCCTATAATCGGGGCTTCACGGTTTTATACAGAGAGCACCATGCCGCAGATCACTGCTTACGAAGACGCCAAGGCAACCCGCAAGGAACGCCAGGTTCCGACCGGGACCGCATGGCGGACCAATTTCATCGATCCCGATCCTGAGAATGCGGCCACGCCGCAGGCCTTCCTCGTCGAAGGCACGCCGGGTCGAGTGATCAAGCCGCATTTCCATGACTACGACCAGTATCAGGTCATCGTCAGCGGTGACGGGTTGATGGGCAAACATCAACTGACCGTCAACGCCGTACATTATTCGCGCGCCCACACGCCTTATGGCCCGATCCTGTTCGGCGAGGGCATGGGTTTCCTGACGCTGCGCGCGGTGAAGGACGGCGGTGCGCAGTATCTGGATGATCCGGAAAATCGCGCCAAGCTCGATGCGGTTAACAACCGTGATCCCTTCCAGGTCACCGAAGCACCGCAGTTCAAAGCAGTGACTTCCGGCGCGGCGATTCATGATTTCAGCGAGATCAAGGATGAGCAGGGGCTGTCGAGCCACTCGATGAGTGTGGCGCCGAACGCCAAGGCGATGGCGCCGGACCCTTCGGACAGCAATGGCCAGTACCTGATCGTGGTGCGCGGCAGCCTGCTGTATCAAGGCAAGGAATACAAGGCGCTGACCGTGGCTTTTGTGAAACCGGAAGAAGGCCGTCTCGAGCTGACCGCCGGGTCCGAAGGTCTGGATGTGCTGGTGCTGAATTTCCCGCGCAGCGGCGCAGCCGTGCAGGCCAAACCGGCAGCACCGCAAACGGCGAAAAATGTTCCGGGCACGCGCGTCTGGCAGTGCATGCTGTGCGCGTTTGTTTATGACGAAGCCAAGGGCATGCCGGACGAAGGTGTTGCGCCGGGCACGTTATGGGAAGACGTGCCGGAAACCTGGTATTGCCCCGATTGCTCGGCAAGCAAGAGCGAATTCAAGATGGCGCAGATCGCCTGACACCGTTTCACGCATGACGGGCGCATCGTCGTTGACGCTGCGCCCTTTGTTTTTCCGCTTTCATTTTCAAGCAGATTTCCGGATCCCCTCATGGCCTTTCAACTGAATGACACGCCTGCTGCATGGACCGCAGCGGAATTTGAAGCCGACCGGCGCTGGGTTTTTACGCTCGATGACCGTGCGCGCTGCGATTTGGTGGCGGCGCTGACCAAGGCGCTCGACCGCGACAAATCGCATTTTGATTATTCGTGCGATGACTTCGATCTCGGCAGTGCCTATCCGGTGCTGAAGGCGGCCTTTGACGAAATGCAGCGCGGTTGTGGTGTCGCGCTGGTGCGCGGACTGCCGCGCGAAGGTCTTGATGAAAAGGATTTCGAACTGTTGACCTGGGGCATCGGACTGCATTTCGGCGTCGGTCGGCCGCAGGGCAAGGCGAGCCATTACATTTCCGCGGTGCGTGATGCCGGCAATACCTATCGCACCGGCACCGGACGCGGCTACAACACCAATGCCGAACTGGATTTTCATACCGACTCCACCGATGTGGTTGTGCTCAGCTGCTACAACCGTGCGGCGGAGGGCGGCATGAGCATCACCACCAGTTCGGTGGCGGCATACCATGCGATGCGGCGTGAACATCCGGATCTTGCTGATTTGCTGCATGAGCCGATTCACTTCAGCCGCCAGGGCGAGCAGGCGCCGGATGAGGCGCCGTCCTACCCGCATCCGATTTTTGATTCCGTGGACGGCCGGCTGTGCAGTAAATGGAACCGCAACCGGGTGACCTCGGCGCAGAAGATCGAAGGCGTGCCGCAACTCTCGAAAAAACAATGGGATGCGCTCGAGGCCTTCGATGCGCTGGTGCGCCGTCCTGACCTCGCGCATTCGATGTGGCTGCAGCCGGGCGATCTGCAAATCATCAACAGCCATGTCACGCTGCATTCCCGCACCGATTTCAGGGATTACGACGATCCGGCGCAAAAACGGCTGCTGTTCCGGCTATGGCTGGCCCCGGCAGATGGCGATCGTCTGCCGGAGAGCTGGCGCGTGCTGTTTAAATCTGTCGGCGCACGCACCGTGCGCGGGGGTATCATAGGTCAGCAGCACGATGCTGCGCGCAAGGCTTTCGAAGCGCGACAGGCGGCTGCCTTGGGCATGCGGCTTTCCGACGACGGTTGATTCATGGAGGTGTGACCATGATGTTGCGCTGGTACGGAATGACGGGCTGGCGCAACGTGATGGCAGCCGTATTGCTGTGCCTCGCCACGACCTGCGGCGCCTCAGGCCATCTAAATGAATTCGATCTTTCACTGCGCGAGGAATTCGTCCGCATCCCGCTGCCGTCCGAAGCGCGCTGGCCGATGCTCGCGGCAACCACCTACCGGCCCAAGGGCGAAGGCCCGTTTCCGCTGATCGTTCTCAATCACGGCAGTCCCGCGACGGCAGCCGAGCGCGAGAAAATGGGGCGCTGGCGCATGCTCAACATCATTCAGGAATTCATCATCCGCGGTTATGCGGTGGTGGTGCCGATGCGGCGCGGTTACGGCATGACCGGCGGCAAATGGGCGGAGAATTACGGTGCCTGTAACGCACCGGATTATTTCGCCGCAGGCGAGCAGGCGGCGATCGATGTCGTTGCGGCAGTCAACTACGCGGTGCGGCAGCCCTGGGTCGATCGGAATCAGATCGTGCTGGTCGGGCAGTCGGCCGGCGGTTTTGCTGCCATCGCAGCGGCCAGCAAGCGGCCGCCCGGTGTGGTGGCGGTGGTCAATTTTGCCGGTGGTCGTGGTGGCCGGCCCGATTTGCGTCCTGGCGATCCTTGTGATGCCGATAACATGCGGCGTGCGATCAGTCGTTATGCACTGACCATCCGGGTCCCGGTGTTATGGCATTACTCCGAGAACGACCGGTATTTCGGTCCCGAGCATGTAAACAGCTGGTTTCGCGCCTTTGAGGCTGCGGGTGCGCCTGGCACGCTGGTGATGCAGCCGCCTTTCGGCCGTGATGGCCACAACCTGTTTGTATCGCCTGCAGGCCGGTCGATCTGGGCGCTGGCCTTTGATGTGTTCATGATGCGCACCGGCTATTCGCTGCCGGTGCTGGCGAACAAAAACTACAACAACTAAGGCTGCAGCAGTCAAGGCGCAACAGCGCCTTACTTGGCTTCGGCTTGCGGACGCAGATTGCGGATCAGGGTTTGTGCGTTTTCCAGTTCGCTGCGCGCCGCCGCCGTTTTTTCCTGGTCTACCAGTTTGGAAGCCGCAAAAAGGCTCTCCTCGGCTTTGAGCATGTTCGGGGCGAACTGCGGATCTTTCGGGCGGGCGTCGATATTCTTCTGGCGGAACTGGCGCCACTGGCGGTAGAGCTCTTCCATATTGACGCGGGTCCCGGCGACATCGTTGTTGCCTGCCGCAGTCATCGTTGCGGACAGTGCGGATTCGATGATCACGATGTCAGTGCTGAAGGTGCCGCTCATCTGTGCCCGTGCCTGCGGAATCGCGGCGAACATGCCCAGCAACAGCAGTGACGCAAGCATCCAGCGGCGGATGGTGACGGAGTCAAAAGTGCGTGTCATGTTGCGGTTCATGGAGAAGCCTTCCGGTTGGTGATGGCAATAAGACACTGTAATCGCCGTTTAGGTTCAGTGTCAGTGCACTATTGCACGAGTTTGATGGCGATGGCGCCGGCAGTGACGATGGCAATGGCGGCACAGCGCGTGCGGCTGAGGCGCTCACCGAGCAGCAAAAACGCGAGTAGGGCTCCGAAGATCACCGAGGTTTCGCGCAGCGCCGCCACCAGTGCGATCGGCGCCCGGGTCATTGCCCACAGTGCCAGTCCGTAAGCGCCCAACGTGCAGACGCCGCCGAACAGGCCACGCCGCCAGTGCTGTCTGAAGTAGGAGCGGGTCGACGCGCCGTCACGCGCGAGAAAAATCATCACCAGCGGGATGGCGGTCAGCACGAAGACCCATCCGGTATAGGCCGCTGCATGACCCGACAGTCGCGCGCCGACACCGTCCACCAGCGTATAGACCACGATGCTGGCCGCTGTCGCGAGTGCGAACATCACGGCGCGGCCCTGGAAGGCGCCGCTGCGCCAGGAGTCGGCGGCGAGCAGCATGACGCCACTGCTGATCAGCAGCACGCCCAGCCAGCCGCCGGTGGAAGGTGATTCCACGAGCAGCAGTGCGGCTGCGATGGCTGAGACTACCGGCGCGGAGCCGCGCATGATCGGATAGGCAAAACTCAGTTCGCCGTGGCGGTAGGACAATGCAACGAGCATGAAATACACCACATGGATCAGTCCGGAGGCGATCAGGAAGGGCCAGCTCGCAGCGGCAGGTGCGGGTGTGAAAGGCAGTGCGATGGCGGCGATCACGGCGGCACCCGCGACCACGAGTACGATGTCCAGTGTGCGGTCAGTGCTGCCGCGGATCAGTGCGTTCCAGCTGGCGTGGAGCAGGGCGCCAAGCAGCACGGCAAGCATGACATTGAGGGGCATCGTGCCGGCTCAGCAGCTATCGGCCGTCAGTGTTTGTCGGCCGCACAGTGCTCTGCGCAGGGTTCGGCTTCCAGTTGCAGGGTGATGTGGTGGATGCCGAAACGTTCGTGCAGCACGACCTGCGCATCACGTAGGATGCCGTCACCGGAGCGCTCCTCGCGCACCACCAGATGAGCGGTGAGTGCCGGTTCCGAGGTGCTCATCGCCCAGACATGCAGGTCATGCACCGAGGCGACACCGGTGATGGCGCTCAGCGCTTCGCGTACTTCAGGAATACGGATGTGTTCGGGCACGCCGTCGAACAGCAGGTGCAGCGACTGGCGGAACAACGACCATGTGCCGAAGATCACGACGAGGGCGATGATGATGCCGGTCAGCGGATCAATCCAGGTCCAGCCCTGCCACAGGTACAGCGCTCCGGCGATGATGACGCCGAGGGATACCAGCGCGTCGGCGGCCATATGCAGGAAGGCGCCGCGGATATTCATATCGGTTTTGCCGCCGGACATGAACAGTGCGGCGGTCAGCGCGTTGATCAGCACGCCGACCGCGGCGACAACCATCACCGTGCCGGCGGCAATCGGTGTCGGATCCTGCAGGCGCTGGATGGCTTCCCAGCCCAGTGAGCCCATCGCGACCAGCAGGATTGCCGCGTTGATGAAACTGGCGAGGATCGAGCCGCGCTGCCAGCCGTAAGTCTTGTGTTCGCTGGGTTTGAGTTTTGTGGCGGCGTAGGCCATCCATGCCAGCAACAGGCCGCCGACATCGCCGAGATTGTGCGCGGCGTCGGCGAGCAGGGCCAGTGAGCCGGTCTGCAGGCCGTACCAGACCTCAATGGCGACAAAGCCGAGATTCAGCGCAATGCCGATGGCAAAGGCGCGGCCATGCCCGTGACCGCCGTGGCCATGTTCATGGCCGTGATGGTCGTGGGCGTGGGTATGTGCCATCAGCGGTGCAAGGCGCTTATTTGGCGCTGTCGCGCGCGGCGATCAGTGCGTCGATGACCGGATGAATGGTCTCGGGCTCTTTGGTGAATTTCTTCGGCATGTCCATCTTGACCATGTCGCGCAGCATGGCGATGGTGCTCTTGGTTGCACGGTCGGTCGAACCCATGTCCTGCAGAAGCTCCAGGCATTCCTTCATTTCATGGATGCGCCGCTCGCAGTGCACTGCGGTGCCGCCGATATAGCGCCGGATGATTTTCTGGAAGGGGATTTCGTTGAAGGTCACCGAAGAATCCTCGATTACTGCGTCGAGTATGTTGCGGCGGTGCGCAGCTTCCATGGTTTCGAGCAGCAGCATCGCGAGACCCTTCATCAGCACGCTGCGGATCAGTTTCATCGCGCTGGCATCGCCCGGATTGCTGCCGACGACGGTGATGACCATGCCGTGCGGAGTCATGCGGTCGCGGAATTCGGCGGCATGCGGTCCGCTGGCAACGAAGGGCACTTTGAGGCCCATGATGTCCACCGGGCCCATGATCGAGGAGTCGACGAACTTGGCGGTATTGCCGATCAGTGCGGCAGCCTGTTCCATGTTGTGCGCCGAGTTGCTGCTGGCATCGACATAGACATGGTCGGGGCGCAGGTATTTTAGGATTTTTTTCAGCGCCGGCAGCGCGGCCTTGCCGGGGGTCAGCACGAGGATGATGTCGGATTTTTTGGCCAGCGTGCCGACGCTTTTGACCAGTTTGACGCCAGCTGCTTCGGCGCGTTGGTAAACGGGGTCACCCGGTTGCGCCTTGGCGCCGCTGCGGCTGTAGGCGACGATGTCATTGAAGCCGTTCTGCGAAAAATCCTTGGCCAGGCGGACGGCGGCTTCGCCGAAACCCAGTAATCCCAGTCGTATCGGTGCTGAACTCATGTTTGATGGTCTTTCCGTGAATGATGTGGTCTGCGCCGGCTCTGGGGCGGGCGGCAGCCCTGAAGTATAGCGGTGCCGGAGGGTGGCAACGGCAGTGGGTAATACTTAATCTAAGTCAAACCTGCCCGGAATGCCCTCGCGTAACCTGCGGCTATCATGGACCTGCGGCCTGTGGTTCGGGCCGTTACAACCGGGGGACGGGCCGCTTGGAAACAATAACAATTGATGTTGCCGTTCTGGGGGCCGGGGGCGCTGGAATCCGTGCCGCGATCGCGCTGGCGGAAACTCGGCCGACACTCAAAATTGCCCTGGTGTCCAAGGTTTACCCGATGCGGAGCCATACCTGCGCGGCCGAAGGCGGCGCTGCCGGTGTGATCAAATCCGATGACAGTATGGATCACCATTTCCACGATACGGTCGGTGGCGGCGACTGGCTGTCGGACCAGGATGCGGTGGACTATTTCATCCGTGAAGCACCCCTTGAGCTCTTGCAACTGGAGCACTGGGGATGTCCTTGGAGTCGCGAGTCCAACGGTTCGGTGGCGGTGCGTCCTTTCGGCGGCATGAAAAAGCAGCGCACCTGGTTCGCTGCCGACAAATCCGGTTTTCATATTCTGCACACGCTGTTTCAAACTTCGCTGAAGTTTCCGTCGATCCAGCGCTTTGACGAGTATTACGTGACTGATCTGGTGGTGGAAGACGGTCATTGCCGCGGCTTCACGGCGATCGAGATGCGCAGCGGACAGATGAAATTTTTCAGAGCCAATGCCGTGATCATTGCGGCTGGCGGTGCCGGGCGAATGTTCCCGTTCACCACTAACGGCGCGATCAAGACCGGCGACGGCATGGCGCTGGCCTATCGTGCCGGTGTTGCGCTGAAGGATATGGAGTTTGTGCAGTACCACCCGACCGGCCTGCCGAATACCGGCACGCTGTTGACCGAAGCCTGTCGTGGTGAGGGTGGCATTCTGGTCAATAAAAACGGCCGCAGATTTTTGCAGGACTACGGCATGGGGCCGGAAACGCCAGTCGGTCAACCGGTGTTGAAGACCATGGAGTTGGGGCCTCGCGACCGCGTGAGCCAGGCGTTCTGGCATGAGCAGAAGAAGGGCAATATGGTGACGACGCGCTGGGGCGACTGCATGATGCTCGACCTGCGTCATCTCGGTGAGAAAAAAATCAACGAGCGCCTGCCGCTGGTGCGCGACATGGCGACGAGTTATCTCGGTGTCGATCCGGTGACCGATCCGGTGCCAGTGCGGCCGGTAGTGCATTACATGATGGGCGGCATCGATACCGACATCAAAGCAGCGACTTCGCTGAAGGGGCTTTATGCTGCCGGCGAGTGTGCATGCGTCAGCATCAACGGTGCCAACCGTCTGGGCTCGAATTCACTTACTGAGTTGCTGGTGTTCGGTCGGCGCGCGGCATTGAGTGCGCTGGAATATCTGGATCGCGGGACCGGCGCGCCGAACGAGGCGGCAGTGACTGCGGGCGCGAATGCCGCGCAGGCGCGCTTGCGCGAACTCTTCAACCGCACGGGGGGCACCGAGACTATTGCCGGCGTGCGCAAGGAAATGATGGCAACCATGGAAGAACATGCCGGCATTTACCGCAGCGGTGAGGGTCTCGAAAAGGCCTGCGCGACCCTGTCGGCGCTACGCAGGCGTTATGCCGGCATCGAGCTGCATGACAAGACCAATGTCTACAACACTGATCTGCTGCAGGCGCTGGAGCTGGGCGCGATGCTGGATTGCGCCGAAGCGGTGACGGTCAGTGCGCTGGAACGCCGCGAATCGCGCGGCGCCCACCAGCGGCTGGATTTCACCGCGCGTGACGACAAGAAATATCTGCGCCACTCGCTGGCGCGGTATCGTGGCGGGGAGCCGCCGGAAATCGGCTACTCCGATGTGGTGATCACGCGGTCGCCGCCGGGGGTACGTGACTACTCTGGTGAAAAAGGCGCGGTCGAAAAGGGCGCGGGAGAGCCTAAATGAGCGAACGCATCGTCGAACTCGAGGTGCTGCGCTTCAATCCGGAAACGGACAGTGAGCCGCGCTTCCAGCGCTACAGCGTGCCGTGCATGAATGAATGGGTTGTTCTTGATGCACTGAATCACGTCAAGGAAGCGATTGACCCAACGTTGAGCTACCGCTGGTCTTGCCACATGGCTGTCTGCGGCAGCTGCGGCATGATGATCAATGGCGAACCCAAGCTGGCCTGCAAGGCTTTTCTGCGCGAATACGAGGGCGTGATTCGCGTCGAGCCGCTGGCGCATTTCCCGATTCAACGCGACCTGGTGACGGTAATCGATGATTTCGTCACCAAGCTCAAACGCGTCAAGCCCTATCTGATTCCCAAGGAAGGCAAGCTGGTCGAGGCCGGGGAATTCAAGCAGTCGCCGGCCGAGTTGAAGCGTTACAAGCAGTACACGCTGTGCATCAACTGCATGCTCTGTTACGCAGCCTGTCCGGAATACGGGCTGGTTCCGAAATTCATCGGTCCGGCGGCTATATCGCTGGCCCATCGCTACAACGAGGATTCACGCGATGGCGGCCGTGAAGAGCGGCAGCAGGAAATCGCCTCGAATGAAGGCGTCTGGGAGTGTTCCTTCGTCGGCGCCTGTTCGGAGGTCTGTCCGGAGCATGTTGATCCGGCGGGTGCGCTGCAGCAGGTCAAGATCAAGAGCACGGTCGACTGGTATCAGGAACATCTGCTGCCCGGGAGCAAAAAATGAGTGCCCATGGCAAACCCTATGTGCGTGAAGTCTCCCGCTACGGCTGGTTTTTCCGCAGCCCACGCTACCTGCGTTACATGGCGCGCGAGGTCACCTGCGTATTCATCGGCCTCCATGTGCTGATTCTGATCGTGGCGTTAATGCGCCTTTCCGAGGGGCGCGAGGCCTGGGACGCTTATCTGGCCAACCTGGGTTCACCAGCCGGCGTGGCGCTGCAAATGCTGATGCTTGCCTTTGCGGTTTATCACTCGACGTCCTGGTTCAATGTCACGCCCAAGGCGATGCCGGTGCAGATTGGTGAGAATTTTCTGCCGGGTGTGGTGATTGTCGGTGCGCATTACGCCGGGTGGCTGGTGGCGTCGGTAGCACTGCTCTTTCTCGCGGGAGTATTCTGATATGGCCAAATCCAACAAGCCGATTGTCTGGGGGTTATTCGCTGCAGGCGGTACGGTGACGGCATTCCTGACGCCGGCGCTGCTGCTGCTGACGCTGTTGCCGGCCTTCGGTGTCATGCCGGCACTGTTGTCTTATGACAATCTTCGCGGATTTGCCGGTCACTGGTTCGGCAAGCTGGTGGTCTTCGGTATACTCTTCCTGATGTTGTGGCATGCCGCGCACCGGCTGCGAGTCACGCTCCATGATTTTGGCGTTCGTGCAGATGGTCTGGTTGCTGTCGCCGTGTATCTGGCGGCGGCGACAGGTACTGTGGCAACGGGTTATTTCCTCTTAAGGATTTGAGATGACGAAAGCAGTCGCCGCCCGTTGTATCGACGGGGAAGGTGCCGCTGTGCCTGCGCCGATGATGAAGGCGCCGGTTCCGATGCCGCGTTATCTCGAGCAGACTTACTGGTGGGCTTATGTGCACCCCAATGCGGTGCGCGTGTTTGAGCGGCAGTGGCTGGTCAACCTGATTCTTTGGGGCAACTACAACCGCTTACGGGATTCTGTATTTGGCGAATTGAATGCGCCGGTGGCCGGCAAGGTGTTGCAGGTGGCCTGTGTCTATGGTGACTTTACGGAAATGCTTGCCCGCCAGCTTGGCCCTCAGGGTGCGCTGGACGTAGCAGACGTCGCACCCGTGCAAATCGATAACCTCAAGCGCAAGATCAATGGCCATCCGCGGGTGTCGGTTCATCACCAGGATTCCGGTGATCTGGCTTTTGCCGATGCCACATACGATTACGTCGTGTTGTTTTTTCTGTTGCACGAAATGCCGGAAGCAGTGCGCGCAAAAACCGTGGCTGAGGCGCTGCGTGTGGTCAGACCCGGCGGCAAGGTGATTTTTGTCGATTACCACCGGCCGCACTGGATGAATCCCTTCCGTTACCTGATGATGCCGGTGCTCACCTGGCTGGAGCCGTTTGCGATGGATTTGTGGCAGCGTGAAATTGCAAGCTGGATCCCGTCCGCTGTTAAGCCGTTTGCCCTTGTAAAGCGTAGCTTTTTCGGCGGTCTCTACCAGAAGGTAGTCATTACGCGTTAAGACGTTAGATCCGCGCCAGATGCGCGTGATGTACTGCATCCGGGTCCCCGGTTGCAGAGGCAGGCGGGGTAAGACCAGTCGGGGGTGGCGCCATGACCGTATCCGGAAAACAGCCAATCGAAGTCATCCTGGAGTTGCTTCGTGCAATGGTTGACCGCAAGGCGTCCGATCTTTTCATCAGTGTTGGTTTTCCGCCGGCGATCAAGGTCGACGGGCAGGTCACGCCAATTGTTGATCATGTGTTTACGGTTTTGGAAGCTAAGGCATTCGCACGCGCGCTGATGAGCGACAAACAGCTTGCCTTGTTTGAAAGTACCAAGGAATGCAATTTTGCGATTGCCCCTGCGGGTATCGGTCGCTTCCGCGTCAGCGCATACTTTGATCAGAATGGTGTCGGACTCGTGCTGCGAACCATCAATACCAAGATCCCGACAATTAATGAACTTGGTCTGCCGCCGATACTCAAGGAGGTGGCGATGTCGGCTCGGGGTCTGGTCATGGTGGTCGGGGGTACTGGTTCCGGAAAATCGACCAGTCTTGCCGCCATGATCGGGTACCGTAACGAGAACAGTCGCGGTCACATCATCACGATCGAAGATCCGGTCGAGTTCGTTCACGAGCACAGGAATTGCATTGTCACCCAGCGCGAAGTGGGTATCAATACCGAATCATGGGACGTGGCGCTCAAGAACACGCTGCGGCAGGCGCCTGACGTCATCATGATCGGGGAAGTCCGTGACCGCGAAACCATGGAGCATGCCATTGCATTTGCGGAAACTGGGCATCTCTGTTTTGCCACGCTCCACGCCAATAGCGCCAATCAATCCCTAGACAGGATTATCAATTTCTTCCCCGATGATCGCCGGCAGCAACTTCTGATGGATCTGTCTCTGAATATGCGTGCTTTTTTGTCCCAGCGGCTGGTTCCGCGCGAATGCGGTAAGGGGCGGGTTGCTGCATTTGAAATAATGCTTGATTCGCCGCTGATCAAGGATCTCATCTTCAAGGGCGAGGTGCACGAAATCAAGGATGTTATGACACGCTCGGTGGAACTCGGCATGCAGACTTTTGACAAGTCGCTGTTTGATCTCTATCGGGCGCGGATCATCAGTTACGAGAGTGCTTTGCGCTTTGCCGACTCGGCAAATGACCTTCGCCTGCACATCAAGCTTGAGCCCGGTGGTCGCCAGCCTGAGCATGGCGGTGATGTGCAGGATCTGAGAATGATTTAACGGCAGGTTTCCGGGGTTTGAAGGTGCTACTCAGGCTTCGCCAATGGATTCCAGTTCCGCATGGATCTCCAGCCATCGGTGTTCCGCGGCATCAATGTCTCCGGCGAGTTGCTGCTGTTTTACGGTCAGTGTTCGCAGTTGTGACGGATCCGGGCTCGTGTAGAAGGCCGGGTCGGCAAGCTGCGTATCAATCTGCTGTTTTTCCAGTTGCCAGCGCGCCAGATCCTTGTCGAGCTTCTCGGCTTCCTTGAGCAGCGGCCTTCTTGCAGCCAGACGGGCCTGACGGTCGGCTGCTGCGGACTCACGTGCCTCGCGCCGTGCGGCCTTGTCCTGAGTGACTGCGGTATTGCTGCCGCCGGCATTTGCGGCTCGGAGCGCGGCAAGCCAGGTAATGTAATCCTCGATCGCGCCATCGAACTCTTCGACCTTGCCGTCACAGACCAGCCGGAAATCATCGCAGACGGTGCGCAGCAGCGCGCGGTCATGCGAGACCAGCACCATGCTGCCTTCGTATTCGGCCAGCGCTGCGGTCAGTGCCTGGCGCATTTCGAGATCAAGGTGATTGGTCGGTTCGTCGAGCAGCAGCAGATTGGGTTTTCGCCGGACGAGCAGCGCCAGCGCCAGCCGAGATTTTTCACCGCCGGAGAATGGCGCGACGGGGCTGTCGGCCATCGCGCCGCGGAAATCGAAACCGCCGAGGTAATCCCGCAGATCCTGTTCGCGGGTCTGCGGTTCCAGCTGCAACAGGTGCTGCAGCGGCGATTCATCGGGGCGCAATTGTTCAAGCTGGTGCTGCGCGAAATAACCGATGACCAGTCCGCGACCTTCGCTGCGCTGGCCTGATGTCTGCTGCAGTTCGCCGGCCAGCAGTTTGATCAGCGTGGATTTGCCGGCGCCGTTCGGTCCGAGCAGGCCGATGCGTGCGCCCGGCGCCAGAGTCATTTCAATATCGCGCAGCACGGCGCGCTCACCGTAAGACACTGAAACTTTATTTAAATAAATCAATGTATTAGGCGATCTTTCCGGCTGAGGGAAAGAGAATTCGAAAGGCGTGTCGACATGGGCGGCGGCAATTCGCTCCATGCGCGCCAGCGCTTTCAGGCGACTCTGCGCCTGTTTCGCCTTGGTGGCTTTCGCACGGAAACGTGCAACGAAGGATTCCATGTGCGCGATGACGCGGGTCTGTTTCTCATACGTCGCCTGCTGCGCGGCGAGTTGTGCGGCGCGGGCGTCTTCGAAGGCGGAGTAATTGCCGGTATACAGCGTGAGTTTTGCCGACTGGATATTCGCGATGTGGGTGACGCAGCCATCGAGGAAATCGCGGTCATGCGAGACCACGACCAGCGTGCCCTTGAATCCGGACAGCCATTGCTCCAGCCAGACCACGGCGTCGAGGTCGAGGTGGTTGGTCGGTTCATCGAGCAGCAGCAGATCGGCGCGGGAGATCAGTGCCTGCGCGAGGTTGAGGCGCATGCGCCAGCCACCGGAGAATTCGCGCACTGGACGTTCGATTTCGGCATCGCCGAATCCGAGTCCTGCGAGCAGTGCGGCGGCTCGGGCCCGCGCGCTGTAACCGCCGATATCATCGAGACGAACGTGCAGTTCGGCGATGGTTTCGCCGGCATGCGCCGTTTCGGCGTCTGCCAGTTCGCGTTCCAGTGTGCGCAGTTCGGTGTCGCCGTCGAGCACGTAGTCGATGGCGGCAGTGTCGAGTGCCGGGGTTTCCTGGGCGACGGAGGCAATGCGCCAGGTGGCGGGGATGTCGCAGTCGCCGCGTTCGGCCTGCAGTTCGCCGCGCAGCAATGCGAAGACGCTGGATTTGCCGCTGCCGTTGGCGCCGGTGAGGCCGACACGCCAGCCGGGATGGATTTGTACGCTGGCGTCGGCGATCAACTCGCGCACGCCGCGTACTAGAGTGAGATTACGAAACTGGATCACGTTTAAAAGCCGGGTGGTTCAAATAAAACGGTGGATTCAAAACAAAACGGCCCCGCGGGTTGGCCCGCGAGGCCGTCGGTGCAGCTATTGTAACGCGGCGATCAGTCGGCTTTGACGTTGGCGGCTTTGACTACTTCCGCCCACTCGGCGACTTCGCGCTTGAGCAGAGTTTCAAAGGCTTCCGGCGTGCCGCCTGCGGGTTCCAGGCCATCCAGTGCGATGCGCTTGGCGAAGTCCGGATCCTTGATCGCCTTGTTCACTTCGGCGTTCAGTTTATCGATGATCGCGCGCGGTGTGCCTTTGGGAGCGATGATGCCGTGCCAGTTGTTGACCTGGTAGTCGTAACCGGATTCCATCACCGTCGGGGTGTTCGGCATCGCCGACAGACGTTTCGGTGAAGATACGGCGAGACCTTTCAGACGGCCGCTGTTGATGTGGCCGATCACCGCAGATACCGCGGCAACCATCATCTGCGTGTTGCCGGCGATGGTGTCGATGACGCCCGGGCCCGTGCCTTTATACGGAATGTGGGTGATCTTGATGCCGGTGCGCAATGCAAACAGTTCCGACGACAGATGCGTGATGCCGCCGTTACCGGTGCTGGCGTAGTTCAATTGGCCGGGCTTGGATTTGGCAATGGCCACCAGATCCTTGACGGTTTTAACCGGCAGCGACGGGTGGACGGAAATGACGTAGGGGCCATTCTCGGTCTGTACCACGGATGCCATATCGTTCAGCGTGTCGTATTTCAGATTCTTGTAGAGGCTGGGGGACGTTGTGTAGCTGCCGGAAATCAGCAGCAGGGTGTAACCGTCAGCAGGAGATTTCAGCGCGATTTCGCTGCCCAGCGTGCTGCCTGCGCCCGGACGGTTATCGACGACGAACTGCTGGCCCATGGATTTCGACAGCGATGGCGAAACTGCGCGGGCGATGAAGTCGGAACCGCCGCCCGGTGCGAACGGTACGATGATACGAACGGTTTTGTTCGGATAGTTCTGGGCTTGGGCAAACGCGGCAGTGGCGCCGAGCATGCATAGTGCTGCGGTTGCGAGTGCGGTTCTTTTCATTATGAATCTCCAGCTGTTGTTGATGGTTGATCTGACGCGATGGGGGAGGGAGCGTAAGAGCCACCCCGTTATCCGGCTGTCCTGAATTGTTGATGATGCGCCGGGTTTGCCCGGATTTTTTTGGTTTGAATCAATGTTTGGAGCGGTGGTTATGCCTGCTACAAGCCGGTTTGCCGCCAAGGGATATCCCGGTATTCGCCTGCACTGCGGTCTCGGCCGCTTTTCGTTATTGTTGTCCGCATCCTCCGGCTCTGCGGAACTGTTCCAGTTCGAATGATGCCTAAGCGATGCACTGATGTCCACAGTGCGGTATTCTTGACGGTCTGCAGTCAAAAAAACGGAGGGAAAATGCAAAACAATTCTCGTTTAATCAAGGGCGTCTCTGCCGTCCTCGCAGTGCTCAGTCTGACCGTTCCGCTTGCTTCGCTTCAGGCCGCGGACTATCCCAGCCGTCCGGTGCGCATTATTACGCCCGCGGCGCCCGGCGGTACAACCGATTTTCTGGCCCGCTTGCTCGCCGGGCACCTGAACAAGGTCTGGAACCAGCAGGTGATTGTCGATAATCGCGGCAGCGCTTCTGGTGTCAACGGCGCCGAGATCACCAAGGAATCACTGCCGGACGGCTACACGCTGTTTATTCCCTATCACCAGCATACGGTGAACGCAGCGATCATTCCCAAGCTGCCCTACCACCCGGTCAATGATTTCACGCCGATCAGCCAGATGACGGCGGCCGGTCTGCTGCTGGTGGTCAACCCGTCGCATCCTGCAAAAACTGCCAAGGACTTCGTGCAGTGGAGCAAGACCACAAAAGACCCGATCAATTTCGGTTCCGCCGGAATCGGCAGCGGCGGCCATCTGGCCGGTGAACTCTACAACCTGATGGCCGGCATCAAGAGTCAGCATATCCCCTACAAGGGCACAGGCCCTGCTGCTGTGGGCCTGATCACCGGCGAATATCACTACAACTTCATGGGGCTTGCCGGTGCGTTCACGCATGTGCGCTCCGGCAAGCTGCGCGGCATTGCCGTGAGTAACGCCAAACGCCTGGCCAATGCACCGGAAATCCCCGCAATGAACGAAGTGTTGCCGGGATTCGAGGTTGTGGGCTGGTATGGCGTTGCGGCGCCGGCGAAATTGCCGAAACCGATTCTCACCAAAATCCACGGCGACATCGCCGCCTATGTGAAGTCGGCCGAATTTGCCAAGATCGCCGATTCCAACGGCTCCGAGCCGGTGACCAATTCGCCGGAAGTGTTCCGTCAGTTCATGCTCGATGACATGAAGAAGTGGGCGGATGTGGTCAAACGCAGCGGCGCGAAGTTCTGATTTTTTCAGCAGCCAGGACGTAAAAAAGGGGCGGATGATTCCGCCCCTTTTGTTTAGTAGTCTAAGCCAATCAGCTGAACTTGACGGTTTTCGGATCGAACTCCAGACCGAGTCCCGGTTTCTGCGGCACCGTGAGTTGTCCGTCCTTCGGTTGCGGCACTTCTCGGAACAACCCGAAAGACCACGGCATGTATTCCACGGTCAGGCCGTTGGGGATTGCGGACACCAGGTGCACATGGATTTCCGGCGCCAGATGGCTGACCACCGGAATGTTGAAGGCTTCGGCCATGCCTGCGATTTTGAGCCACTGCGTGATACCGCCGGCGCGCAGCACGTCGATCATCACGATATCAACGGAACGTGCTTCGAGCATCTGCCGGAACGGCGCGATGCCGTAAAGATACTCGCCGCAGGCAATGGGTGTGTCGAGCGCATTGGCAACGCGCGCGAGACCGTCATAGTCATCGGGTGCTGTGACGTCTTCCAGCCAGAACAGGCGGTAGGGATCAACCTGCTTGCCGATGGAGATCGCCTGGCGCACATCCCAGCGCTGGTTGATGTCGCACATCAGGTCGATTTCATAGCCGACGGCTTCGCGGATGACCTTGATATGTTCGACTTCCTTGACCTGGTTGGTGTCACCGGGCAGGGCGAGCTGGGTTTTCATCTGCTTGAAGCCGCGCTCTTTCAGCAGTACGGCAGATTTTTCGAGCTGATCCAGCGGGAAGTGGCGCATCAGCGCGCCGCTGGCATAGGTGTTGATACGGTTGCGGTGGCCGCCGGCGAGTTTACCCACGGGTTGGTTGTGCACCTTGCCCTTGATGTCCCACAGCGCGATGTCGATCGCCGACAGCGCCAGCGTCGCGATGCCCGCCGGACCGGCCGGTGTGGACGCGCGGATCTTGCCGACGATCTGTTCAATGCGCATCGGGTCTTCACCGATGATCAGGTCGCCGAAGGACTGCACCGCCGAGAGCAGGGCCTTGTCGAGCGAGCCGCCGAAAAAGGTGAAGCCGATGCCTTCAACCCCCTGGTCGGTGCCGAGCTTCAATGCGACGAAATTTTTCGAGCCCGGTGTGGTCGGTCCGTCGGCCAGCGGTTCGAGCTGGGGAAGGGCGACGAGGGTGGTGCTGGCATGGGTGATTTTCATGGCGGCGCGTTTTCTGTTGGGGAAAAACGCGAATATCGCACACTCCGTGCCCGGCGGGGGTCAGGGTTTCAAGGCGTAGACTTCGTCAAAGCGGCGTTCCAGCTCGGCATGGGTTCCGCGCAGGCGGTCGACCACTTCCTTGGCCCAGTCGTAGTACTGGCGCTTGCGCTCCAGCGACCAGTTGGCCGGCGCGCGGGTGCCGAGGTCGCGCACATTGCAGATCTTGTCGGCGAGTTTGACCAGCCGCGCGCGTTCGCTGGAGTGTTTGGCCTTGGCAACCTGCAGGCGCTTGCGCACTTCTTTCTTGATCCAGTGGGTGTCGGTGACTTCGAGCACGATGTCGGCGATTTCCTCGCCGAACTCGCCGCGCAGTTCCTGCCAGGAGGTTTCGGTGTCTTCCAGCGTGTCATGCAGCAGTGCGGCGGCAATTACCAGCGGGTCACGCACGGCGCCTTCGTCCCACAGCACATGCGCCAGTTCGATCGGATGGTTGATGTAGGGCGAGGCTTCCTTGTCCTTGCGCCGCTGGTCGCGGTGTTTGTGCGCGGCAAAGGCCACGGCCCTGAGAATCAGATCCGTGGTGTCGCTGAAGGTCGGTTCCAGCAGGTCCATGTTGCTCCAGTGAACGCCGTTCAGGCGCTGCGCAGCCGCAGCATGCGGATGATCGCGATGGCGGCAAACGGCAGGCCTATGGCTATGATCAGCTGCACGATCAGGAGTTCACCGAGCTGGCTGTAGTCGGCCGGCGTAGTGACCACGCCACCCTTGTCCTTGACCTCCCGCGACACTACATAAATCTGGTTGAGGTACTTGGTGCCGAGGGAAGAGGCGGACAGTGCGAGATTGGTGAACGAGGCCATCACCGCAAAATAGGTGGCTTTGAGGTGGTTCGGCGCCGAGTTGGCGATCCACGCCAGCATCGGGATCATCGCGATCTGTCCCAGCGGAGATTCGAGAGCGGTATTGACCAGCGCGATGAACCGGGCGTCGACCACGCCGCCGGTGGCGGCGGCGGTCCATTGGTGCAGGCCGAACACCATGCCGACATAGGGCAGCGACAGCAGTCCGCCGAGGACGGTCAGGAAGCCGACCACATAGGCAATCGAATGGTCGGCCATGAAGCGGCGGAACAGGAACATGCCGAACAGCGTCAGCACCGAGCCGATCAGCGACAGCAGTGAGATGAACTGCTGGTCAAACTTCAGTTCATCAATGAACCACCAGGTCATGCCTTCGCCGGGTCCGGGAATGGCGCGGAAAACGAAGATGACAATGACCGTGCCGAGCAGGGTGTTGCGGGCATCGGGTTCCAGTTCGCGCGTCAGCCGCAGCAGCAGGAAGGCGATGATGCCGAAGGAGCCGGTAAAAATGATTTCCTGGTTGAAGGGGATGTCGCTAAAACCCATGCCCAGCGTGAAAGCGACAAAGGCTGCGCTACCGCCGAGGATCCACCAGTTCGGCGGTGTTTTTTGCTGGTGGCTGTCGAGCAGGTTCGTGATTTCGGTGGCGCTGCGCCCCTGCGCGCGCAGGCGTTGCGCGTCGCGCCCGCGCAGCAACATGGCGATCAGTACGCCGGCCACGGAAATCGCCGGAATACACAGCGCCATCACGTAGATACGCCGGTAGATTTCAACTTTCTGGTCTTCCGACAGTGCATGCGCGCCGCTGAAGACGTGGAGATTGATCAGCGCCACCAGCACGCTACCGCCGATGATGGCGACTCGTCCCAGGGTCTGCATGGTGGTGTTCATCAGTTTGCGTTGGGCGGCGTCGATTTGTTGGCCGTCGGCATCAATGTGCGGTACGGCTTCGACGGTCATCGCGTCGGCGACGACGTCCTGCACGACAAAACCTACCGCGCCGAGCAGCACGCTGGCTACGTACCAGGCACCCGGTGGCAGGATCGCCGACATTGCGTCGCGGTCGGTGAGCAGGCCCAGCATGATCAGCAGGCTCGAGGCGATCATCGCAGCACCGAGAAATACCAGCAGGCTTTTCCAGCGCCAGATCAGATCAACGAGATGGCCCAGCGGCATTTTCAGCGCCCAGGGCACGCCGGCCCAGAATCCGAGTGCAGCGAGAAATTCCGCGGACAGGCTGAGGTAGTCCTTGACGAAGAAGGTGCCGACGATGCCGGTGAGTCCGGAAATACCGGCAGCCATGTACACCATCAATGGCGGCAGGTAGGACAGTCGCATCTCGCGGCCGAGTTCGAGGATATTACGATCCAACCACTGCATTAGTGCGCGCATGGTGTTATCCGCATTTTGTAACCTTCTGTTTTTATTGTTATTTTAAACTGATCATGCGGCTTTGTGGAGCTTCGGTTTTCGGGTCTTAAGCCGGCAGTTGATAAGCTTTTTCCCGGAGTATTCTCATGCGGGCTGCAACCACGGCCGGGTCATAAAGCGTGCAGGACTTGGATTCGAATTCGGCAAAAGCGGTTTCCGGGTCCAGCGCGGGGCGATAGGGGCGGTGGGTGCTCATGGATTCGACAACGTCGGCGACCGCAAGGATGCGCGCCTCCAGGCTGATTTCGTCGCCGCGCAGTCCGCGCGGGTAACCGCTGCCGTCAAGGCGCTGGTTGTGCTGCCACACCGCATTGGCGATCGGCCACGGAAACTCGATGTCCTTGAGAATTTCGCAACCCTGCTGGGCGTGGGTTTTGACAATGGCGAATTCAGCAGGCGACAGTTGTGTCGGTTTGGACAGGATTTCCGCGGGCACGCTACCGGCGATCCGCAGGCCGGTGACCTGGTGTTCGGTCAAACCGAGTTCGATGCCGATGGCAGCGGCCAGTTCGCCGAACCGCTTTTGGTGGCCCGAGGTATAGGGATCGCGCAGTTCAACCATATGCGAGATGGCCTGCACCGTGGACATGATCGAGCGTTCGAGGCGGTCAATGTATTCCTTGACGCGTTCTTCCTGCGTCCTGCGTCCGGCGTGCGGTGATGTCCTGCAGCGTGCCCAATAGGACAGGGCGGTTGCCGGGCGTGGTGCGGCTGCCGGCAATGTTGCGGACAATATCACGCAGTGTAAAGTTGATAATGTCCAGCGAACTGCTCATTTGAGTTGCCTGCGCCGTCTGCAGGGAAAGCGCAGACCGTTAGGCGTTTTGCAGCTTATGTTTGCGAATCCACTAAAGGGCCGTGGCGACGATGAGGAAAATGGCGCATTAGAGCGTGAATGCCAGTGCCGGAGCGAGCGGTTGAGTGCGGCTCCGGGGTCGCCTGCGATCATGTTGTCCGCGTGGCGCTGGTCCAGATGGTTCAGTGCAATAAACAGGATTGTGGCAGTGATGCCAGCAAAAACCAGTCCCTAGATCCGTTCAAATAACGACGCGGAATCGTTCTGGTGCAGCGTACTGCTCAGAAAATGACCGATTAAAAGCCATGATGAACCGGCCAGAACGTAACCCAGTATCACCTAGACAGGAAGCTTCCGATTTTCTGATCCTGCACAATCGAGGATTTGATGCCTGATGGATTGGCCGCTAAGGGTTCATACGCTTGGCCCTTTTTCCTGCCATTTGATCGCGGTATAACGCCCAATCCGGACTTCAGGGCTCCAGAAATCCGGGGGCAGGCCGGCCTGATACTTGAGGCGGGCGAGGAATTCAGCAGCATCTGCTGAATGATCCCACATCTCGGGCAGGAAGCTGCTGCGATGGCAGCCGTATTCCAGGACCACGCCGTCTGTGCCGGGTCGCAGTTGCGCCAGGGTTGCGGCTTCGTCGGTGGTTTGCAGCGATTCAAGGGCTGACAACACGCAGACCTCGATACGTGTATTCGCGAATTCGTCGCGTCCCAGTGGTTTGAAACGCGGGTCCTTGCAGGCGGCGGCAACGGCATTGGCCATGACGTCTTCGGCAAGCGTGCGTTGTGCCTCCAGTGTGCCTGTTCTGCCGCGCAGGCGGCCGTCGTGCAGCAGGGTCACATAACTGGCGCGCTTTGCCTGCAGCCAGTCGGCATCGGGAACATTGAAGCGTGTGTCCGGGTTCAGTTGGCGCGCGATCGCGCCGCGCGCAATCGCGATCAGGGTTTGACCGGTTTCAGGTGGCATGTCTTGCGGGTGCGGATGCATGATGCGTAGTGGTGGGCGTGTTGTCGCGCTGTCCGGCATTTCGCCGTGACACGCTGCTATAATGCCAATAAAATCAGTAAATTACGAGGGCCTTGTGAGACCTCGGGACTGCGCCGGTATAAAACCCTGCGAGCATGTCCGGGTCCCTGACACCACCGATGACCGCCAAAACTCCAGCAGCCCGTTATGTTGCCCTGATTCCTGCCGCCGGCAGCGGATCGCGCATGGGTGCGGGTGTGCCCAAACAATATGCGCCGCTGGCCGGCCGGCCTTTGATCGAACACGCGGTGCATCGCCTGTGCGCGCATCTGCGGATCGAACAGGTTTTTGTCGTGCTCGCTCCGAGCGACACGCAGTTCAGCCGTTGCGACTGGCGCGGCTGCGAGGCCAAGCTCAGCGCGCTGTACTGTGGCGGCGAGACCCGCGCTGCCAGTGTATTCAACGGTTTGCTGGCAGCGAATGATGCGCTGGATGCCAATGACTGGGTGCTGGTGCACGATGCGGCACGTCCCTGTCTGAGTGCGACTGACATTGACCGTCTGATCACGGAAATCGGCGACAGCGAAGTCGGCGGGCTGCTCGCGGTGCCGGTTGCGGATACGCTAAAGCGCGCAAATGCCGCACAGGAGGCGGTGCAGACCCAGGACCGCGACCGCCTGTGGCGGGCGCAGACGCCGCAGATGTTCCGTTACCGCGTGCTGATCGAGGCATTGCGCCGTGCGGATATCGCCGCAGTGACCGATGAATCCAGTGCTGTCGAGCAGACCGGCGCGAAGCCGCGTCTGGTGCAGGGCAGCGCGGAGAATTTCAAGATCACCTATCCCGAAGACCTGGCGCTGGCCGAACTGATCCTCGCCCGGGCTTCACATTCTGCAGGGAAATGAGATGCGTATCGGACAGGGTTTTGACGTGCATGCACTGGTTGAAGGGCGGCCGCTGATCATCGGCGGCGTGACCATTCCGTTTGAGCGCGGACTCGTCGGGCATTCCGATGCCGACGTGCTGCTGCATGCCTTGTGTGATGCGTTGATCGGTGCGGCCGGGCTGGGCGATATCGGCAAACATTTTCCGGATACCGATCCACGCTACAAGGGGGCCGACAGTCGCGTGCTGCTGCGCGCCGTCGTGCAGCTGCTGCAGGAGCGTCATCTCGCAGTAGTCAATGTTGATATGACGATCATTGCCCAGGCGCCGAAAATGGCGCCGCACATTCCCGCGATGCGCGCCAATATCGCCGCCGATCTCGGTGTGACCGTTGAAGACGTCAATATCAAGGCGAAGACTGCGGAAAAACTGGGTTTTGTCGGTCGCGGCGAAGGCGTCGTCGCCGAAGCGGTGGCCCTGATTAGCCATGCGGTCACCGCAGCAGGCCGGGCCGGCGACTGAGCGTGCAGGGCGCGGAGCCCGCCGGGCCTTATAATCCCTGTTCTCCATGTTGCGTCAGGAAACGCGATGAGCGAAATTAACTGGGCTGCCGTTTTCAAGCGCATGGAACTCACGCACGCCGCGCCTGATGTGCTCAAGCTGCCGCAATGGGAAGAAGCCAGTTGGCAAAAACTGCTGGCACGCACCACGCCGCGGCATTTTCGTGCCAGTGAGGTGGTGATCCAGCGCGGCGCTGCAGACCGCACGCTGTATCTGGTGGCGGCGGGCATGCTCGAAGTCGGCGTGACCCAGGTTGATGGCGTCAGCATGACCTCTCTGGCGCGCATCACTACCGGCAGCATTCTCGGTGAACAATCCTTTTTTGACAGCCAGCCGCGTTCGGCAAACGTGTGGGCGGTGGCTGACGGCACGCTGCTGCTGCCTTATGAAAACTTTGTTGAGTTCGGTGACGCCGAACCCGCGCTGGCACGCGATTTCCTGTTTGCGATGGCGCGCGTGTTGTCGATCCGGCTGCGCAATACCTCGTTCCGGCTGCGCCGTTAGGCGAGCGGCAGTTCGACGCGGGCGCGCAGACCGCCGCCTTCGCGCGGCAGCAACTGCACCTGACCGCCGTGCAGGCGGGCGATGCGGTCGACTATCGCCAATCCCAATCCGGTACCGCTGGTCGAACGTGCGCTGTTCAGGCGGGTGAAGGGCTGCAGCATGCGCGCCGCATCGGTGGCCGGAATGCCCGGACCGCGATCCAGCACTTCAACGATATTGACTGATCCTTCTCGCGTCGTCGCGACTTCGACGGTGCCGCTGCCGTGGTGCAGGGCGTTGTCGATCAGGTTGGCGAGCAGTCTCTGGAACGCCTGCGTGCGCAGGGCCTGTGACGCGGTATCGCCGGCATGCATGACGATGTCGCGGCCGTTGCGCGTGTAACGTTCGATCACTGTTCTTGCCAGTGCATTAAGATCGGATTGACCGGATATTTTCTCGGCATCAACCGGCCGCGCAAAATCGAGGAACTGACCGATCGCGGTGTCGATGTCGCCGATGTCCTGGGCGACGCCGGCCTTCAGATCGGCATTGCCGTGATCATCGAGCATTTCCAGCGCGAGGCGGATGCGCGACAGCGGCGTGCGCAGGTCGTGCGAAACACCCGCGAGCAGCAAAGCGCGTTCATCGTCCTGGCGCTGGATGTCGGCGGCCATCTGGTTGAA
>Ga0209358_10000281_pt1 | contig 45798 bp, 48 predicted proteins | sample LauGreFa1BDMLBSN_2_FD_187574 | JGI IMG/M metagenome (GOLD analysis project Ga0209358, IMG submission 187574) | Freshwater lake microbial communities from Lake Michigan, USA - Fa13.BD.MLB.SN (SPAdes) (version 2) | ecosystem: Environmental > Aquatic > Freshwater > Lake | place: Lake Michigan, USA... | reverse complement strand
ATTAGATTACTTAACTCTTTATTTAAAATACGTTCATCTTTTATTAGATTAAATGTTGTAATTCCATCTGAATAGTAGATAACTTGATCACTTGCAGTAATAACTATTGATTCAGCATCGATTGCGTGTAGTAAATCAAAACTTTGGGTAGATAAATCACTTTGAATTTTTGAGTTGGCGATATCACTTTCTTGCCTTTGGTTAAAGCGCCATATCACCCCCTTATCGTATGAGTTAGATGCGCATCTGGTTAACCAGATCTACAAAATTACTGGGAATATCCCTAGTTTTAACCAATTATTAAAGACCTGTTCACTCACCTCCTCGCACAAGAAGGCTTTTAGGACTACCGTTATCTAATGCGTGAGCAATTTCAAGAAGAGTTAAATTCCGTATCTGCCACATTGGTGCAGATGGCAGGCCTCGTTAAAACTGCTATGGAAAATGCCACCACCGCACTTCTAACAGCTGATTTAGCACTTGCTGAGCGAGTAATTGCTGAAGATGCTGTAGTTGATGAGATTCAACATGAGTTAGATGCAAGAACAATTAATTTAATTGCTCGCCAAGGCCCTGTTGCCTCAGATCTTCGTACCTTAGTTACCTCACTTCGAATGAGCGCTGATCTTGAGCGTATGGGTGATCTAGCCCATCACATCGCTAAGTCTGCACGAATGCGCTATCCAGCAACTGCAGTTCCACCTGAGTTATCTCTAACAATTGAGGAAATGGGCAGAGTTTGTGTTCAAATTATTTCTAAAATGGCCAATGTAGTTGAAAGTAAAGATACTAATAAGGCACTTGAGCTTGAAAAAGATGATGATGCAATTGACGCACTTCATCGCAAGATTATTCAGACCCTCCTTGATCCAAATTGGAAACATGGTGTTGAAACCGCTATTGATATGACACTCCTTGCTCGCTACTACGAGAGATGCGCTGATCACGCTGTGTCGATTGCTCGTAGAATTTATTTCTTAGTAACTGGAGCTTACGCAAACAATAACGCTTAAGCTTTTACTTCTTTCCTTGATTAGCAACCGCTTCAATAGCATCAGCTGCAGCTTTTGGATCTAAATACCTACCACCCTTAGTAATTGGCTTAAAGCTCTCATTTAATTCATATAAAAGCGGAATCCCTGTTGGGATATTAACCCCGGCAATATCAGTATCAGAAATATCATCTAAGTACTTAACTATTGCTCTAATTGAATTACCGTGCGCTGTTATTAAAACTACCTTGCCACTTTTTAGATCATTATTAATCTCATTATTTAGGTAGGGGATAACACGAGCCACTACATCTTTTAAACACTCAGTCTTAGGAAGTGACTCACCTAAATTTGCATACTTAGCATCATTTTTTTGTGAGTACTGATCATCATCTGCAATAGGTGGAGGTGGCACATCAAATGATCTACGCCATAATTTAAATTGTTCCTCGCCATACTCCTTAAGAGTTGCAGCCTTATCTTTTCCTTGAAGGGCGCCGTAATGTCTCTCATTAAGTCGCCAGCTGCGCTTAATAGGAATACCCACTACGCCGGCACTCTCTAACGCTATATCTGCTGTGTTAATCGCTCTAGTTAGCAGGGATGTGTGAAGAACATCTGGAAGTAAATTTGCCTCTTTTAGTAACTGACCACCACGAGCAGCCTCACCACGTCCCTTATCGGAGAGCTCAACATCAACCCAGCCAGTGAATAAGTTCTTAGCATTCCACGCGCTCTCACCATGTCTAAGTAAGATTAATTTGTAACTCATAGTGTTTATCCTTTCACACTAATTACATATATATAAATCACGAGATTAAATGCTCAAACGCTTTTAGATTAGCCAGTGATTCACCACGAGAAACTCGCCAAGCCCACTCACGCCTTATGGCAGATGAAAAACCTAACTCAAGTAGTGGATTAAATGATGAGTCGGCATATTGCAGTACTGCGCCAAGTATGCGATCTATTTCTTGCTCATTAACAGCCGGTAGTGGCAGTCTGCCTACTAAATAAATATCACCTAACTCATTAATAGCGAATGCGATTGAATACATACTGGCGTTTTTCTTAAGCAGATACTCATACACTTTTTCTTTATTCTCATCAGGTTTTCTAATCACAAAGGCGTTAATACTTAGAGAGTGATCTCCAATAATTAGCGCGCAGTGCGTCTGCTGCTTTGCATCCCCAGGCAGCGTTATTAGATAAGTATTTTCATCCTTTTGCTCATAATTTAAATCATGGCTATCAAGAAAATCATCAATTACAGCTGCTGGCTCAAGCATCGCCTGCCAACCGTAGTTTTGATCTAGTTTGTTTAGATAACGCCCAGTCATATACATCTAATGTTTTTCTAGCGGTGTTCTCCCAACCAAAGTGGGATGCATGCTCAACTGCGCCCATTGATAACAACAGCCTTCTGGCAGGCTCAGTAACTAATCTAGAGATAACCGCTGACCATGCCTTTGGATCATGTCCATCTACTAATGAACCTGAGATTCCATCAGAGACAGCAGTTCTAAGTCCTCCAATTGCAGTTGCAACAACTGGTGTGCCGCAAGCTTGGGCTTCAAGAGCAACTAGACCAAATGATTCTGAGTAACTTGGCACGCAGACTAAGTCACTTGCTCTATACCAATCAGGTAATTGATCACGAGATACTGGATTAATAAAGTGGGTAACATCTTCGATCTTTAAAAACTTTGCAAGTGTTTTAAGTTTTTCAAGCTCATCCCCACTACCTGAGGCACCACCCATAATTACTACTGCAAGCTTTGCTCGAAGATGAGGCGTGTGAGAGATCATCTCAGCAGCTGCCCTTAGTAATACATCAGGGCCCTTATGGGGCTGAATACGACCAACAAAGGTAATCATTATGGCATCAGGTGCAATATTTAATTTAACCCGAGCAGATGCCTTACCAGCACCTGGCGCAAAGGTTTGTAGATCAACACCAGGGGCCACTACAAAAACATTATCTGGGCAAGCATCATAGAGTGAAACTAAAGATGCTGCCTCAGCATCTGTGTTAGCAATTAAGCCAGTGGAAACTTTAATAACTTGTTCTTCACCTATTGCCCTAGTTTGTGGCTCAGGTGTTTCACCCTCGGCAAGATTTAAGTTTTTAACCTTTGCGGTGGTGTGCATGGTGTGAATTAGTGGAATATCAGTTCGCTCACTAACCATCCAGCCGAGTTGTCCTGAAATCCAGTAATGTGAATGAAGTAGTGAGTAATAATCATTTGGTAACTCTTTTTGATAATTCATAAATGAACTAGTCAGTGCACCTAATTGGCTAGGTAGTTCCTCTTTAGATAATCCTTCAAATGGTCCTGCAACTAAATGCTTAACATTTACACCCTCTGCTATCTCAACAGACTCTGGAAGATTTGCATGATTTGCCCTTGTAAAAATATCTACGCCAACACCAGCTTGCGCCATCTTTTTAGCACTCTCAACAACATAAACATTCATTCCACCAGCATCGCCCATACCTGCTTGATCAAGAGGTGAGGTGTGCACCATTAAGGTTGCAATGCGTGATTTTTTGCTGTGCTTCATGAGTTAATTCTAACTTACAAATTCTTTAGTTAATCTTCTAGCCTTGCCGCTCAAGGGATGACCACATATAAGCCTGAAGATCATGCCCATCTTTGCCAACATCTAGAGAGGTGAATAATTGACCCTCAACCAATCCATATAACCTAGATCCAGAATCAATAGCTTTCTTACTTGGTGATTCATATGCCTTATCCATTGCAAGTTGAATCTTTGGTCCACGTATTAATCCAAGCCAACCTTCATTAGTGCCAGAGTTATGAGAGAGGACTACCTCAAGAACTTCTTTATCACGCAGGCGCCAATAACCAACCTCACTGTCATATGGTTTAACAATCTCACTATTACTATCAATTACCCAAGTTCTTGAAAAGTAATTTAAATGATCTTGCCCATCTTGATTAAATGAAACCTCTTGAGCAAACTCAAAGCCTTCTATATTTGGATACTCACAGCGACCTTTTCCCCGCCAAGTGCCAATTAGCCAAGCAAGTGGCATTAACTCTGGATGTAGATTTTCTGGAATAGAGAAAACCATTATTTGTTGCTTTCCTTAAGTTCTTTAATACTCTTCTTCGTTCCTCGCACGCCTTTGGTAATTAGATAGATTGAAAAAATTAGGCTGACGGTTATTAATAACACGGTCGTAAAGAACTCCATTAGGTAAGGGTATCAAGAATTCTATAAATCAAATACTACTATTGTTTTTAGGTGCTGATCTCAGCCTAAATTATGTAAGTGAAATTATTAAACAATTTAGATACTTTATTAATCACATAATTGTGCGACAAAAATGACTCAAATATTAATGACTTTTAATAGTCTTGTCGTCCAACCCCTTAACTCGTGATTTGCCAAAGTTTCCTGATACCTTTGATTAACAATTTTCTCTAACTCAGATTTTGGAGTATTAAGAGCAGCATTCAACTCATCAAACAAATCTCTATTCTTTACATTAGTATTTTCCGCCCATGATCCAAAACTTTTAATGAATTCTTCATTGGAAGTTATTACAGGTAGATTAGAAAGATTAGCTTCTAAAATTACTTTATCTAATGCAGCATTACAAGAATGAATGAAAGCATGACTTTTTTCTAGTATGTGTGGGACTTCTTCCCTAGAAACACCTGGAAAGAATTTAAGCCACCCTTGAGTTACTGAATGCGCAAATTGAGACTTAACTTCTTGCTCATACTTCATTGAACTGATACTTGATGCAGAACCGATTATATCTAAAGTTAAATCAGGAAAATGAACTCTAGATTTTTCAACAACCTTAATAATTTCTGAAACATTTTTTATAGGATCAAATCTACCAATATGAATTAATTTTCTAATCGGATAATCAATTAAACTTTTAGGAGTAAATTTTTCTGAATTAATAGTTTGCCCAATTGGATAAACATTTCCATTTTTTACCGGGCATGAATCCCGTGTTGAAGTTATCAATCCATCAAACAATCTAGAACTAAATTGTAAGTAAATGTTTTTACTTTTATGCGCATACCAGAGGTAATGTTTGACTCGTTGAAATTTTGTTAAAGGTAGAATGACTAATGACTGCATAAAAGTCATATGAGAAAATATAATTGAGATATCATTACTTTTTTTAATCAGAGCATATGATTTTATTAGATTAAAAATATTACTAATTTTTTTGCCCTTAACCCAATTATAGCTTTTTAAAGTTACATTACTAGGAATAGTAACTTTACCGATACGGCCGGTTAGAACTGATATATGGTCAAATTCTTGGGCAACCAGATTTACGATTTCAGCTTGGTGGGATAGGAGTTGATCCTCTTCATCCATAACATAATTCAACACAAGCAAGTGATTTTTTCTCAATTAGTCCCTCCCATGTGGGTTGAGCATAATGTTAGTTACCCAGTTTTCTAATAACTCTTATAGTCTTTAGTCGAGTAGAATAGTCCATATGCAAATCTTAATTACGGGTATTGCTGGCTTTATTGGCAGTTATACTGCAAAAAAATTAGTTGAGGCTGGACATTCGGTTCAAGGTATTGATAATTTTTCAAATTATTACTCGGCTAAGTATAAAAAAGCACGTGTTAAAGATATTTTAAATCCATTACAAATAGACCCTATTGACTTGAACATTGAAGATAGCCTTAAAGTTGATAAATTAATCAAAAAAGTAAAGCCCGACGTAGTAATTAATTTAGCAGCACAAGCTGGAGTCAGACTTCCTATGGAAGAAACAGATAAGTATGTAAATAGTAATTTAGTTGGCTTTAGCAATGTTTTGCGCTCAACAGTGAGTAATAAGGTGCCATACTTCCTATACGCATCCTCTTCAAGCGTCTATGGTGATAAGGCTGCAATCCCTTATATCGAAAGTGAACAAAATCTTCATCCAACAAGTTTTTATGGTGCAACAAAATTAGCTAATGAATTATTAACTCCCACACTTATTCAAAACAGTTCAACTGCTGCAAGAGGCTTACGCTTTTTCACAGTTTATGGGCCATGGGGTAGACCAGATATGGCTTACTTTAGAATGATTGCTAACGTGGTATCTGGAGCAGAATTTAATTTTTTTGGCGATGGCAGTGTTGAGCGAGACTTTACATTCATTGATGATGCTGTTAATTCTGTAATGGCTTTAACTACTGAACTGCAAAAACGCAAACCAGGTTATTCTGATGTGGTTAATTTAGGTGGTGGTAGGCCGCTATCCATGAATTATTTACTACAAACTGTTAGCTCTATTTCTAAGAATGAAGTTAAGTTTAATCGTTTAAACTCAAACTCAAATGATGCTAAGAAAACTATGTCAGATTCAAAATACATAGAATCTCTCATTGGAAGTAAGCCAAATACTAAATTAGAGGATGGAATAGCAAAAACCATTGAGTGGGCAATGCGTGAGAATATTTCTTCTAATCTAAATAATTGGGTGAAATCAGTTCAATGAAGTGTTTGTTAATTTCAGGGATCTACCGTCCTGAAATAGGTGGACCCGCAACCTACTTACCAACGTTAGCTAAAGCTCTAATCAAACAATCAAATCAGCTTGAAGTCATTACATTAAAGAACTCAAGTGCACCTGCTCAGATTGAAAATTGGCCGGTGAACTACATAACCAGAGATCAGAACCTGCTTTTAAGGTTTATTAAGACAGTCATACTGATCATTCGAAAAGCTAAACTAACTGAATCTATTTTTTCTAATGGCCTTTTTCAAGAAACTGCAGTTGCGCTTATGTTTATCAAAAGAAAATCAGTAGCAAAAGTAGTTGGTGATCCAGTTTGGGAAAGGGCTAGAAATAAAGGTCTAACAAAGTTAAGCATAAATGAGTTTAATGATTCAAGACTTAAGGTCAATCAGAAGTTTCAAAGATGGTTGATTTGCTGGAGTTTAAACAACTTTGATCGTATCACATGTCCCAGTTTAGAACTTAAAAGATTAATTCAAGGCTGGGGAGTAACTAAGCCCGTCGAATTCATTCCAAATGGTGTTGATTTAATCTCTAGTAGTTCTGTAAACAAAGAGTTTGATCTTATTTCAGTTTGTCGACTAGTAAGTTGGAAAAATTTAGATAAATTAATTATTGCCAATGCCAAGGCAAAAACAAAACTTGCAATTGCAGGAAGTGGTCCAGAAGAATCAAAATTAAAAGCACTGGCTTTATCTACTAATTCAGATGTGACCTTTTTAGGACAACTTGATGAACAAGATGTAATTAAGGCACTGCAAAAATCTAAAATCTACGCCTTACTCTCTGACTATGAAGGCCTATCATTTTCATTACTACAAGCGATGGCATCTGGGTTGCCTTCAATAGTTTCTAATGCAAAAGGAAATACTGATGTAATAACAGATAACTCAGAAGGTATTGTGGTTGAGATAAATGTTCAGGATAATATTTCAAATGCCATACAACAATTATTGGCTGAACCGGAAAAAATTAATAACTTTGGTAATGCTGCTTCTCGAAAAGTTGAATCCGATTATTTACAAATTAATCAGGTAAATAAAGTGATTAAACTAATGACCTCAGGGCAACTTGTATGAGTAATCCTTCAGTTTTAATCCTAGACCCTAGAGGAAACATTGCAGCTGGTGGAAAGGATGTTGTTGCCCGTCATGAAACTTATGTAAAAGAATTACTTACGCAAGGAAAATCTTCCCGTTTAGATCTAAAAATATTTAGTGCTGGTGTATCAATACAAGGTTCTGGCAAGGGAAAAAATGTGAGGGTTATAACCATCTCTAAACCAACATTTAACTCCTATATGTTTGCTAAAAAAGTAAATAAGTACATCAAGACAAATAATCTAAATGTTAGATTACTGGTAGCTGGAGATCCATGGGAGAGCTACTGGAGTGCTTTCTTTTTAAATAAATTCTTGAATAAAAAGATACCAATTCAAATTCAGGTCCACGGTGATATTGCAGATCCTAGGTGGCGAAGGATTAATCTAAGAAACAGAATCAGATACTCATTTGCAAAACTGTCTTTACCAAAAGCGTCCAGTGTTAGAGCTGTTACTAAATATCAAGCGGAAAATCTTGTAAATTTTTTTGGTATAAAAAGTGAGAAAATAGTAGTTGTTCCAGTACCAATTACTGTTGCAAGTAAGTCAATAGATTTAAAATCAGAGCGACCTAAAATAATTGGATTAATCGGCAGGATTCACCAAGATCGTGGAATTTGGGAGTTTATTAAACTGGTTAGAAATTTGAACTCTGGTTCAAAAGATTTCAAAGTTGTTGTAATAGGAGATGGGCCAAATAAGGATAAGTTTTTACTTAAATTAGAATCAGTTATCCAAAAAAATAGAATCATCTATCTAGGCCAACTTCCTGAAAGTGAACTTCGTAAGGCGTGGAAGAAAATTGGTGTATTAGTATCTATGGCGCCAGTTGAATCATATGGTCGGGTAATTCGCGAATCCCTAATTGCTGGTGTGCCAGTCTGGGCAACAGCATCTGCTGGCGTAAAAGATCTTATGGATAATTGCAAGAAAGGAGAGGTAAAGCTTTTGGACTTAAGTAAAAGTGATGCTTCTTTAGATAAAGATTTTAGCTCACTACTTAAAACCAAAGTAAGTTCAGATTTTAGTAAAAAATTTATTAAAGAGAACAATACTTATGCCGCAAAGCTTGCTAAATCTTGGATAAATACAATAAATAAAGCTAAATAGCTTTTAAGCCAATTTCTTCATGAATACTTGCAGATACTCCATCTGCGATTAAAACCGCACCAGCCGGTGTATTCCGTTTAACTACTGCTAACGCAATCGGGCCTAACTCATAGTGACGGGCAACGGTGCCAATAAAGCCAACCTCCTTATCACCATCAAATAACTTAGCTCCACTCTCTGGCATAACCACCATAGAACCATCTAAGTGAAGTAGCACAAGCTTTCTAGGTGGTTGGCCTAAATTAAACACCTTAGCCACAGTCTCTTGTCCGCGGTAGCAGCCCTTATTCATATGAACTGCTTTATTTAAAAAGCCTAATTCGTTTGGAATAGATTTGTGATCAACTTCAAATAACAACCTTGCACGCCCCTGAGCAACTCTTAATGCTTCAAGTGCCCAAATACCAACTTGGGTATGTGATTTGTTAAATGCTTCTTTTGTTTCAGTTAACTCACTCCTTGGCACAAGTGCGTATGGCCCACCTATTTCATCACCTTTTCCTGGCGCCCTTAATACTGCGTAGTTACTACTTTCATCCTTAACATCAACATCTAACATAAACTTCATCTTATTTAAGTATTCAAGTAATGGAGCAATACGCTCTGCTTCAGTATGAATCCAGGTAGTTACGCCATCATCTACTAAAAATAACTGCTCAATAACATGACCTTGTGGATCAAGAATTAAAGCATCCGTCCATTTTGCAACCGGCAGCTGCTCAAGATGTTGGGTAGTTAGTGAGTGCAGCCAACTAAGACGATCTTTTCCAGAAATTGACACAACACCACGATGAGATAGATCAGCCCAAGCGTTGCCTGCTGCTAGCTCTTTTTGTTCCTTATTTGGCTCACCAAAGTGCCATATGGCACCCTTGTCAGCACCTGACTCAACTAAGACTGCGCTCATTTTGTTTTACCATCCGTGCGCTTTTTTTGATCATTTTTTTCTGCGCACTTTGCACATAATCCATAAATAGCAAAGTGAGTAACATCTGTTTTAAATCCGTAATCATCACTTAACGTGTTAACAAAGTTAGCAGCTGCCTCAATCGGGGCATCCCCTATCGCACCACAGTCAGAGCAAACTAAATGCAGATGAGTTAACTCCTCTGCTGCGTGATAAGTAGCCCCACCATGACCTAAGTGGGTGTGTAGTACTAAACCAACATTTTCTAAAGTTTCAAGGTTTCGATAAACCGTTGAAAGATTAATACCAGGATGAGTGCTTCGAACCTTCTCTGCTACTTCCTCTGGTGTTGCATGACCTAATGATCTAACCGCGCTTAAAACCAACTCACGTTGAGGTGTTAAGCGAAGACCTTTTTCATGCAGTTCATGTGCCATGGCTTAAGTCTAAACCAAAGCAAATCAACTAGTTAACCTTTAGCTACGCTTGAATAAGCGCACCAGGATTAAATACATCTGACATCCTAAGCAAAAACCAAAGGCTGCATTTAAAAAGGCGGCGCCAAGCGCGAAAGTAGTTGCAATTAAAAATACTGAGCTATTGCCAGTAATGCCTCCTAGTAATGCCACAAATGCAAAGAGTGCACCAATAAATTGAGCAAATCTTGGAGCACGTTGATCCTCACTTGGCACAGGACCTTTTAGTCTTGGCTGAATTAGGCCCCGATAAATAAAACCATATATTGATTTGCGTAGACCGAATAAAACCGCAGATAAAAAGACAGCAAATTGAAATCCAATTACGTATACAGATTCTGTAATTAAGGCAAGTGATAACACTAGAGTGGTTATCCCTGCGCTATAGCGAGGGCCTCTAGCATCGATTAGGACAGCTTTTTTTGGTACCTGATTAATAGTTGACACTTTTTCTCCTTTAAAGTTGTTGGGTTAAATAAATTAATTTTTATGGCAATTAATTACTTAGCCAACACATACAACCCTTAGCACGGGCGTAATCAATCACGCGGCGCTTTGTGAAAAACACAGGTTGTATAGAGAACATGAGAGTATTTTATATCATTTAAACATATTGTTCTTGCGAGTAATTTGCAGGATCTATAAAGCGCTGATCACCTTTATCAACTGATCACGCTTAGGCGCCCCAGTTGCCCGGGCAATCTCAAAACCGGCCTTATCTAAAAATAATGTAGTCGGGGTTGATCTAATTCCAACTCTTCTAACTAGCTCTAAATTAGATTCAGCATCTACTTCTATATATGAAATATCTGCTTGATTTTTTATCACCTCTGAAATTAAAGATTTAGCAGCTCTGCACTGGGTGCAGAAGGTAGTAGAAAAAATCAAGATAGTTGCCCTACTTCCATAGCTGCCAGCAAACTCTGCCTGGCTAATATGTAATCTGCGTTTCTTGCGAATTATCCCATTTTTAGAGCGGTAGTAAATGCCAAATACGCTAGTTAATACCAAAATTAAACCAAGTAGTAGCAGCGTCCTCATGAGTGTATTCTTACCACTCTTATGGCAAAGATTCTAATGCTGACTAACTCAACTGGTGCATCCGCTGATGTTCTGCCAGCACTGGGCTTACTACAACATGATGTTCGAATCTTGCCTGCTGAAGCCTCGGTGTTAGTAGATGCTCCAATTACTGATTGCATAATCATTGACGCGCGTCGCGATCTACCAACAGCAAAATCTTTTACAAAGTTAATTACCACCACCGGTGTCTCAACACCATTAATTGTTATTACAACCGAGGGCGGCCTATCAGCAATTAATGCTGATTGGGGTATTACTGATGTAATCCTTGATACTGCAGGACCTGCTGAGGTAGATGCTCGAATTAGAATTGTTATCGGAAAGGATGCAATTACGCAGCTTGCTAAAAATCCTTCACTTAAAGAGATTAGATCTGGTGATGTAGTAATTGATGAGGATTCATATACCGCAAAAATAAAAGGACGAACTTTAGATTTAACCTTTAAAGAGTTTGAACTACTTAAATACCTTGCCCAACACCCAGGCAGAGTCTTCTCAAGGTCGCAACTACTGCAAGAGATCTGGGGATATGACTACTTTGGTGGCACTAGAACTGTTGATGTTCATATCAGGCGCCTTAGGTCAAAGCTAGGGCCTGAGTTTGAATCAGTCATCGACACAGTTAGAAATGTTGGTTACAGATTTAGCACAAGTAATAATCCCGTAACTGCAGATATTAGTTAATAACACATTGCAACACTTAGATCACTTATCTGATACTCAGCAATCACTTGTTCTTGATTTAATAAATCGCACCACAAATCATGATGGCACGCCCCCTATTGCAGAACACATCCTGCTTCACCTTCGCTATGGCGGAGATAAAGCCGATTCTCACTTACTGGTTGAAAAAGATAACCAAGTAATTGGCTATGCCCACCTTGATCAAACAGATTTAGTAGCTGGTCCATCAGTTGAGTTAGTAGTTGATCCAAGTTATCGCGGCGCAGGCGTTGGAAAAGCGCTATTAAGTGAAGCGATTAAAATCTGTGGCAAATCATTAAGACTTTGGGTTCATGGTGAGCAAGAAGCTGCTCACAGCCTGGCTGCCGCATTTAACTTTAAAAAGATAAGAACAGTGCTTCAAATGAGTAAGCCACTAATAGATATCCAGCCACTACCAACAATTGATAAAGAAATAATCATTAGAAGCTTTTTACCAGGGATAGATAGTGATGCTTGGCTTGAATTAAACGATAAAGTATTTAAAGATCACCCAGAGCAAGGTGGCTGGCAATTATCTGATCTAAACCACAGGTTAACTGAGGAATGGTTTGATGAAAAGGGCTTTTTTATTGTTGAAAAAAATAAGCAAGTAATTGCTTCAACTTGGACCAAAGTTCATGGGGAGCACTCACATGATCATGACGGTGAGGCATCACATGCTCACCCAGCAATTGGTGAGATTTATATAACTGCAGTCGATCCTGAATACGCTGGTCTTGGTATTGGTAAGGCATTAACAATTACCGCACTTAATTACTTAAAGTATCAAGGACTAACGGATGCGATGTTATATGTTGATTTTGATAACAAAGCAGCCTTAAACCTCTATGACTCATTAGGGTTTAAATTATCAAGTAAAGATATTTTATATAGGTTATAAATCCTCTGAAAATCTAAATAACGCCTCTATGTAGTTATCACCAGTTACTCCCAACAGTTGAGCGTTTGGTGGAGCTGTTTGTGGCGCAAGACAAATACCATCCTCACTTTCAGTATAAACATTCCAGTATGGCGCATCTGATTCAACAGTTAATCTGGCTGCTCCTGGCCAAATAATCTCTGGTGTTCCAATAATCTCAACAAAGGTGTCATCCCATGGACCAGGTGGTTGTGGTAAATACTCACCGGTTAATACATAATCTTGATCACGCACCATCATCTTATTTGCTTTAAAATCTAACTCAGCGCTATCACCCTTACCAATATCTCTTGCAATTAATGGATGAAAACCTAATGAAAATGGCAGATCACATCCATTTGCTACATACTCAAGTGACCAACGTAGGGCGTCATCTAATATCTCAAAGTGTTGTATTACTAACGCACCGTTATAAGGGGTAGGAAACTCAAGTAATTGTTTACCACCACCCAGATCCTGCCAAGATGAGAAGAAGCCAAAGCCATGAATAGCATGTGGTGGCATAAAAGTTGTTGGCAGTTGATGGCTCACACCCTTACTATCTTTAACTAAACCATCTTTAATTCGCCCAGCCCATGGCGCCATCCCATACCAACCCCAACGCAAAACATCACCATTAAAGGCAACTGCAAACTGCATATCCCGCCACTGCAGTGAGGCAAGACGGCCGCCTTGATCTAGATCAATTCCAATTGATATTTGATCTCCATCAATATTAAGCATTTAGTTAAATCTCATCCCTGCCAGGTGGTAGTGCGCCAGATCTTGAGACAGTAATAGCAGCAGCCCTGGCTGCTCGATCTAACATCAATGAAAGACGCTCATTAGTTAACTTATCTAAACCATCTTCAATGATTGCTTCTACTAAAATTGCCCCAACTGTGTCACCAGCTCCAACTGTATCTGCAACAACAACTTTTTTTGCATCAACACTTATCTTAGAATTTTCTCTATACCCTGCTAATCCTTTATCACCGAATGTAACCACAATTAACTCCGGGCCCATTTCAAGCCATCTCTTTGTTACTTTATCCAGGTCCTGTCCTGGATAAAGCCAGTAAATATCATCATCACTAACTTTAACTGCATTAGAAATTGATACCCACCGCTCAACCTGCTTCACATACTCATTTCTATCACTCATTACTGCAGGCCTTATATTTGGATCAAAGACAATTGGTGCTAATAGTGCAACTTTCTTAGCCCATTCAAATAAAACTGATGCTGCAGGCTCTATCGCTGTGACAAGTGTGCCAATATGAAGTAGTAATGGTTTTTTATCAGCGGCATCAGGCAGCCAAGAGTGTGAAAAATCAAAGGTTGCAGTGTCATCAATTACAAACTCATACGTGGCACCTCCCTTTGAATTTAAAGAAACAATTGCGAGGCAGGTTGGCTTATCTGAAAACTTAACAAAATCGAGCAATACGCTATCTTTTTGTAACTCACTAAGCGCCATCTGGCCATACTTATCAGTTGATATGCCATCGATGAATTGTGTAGTGATTCCAAGCTTTGATAAAGCCTTTGCAGTATTAGCAGGCCCGCCACCAACAACAGCTTTGCGCTCAGTACCATCTGGAATTAAATCAATTACTACTTCACCACATACCCATACTTGATTACTCACAGTAGTTCACCCTTACGCGCTAGAAACTCAGTTAATACTTCAACTCCTAGTAGATGATCCTCCACCTGCGGTAGGCCACTAATAAGTAGCACACCAACAAAACCATCATCCTTAGTTATCAATGGTAGGCCACCGCCATGAATAGCGTGAGTTTCATCCAATAAATTATTCTCTTCATACCAATCAACTCCGCGCTCTTCAGCGCTTACTCTCTCATACATCGTTGAGTGGTGCTTAAGCATTACAGTTCTAGCTTTACGTGATATCCACCAATCATTTTCAGGCTTACTGCCTGGAAGAGATGCGTGATAAATAATCCAATCACCAAATCTCACCTCAGAAGCGATTGGTAAGTTTCTTGCCATACCAAGTGACTTAGCTATTTCACCAATTTCTAATGCTCCTGCAAGGTCTAATGAAGGTAACGTAAGAATTTCTTCTTCATTAATTAGTTGAGTTGATGTGAAACCACCTGTTGTTGCCACTGCACTACCCTATTCGAATCGTAAGCAACTTTTAAACTCCTAATTTGTAAGCGATTTGAACAGTGAACTTGGAGTAGAATACGCATATGCGAGTATTTATAACTGGTGGTGCTGGCTTTATTGGCTCTCACCTTTGTGATGCCTTAATTTTAAGAGGTGATGAAGTAACTATCCTTGATAATTTAAGCACGGGATCTCAAGAAAATATATCCCACCTTAAAGGTAAAATTGAAGTAGCACAGGGAGATATTAGAGATAAAGCCTTAGTTGAGTCCTTAATGGCTAATTCAGAGTTGGTACTACATATGGCAGCAGCACTCGGTGTTGATAATATTCTAGAAAATCCAATTGAATCTATCTCAACAAACTTTTATGGCTCGGAAGTTGTTCTGGGTGCTGCGTTAAAACTTGATAAACGAATTCTAATTGCAAGTACTTCAGAAATATATGGTAAAAATTCTAAACAACCACTATCTGAAACTGATGATCGAGTTATTGGTACACCTCAAAAACTCCGCTGGACCTACTCTGATGCTAAAGCTTTAGAGGAAGCAACTGCGCACTTTCTTTTTCTTACAAAACAACTTAGAGTCACAACAATTAGGTTTTTTAACACAGTTGGCCCACGACAAACGGGAAAGTATGGAATGGTCATACCTAGATTCGTAAGAGCAGCGATCGAAAATAAACCATTAAAAATTTTTGGGGACGGATCACAGACAAGAGTTTTCTGTCATGTAAGTGATTCAATAAAAGCAATTTTAGCTCTATCTATGAACGATAAAACTATTGGAGAGGTATTTAACATAGGTGGAAAGGGTGAAATTTCAATACTTGACCTTGCAAAGTTGATAATTAAGCAAACAAATTCAAGATCAGATATTACCTTTACGGAGTATGAAGATGCCTACGCCACTGGCTTTGAAGAAATGGCAAGAAGGGTTCCTGATATATCAAAACTATCAAGTTTTACCGGTTGGGAGCCAAAATTAGGTCTTGATAAAATTATTGATGATGTTGCACATAGTTATCACTAAAGAAATTTAGGCCATCCATAGTTATTCGAATTCGCAGACAGATCTATAACTTTTACATTTGTTTTTTTCCAAATAGAAAAATTGATTTGTGAATGTGGAGTCACGATTAAACCTAAGTCAATCTCACTAGAAAGTGCCTCGCTCTGCGTTCCGTTGTATTCGTCAATGTAAGGATCATGCCAACTAACTATGGCTCCTGCCATTTCTAGTTCTTTAATTAGGTCAAGGGCTGGGGATTCTCGCAGGTCTGAAATATCGGGTTTGTAGGAGATACCAGCAATCTGTACTTGTTTACCTATTAAATTCCCACCTAAATAATCTTTGATACGCTCTTTAATCATTTTAGGCATGGCAGAATTAACCTCATTGGCCAATTTAATAAACTTAGCGTCAACACCTGCCATCTCCGCTGAATAACTTAGGTAGCTCGGGTCGACCGGTATGCAATGTCCTCCTACTCCAACACTGGGGTAGAAGGGCATAAAGCCAAAAGGCTTGGTTGCGGCAGCCATGATTGCCTCATGAGTAGAGAAATTTAACTTATTCGCAACTTCTGATAACTCGTTAACTAAGGCTATGTTTACCTGCCTGAATGTATTCTCAAAAAGCTTTGAACACTCTGCTACCTCCGGGCTTGATACAACGTTTACTGAATCGCAGAAAGAACTATAAAAATCAGCACTTTGCTGAGTAGCCATAGTTGTAAGTCCTGCAATATTTCGTGGCGTATTTTTAACTGACCAAAACTTATTTCCAGGATCAATTCTCTCTGGTGCAACAGCATAACTTAAATCAGTTAACCCTGATTGTCTATCCACTATTGGCTTAATTAAATTTCTTAATGTACCGATATAGGATGTTGATTCATTAACAATCAGTGACCGCGGCTCGATAACCTGGGCAATTAATCCACAGGCGCTCGTTAAAAAACTTAAATCAGGTTTGTGTTCAGAATCTAAAGGAGTGGGCACTGCAATGATAAATATTGTACTTCCAGAACTATCCTTGATTGACGAACTAAATTTAATCTTATTTTGGAATTGTAAGTCTAGAAGTTTATCTGATGAGACCTCCGGAGAGTCACTAATTCCTAATTTTAGTTTTGATATTTTTTTTTCATCGATATCAAAACCGAAAACTGTGTGACCAGCCTCCGCAGCGCAAACAGATATAGGTAGCCCGACATAACCTTGTCCAACCACTGTAATTCTCATAAATTTTTCATACGCTAGCCCAACAAATCTTCATTGAATTTTAAAATCTCTAACCTCAATATTTAGCGGATCCAATTTAAGAATTTGTGTTCGAGCTTTCTCTCGTTCTTCCAAAGAAGCGGTTGGGTTTACCAAAATTAATGCCCATAAGGATACTGCCCTGCCATTAAAAGCTACAGCACTTCTGGCTAAAGATAATGATGGGCCAGGAAGTCCAGATTCTAATAATGCTGTACTTGCCAAGGAATATTTGACCACAGATTCTGGATATGAGGTAGCAGCCTTGATTAGCAAATCTCCGTTTCCCGAATTACCAGCCTGAATTATTTGTCGATCAGTGTTGAAATAAGGGAACATAAAAATCAACCCAACAATAAGCATAAATAAACTTATTGGATTAAAGATTCTTAGACCACTTGATCTACTTATTGCAATTGGCGTGCTTGGTGATATCTTGCTAAATGATCCTGCTATCCCAATTACAGCTCCTGATACCAATGCGTTCCATGTTAACAAGGTTAAACTTTGGGTATTTATAAAACATTGCAGTTGAAAAACTAACCAGGCACAAAATAGTGAGGTTACATCTTTATCGAATGCCTTGAGGTTTTTTTGAATTACATAAAATGATCTAAGTACTAAAATAGTAATTAATACATTAAGCAGTAAGTAGAAGTAACCTCCGGTGACTAAATAATCTAAATAATAATTATGTGCGCTGTCAGTGTATTCGGCAAATGAATGTGAAGCCGCTACCTGGTCTCGATAAGTAAGTGAATAGTCCCCAAATGAATCAAAACCGACACCAAACACAGGGTGTGCGTTGCCAGTCGTGAATGCCGAGCGCCAAAAGTCTCCGCGTGACTGAACTGAAACTTTGTACAAATAATAAGCAAGAGGGCCATGGCCTAACATTCCAAATATTGCCACCCCACCCGCAAATAGGGAGCTTAATGCTAGCGGTATAAAAAATAGCCGTTTTTTATACCATAAATAAATCAAAATCAATACTAAAAATGCAGATAGCGATCCAATGTATCCCTGTGTAGATTGCGAAATATAAATTGTAAAAAATAGAATAGGAGTAATTAAGACTAAGGTAATCCATCGGTACTTTGAATTCCATAAATAAATTAATGTAGGAATAAGAACCATTGCAGTAAAACTTGATTGCGAATTAGGATTACCTAAAGTACCAATAATCCCATTTGTTTTTGAATCCCATTTGAAAACATCAAAGCCGAAGTACTGAAGGCAGGCATATACACAGGATATCAACCCAGCAATTATTAGCCCTGTGATAAAAATTTTTAAATGCCTTGTTTCAATAAAAATTGATGTGGTTAGAGTTAATACAATGACTGAAAAAAAGGTTATAAATCCTAAACCACGACCAGTACGGCCAAATAACAATTGCTCAATAGGCGATTCACTATTTACTAAAATTAATAGGCTATAAAAAAGCCAAACTGAGACTAACGCTAATAAAGATTTTATGAATGGGTTACTAGTTGATTCTTTAATGAATCTTGTCAAGATTGGAATTAGAAATAAAGCAAGGCAGAAAAGAACTATGACTTTTGGAATAATCAGTGAGTCTTTATTGATATTTGGAGTTATAACCACAGTAATTAAAATTGCACTAGTTACTAGCAGTTGTATTACTCGACTATGATTCGTAACCTTCACCGGTCTACCCTACTTTAATTCGTTAGGTTAAATAAGCCACGCCTATGAGTGTGTCCATAAAAAGCCCAAGGGCGGCCCCCTCGATTAGAGGGAGACGCCCTTGGGGTTTCTAGAGGTTAATTATCTACGAGCAAGAATTAACTTCTGTAGTGCTTGGATCTGCTTATTGATTGAAGCGATCAATGCAACGATTGACTTCAATACATCAGCATTAGTTGTTGAATCTCCACCAGTACTTAGCTTATAAGTAGGTGTTGAGTTAACTCCTAGAGCTGGGGCAGTAAATGAAACGATACCTGTGTAGGTACCAGCTACTGCTGCAGTAGTTGTTCCAACTGTGAAGGTGTAAACAACCTCACCGTTAGCATCTGTTACAGAGGTTGCTGATGCACCTGTTGTAGCAGTAATAGTTGAGTCAACAGCTGTCATGTATGGAAGCACCCAGCTGTTTGCGCCAATTGCAACCATGTTATTTGCCTTATTACCTTTTGAGTCAAGGAATTTAACAGTTGCCTTTGCTACATCACCTTGTAGATAAGAAGCCTTATCTAGTGATGCAACGTAAGTAGTGGCAGTGCCAGCACAACGAGCAACAAATGGATCAGATGTAACTATTGCACCTGTTGCAGTAGTTGTAAATCTAATTGTTACGTTAGATTGACCAGCATCAGCACCGCAAGCAAAGCCACCAAAGTTATATGCAAGTGGGCTTGATGCGTTAGCAGTTGAAGATCTTGTATTTACAGTAATGCTAGGAATTTGTGTTCCAGTTCCTGAAGCAGCTGCAAATGAGCCAAGAGTTGAATCAGTTGAAACAACGTTTCCGGCGCTATCAGTTGCAACTACTGTAAATTGACCAGCAGTGTATATACCAGTTTTCTGGTACATCCATTGCGCACCATTTGCAGTTGATGCGGCAGAAAGAGCTTGGGTTCCGACGTTTGCAACAGTTAACTTAGCTACTGCACCACGGATTGATACTGTCTTGGTACATACAGGAGTTCCGTTGTATGAAACAGTTACAGTTGTAGTTACTGGAGTACCAGCTGTTGCCTGATCAATACGTACTGCATCTTCAGAACCATTGCTCACGAAGATATCAGTTGCAGTTGTACCAGCAAGTAATGTTTCTGCAGCAGTGTCCATGTTTACAACAGCAGCACCTGTTGCAGTTACTGTGAAGTTTCCTTCAGGTAGATTTGCTGAATAAGTATCGTTTAGGTCAAGTGAGAGATAAACCGGTTGACCATCTTCGAAGATATCAGTTGTATCTAGGCGAGGAGTTGATGAGCTATATGCTAAAGCTGCTCCAGTCATTTGGACTGAACATGTGCTTCTAGAAGCTGTGTAGGTACCGCCAGCTGAAGCAGCAACAACTGTTACCAGGATGTTTCCGCTTAGAGTTGGTGGAGTTCCAGTTACAGCAGATGGCACAATATAAGTTGCTCCAGATGCTACGAAACCAGTTAGCAAGCTAACTGTGTAAGTTCCAGCTGTTGTAGGTGCAGTCCATAAAGAAGCAACATATGATGCTGTTGTCGACGTTTTTGGAATCAGTGCATAGCTATTAGTTGCGTTATAAACAACAGTTGGTGCGTCAGTTGTTGTAACACTACTGAAAGAACCCCCTGTTGCTGAGAATGCCACAGCTGTTGTGACGTTAGCGTAAAGAGAAAGAACTCCACCAGCTAAAACAGTTGCAGTTTGGGCTGTGCCTGAAGATGAGTCTTTAGCCAATAACCCCTTTGAATAGTTTGCAGTTGCGCTGAATGCATCAGTTGCAGCAGCCGCAGCAGTTGTATTAGCAGCAGTTGCTACAAATAAGTGAGCGTTAGCTGTTGAAACAGTTACGTCCACGTTATTTGCACCCACTGCAGCTGTGCTAGATGCAACCGGAGCGGTTGCAACTGAAAGCACGCCAGCAGTAAGTGCTGTGATTGCAACAAGCGAAATTCGCTTGCGTAGTGTCGTTTTCGACATTTGTTTCCTTTCGTTAGTCAGAATCAGGAATTTCCTGAATCTGGCTCGAAGATCTTTCGATCTTCTAATTCCATTTCCTTGTGGCACACACGTGTAATGCCGCCCGGAGATGGAAATCTATTTATTCGGTAGGCGCTGACCCACCATCTGCTTGATCTAATACCTGCAGCATTAAGACAGCTGTTGCTAATTGATCAACTGATAGCTGCATGTGAAGTGCTAGATCCTCATTTGAAATAATATTTATAGTAACTGGCTTTACAGCTTTCACAACAGGTGCTGATTTAGTTTCAACAGGTGCTGGCATATCTTGGTTATTAGAAAGTTGGGATGAGCTGGTGGTAATAGAGGTATTTGGTTCATTGCCAGTTAATGAGTTAAGGCCAAGGAAAGCGGTTAGAACAAGAATAAAGGTAAGTGCAATCTTTGATGACTTTCCAGCAAGCTCTGCTGCCTTCTTATAGGTTGTAGATAAAAGATCTAACGCAGTTAGGCCGCGCTCTTCATCGATAACAAGCTCAGATAAAACCTTACGAAGTGATGCGCGCGCACGAGATACTGTGTGACGAACGGCAGACTCTTTAATACCAAGCTCTTTTGCAATCTCAGCTGTTGAACGTCCTTCAACCTCCCACATAACTAGAGCAGCACGCTCTGCTGGAGATAGTAAGGAAAGTGCTTGACGAATAATTGCAGCATCTTCTGCAGATGAAATAACCTGCGAGTGATCTCCAGATACCTGCCAGGTAGATTCAACCTCAGCGGTTGCGTCATCTAGGGCAACAAGATTTGGTCGGCGGTTTTCAGCACGAAATAAATCAATGCATAGGTTTTCGATTGTACGGTGTAGATAAGAAAGAGCGTGATCATTACTTGAAAGCTCTGGGGCAGCTAACATAAATTTAACTAGCGCCTCTTGAGTGATCTCTTCAGCTTTTGCCTTATCTTTAACAATCCGATTGGCATGGGCAATAAGCTCAGATCGGTTTTGTGTGTAGAAGGATGAAAATTGGGCAACGCTCCAAGATGCAGGAGTTGAAGACTCAACTGCCTTAGATTTCTTGGCCTTAAATGCCATTTCGTTTTGCCCCTTGTTAACCGGTTTTGTCTTACAGAGTCAGCCGTCGCCGCCTCTATTCACCTCTACGCATTAGGCCCCTATTTGTCGCGCTCTGAGGACAAATCGGACATTAAATGTGAATTGCCGCCTAGAAGTCAAGACGTTTTGCCATGAATAATGCTTCAGGGCAGGCAATTCATCTGAATCCCAAGACATGTATTCAAGGATAAACATATCTATGACAATAACTTACAGTTTCTGAAATAATTATTCTTGCATAAATGAATTGATAAAACTCAGTAAACTACATTAATATAATTTTTGCTATATAAATTAAAAATAGGCTTGACCATTGGAAACATAACAACTAACCTTTTTATGCCTTACCCATTCGATCTCTGATCGAATCCTTACAGAAAAGAAACGACTTGAATTTAAATCCAGACTTCCTAAAAGATGGTGGTTTTAGATACGAGTACTCGGGGCACTCATATATCGAGTTAACTAAATCGAAGTACTATACCTTTAGGGGCTTTATTGCTCGAGAAAAGTATGGGAAAAAATTTAAAAGTGAAAAAAAAATTGAAAGAATAAAAAAATTAAAAAACCAATTCTGGGGGCCAGCTTTAGTAATTGCAAATGGACCAAGTTTATCTAAAATTTCTAAGAACACCATTCAGCAATTTTCTAATTCTAAGTCACTATTCACAGTTAATAACTATTTAAATTATACATCAGAACCGGAGATTATCTCTAATTATCATTTTATTTGTGATAACGCATATTGGGATAGTAATGATCCAGAAAAAGTAGAGTACAGAAATAAAATTAGGGAACTTCAAACTCGAAATGATCTAGTTGTAGTCCAACCAGATTATCAAGAAGATTTTACAGGATTTAATACTATTTATATAAGGAAAAATCCTCTAACAGGATTTTTAAAGAATATTGATGTAACTAGAATGAATGGTTTACCAAACTTCACTAGTTTTTATGCAATTGCCACAGCCATTTACCTTGGCTACTCACCAGTTTATGTTGCTGGGCTTGACCTTAACTACTATAGTTTTATAGATTATGATCCTGATCAGGGCTGGGTTTTAAAAAGTCATCATGTGTATGATATTGATTCGAGAAAGAAGGAACAATGGAGATATAGAGATACGCTTCTTAGAATTTTGAATAGTAACTTAATACAAATACATTATCTGAGTTTATTTAAAAAACACAACGTGCGACTTGTAAATGATTTGAAAATTCATGAGAGCCTAGAAATAATATCTACTAATAAATTTAATGCGATTAGAAATTAGTTATTTTTTCACCAAGATCTCTAGCAAAATTCTCATGAATAATTCCAATTTGGATCGGAATTGTAGGAATTTCCAATATTTTTGCAATCATAAGTCGGTGCCAACCCCCCCATCCAAATATTGGTTTGCCGCGTCGATCAAAATGAACAAAAATTCCTCCCGTTTCATCTGTTGGGCTAGCCGTTAGTGACAACTCAAAGCGTGTTTTAAGTGCGTTTGACTTCTGGATTTCTGAATAAATTAAATCTAGAATTCTAAATCGATTGAGCACATCAACTTCGTTTCTACATTTATCAAAGGAACCATTATTTCTAATCATTCTCCTGTAATAATTTATTGCATTAGTACTAGGCCAATCTAAACCTTTAGACCACCTTCCTCGGCAATACTGTGCCTTTGGATGAAATTCAAGTGGAACAGTGGCAGTATCCCAATTTCCTGGGATCACCTCAAGGCTGTTTCGACGTGAAAACTCTGAACTTAAATTTGGAATTATCATGTTAACAACAGTTTCTGTTTGAATCCATTTAAGATTATTATTTTCTTTATTCTGACTCATATAAAACTCCTTAAGAAAATATAACTACTTGAAATTATGTATGAATGGATTAAATACTAACACAGCTCTGAAAACTGCAGACTTTAAAACATGAGTTTTATCAAATCACATACCTTATAATTCAAAAAATGTTAAAGTTAATCCCAAAATTATTTCTAAATATTCTCAGTGTTTTAAATTTTATTTTGACTTTACTAAAAATTTATCCCATACTCTATTTTGTAGAGATTCTAAATGTAGTTTCCTAACATAAATTGGTATTATCTCAAGTGAAGCGCTTTGTGCCATTGCTAAACGATGAGTTCCTCTGCCAGTGAAAAGCAACTTACCATCATAGTTTATATCTACTGCTATACCATCCATTTTAAAACTATCTAAATTAAAAAATGTCATACTTGGTGGAATTTCAAGACCTTTTTCTTTTACACACAAGTATATCTGATCAAACTTTTCATAATAATTTATTACATCGTTTTTACTTTTTAAACCCTTGTATTCCCCACTATTTTGGTGAATACGTGTTAACATGTTGTTAATTAAACTAGTTTCAGAAATATTAATTCCTAATTTCCAATGTAAAAGAAGATCTTGAAATTTTGAATTTGCCAATAAATCACTTGATAAGTCATCCCAGTTCTCGTTGTAAATTCCCATTTTTTTATCAAGATTCTTGCAGTAGGTTGAAATTGATTTAGGATCAGCAAAGTGTACCCTTTCAAATGGTGCTATGAACTTTCGGTAAAGTAGAGATGCTGATGCATTTAGTTTTAGACCATGAAGTGTCATATCTTTAATTTACACTATTTTAGGTATGTAGAAGTTAGGTTCACAATCTGTATAGCACCAAAACAGTGCAATTTTGAATTTTTGACTGTTCAAGCGTAAAATAAAAAGTTTATATTTTAAAAATATAATAATTTCGGGAGCATGCCTTATTTGCTCCCAATAATCCAATGTCATTACCATAACGATTTTCGATTCTGGTCTATGATTCGTTTTAGACTAGATATAGGCATGTATAGGTCTATTCTTAAAGACTCCAAATTAAAAATTTAGATAGAAGTATTTGTTAAGATTAGATTTGAGTAAAACTAAACTGTGGGCCCTGTCGGGATCGAACCGACGACCCACAGATTAAAAGTCTGTTGCTCTACCGACTGAGCTAAAGGCCCTAAAGAGAACGGTATTGATAAGTACCTTACACAGGTAAAGATTAGTACGCGTGAAGCGTAATCATATAGGTATTTTTAGATGCTTATTTCTCAAAGGCTGATTTAGCCAAGCGGTCATTTATTGCTACCGCAATACCGTCCCCTGTTGGGGGAATTACAAATACCCTTCCAAGGCCCTTGATGTCTGCCAACCTGAAAGCCTCATAGAGTACTTGCGCATACTCTTCATTTGTCTTAGGCGCCGCGACTCTTATGGCCCCGGCAGGTGTTGTAAATGAATCAAGTGCAATAAACCCATCTCCTAAAGTGGGTGTTCCGGTAAGAAATACCTTTGCGTTTGGTGCGTAGTGAGATTCAAGTAATCCGGGTGCTTGAATTTGAATGCTTTCAGAATTTGAGGTATCTAAATCAATAGTTATACCTAAGGTATCTTCTATCATCTCTTTTGTGACTGCCCCTGGCCTTAAAATCGACGGTTTATTTTGCGTGCAATTAATGATTGTTGATTCAACTCCAATAGTGCAGGGGCCACCATCCAAAATCTGATCATTCTTAGATAAAAAATCTGCGAGCTCTATCTCAACAGCAGATGCGGCAGTGGGTGATACTGCACCAAATCTATTTGCACTAGGGGCGGCAACACCTAGGCCGCCTTGGTCTTCGAACTCTTTAAGTAGTGCTAGGGCAACAGTGTGTGATGGGATTCTTATTCCAACATTGTCTTGGCCACCGGTTATAAAATTCTTAGCAAGATCTGTTCTTCGTAATACCAATGTCATAGGACCTGGCCAAAATGCTCGAGCAAGCTTTACTGCATATTCAGGAATATCCCTAGCCCATTTATCTAGCTTACCTAATGATGAAATATGGACAATTAATGGGTGACCTATAGGTCTTCCTTTGGCCTTATATATTCTTGCAATTGCATCTTCATTAGTCGCATCCGCTCCTAATCCGTAGACGGTCTCAGTTGGAAAAGCGACTAAATCACCTTTAACTAAAGCAGCTGCTGCGTCTTTAATCGCGGTTGCTGTGCAGTTTGAAATGATACTCATAGAGGTAATTGTCGCACTTTGTAAAAGATGAAAACCCCGCTTATTCTCTAATTGGTTTTGCCCAACTTAAATGACCCGATACCCTTACCTCTCCACTGTCCCCATCGTCTAGTGGCCTAGGACGTCGCCCTTTCACGGCGTTAACACGGGTTCAAATCCCGTTGGGGACGCAAAGGAAGAGGAGTAATTCTTTTCCTTTAGAGCTGGCCCAGTAGCGCAGTTGGTTAGCGCGCCGCCCTGTCACGGCGGAGGTCGCGGGTTCAAGTCCCGTCTGGGTCGCGATTTATTTATTTCTTAACAGAGGTAAGTAAATTTGATTGGCTGAGTAGCTCAGTTGGTATGAGCGAACGACTGAAAATCGTTAGGTCGCCGGTTCGATCCCGGCCTCAGCCACAATTATAAAAATTATTCGTCTTTAGTATTTAAAAAAAGAGCAAAAAGTGAAATCCAAACTACTAAAGCAATTGTTAAAACTAGAAACTCATAATCAAAATTTTGTAATGAAACTAAAACAGCAAATAATCCATAAAGTGCAGAGAGTAACCAAAGCGTAATCGCTGCGACTTTTCTACTCAATCCATATCTTACTAATCGATGAGATAAATGATCCTTACCACCTTGAAATGGGGAGACTTTTCTACGGAGCCTAGACAATACTGCAACAGTTGTGTCCAGAATTGGAATGGCAAGTAGTAGGACAGGTATTGCAAAAGAAATTACTAAATTATCCGTAGATGGTTTAAATCTAATAGTTAGTGTTGCAATTAATATACCTAAGAATAGTGCGCCAGCATCACCCATATAGATTCGAGCAGGAGCTCGATTCCAAATTAAAAACCCGAGTGTTGAACCTGCTACCACAATCGACAGCGCAGCAATAAAGTATTGATCACCAGTTATTGCCAAATAAGTTAGTGAAATTGCGGTGATAGCGACAGTTCCAGCAGCGCCACCATCTAGATTATCAAAGAAATTAATTGAGTTACATATTCCAACAATCCATAGAACTGTTATTGCTGCGTCAAGAACAGTAATTCCTGTTGGGTTTCCGATATTGTCATTTAATATCAAAATAATTGCTACAACTAGTCCTGCAATACTCTGCCCGATAAACCTTGGTAGAGGATTTAAACTTTTTAAATCATCCCATAATCCAACCAAACCCATTACTACCGCTGGGCCAAGAACTGATGTTGCAAGCCAAAAATTACTCCAAGTGAATTTATTTGAGATCAATGCGATATAGGAAACTAATACAACCCCAATAATGATTGCGACTCCACCCAAATAAGGAACTGGATTTTTGTGCGATTTATGGGCAGAGTTTGGGCGATCTAGAACTCCTCGGGCGAGTGCAATTTTGCGCATTAACGGCGTAAGTAAACCTACTAATACATAAGAAATAACAAAAAGAAAAAAGTAATCAACTTGTGAGATAGCCATTAGAAACTCGTCGTAATTATGCCGAACCTGCTTTTCGTCTATGCATCTTTGGAGCAGCCCCACCAGTTTGACCAGCGCCTATCTTTGATCCACTTGCAGGCCCTGATGCTTTACTTGTGTTTTGTCCTTTTTGTTTCTTAGCGAGCGCCTCAAGCATCTTTGCCTTTGGATCATTACTTTCTTTTTTAGAAGTTTCTTCATTCATTTAATTACCACCTACCTGATTAGATGATGTATTTGGCGTAATAGTTTTTAATAACGCTTTAACTTCAGACTCTTTATACCTGCGGTGTCCGCCAAGTGTTCTAATTGAGGTTAACTTGCCAGCCTTTGCCCATCTAGTAACAGTCTTTGGATCTACCCGGAAAAGGGCTGCAACTTCAGCTGGGGTTAACAGATTTTCTTGGCCACTGACTGAAAGATGGGAGAGATTACTTTGACTCATTTCATATCCTCCATCTTTCATCTGATAAAAAATTTACATACGGATTGTCTAATTTAAACCTTATGGGCTAAGTATCCCTTTAAATATATTTAAGGACAAGTACTTCAATTATGTTGCAGATTCAAGGGAGGCCACCTTGCGCCAGCGCGAGACCAGCCGCTCATAACCACGCCCTGCGAGTGCTCCGTCCCCTGATGCAAGACCAGCAATAGATGTGCCCACATCCTCAACTGAAGTGTCAGCATCAAGACCTGGCTCACCATTTTGAATAAGTAAGTTATTTAAATAAATAGCAAGGCCGCCGTAATCTAACTCAACAATTGAGTTGTTATCAAAGATTTCAAGCCACTGCAGAAGATCTGCAATCTCAGCCTCTACCTGACCTGAACCAAAAGCATTTAGCACTGCTTCATGAGTAAAAGTAGTTCGCTGCTTTGCCTTACCAATTGAGGTTCGCATAATTGTGAATGGGCCATCTTCATTCTCACCACGTAATCGCTCCTCTGGGTGAAAGAGAGTAAACCAACGAGGAGGGATATTCCAGGTACTGGTGAGGATATGTGAGACCTTATCTTCAACAATTTCAGTGGTACTCCTAATAGAGTCTTCAATAGTTTGAGGCACAAAAAACTTTATTACATCAGCAGGGAGCGTGTATTTAAAATCATCTAAGGCTGCCCAGCACCTTGTAGCTGTTGACCATGGGGCAACATATCTTTTTCCTTCATGATCTAAAACGTGTGCGCCATCTAGCTTAAATGCAGGTGGTTCATTATTTATTGTTCTGGTTAGCGCTCTTTTTTGCTCATCCCAACTAGTTGGTGAGGTAATAACAATCTGTGACCAACGTAATTGATCAGCTGCCTCAAATGAATCTATTGGTTCATAAATTCGAAGGGATGCAACATATGGGGTTGGGCGCATAGACATACTCTACTTGATAATTAGCATAAGGCTAAAAACCAGCGTTTGAATAGATATTTTTAATACTTCTATTCATTTCACTTGGGTCAAACAAATTAAGCTGACTTGAATATGATTGAACTAATCTTTCTGAAAAACTGTTATCAGTAATCACGGTTTTAATCTGTTGTGCTAATGCATTCACATCCCCAGTTGAGAAAAGACCTTCGTATGACTTACCTAAAACTTCAGGAATTGCTGAGTTATTTGCTGCAAGTATCGGCTTCTTTGCAACCAAAGCCTCTAATAAAACAAGACCAAATCCTTCATATTTACTAGGCAAAATAAATAGATCTATTTTTGATAAAAAATCTTTAATGTACTCCGTCTTGCCTATCCAATGAACCTTATCTTTGATACCTAGTGACTTACTCAGTTCAATTAAATCTTTTTGTAAATGACCCTCCCCAACTATATATAGATCTATATTAGGCATACTTTTTAAAACATTAGAAAAAGCGCTTAATAACGTGGGGTAATCTTTTTGAGGAACTAATCTTCCAATTGTACCAATTTTATAGTTTGAACTTTGACCATTCATAATATTTGTAATTAAGCCTAAGCCTGCTGTGTTAGTTGAAATATCTTTTTGGAACCCATAATAAACTACGTCAATTGTGTAGCCAGTTGGTATCTCACCTCTTTTAATTAAATAACTCTTAACCGCATTTGATATTGCAATGCCTTGGGAAGCTCTTTTACAAACAAATTTTGAAAGTAAGTTAGAAATAACCCGTGGACCACCTGGCCTAAATGGTTCAGTGTTATGGCGGGAAAAAACAAAATATTTTTTTGCAATAACTACTGCAGCAAGTAGCTCTGATTTTGGCAAGTGAGCGTGGATAGGTGATGGATTTTTTCTTAAGTACTTAGAAAACAAAAAGATTTGCTTTAAAAAGCTTTTTCCAACAAGTAAATTATTTACTTCAACTCCTGCTTTTTCAAACTCATTTCTTAAATCTGGCTTTCCCTTTAGGTATAACACAAACACATTTAACCCAGATTGGACTTGCTCGCTAGCTAAAGTTAACAACTGCTTTTCTGCGCCCCCGCGCTCTATTGTCGTAATTAAGTGGGTTACTTTTTTGCTAATCATATTATTTGCTTGAAGTATGCTGCAGTTTTTTCAATACCTTCTCTTAGTTCAATTGTGGGTTTCCAGTTAAGAGTTGATTTTGCTAGAGAAATATCTGGGCATCGCTGTTTGGGATCATCTAATGGAAGTGGATTATTTACTATTTCACTCTTTGAATTGGTTATCTCAATTACAACCTTAGCTAACTCTAGAATCGTAAATTCATTTGGGTTTCCAAGGTTGATTGGAGTTTCAGGATTTTTATCTAACTGCAACAATTTATAGATACCTTCCACCAAATCTGAAACGTAACAAAAAGATCTAGTTTGTTTTCCATCACCATAAATATTTATGGGCTCATTTCTAAGTGCTTGTACAATAAAATTACTCACGACTCTGCCGTCACCAATTGCCATATTTGGGCCATAGGTATTAAAAATTCGAATTACTCTGGTGTCTAAATTATGCTGACGTTTGTAATCAAAGCATAAAGTTTCAGCAGCCCGCTTGCCTTCATCATAACAAGACCTAATTCCTATTGGATTCACATTTCCCCAGTAGCTCTCTTTTTGCGGTGACTGAGTTGGATCTCCATAAATTTCACTAGTTGAAGCTTGAATTATTCTAGCTCCAGTTTCATTAGCTAGGTGAAGCATATTAATCATCCCTAAGAAATTTGTTTCAATTGTCCGAACTGGATCTTTCTGATAATTAACTGGAGATGCCGGGCATGCAAAATTTAATATTGCATCTACCTTTGCTTGGTAGGGAATTCTCACATCATGCTCAATAAATGAATATTTTGGGTGATTTACTAATTGCTCTATATTCTTAATTGAGCCTGTTGATAGATCATCTAAACCAATTATTTCATGGTTGTTATCAATTAACTTCTTAGATATATGTGAACCGAGGAAGCCTGCTGCTCCGGTTAACAAAATTTTCATAGATGAATCTTCACATACTTCTGAGTATGTGACCTAAAAGCCATGAGATTAATTTTGATGTTTAATGTATTTAGACTCGTGGATACTTATCGTCAGAATTTGAGTCGGAATCTTGGTTATCTTTACCATTCACTGTTGACTCACCGTGTAACTCTTTTGCCAAACTCTCTAGATCCATATCTTGATTTGAATACTTAAGATTTCTGGCAACCTTGGTTTGTTTAGCTTTTGAACGGCCGCGTCCCATGGGTAGGCCTCCTTACAATATCTTTTCTGTCGTAGGGTAAAGATTAACCAATTACCCCTGCTTTATGCCAAATCAAGATGGCTAGGCTCTATATTTCACCGCTGCCTGAGCGAAAACATTAGATAAATCGCTAAGTAAACCCGAAGCCCTGACCTCACCTGACTCACAGAGCGAGCTCCATAACGCTGGCTCATTTATCAGCCTAACTAAAGTTTGCCCACTCATCTCAACTGAATTAGATGGTGTTCCTCTTCGATGATTACTACCTGCAACACATTGAATCGCGCCATAGGGTGGTACTCTTAACTCAATAGATTTTCCAGGTGCTACTAATTTTATTAAATCAAGGATTTTCTTAGCCTGAATTCTAATTTCTGGATCATTTTCCATAATTAAAAGATAATCTGGTAATCTTAATTTGTAAATGATATACACGAAGATCTCGAGATTCAGGCCGCTTTTATGTTGCAAATGAACAACTTGGTAATATAAACCCCCATAATAACAGCGGAAAGTACAGCCATTAAGTTAAAGAGGTTTGAGGTTGTCGATACTAACCCTGAATAGAATCGGCGCTGGCAGAGCAGTTTTATTTATTGCGAAGTAAGCCTTCTTAAATTAATTTTAGAGTAAGGCATGGGATACAATTTCAGGTCTTGGGTCACTGAAGTACTAAAGTCACCTGATTAAAGATAATAAATCTGGTATTTGAAAGAGGTCAAAATGACAGAGCAAGCAGATTTTTGGCGAGGAAAATTTGGAGATGAGTACATCTCACGCAATGAATCCGATCTTCTTGTAGCATCAAATCTAGTTTTCTTTTCACGAATCTTCGAATCAAGCATAGAAACTCCAGAATCATTCCTAGAACTAGGCGCAAACGTAGGGATGAACATACGCGCACTCAAATTGCTATTCCCTCAATCTAAATTCACAGGCATCGAAATTAATTCTGAAGCGGCGTCAAGGTTGGGCAATATTGCCGATGACGTTATTCATGGCAGTATCGAAGAAGCGGTGATACCAGGTAGTTACGATTTTGTATTTACAAAAGGGGTCCTAATTCACCTGAATCCAGAGAGCCTTCCAGCAGCTTATGAAAAAATATACGAGGCTTCTAGTCGTTGGATACTTATCGCAGAATATTATAATCCCAGTCCCATGCAAATAGTTTACAGGGGTCATGCCAATAAATTATTCAAACGAGATTTTGCGGGAGAAATGATGGAAAGATTCCCTAGATTAAAACTTCACAGCTATGGGTTTTCCTACCGAAATGATAATTTTCCCCAGGACGATATCAGTTGGTTCTTATTAAAGAAGAGCAGAACTGCATGATTTCCTATTGTGAATCATGTCTTTTACCGTCATCTAACCTGATCTTATATTTTGATTCTGAAGGTAAGTAAGCCGCCTTTTTGGCATATGGTATAGGTCTGAAATCGATTGGGAGAAATGCAAGAGTGGATTTATTGAATTAGTCTCAAAAGTAAGTGGGCCAATTGGGAATTTAGACAGATCAAAATAGTTACCAAAAAGTCTAATAAAAATTATTTTCCTTTTTTACAAACCTGAGTTTTCATTAACACCTCAAGGTCTGAGATGCCTTTTAGCAAGGTATCAGCTTGTACTTTGCCTTCTGGTCCTGCTGATGCCAAGATGCCTTTAAAGATCTCATATTGATCTTTTGAGTCTGCATATAGCTCGTAGGTCTGTGGGCATTGAGTTAGCGTCCAGGTATTCTTAGTTGGAGTTACATAAGGATTTTTACCACATACATAACTTTTCCCGCCAGACTTTGTCTTAAGCCCTACCTTCTTGCAAGCGACACCATTTTTAACTGTGGCGGCATTTGCAGAGGTGGTGAAAGATGTAGTGGCAAGGAATAAACCAAATGTGGCCACAAGTACTGATGCTCTTACTTTATTTGAAGCTTTAACCATTTTAAATCCCTCTTTCACTTTGGCTTTAGATGCTAAGAATAACCTCTACAGGTGCTCTGTCCACCCCAAATTTAAGTGAATTGCCTGTGAATTGGCTAAATTTATCAAAAAAGGTACTTAATGGGGTTGAGTCATGCTTAAATCAAAGGCTTTAGATCAACCTTACTTACCTCATCCTTTGTTACTTTCTTTATTGATTCACCAACTTTTTGAGATTGCTCAAGGGCGCTTCCAGCAAAGCCTGCTGGGTTTTTAACTAGATCATTTAGCTGAGCGAGTGAGAGAGGAAAATCTTTCTCACTAGTTAATGCGCTAAAGAAGTTACTAGCAGTATTTGTGGTGGCATGTTTTTTAATCATTTCATGGGCAATTTCTCTGCCCATTCCAGTCTTAACACATGCCATTAATATTTGTGTTGTAGCTAAAAATGGTAGTTGCTCAGATAATTCTTTATTTATATTTTCTTCAAAAATACCAAACTCAGTAAGTATGGTCATAAAGGTGTGAAGTAAGCCATCTGCAACATAGAAGGCATCTGGGATAACAACTCTTCTAACCACAGAGCAAGAGACATCTCCTTCATTCCATTGATCCCCTGCTAGATCTGCTGCCATGGTGGTGTAACCACGAAGAAGAACTGCCATGCCATTTATTCGCTCAGATGATCTTGAATTCATTTTATGTGGCATAGCAGAGGAACCAACTTGTCCTTGCTTAAATCCTTCACTAACTAATCCAGCACCTGCCATTAATCTGATGGAAGTTGCAAATGATGATGGGGCCGATGCTATCTGTAGTAACTTAGATACAACCTCAAAATCAATTGACCTTGGATAGATCTGGCCAACACTTGTTAAGGTATTTTCAAAACCAAACTCTGAAGCAACTGCTTCTTCCATCTTTTTTAAATCCTTTACTGAACCAAGGGATGAAATACCATCTTGTCCGGTTCCAACAGGTCCTTTAAGACCACGAAGTGGTAATCGATTAATTAACTCATTTAGAGCAGTTAATGAAAACAGTAACTCTTCACCGCATGTAGCGAATCTTTTACCTAACGTTGTTACCTGAGCTGCCACATTATGGCTTCTACCCACCATATAAGTTTTTTCGTACTTGGTTATGTTTTTCTCAAGAAGAAATAATGTCTCTATGCTTCTTTTTCTAATTAAATTTAATCCATCACGTATTTGAATTAGCTCTATATTCTCTGTTAAATCCCTGCTAGTTAAACCAATATGAATCTTCTCAACTCCTGCTAGGGAATTAAACTCTTCGATTCGAGCCTTAACATCATGGCGAGATATCTTTTCTCGCTTTTCAATTGATGCTAAATCAACCTTATCTATAACTTTTTCATAAGCAGAAATATCAGAATCTGTTATTGGTAGCCCTGCTTTTTTCTGCAGTTTTAGTATTGTGATCCAAAACTTACGCTCTGCAATGATTTTATTTATTGGATCAAAAATTGCCACCATCTCGGCAGTTGCATACCTTGTTGCTAAAACATTTGGCGTGATACTCATTTGATTAAGTCCCTAACCAAAATTGTTTCATCTCTGCCAGGGCCAACTCCGATTGCTGAAATAGGCGCTCCTGAAATCTTTTCTAGAAACTCTACATACGCCTTAGCATTTTTTGGCAGATCATTAATTGATTTAGCTTTTGAAATATTCTCACTCCAGCCAGGTAGGTATTCATATATTGGCTTTGCATGATGAAAATCAGATTGTGATGCTGGTAGCTCTTCAACCCGTGCGCCATCAACATCATATGCAACACAAACTGGGATCTTCTGCCAACCGGTTAAAACATCAAGTTTAGTTAAGAAGAAATCTGTTAGGCCGTTAACTCTTACTGCATATCTTGCAATTGGTGCGTCAAACCAACCACAGCGTCTATTGCGTCCGGTTGTAACACCAACTTCACCACCAATTTTTCTAAGCGCTTCACCATCTGCGTCAAATAACTCTGTTGGAAATGGACCACTTCCCACGCGGGTTGTATACGCCTTAAGAATTCCAATTACGCGAGTGATCTTTGTTGGACCAATTCCAGATCCAGTAGAAGCTCCACCTGCAGTTGGATTAGAGGATGTAACAAAGGGATAGGTACCATGATCAACATCTAATAATGTTCCCTGACTTCCCTCAAGTAATACATTCTTACCAGCCTTTAATGCTTGATCTAGCAACAAAGCAGTATCTGCCACATAAGGTTTTAAAACTTCGGCATAGCCAAGGTACTCAGATAAAACCTCATCGACGGTAATGCCTTTACGATTAAAAACTTTAATTAAGATCTGATTTTTATCATGCAGTGCTGCTTCAATTTTTTGTTTTAAAATGGAAGGATCAAAGAGATCCTGAACACGAATACCAATGCGATTAATCTTGTCAGCATAAGCCGGGCCTATGCCACGTCCCGTAGTGCCAATCTTTGATTTACCTAAAAATCTCTCGGAAACCTTATCGATGGTGCGGTGATATGGGGTAATAAGGTGGGCATTAGTTGAAATTTTAAGTTTTGAGGTGTTAATACCTCGCTCATTTAATCCGCGAATCTCTTCAAGTAATACAGCCGGATCTATTACAACACCATTGCCAATCACTGGCACGACATTTGGTGAGAGAATTCCGGAAGGTAGTAAGTGAAGTGCGTACTTTTGATCACCAATTACAACTGTGTGACCAGCGTTATTTCCGCCTTGATATCTGACAACATAATCAACTTGATCACCTAATAGATCAGTTGCTTTTCCCTTGCCCTCATCGCCCCACTGCGCACCAAGTAAAACTACAGCTGGCATTTTTCTCCCACTATTAAGAGCCACAAATTAGCAGCGTTGCCTTTTTGTAGTTGTAATTATCTACGGGATTACGGCTAATTCCATCACATTTTGGGCGGTTTTAAAAGTCACCGCCCAAATGCTCACTATTTATCTACTCACACCCCAAGAAGCATTAAAGCTCTTCTAAAAAGGGCTGATAAGGCAGTTGTTAAAGCACCAGTTGCAAGTAGGCGCTCTAAAATGGTGATTAAGGTAATTAGGGTAGTAGTTAACAAGATAACTTCCTTTCAGTAGGTGTTAATTGATTTTTATAAAATTTAGGCGGTAGCACGGCAACCTACTAAAGGATTAAGAGTGAAAAGTTATAAAACTGTACTGGTGGGGAAAAGTCATCGCTGATAATCTACTAACTATGGGTAATGAGATTAGCGGTGAGTCATTTGAGAATTTATCCTATGAAGATCGCACGTTCCCCCCATCACAATCTTTTATTGATAACGCAAATACAAAAAGTGACATATATGATGAAGCAAATAAAGATCGATTAGCTTTCTGGGAAAAACAAGCAAATAGATTATCTTGGGATAAAAAATGGAATCAAGTTGTTGATTGGCAACTACCCTTTGCTAAATGGTTTGTTGGTGGAAAATTAAATGCCAGCTTTAACTGCTTAGACCGCCATGTTTTAGAGGGCCGAGGAGATCGAGTTGCTTTTCATTTTGAAGGTGAACCAGGGGATACCCAAACAATTACCTATAAACAATTACTAAGTGATGTTTGTAAAGCTACAAATGCATTAATTAAGCTCGGTGTTAGACAAGGAGATCGAGTAGCAATTTATATGCCAATGATCCCGCAGGCTGCGATTGCAATGCTTGCTTGCGCAAGGTTAGGCGCCATGCACTCAGTTGTCTTTGGCGGCTTCTCAGCAGATGCTCTTCTTTCTAGAATTCAAGATGCGGATGCATCTCTAGTAATTACTGCAGATGGTGGATATCGCAAAGGCGCCGCCTTTGCACTTAAAGGTGCGGTGGATGAAGCACTTAAAGGTTCTACAAATGTTAAAAATGTATTAGTTGTTAAAAGAACTGGCCAAGAAGTGGTGTGGGGCGATAAAGATATTTGGTGGCATGAGATTGTTGATAAGCAATCTGATAAACATGAAGCAGAGTTTTTTGACTCTGAAAATGGTTTATTTATTCTCTACACCTCAGGAACTACTGCAAAACCAAAAGGTATCTATCACACTACCGGTGGTTACTTAACACAAGCTGCTTTTACTCATCACGCAGTATTTGATTTAAAACCTGAAACAGATGTTTATTGGTGCACCGCAGATATTGGCTGGATTACCGGTCATTCATATGTTGTCTATGGACCACTCATTAATGGCGCTACTCAGGTGATGTATGAAGGAACTCCTGATACACCAACAAAGGGACGTATTTTTCAATTAATTGAAAAATATAAAGTAAGTATTTTATATACCGCTCCAACCTTAATTAGAACCTGGATGAAATGGGGAGATGAGTATCCAAATGGATCTAATCTTTCCTCCCTTCGCCTTCTTGGTTCTGTTGGTGAACCAATTAATCCTGAAGCATGGATGTGGTATCGAGAAGTAATTGGTAAAAATAATTGCCCAATTGTTGACACATGGTGGCAAACAGAGACTGGCGCAATCATGATCTCACCATTACCGGGTGTAACTGCAACTAAACCAGGTAGCGCCATGAAGGCTCTTCCTGGAATTGGCGCTGGAGTAGTAGATGATGAAGGTAATGCAGTTGGTAATGGTCGTGGTGGATATTTAGTATTAACGCAGCCTTGGCCATCAATGATGCGTGGTATTTGGAATGAACCAGTGCGTTATAAAGATACTTATTGGTCAAGATTTAATAATTTATATTTTGCAGGAGATGGCGCGAAGTTAGATAAAGATGGCGCTATCTGGCTCTTAGGTCGGGTAGATGATGTTATGAATGTTTCAGGACATCGAATCTCAACAACTGAAGTGGAGTCGGCGTTAGTTTCTCATGAAGCAGTTGCCGAGGCGGCAGTAGTTGGTGCTAAGGATGATATGACCGGACAAGGAATAGTTGCATTTGTTATTTTGCGCGGTGGAATAGAGGCGGCTAAAGGTGACACCTTAGTTAAGCAATTAAGAGATCATGTTGCAAAAGAAATAGGCGCAATTGCAAAGCCTCGGCAGATCATGGTTGTTGCTGAGCTTCCAAAGACAAGAAGTGGCAAGATAATGAGAAGGTTATTAAAGGATGTTGCAGAAAACCGAGCTGTTGGAGACTCAACTACTTTGGCTGATCCAAATGTTATGAAGCTAATCTCAGAAGGTCTTAAATTAAATACGGTTGAAGATTAACAAGTTAGTTACTTTGATAAGTATCTTACTTTACTTAAGAGTTATAAAACTAATAATCCGGAATAAATACTTGTAACAATTTCGCGAGGTATTAAGTTAACTAATATCTGAATCATTTTTATATTTAGTTCTACCATAATCTCTAAACATTTGTTCTGCTAGGTTCCAATCATCCTGGGTGTTAATGTCAATTATTTGTTGCGGATTCAAGGTAACAATAGTGGAATTACTCGAAAAGATTGGGTTGGCTTCTTGCCAGGATAAACGTTTTCCCCAATAAAATTGACCTGCATCAATGTACAGTCCAGATAAGTCCTGTGTACGACTCATTTCATTTTCTGGAAACAATAATTGCAATCTACCATCTTTTTCTTTTGTAAAACTTCGACTCAAATTACTTTCAATTGATTTTGCAGCTAGTACATAATCCCATTTTCCAGTTTTAATAAGCTCAAACCCGGACTTCAAGTGTTCCGGTTGTAATAATGGTGTGGCTGGATAAATACAACAAACAAAATCAAACTTCTCTGCTTGTAGTCTTTGTACAGCATCTTGAATCACATTTACTGTTGGAGTAATGTCATTTGATAATTGTTTAGAGCGATACCAGGAACACTTTGCCCCGAATGATTCTGCAATTTTACCTATTTCTTCATCATCTGTTGATACTATAATTTCAAAAAAAAGGTCAGATTCAATAGCTGTTTGAATTGCATAACCAATAATTGGTTTGCCAAAAAAAGATTTTATATTTTTTCGAGGAATACGCTTGCTTCCACCTCTAGCAGGAATTACAGCAATAGAGCGCATTTAATTCACTAAATCTTCACTCATTGGCGTTCCAATAGATTGATTTTTCTTGAATCTCTTTCCAATCAAATTGTCAATATATTTAGGTGGACATCCACCTCCTGGCCGAATAGGCCTGACATTCTGATGTGATACAAGTTCCCCTTCCTTAACATCTTTAACTAAATACAAGGATCGACGCAATCTTCGTGATTCCCTTTCAGAGTCTTGAATTTTCCAGTCAGCCATTCCTAAAGATTGAAATGCAGAAGTGCCCTCTCGAACTAATGCTGTAAACTCATCTGGCTCCATTGAGAATGCACCATCAGCACCTCCATCAGACCTATAAAGTGTTAAGTGCTTCTCGATAACTGTCGCCCCTAATGCAATCGCAGCAACGCTTACGCCTATCCCTAAAGTGTGGTCAGAAATCCCTACTTTAACCCCAAAATGACTACGAAGAGTAACCATCCTTTTTAAGTGAGCGTCTATAGGGTTGGCTGGATAGGAACTTGTGCAAACTAAAAGTGTTAGGTCTCTATTGCCTGTTTTCTCAACCACAGCAACAAACTCCTCGATCTCATTCCACTCGGTTGCCCCAGTTGAAATAATTAATGGTTTTCCCGTTTCAGAAACTTTTTTTATCAGTGGAATATCACTCGTTTCCATGGATGCGATTTTATACATTGGGGCATTTATTGATTCTAAGAAATCAACCGCAGAAATATCAAATGGGCTACTGAAGGGGATTACTCCGTTCTGCCTACAAATTTCAAATAATTCAGAATGCCAATCCCAAGGGGTGTGTGCGGCTTCATATAACGAGAAAAGTTTCTTTCCTCCCCAAAGTTCATGATCCTCCGAAATTCTAAACTCTGGTGTATTAAGATTTAAGGTCATAGTTTCGGCAGTATAAGTCTGAAATTTCACTGCGGTTGCTCCAGATTTTATAGCTGCAAAAACAAGCTTTTTCGCACGCTCAAAATTCCCAAGATGATTCGCTGAAATTTCTGCAACGAACATTGGATTTGGCGTTTCTAACATTAAAATTTCCTCTCGAATCAATCTTTACAATTCCTGATTAAGATATTGATTTCCCAAAGTTTACCAAAATTATCTCTTAACACAGGTCTACGACCGTCAGAGAATGAACAAGCTTGCATTATACGCAGGAAATCACCAAAAGTTCCAATTTCATCTTCATTAATAATTTGTCGATTATTAAGTTCAGTTGAATTATGAATCTTAGTTTTTATTCCATCTTGTATTTTTGCTTTGATTTTTTTTTCTTCCCATTGAGGACGTATTCGAATAAATTCTTGAAATAACTCACTCATACAAATATCATAAATATCCCCAGAATTCATACTTATGTTTGTTTGAATTTCTTTTTGAAAAAGTATTCGGCCGTTATCTAATTCTGAATCAATCTGATGAATTGTAATGCCTTGCTTTTTCTGATCAATTATTGACCATGGGATTGGATCCGCCCCTCTACCTATAGGAAGAAGTGACGGATGCAAATTGATTAATTCACCCTTAACAGTGTTCAATAGTTCTATCGGAATCTTGTGTCCAAATAATACAGATACTCCGAAATCTGTAATTGAAAATAAATTTGCAATTATATTGTACGTATCTTGGTTATCTTCGAATTCAATTATTTGAGATTTTGAATTACTCAATTCGCTTTTAACCTCATTAGTATAACTTTTTTTTCTTTTTTTAGTAGAATTTAAAACTACCCCGAGTAAATTGACGTCTTCTTGGCTTAACAAATATTTTAATATTTTCAAACCCAAATTTCCGTTAATAAAAAGTAAATAATTTTTCAAATTATTATCTTTCTAAGTTGTGATGATATAAACTGTACTTCATCATCTGTTATTGAAGAAAACATTGGTAAAGAAATCTCACTAGAATAAAATAAATCACTACATGGAAACTCTCCTTTTTGGAATCCGTTTTTACTAAATACTGGATGCCAATATGCTGGAATATAATTTACTTGTACTGCAATACCTGCTCGTCTTAAAGAGTTGAATATTTCGAGTCGTGAGTTTGGATTAACCTGAATTGGAAATAAATGCCAATTTACATCGACATAGCTACGTTGTACCGGAATTATTAAATTACCAACATCTTTGAGTTTTTCTACGTACTCCTGAAATACAAATTTCTTCCTTAAACTAAATTCTTCAAGGCGCTTCAACTGACTAATTCCGAGCGCGCATAGAACATCTGGAAGCCGGTAATTAAGTCCAAAGTCATGAACTTCTTGATGCCATGATCCCTGATCTAAAATTTTGAACTTGGTTGAGTCTCGAACTAGCCCTTGTCTCGAAAACTTCTTTGCTTTCTCAAGTAAATTAGGGTGTATCGAAGCCACCGCACCACCTTCGGCTGTTGTCATATTTTTGGTAGGAAAGAATGAAAAGGTAGTAATATCCGCAATCGAACCAACCGGGCTGCCTCTATATAGTGAGCCAATGCTATGCGAAGCATCTTCTATCAAATAAATATTGTGGCGGTCAGCAATCACTCTTAACTCATTCAGTTCTGCCGGATGCCCTGCGTAATCTACGGCGACTATAGCTTTAGTTCGGTTAGTTATTGCGGCTTCTACAGCGAGTGGATCAATATTTGCCGTGTCGGGTTGAATATCAGCAAAAACGATTTTTGCGCCTAACAAGGCAGCAGTTGCTTGAGTTGCTATAAATGTAATAGGGGGTGTAATTATTTCATCCCCTGCTTCTACTCCAATTGCAGCATATGCGCAATGTAAGGCAGCAGTTCCTGATGAAACAGATACGCATGGAGCGCCTACAACTTTTTCTAATGCTATTTCAAATTCTTCAACAAGTGGGCCAGTTGTAAGCCAATCACTCTTTAATGCAGAGACAACGGCATTAATGTCGTCTTTATTAATTGAATGCCTACCATAAGGAATCATTTTAGTTCATAATTTCTCAAGAAATTTCTTAATATCTAGTTCTGACATCCATAAGTCATTTAAGTCAGATCTATATGCTTTCCCTTCTAACATTTTTATACCTTTTGGCGGTTTGTAACCCCATTCAGAGATAACCGGCATTACAACATAACGATCTTGTAAAACTATGGTTCTACGACTATCGTCTTCTGAAATCATCTCTTCGTGAAGCTTTTCACCAGGGCGCAAACCAATTTCCTCTAATTTTGAATTAGCGGATATGGCGTTAGCTAAATCTACTATCCTCATACTAGGTATTATTGGAACGTAAAGTTCACCTCCTGTCATGACTTCTAGTGAATCTATTACAAACTTAGTGGCAGACTCTATACTGATCCAAAATCTAGTCATCCTTAAATCTGTTATTGGAAGCGGTTTACCTTTAGCAGCCAATTCTCTAAAAAATGGAATAACTGATCCACGACTTCCCATTACATTTCCGTAGCGAACCACACTAAAGCTAGTTCCATATGCCGCACTATAGTTATTGGCGGCAACAAAAAGTTTATCTGCAGTTAGTTTTGTTGCACCATACAGATTAATTGGCGATGAAGCTTTATCGGTTGAAAGCGCAACTACTCGCTTTACGCCAGCATCAATTGATGCATCAATTACATTTTGACTTCCGAGAACATTAGTCTTAATAAACTCCATCGGATTGTATTCCCCTGTGTCTACTTGCTTAAGTGCGGCAGCATGTATTACAAAGTCAACCCCATGAAAGGCCCGCTTAAGACGTTCGATATCCCTAACATCGCCTAAGAACCAACGTAGTCTAGGATCGCCTTGGAAATGAACCCTAAGATTTTGTTGTTTTAATTCGTCTCGAGAGAAAACTGCAATTCGACGAATTTTAGGTTGCTTAAGTAAATACTCGACCAATGCCTTGCCTAAAGACCCGGTTCCACCGGTTATTAAAATCGAGGCACCATCAAGTTGAGACATCTCAAGCCTCCCGTATGTCAGTGGGCAAAACTCCCAGTAACTTAATAGAAGGAGCATACCCTTAACCTCCATGAGATATGTCCTGCGCGCAGACGCCTCACAAACAATGGGTTCAGGCCATGTCATGCGCTTATTTGCTATCGCGGAAGAGCTACTTGTTCGGGATCAGAAAGTAATTTTTGTGGGAGGTGTTTCCAATGTTCAATGGTTGAAACAAAGGCTTAGTGAAATAGATTTTTTTGAAACTTTCGAAAAAGACCTTATGTTCATTTCAAATCCAATTACCGATGTTTTAATCTTAGATACTTATCATATTCCAGTCGAGAATTACTTTATTCAAAAAAAGAATTGGAAAGCAATTGCTGCCCTGGTTGATAAAACAACACCTAACTACGATGTAGACCTACAGATCTATCCAAGCATCACTTTAGACTGGAAACCAATGACAGTTAAAAGATTTCTAACCGGCCCTAAATACATTCCATTAAGAAAATCAATTATAAAAAATATTGAAATAGAGAATGTCTCAGATAAACTTAAAATCGTTGTTGTAGGCGGCGGAACAGATTTACATAATTTCGCCAATGCAATTGCTATGAGTTTAATGTCCCTGCCAGATATTTTCCAAGTTAATTTGTTTTCAGATCACATGAATAATCAAGATTTAGATTCTCGTTTCACTATTATTCCATTTGGTACAGATCTTGATGAAAAAGTTAACGATGCTGATTTAGTTTTTACTACAGCAAGCACTTCGTGCCTTGAGTTTATCGCACGAGAAATTACTGTTGGAATGGGATGTGCAGTTGATAACCAAGAACAATACTATGATAGTTTTCGTAAATTGAATATTGCTGTTCCAATTGGCCGCTATATTAATGGAAGCTGGAAAATTGATCATGACAAAATTAAAGATTTAATTACCAATACTGATTTACGTGAAGAGCTCAAATTAAACATTAAGAATATAATTGACCTGAACGGATCTAAAAGGATAGTTGATGAAATAGTGAAACTATAGGCTAATTATGAAATTTACTAACTCAATTATACTGATGTTTCTGAAACTCAAGCGTTTACAACCTAGATTTGAATTAAGAACTTATGCTAGAAAAAGCTGATTAATACATGAAATTAAAACAAGTTATGACTTATTTGATGTGAATTTAACAAATTAGTTTATTTGAAAAAATTATTACCATATGTTTTAAGTTCAGTTACTACCTTTGGTAGATGTGAGTCTGTATAGGTATAAAATTGAGAGTTAGAAATATATTTATCACCAATATTCCAAGGTGTCGCAATTAAAATTACAGAGAGTAAATACACAATAAACACAGTGCGAAGTGTGGCAAGGACAGCACCTAGTAATGAGTCAAGCACCTTTAATGGAGAGACAAAAAGTACTTTTCTAAAACCTAGACCAATTTTGCCTAAGATAAACTCACCAATCGTTGCAAGTAATAAGATTAAAGTTATTGCACTCACTGCCTTTGCAAGATTACTACTCCACGTATTCATTATCTCTACAGCAACAGCGACTCCTGCTACACCACCTGCGATATAGCCAATAGTTTTAAATACAGTTTGAATAAACCCATTTTTAAATCCACCGAGTGCAGTAATTAGTAGTGCTAGGAGAACTAATAAATCAAATACCTTCAAAGTTTTACCTCAAAATACTTTTTAACTGCTTCATACAGTTCGGCCTTTGATCGAAATGCTCCTATATGTTTATGAATAACTTCACCACTATTATCTAGAAAGTAAGTGACAGGAACTCCTGGGCCAAATACCAACTTTGATCTGCCATCTGTGTCTTCTAAATGAGGCCAACTCATTCCACTGGACTTAATGAAATTTGGTCCGCTGTCAGCATTTTTTTCATCTACATCAATGCCAAGTAGTTTTATTTCACCACTTTTAAATATTGGGTTTGCATAAAGATCAACAAAGTAAGGCATCTCCTCTTTACACCCCGTACACCAAGAAGCCCAAACATTAATAACTATTGGACCTTTAATACCGTGATAATTGATTTCTGATGAGCCATCTAGGCAGGACATTTTAAGTTCCTTGCTAGTTTTTTTACTCGTATCGATCTCATCACAGCTTGGAATCACACCAAGCGCAGCTATTGGTAGTTGCTCACCAGTAGAGCAACTACTTAGTAATAATGCTGTAATTATTAGTAAGGAAAATTTTCTCACTTAAAATCTGCCTCCGTTTTTATTAAACGCTTTGCTTTAATTGGATCACTCTCACCAACTCCAAATGATGGGCATAACTTAGCCAATACACAGGCGCCACATGCTGGCTTACGTGAGTGGCACACTCGCCGGCCATGCCAAATCAAGCGCTGCGACAAATTTGTCCACTCTTTTCTAGTAATAAGCTCACCAACTTCAAACTCAACCTTTACTGGATTATTTTCTTTACTCCAACCAAATCTTCTACTTAACCTGCCAAAATGCGTATCAACAGTTATTCCTGGGATACCAAATGCATGGCCTAAAACCACATTAGCCGTCTTTCTTCCCACACCAGGTAAGGTAATTAAATCTTCAAGATTATTTGGAACTTCACCACCAAAATCAATTAAGATTTTTTGACTTAAAGATTTAATGTTTTTTGCTTTTGCTCTAAAAAAGCCTGTTGATTTTATTAATCTTTCGAGATCTTTTCTATCAGCTGCAGCCATCTTTTTAATTGTGTTATATTTTTTAAACAAGGCTGGCGTCGTTTGATTAACGCGCTTATCGGTGCATTGGGCAGATAAAACAGTTGCAACTAGTAATTCAAATGGGT